>ULJH01029372.1_pt1 | contig 10382 bp, 9 predicted proteins | sample 1950781 | NCBI WGS metagenome assembly ULJH01 (sample SAMEA4835462, study PRJEB28245) | human gut metagenome | biome: gut microbiome; material: fecal sample | place: Denmark | collected 2008 | reverse complement strand
GCCGCCGCCACCGCCGCCTCCGGTTCCGCCATCCGTTACCGGGGAGGAGGCGCGCACCGCATCATCGGAAAACAGAACGCTCATGGTATGCCTTCCGACTTTGCCGTCAACGGTAAGTCCATTATTTTTTTGGAAAAGCTTCACGGCTTTTTCGGTAAGGCTTGTGTAGTAGCTGTTGATATTCTTTGCGCGGAGATAGTTAAGCTCATACAGTCTCTGCTGAACATTTTTAACATCCGACCCGTGCATGGAGTAGCTGAGCGCATTGCCGACTGCGTCATCGCTCATCAGCGTATCCCTCGTGATAGGTCCGAGATAGCCGTCCGCAATAAGCGAATTCTGCTCTTGGAACCTGCGAACCGCCATCTGAGTATCGGTTCCGTAGATGCCGTCGGGCTCCGTTGTGAGATAACCGAGTTTTTGAAGCCTGTTCTGATAGAGCAGGATGTTGTCGCCCGAATCGCCGATGTTAAACGCTTTCGGCACGCATTCCGGGTTATAAAGAGCTTCTTTTGTGTTTCTTCCGACTTTTCCGTCAACGGAAAGATCGTTTGCCGCCTGGAATTCCTTTACGCCGGCTTCCATAGCTTCATCAAACCCGCCGTCCTCCGTATCGACATAGCCGAGTTCGTAAAGTCTTTGTTTGACAGCAACAACATCCTGTCCCGAATCGCCGATCATGCAGAGGTATGCCTTTGCATCATTCGACATAAGCAGTTCGTATGTTGCGGGATCAAGTCTGCCCGTGACCTCAAGTTCGTTCCTGCGCTGGAATACGCGCAATGCATTTTTTGTTATATTTCCGAAATAATCCGTGGGTTCATCCTGATCCATGTACCAAAGGATCATGAGCCTTTCCTGAACATCCGGAATCACATCGTTGTGTTCTCCTGCTTTCGCAACATCCTTTGTTTCGTCAACGGGACGCATTGAAACGATCGGCACGGGGGTGATATAGATGTTATGCGTTGCCTGAGGTGTCGTGGTTTCGGCCGGGTCGGTATCGCCGGGCTGCTCCGTCGCTGCACCCGGGTCATCGGTGGATCCCGGTTCGGTGTTCTGAGGGGATTGGGTGACCGCCGCCGGGTTGTCACTCGAGTGCAGAGCCTGCTGATCGCCCTTGAAAGTTTTTGAAGATTTGCCGCCCAGCGCAACGCCGATAACGATTGCGCCGATTATGACGACCATGATACATGATACTGCAAGCCTGTATTTCACTGCAAGAGCAGGCAGTCTCTTAAAGAATGAAAGCACCTTGCCTCCTGCGGCGGAAACATGTTTGCCCGCTCCTCCCGCGGAGCTTTTGTTGTTGAGTGAATACGTTGTTTTTGCTTCAGCGTTTTTGCTCTTTCGGAATGTTGAAAGAACCTTTGCCCACAATGTGCTGAAGAATGATGCGATTGCAAGAAAAATACGTTTTGCACGAATTGCTGCTTCCGATAACAGCTTTTTCATACTGCCTCCTTCCCATCTGTCTTTCTAACAAATGCATTTGGTTTGCCGTTTGCACCGTGCGCCCGATGCCTGCGGCTCCCCGCCCGATCGCACAAAAGCGGGGACTTCGTTTTCGGCGGCGGCTCAGCCGTCAGCCGTTTGTGCTTTTTGATGCGCTGCTCCGTGCCCCTGATCGCACCCCTTACTCAACGCATCGTATACATTATAACACATATCTCAAAAAATGCAACCCGAATCGCAAAATTTGTTGATTTCACCGCATTTTCAATCCGGTTGCAGCGGGATAAAACGACAGTGTTTTCCGTTTCGATTTTACTGTTTATTCTCGTATTGCAATATTAATTTTGTTTTTACTCTGTTAGTTTTCGTTTTCAGCTCGGCTTAGCAATTGCTTTTTGATTGTGTTTGTTTTTCGTCATTTGCAAATTTGGCAAAAAATGGCGGTATGGGACGAATTTTGTGGAATAAAGTGTTATAAACGTGACTTAATCAAAAATCCGCACAGTTTTTTCTGCGCGGATTTTTCGTGATTCTTTATCATTTCAGTAATATCTGCATTGCCGGCCTCAAGTGTCGGAGTTAAAGAACTTTTCAACACCGTCTGCGACCGCCTGAGCAAGCTTTTCCTGATAATTTGGATTTGCGAGCAAACGCTCCTCGTTTGCATTGGAAATGAATCCGCATTCAACGAGTGCGCTCGGCGCGACAGGCTCGCGTACAACCATCAAATCTCCGCTGTTTGTCCCGCGATTGCGCTGCCCCGTTGCTTTGCAGATTTCGTCAAGGATAATTGTTGCAAGCGTCTGCCCTTTGGTGCCCTCTTTGTAGTAGAAGAGCCGTGTGCCGTCAACGCTGCGATCGTCCGGGTACGAATTCATGTGAATACTGATTGCAGCATCGAAAATATCGAGTTTCATGAACTCTTTGCGCAGGCGCATATCCTCGTTTTTGGTGTCCGCAACGGCATATGAGCCCATGCGCGTCATAAAGACATAGTAACCTTTTTCGCCTAATTTTTGCGCAACGAACCGTGCAACCTGAAGGTTCAGTTCATCTTCACGAACTCCCGTATCAAGTCCGATCGAACCGGGGTCAAATCCGCCGTGTCCAACGTCAAGCAGGATGATCGTTTTGTCCGAAGGAAGTGTTTTAAGCTGCTCCAGTCTTGCCATGACGGCATTCATGTCACCTTCCGTAACAACGAGCGGGATTCCGTCGGAAGGAGCCGGGGTTTCTGCCGTTTGAGTTGCCGGAGGATTATCCGTCTGAGCAGGTTCCGTTTGCAATGCGGGCGTATCCGTGACCGCAGGCTGCGGTGTGGACGGCTTTGCGCTCGCCGGGCCGTGCGAATCGCCGTGGTTTGCACATGTTCCGCGGCAGGCGAGCGATATGCACACAACAATAATTGAAAGCAGCAGAACAAAAATAACAAGGCAGAGTATCCGTCTCGTTCTGTATACGCTGTCATTTTTGAATCCCATTGTTTTTCTCCGTTCCATCTTGTTTTTCTTTTTGTTTTAATTTTTCGCCGCAGCTGCACGGCAGAAGATCCGCTCACCGTCATTCGGACGTCAAAACCGCCGATTTTTACCTTATTATGCCAAACCTATGCGCAAAAATCAACGATAATTCCGCTCAATTTATGTACAAAATGTGAATATTTTCAGTAAAATCCGAAATCGAACCGAGTGACGCTCTGCCTCAAAAATTCGGGAATTTTCGGCTCAAAGTCATTCATTCCGAAAACTCCCGAACTTATACTTTTAATTTTGTGTAATTGAGTGTATTTTTCAACGTTCCTCGCGGAAATAAGACAGGCCGAGGGCTGCCGGGGGCTGGTCCTCCTTTTTCCTGCGCAGCGAAACAATAATGAGTACGATTATTGTAACGATATAGGGCAGCATCCTGAACAACTCCTGTGACCGCCTTGTCAATCCGGAAGCGATCAGAAGGTATGCCCAGAAAAAGATTCCGAAAAGATAGGAGCCCCATATTGCACGGGTGGGTTTCCATGTTGCAAAAATAACGAGCGCAACCGCAAGCCAGCCAAGGTTTTCAATCGTTCCGTCGTTTGCCCATGTTCCCTTGATGTAGTCCATAACATAGTAAACGCCGCCGAGCCCGGTTATTCCGCCGCCGATACAGGTTGCAAGATACTTGTAACGGGTGACATTTATACCGGCAGCATCCGCTGTTGCAGGGCTTTCACCAACGGACCTGAGATTGAGTCCGCGATTGGTGCGTTTGAGGAATATTTGAACAAGTATTGCAATTATGATTGCGGCGTAAACCATAAAACCGTAATCAAAGAACATCTGCTTCAAAGTTTCGGGAAGCGGCAGCCAACCGAAAACCTCTGCGCGGAAGAGTCTGCTGGTTCTTTCAACGCTTATCTGACCGACACCGCCTGCAAGCTTGTTGAGGGAACCTCCGAAGAAATTTGCAATGCCCGCTCCGAAAATCGAAAGCGTCAAACCCGTGACGTTTTGATTCGTACGCAGAGTTGTTGTGAGAAAGCTGAAAATGAATCCGCCCGCTGCTGCCGCTGCAAAGGCACACACAAGCGCGATCAGAATCAGCATGAACGAACTCGGAACTTTGCCTGCTGCATCACAGGCACGTTCATAGAAAAACGAACCCGCAAGGCTTGCAATGCCGCCGAGATACATCATGCCCGGAACACCAAGATTAAGGTTGCCGGATTTTTCCGTCAGAATCTCGCCTGCGGAGCCGAACATTATGACCGTGCCGAACGATACGGCCGCCTGGATTAGCATAATCAATTGTTTCATTTTGTTTTGCCCTTTCAGTTTTTATTGCCGTGTCTGCTCCGCGCGGCTCATTCCGCCGACTGCTTTGCGCCGTCCTTCTCACGCAAAGCAACCTTGTAATTGATGAAAAATTCACTTCCGAGGATGAAGAAAAGGATGATACCCGTGCTGACCTGCGAAAGATTATCGCTGATGTTGAACTTTGACGCTATTTCGCGTGCGCCCATTTCGAGGAAAACGATAAGGAAGGAAACAAGAATCATCACAAGCGTGTTAAACTTTGCAAGCCATGCAACGATAATTGCCACATAGCCGCGTCCGCCCGCCGTGTTCGTTGAAATCGTGTGTCCCTGTCCCGCAACCGCAAGAAAACCGGCAATGCCGCATACTGCGCCGGAAAGTGTGACCGTGCGGACGGTTACGGCAGGAACATTGATTGCAGCATACCGCGCCGTGTCGTGGCTCTCGCCGACAACAGCAATTTCAAACCCGTGCTTTGTGCTTTTAAGATAGAAGTACATTGTTACGGCAAGAACCGCAACGATAATGACATTAAGTCCGTACATCTGCCCGAAAACGTCCGGGAACCATCCCTTGTGTGATTCAAGGTTGATCGTTCCGACGATGTTGGAACCATAGGAATTCTCCCAAAAAGTAACGAAGAATGACGTAAGCTGAATTGCAATATAGTTCATCATCAGTGTGAACAGAGTTTCGTTTGTGTTCAGCTTTGCTTTTGAAATTCCCGGAATGAACGCCCAGAATCCGCCCGCCGCTGCCGCCGCAAGGAACATCACAACAAGCAGCAGTCCGTTCGGCAGACTGTCAAAATACATCATGCACGCCGCAGCTGCAATGCCGCCGAGCAAGATCTGACCCTCTGCGCCGATATTCCAGAATTTCATTTTAAATGCGGGGGCAAGTCCGATCCCGATGCACAGCAGCATTGAAATATCGCGAATCGTGTTCCAGATTCTTCTTTCGGTGCCGAAAACACCGTTGAACATTGTGGCATACACCTTCACAGGGTTCATTTTTGTAAGCCCGTAAATAAGCACGCCGTTAAGAACGAGCGCGATAATTATTGCAATCGCACGAATAAGCCAACTCTTCCAAACCGGCAGCGCGGTTCTCTTTTGAATACGGAGCATTCTGTTTTCCTGCCTTTCGTTATCTTTTTGCCCGAATCACTCGGCTGAGCTGTCGGCCGAGCCAAGGTTTGTCATCAAAAGTCCGACTTCGTTCTTTTGAGTCTTTCTTGCATCAACAATTCCGCTGACCCTGCCGCCGCAAAGCACAAGTATCCTGTCGCAAAGCTCAAGCAAAACGTCGAGGTCTTCACCGACAAAAATGACTGCGCCGCCCTTTTTCTTAAGATCGTTCAGCAGCCCGTAGATTGCATAGGACGTGTTGATATCCAGTCCGCGAACGACATAAGCCGCCATAAGGAGCGACGGGTTAAACGAAAGTTCGCGCCCGACAAGAATTTTTTGCACGTTGCCGCCGGAAAGCTTTCTTATCGGTGTATCAAGATCCGGAGTCAGAACGCCAAGTTCGTCAACGACCTTCTGCGCAAGCTCACGCGGTTTTTTTCTGTCCGCGAAGCAGCTTTTTCCGTCCTTATAACTGCGCAGCATCATGTTATCGGGTATATTCATGCTGCCGACAAGACCCATTCCGAGCCTGTCCTCCGGCACGAATGCAAGGCTCACCCCGAGGTCGCGAATAAGTTCCGGCGACAGACCGCAGAGTTCCTCCTCTTCATCGCTGCGCGGATTAACATACATAACGGAAGAACCGGGTTCAGTCCTGCAAAGTCCCGCAATTGCTTCAAGCAGTTCCTTTTGCCCGCTTCCGCTGATGCCCGCAACACCAAGAATTTCGCCGCTGTTGGCCGTAAAGCTTACATTGTCGAGTCTCGTGACTCCGAGATTATCCTTAACGGTCAGATTCTTTACAAAGAGACGCGGGACAGAATAGCCGACTTCAGGACGATCGATATTCAATGTTACGGCATGACCGACCATCATATCCGAAAGGCTTTGAGCATCGGTTTTTGAAGTTTCAACCTCGCCGATGTATTCGCCCTTGCGCAAAACGGCAACTCTATCCGAAATTTCCAAGACTTCGTGTAATTTATGTGTGATGATAACAATGCTTTTTCCGTCCGCCTTCATTGCACGCATAACTTTAAACAACGCCTCGGTTTCCTGCGGCGTCAGAACGGCAGTCGGTTCGTCAAGAATAAGAATATCCGCTCCACGATAAAGCACCTTAACGATTTCAAGTGTTTGTTTTTCCGAAACGGACATTTCATAGACCTTTTTGTCCGGATCGACTGCAAATGAGTATTTTTTGCAGATTTCAACAATGCTTTTGCGCACAGCGGACATACTGTCTTTTAGACCCAGTTTAACGTTTTCCGTTGCCGTAAAAACGTCAACAAGCTTAAAATGCTGATGAATCATGCCGATATGAAGCTTAAACGCATCTTTTGGAGAGCGAATATCAACACGCGTTCCGTTCACATAGATACTGCCGCCGTCCGGGTAATAAATGCCGGAAAGCATATTCATCAGAGTCGTTTTGCCGCTTCCGTTTTCACCCAAAAGGGATAGGATCTCTCCCTTGCGAATGTCCAAAGAAACGTTTTTGTTTGCAGTTATTGTGCCGAAATGCTTGGTTATGTCAACCATGCGGACTGCGAATTCGGTATCCACTTGCTCTTTCCTTTCTGTGCTGTGCTTTATACTCCGCCGATGCAGCCGTATGCTGCACGACAGCCAAAAACGCACACCTGCTCTTGCATGTGCAGTAAGTTATTTATGTCGCACCTTTTATTTTAACAGATTGAATCGTGTATGTAAAGCAAAAGCAGCGGTTTTTTGACACGGTTTTCAAAAAATTTGTTTATTTCAAAATCGGGACGCCGACTGCATATGCATTGAATTGCATGATAAACGAAAAGAGGATGCCGGACAAAAGCCCGGCATCCCGCCGAATTCACGAAAAACGTACAATCACATTCCCCGCAAATATTCAATTGAACAGAGTGTGACCCAAACGATTATTTGAGCTCGAGCATGCAAACTTCCGCACCGTCGCCGCGACGGGGTCCGAGCTTGTAAATGCGAACATAGCCGCCATTTACACCGTCATATTTGGGAGCGAGCTCACGGAAGAGCTTCTCAACAACGGGATGAGGAGTTTCACGAACGCGTTTGCGGAAATCCTTTGCACTTTCCTTGGACTCCCTGGTGAGGGGAATGTCATAAAGGTAAGCCATGATCTGCCTGCGGGCGTGGAGCTTTGAGGGCTTATCGATAACCTTCTCGACTTCGGTTCGAGTGGTTTGCTCTTTGTCGTTGGTTTCAATCTTCGTCTTGGTGACGGTTTCGGTATTTTTATATTCGGACACTGCCAGGGTGATGAGCTTCTCCGCAATGGGACGAACTTCCTTTGCGCGCGATTCGGTGGTCACGAGCTTGCCGTTCCAAAGGAATGCAGTTACCATGTTGCGAAGCATTGCGTCACGCTGGTCGGTGGCTTTATTAAGCTTACGGTTAGGCATATTATTTCCTCCTATTAAAATCGCTGATGCTATCGTTGATCATATCAGCTTGCGAATTATTCTTCGCTTTCGCGCAGAGAGAGACCCAGCGCAGCAAGTTTGAGCTGCACTTCCTCAAGAGATTTTCTGCCGAGGTTGCGCACCTTCATCATTTCCTCCTCGTCGCGTTCAACGAGCTCCGCAACGGTGTTGATGCCGGCACGTTTGAGGCAGTTATACGAACGAACCGAGAGATCGAGTTCTTCGATCGCCATATCGTATATCTTTTCTTTGCCGTCAGGCTCTTCATCGCCGACAATTTCAATGTTCTGCACACCTTCGGTAAGGTTCGTGAACAGTGAAAGGTGGTCGAACATGATCCTTGAAGAAATGCCGACTGCCTCTTCGGGGCGGATGCTTCCGTCTGTCCAGACCTGAAGCGTGAGCTTGTCGTAGTCGGTAACCTGACCGACACGAGTATCTTCAACGCGGAAGTTGACTTTGGTGATGGGGGTGAATATGGAGTCAATCGCGATCACGCCGATGGGCATGTTCGGTTTTTTGTTCTTTTCGGCAGAAACATAGCCTTTGCCTTTTTCAAGAACAATGTCCATATAGAGGTTTGCACCCTCGGAAAGCGTTGCGATGTGCAAATCGGGATTGATGATTTCAACATCGGCATCGTGGATAATATCTCCTGCAAAAACTTTGCCTTCGCCCTTGGCGTCGATGACTACATGCACGCTGCTGCTTTCGCCGAGCAATCTCACACGAAGCTCCTTAATGTTAAGGATGATTTCCGTAACGTCTTCCTTAACGCCGGGAATGGTTGAAAACTCGTGAAGCACACCGTCAATCTTGACGGAAGAAGCAGCCGCGCCCGGCATTGAGCTCAAAAGAACTCTGCGCAGGCAGTTGCCGAGAGTTGTGCCGAAGCCGCGCTCAAGCGGTTCAACAACGAAGCATCCGTAGTAGTCGTTCAGCTCCTTGCACTCGATCTTAGGTCTTTCAATTTCAAACATCAAATCTCTCCCCTCTCTTGAAAAAAAGTAACTGATAGATCAGGGTAGCCGTGATGATTACCTTGAATAGAACTCAACAATGAGGTGTTCCTCAATGGTGAGGTCGATATCATCACGCTGGGGCATTGCTGCCACTGTACCGCTGAGGTTTGCCGCATCAAGCTCAAGCCACTTGGGAATGGGCTTATCGGCACCCTGTTCCCTCACGCCCTTGAAGAATTCAACATCAAAGCTCTTTGAAAGAACGCTGATCTTCTGGCCGGGCTTTACGAGGTAAGAGGGGATGTCAACCTTATGGCCGTCAACGAGGATGTGACCATGGGTGATCCACTGGCGAGCCTGTGCACGGCTTGCGCCGAGACCGAGGCGATAAACAACATTGTCAAGGCGACGCTCAAGCAGGCACAGCATATTTTCGCCGGTAACGCCCTGCATGTTCGTTGCCATATCATAGTACTTGCGGAACTGGGACTCGAGAACACCGTATGCTCTGCGGCATTTCTGCTTTTCACGGAGCTGGGTGCCGTATTCGGAAGCCTTGCGAGCCCTTGCCTGACCGTGCTGTCCCGGAGGAGTGTGACGCTTCATAACAGCGCACTTTGCTTCGTTGTAGCAGCGATCGCCTTTAAGAAACAGTTTGGTGCCTTCCCTGCGGCACTGTCTGCAAACGGAATCAGTATATCTTGCCATAATCGTTTGCTCTCCTTATACTCTTCTACGCTTGGGAGGACGGCAGCCATTATGAGGAATGGGGGTGACGTCCTTGATCATGTTGACTTCAAGACCTGCAGCCTGGAGCGCGCGGATTGCAGATTCACGACCTGCGCCGGGGCCCTTGACGTAAACTTCAACGATACGCATGCCGTGTTCCATTGAAGCTTTTGCTGCGGTTTCCGCTGCCATCTGTGCGGCAAACGGAGTGCTCTTACGGGAACCGCGGAAGCCGAGGCCGCCTGCGGATGCCCAAGAGATTGCGTTGCCGTTAAGATCGGTAACGGTTACGAGGGTGTTATTGAAGGAAGAACGAATGTGAACCTGACCGCGCTCAATGTTCTTGCGTTCACGACGCTTGCGGGAAGCAAGCTTCTTTGTAGTCTTTGTTGACCTTGCCATTGCTCAATTCTCCTCCTTGATTATTTCTTAGCCTTACCGGCGGAACGCTTGGGACCCTTGCGGGTGCGTGCGTTCTGCTTCGTGCTCTGACCGCGAACGGGCAAGCCCTTGCGGTGACGAACGCCGCGATAGCAGCCGACTTCGATGAGCCTCTTGATGTTCATGGAGACTTCACGCCTGAGGTCGCCCTCTACCTTGCAGTGATGATCAATGTACTCTCTCAATTTGTTAACATCCGATTCGGACAGATCCTTGACCCTGATGTCGGGGTTAACGCCGGTCTCGCGAAGGATGTTCTGAGCGGTGCTGCGACCGATACCGTAGATATAGGTCAGCCCGATCTCAACTCTTTTTTCCCTGGGCAGGTCTACGCCGCTTATACGCGCCATATAGAATGTTTACCTCCGTAGTTTGGTTTTTTAGGGGTTATTCTTTGTGTCTGCCGGTTCCCAATCTCAACTGCAGCCAACG
>ULJH01019543.1_pt1 | contig 10412 bp, 24 predicted proteins | sample 1950781 | NCBI WGS metagenome assembly ULJH01 (sample SAMEA4835462, study PRJEB28245) | human gut metagenome | biome: gut microbiome; material: fecal sample | place: Denmark | collected 2008 | reverse complement strand
TGCAAATGAATTAAATATTCGCTCATTAAGCACTGTTAATCAAAAAATTAATAATAAAAGTGATTTTACAGTAATTGAAGCTATTAAATTAAGAAATTTAATAAAAAGCAAAACGCATAAAAACTATTCAATAGAAGAATTATTTACTGAAATAGAAGAGTAGGAGAAAAGTATGAAAGTAGAAAATAATAATCAAGAAGTAGAAAATCATACACTAGAAGATTTAAAACAAAAACTTATAAATGATATGTATGAATTAGGAGCTTATGGAAAAGAAGATATTGAGATACTAAAGCTATTATTTGAAATAAAAAAAGACTAGATACTGAGAATATCTAATCTTATATGAAAAATTATTGCGATTAAGAATTACATAGATTTTGCTTTACCGGGTTTAGGATTAGTTTGTAATTCGTTAAGTTTATTAACAATTTTTTCAAGATTGTCAGTAACACATTCAATGGCATTGCGACTATCATTTTTGTCTCTGTCAATTTTACCATTGTTAATCATAGCAATAACAATTTCTGTTGCAAGTTCCAAATTTGTTTTTTTCATCAAAGTAATACCTCCTTTCAAAGATACTATATCACGAAAAGAGGTTAATAAATAAAAAAACACTACGATACGAAAGTTATCACTTTTAGTCGAATAAGATTAAAAAAGGAGGGATAGTATGGAATATCATTATCAAATAGGGAAATCTAAGGTAACAATAATTTCAAATACTAGTCCAGAAGAAAAAAAACGAAATTTGAAAAATATATACGATACAGTAAATAGAATAGCTGATAATCAACGATTGGCTGGAAACAATTCAGTTGATGATTGGTTCTATACACAAAAAGAATTAGAAGAATTAAAAAAGAATAATAGTCCTAGATTAATCTATTAATCCACAGAATTGTGGATAAAGTAAAATGGACAAGCTATAGAAAGGGGTGAGAAAAATGAAAGATATGATAAAAGCAACAGTACTTACAATTTTATTTTTAGTTGTATTTGTTGGATTTCTAATTTATGGATCATACAGAAACAAACAAATCGAAAGTGGAAAAATAACACAAGTTTATCAATATGGAGGAGATTTATGATTTTAAGACAAAAAGAAAAAGGACTCAACAGGCAAGTAAAAGTCCCTTGTTCAATAGAACGACTAGATTATAACATAAGTCGCTCGAAAATGCAAATGTAGGTGAAAACCTATGAAAGAAAATTGGATTAAATTACATTCTAAAATTTTAGAATGGGGTTGGTACAAAAATAGTAATGTTTTTAGAGTATTTATTCATTGTCTTTTAAAAGCAAATTGGAAGGATGGAGAATTTGAAGGACAAATAATACCAAGGGGGAGTTTTATAACTGGAAGAAAAGAATTATCAAAACAACTAATGATGACAGAACAAGAGATTCGCACAGCATTAAAACACCTAAAATCAACCAACGAAATAACCATCAAAACAACTAATAAATATTCAATAATTACAATAGTAAATTATGATTTATATCAACAAAATAACCAAGAATATAACCAACAACTAACCAACAACCAACCAACAACTAACCAACAACTAACCACAATAGTAGAATATAAGACTATTAGTAGTATTAGTAGTATAGAAGAATTATATAAGCGTGTGCATACATTTCTTGAGACTAGTTTTGCGAGAACTATAGGTCCAATTGAAATGGAAATGATAGATTCTTGGTTAGATTATTTCAAAGATGAATTTATTATCAATTATGGAATAAAAGTTGCTGTACTGAATCATGTTACAACAATGAATTATTTAAATGGTATATATCAAAATTGGAAGGATAATGGTTGTAAAACATTAGAAGATTGCAAACCAAAAGAAAAATCAGAAAAGAAAAAGTTAGAATTATTTGACTACGATTGGTTTGATGATGAAGAACCACATTAAAAAAATAAGAAAATAAAAAAGAGGAGAAAATTATGAATATAGAAAAATTACAAAGATTAATTTTAATTGATAAAGAGTATGTTAAAGGAGATATTAAAAAATTTATTTCAGAATTAGAAAATTTAGATATTACTACATATTCAAATATTGATGATAAAGAATATGAAAGTTTTATTGCTAAGACTTATGAGAGGTTTGAATTGATAAAACATCTATTACAAACTAAAAAAATTGAATCCAACAAGAAAGATTTTATTGAATTAGGAAAATATGTGCAACAACTTGGAACACAAATAGAAAAATATGGTGTAGATCACAAAGATGAAATTGAACAGCTAGAAACAGAAAAAAAGGATGATACTTCTAAATCAAATGTTCACAAACAAATCCTAAATGACATTAAAAAAGATTTAGATGAGACTATAGATGATTTTTTAAATGAAATATTGGAGGATATGTAATATGAAATTAATCATCAGAAATATTAAAATTAAAAATTTTAAAGGAACACTAGATCAAGAATTATCTTTTAGCGAAAATAAAAATATTATTGAAGGAGAAAATGGAATAGGTAAAACTACAATCCTTGACGCAATTACCTGGTGCTTATTTGGAAAAAACTTTGCTGATGAAAAACAATTTAAAATAAAACCAATAATTGATGGTGAGGAAAAGAAAGACTTATCTACAAGTGTAGAATTAAAAATCAATGATAAAGTAATTGAGAGAATTTGGGATAAAGATACAACCACAATTAAAGTAGATGGCGTAAAATTCGGTAGCAGAGAATTTACTGATTATTTAAAAGATAATTTTATGATTACAGATGAAGAATTTAAAGCACTTTCAAATATTGAATACATACCAAAATTGCATTGGAAAGATTTAAGAAGTCTTATTATGGGTTTAGTAGGTGAAATTACTAACGAGGAAGTATATGCTAAAGGTAATTTTAGTTTAATTCAAGAAAAAATTGACTCAGTTGGTGTAGAAAAGACTGCTGAAAATATTACAGAAACAAAATCTTCATTAACTAACGAAATAAAAAAGATTCTTGGCAATATAGATCAAAAAACAAAAGACATTCGTGAACTAGTAATTGATGAAAAGGATCAAAAAGAATTAGAAAAAAGAAAAGGAAAAGTAAAAAAACAGATAGAAAATTATAATTCATTACAACAAATTAAAACAAATCAAGAAAAGGATTTAGCAATTTTAGAAAACTTAAAAAATGATGCTAAACAACTTGAAACATCAATTAGTAATTTAGAAAAATTAAAACTAGAATATCAAAAGACATATGATGAATCTAACATTGATGTAAGTATTTTAAAAGAAAATAAAATTAAAACTATTGATAACAGAATTGTACAAAGAAAAAATGATATCGATTTATTAAATCAAGAAAAGACAACTATCATGGTACAAAGAACTGAATTAAAGAAACTTTATGATGAGGAATTATCTAAAGAAATTAGAATTGAAAATGATAAATGTTCAGCTTGTGGACAACCTTTACCAAAAGAAAAAATAGAAGAAATTTTAGCAAATCTAAAAAAACAAGCTATTGATAAAGCAAATGGTTATGCTGCGCAGGCAAGAGTAAAGAAATCAAGACTTGATGAAATAGAAATAGTATTAACTCAATACAACGAGGACATAAAAGATTATGAATTAGAAAAAGAAAGAGTTTTAACTGAGAAAATAGATTCTAGTCAAGAAAGTGATATTCAAATCACTATGAAGAAAAATATAGAAAAAGCAAATCAAGATATTGAAAATTATAAAAAACAAATCTTAGACACTGAAGTTAACATCAACTTTAGAGAATCAGAAATAGCTAAACATCAAGTAATAGAGTTGGAAGATAACATTGTAAGCCTTCAACAAGAATTAGAAGAAATTACAAAAAAATTAGCTGTATCTGATACAGTATCAATCTTTAAAGAGCAATTAAAAAAATTAGAAAATGAGCATCAAGAATTATTGAATGAGAAAGAATTATTAAATGAAAGAGAACAACAATTAATTTTATTTAACAATACAAAAGCAGAAATGCTAAGAGATAAAGTGAGACACAATTTTAAATTAGCAGATTTTATTACACAAGAAACAACAAAAGATGGAAAATTAATAGAAACATTTAAATTAGCAGTTAATGGTATAGAATATAACGCTCTAAATACTGGAATGAAAATATTGATTGCATTAGATCTAATCGATAATATTCAAAGACTAAAAGATAAAAGATTGCCGATTTTAATGGATGGGTTAGGTGAATTAACTAGATTACCAGAAGTAGATACTCAAATTATTGGTTGTCGTGCTAAATTTCAAGTAAATAAAAAAATTGAATTAATAAATGAATAGGAGAATTTTATGGAAAAAGAAAAGCAAGAAATAGTAAAAAAAGAAGATACTAAATTAGCATTTAAAAGAGATTTTAGTGATAGTGTTATGAATAGTATTGCACAATATACAAAAGAAGGAAGATTAAGACTTCCAAAAGGTTACAGTGCTGAAAATGCTTTAAAATCAGCATGGTTAACACTTCAAAAAACAGAAGATAAAAATCATAATTTAGCATTAAGTGTGTGTACACCAAATAGTGTAGCCAATGCCTTACTTCAAATGGTTATAATGGGTTTAAATCCTGCAAAGACTCAATGCTATTTTGTCGTTTATGGTAAAGAATTAACACTAATGCCATCTTATTTTGGAAAGATAACAGCTCTAAAAAGAATAGATGGAATAGAAGATATAAATGCACAAGTAATTTATGAAGGTGATGAAATAGATTACGAAATCAATAGTGATGGTAGCATTTCAAATATAGAACATCATCAAGAATTCAAAAATATAAAGGAAGATGCTATTATTGGAGGTTATTGTGTAATCAAGTATAAAGGCCAAGAATATGCAACAATATCTACTTTTGAACAAATTAAAGAAGCATGGAATATGTCTAAAGTGTCTAAGGATAAGACATCATTCAAAAGTGAATTTGTAAAAAGGACTATGGTTAATAAAGCTATTAAGTGGTTTATAAATACTCGTGATGATGATGACTTATTAGTAGAAACAATTCAAAGCAATGAAAATGAACAATATAACTATGAAGATGAGAATATAGATGAATTACCACCTGTAAAAGAGGTAAAAGTGGAAGAAACTAATGCTAATGAAGTAAAAGAAGCCGAATATATAGAAACTCAAAAAGAAACAACTAAAAATGATATTGAAGTCGATAAGTTCGAGTAGTAAAGGAAATATTCACATATTGGAGAATGAAGATACAATTCTTCTTCTCGATTGTGGAATAAAATTTAATCGTATAGAGCCACTTATAAATCCAATAAAAATTGACGGTGTGTTAGTTACTCACGAGCATGGAGATCATATAGTAGGTTGTGAAAGTCTATCTCAAAATAAAAATACTGGCTTTTATGGAACAAAAGAAACACTGGATAGAATAAATATACCAGACTTTATAAAAAAACCTGTAGAGCCATTTAAAACATTTCAAATTGGATCATTTAAAATTGTTCCGTTTGAAGTGAAACATGATGCTATTCATCCAGTTAATTATCTTATAAAAGATACAATATCTGGAGCACAAATACTTTATATAACAGATACAGGATACATTGATAACTTAATTTTCAAGGATATTGATTATTTCTTAATTGAATGTAATTTTGACGAAGAATGGTATAACAAAAAAGAATTAACTAAAACTGAACAAATTAAGTCTAAGAGATTACTGAGCGTTAATGGGCATTTATCGATACAAAAGACAATTAGAGTATTGAATAACTCAGTTAATCATAATACAAAAAAAATTATTCTATGCCACATATCTAGTGGATTTGAAAATTATCTAGAATTTCAAAATAAAATTCAAAAATTATTTCCTAAACAAGAAGTCATAGCATTACAACAAGGCATATTTTTGGATAGAAAAATAGAACTTTTTGAAAAAAAGGATGTGGTTGAATTTGAATAAAATAGAAGAATTAGGATTATTTACAGAAGATTTAGAACAATATCAGATAATTAAAGATAATTTTGAAAGTCTTTCTACTGAAGATGGACAAACTGCTTACGAATTAGCAAAAATGTGTATGATTCAGGCTGATAGGTGGAATGAAATATCATTTAATTCAGCTAAATATAGTAAAGAATATTCTATATCAAAAACAGATTTATATAATTGGGCTTATCACAGATACAGACTACTCATGACCATGCATGAATTTTGTAGAGTTGTTTATAGACAATGCAGTGAGGATTTAAGAAATGGTTTCAGAAACGAAATATAAAATGGAAAAAAATATTAGAGTAAACAAGAAACTTCAATATGCAATTAGAATGCTTTTGTGGCATACAGATTTAGCAAAAAGATATATGGATTATATAAAAAAATGGTTAGATAATAAACACTTAAATTATGATGTGGATTTAATGCAATTATTAAATCAAAGATCATCTAAAGAAAGGTATTCTAATCAAACTACTATATATGATTTTTTAAAAAGTAAAGATTATGAATAAAACTAAAATTTGGCTTAATGATGAAGTACATATATTTAGAAAGCATTATTTAATGTGTAATAAAAAAGAAAAGAATATTTTTAAGAAGGGATTAATTAGATACAAAAATAGATTTGATAATGATAAAGAATTTATTTTTTGGTATCTCAAAATTATAGGATAAAATATGAAAATTTTATTAAATAAGGATTATAAAGATTTATTAGATCAAATAAGGCAAGGAGAAAAAGGAACAATAAGAGAAAATCGAGAAAAAAATGAAATAAAAAGAGAATTAGATAAATTAAAAGAAGATTATGTAGTTATGCAAAAAAATTAAAGATAAAGAAATAAACAGATTACAAAAAAAGATTGAAAGTGATTCATTAATTCAATTAGAAGATAAAAAATTAATAGCTGAACTTAAGGAATATAAGCAAAAAAATGATGGCCAAAAAGGTGGACTTACGAAAGAAAATCATAAATTAAGAGCTAAATTAGATGCTAAGGATAGAGTAATTGAAGAATATCAAAAAGCGTTATATCAGGCAGAAGAAAAGAATCAAAATCAATTAAATACAATCAAAGAATTAACTAAAAAAATTGATCATAAATCTATTGAATATAAAAATAATGGCCTACCAAAGCAATCAAAAAAGGCTTTTAAGAAAGGAAACAAGTAATATGAAAGAAAAAAAGAGAATCTGTTTTTATTTAGATCTAAAGAGAAAAAATCAATCCAAAAGATTAATGGTTATCAAAGAATGGTATATAGGTAAAGAAGTTACATTTGCAAAAATATTATTAGAAATTTAGTACTATTAGATATTTAAAAATTCCACGTTTTTTCAAAAATACTCTCCTATATTATAAAAAATAAATCACAGCAAGTTTTAGAGTAAATTTAGTGATATCGTACTCGTGTGGAATTGTTAGCTGTGATTTTTATTTTAATAAATTTAGGAGGAATTAAAGTGAAAAATAATTTATCAGATGTAAATAATTATTTATTTGAACAATTAGAAAGATTGAATGATGATGAGGCATTAAAAGATAAAGAGACTTTCGAAAAAGAAATCAAAAGATCTAAAGCCGTATCTACGATATGTTCAACTATAGTGGCAAATGCTAACCTGGTATTAAATGCAAAAAAATATGCTGAAGAAATGGGAATTAGCAACGAAAAAGAGGTTCTTCAGTTAAAGGAAAAATAATGATTAGATATACGAAAGAACAAAAAGAATTTCTAATTAAAAATAATTATAAGAAAACCTCACGTGAGTTAGCAGATTTATTTAATAAGGAGTTTAATACCAATATTACTAAAACTAATGTTAAAAATTTTAGAGGTAATAATAAGCTAAATAGTGGATTAACTGGTAGATTTGAAAAAGGAAATATTCCATTTAATAAAGGAACTAAGGGATTAACGAAAGCAAATAAAACTTCATTCAGAAAAGGTAATATACCCTCTAATCATAAAAAAGTAGGTTATGAAAGAATTAATGTTGATGGTTATATAGAAATCAAAGTTAAAGAGCCTAATATATTTAAATTAAAACACAGAATTATATATGAACAACATTATGGGAAAATCCCGAAAGGACATAAGGTTATTTTTGCTGATGGAAATAAATTGAATATAGATCCAAATAATTTGATTTTAGTGACAGCTTCTGAAGAATTAATTATGAATAAAAATAAATTAAGATATGATGAAGCTGAATTAACAAGAACAGGATTATTAATTGCTAAAGTAATAGATAAAGCTAATAAGGTAAAAAAAGATGGAAGATTATGAACAATTATATTATGATGCTCAATTTGAAATTAAAAAACTAAATAAAAAAATATCTCAGCTGGAAAGTGATTTAGAATTTTTAAAGAAAAGTAGTGAAAGAAAATTTAATATTCGTAAAGAAATAATTAAGGAATTAAACGATTATTATAAAAGTAAAGAGGAGAAATAAAAATAATGGATAAAGTGAAAATAGGTTTCCCAATAGAATATGAATGTGATGGAATTATTTATGATGGGCTTTTTTTAAGAGAGCCTGAAATTGAAGAACTAGAAAAAAGATTAAAAGAAATAAATAAAATAACTGAATTAGAACAACAAGTCAAAAAGCAAAAAGAAGTTATTGATAAAGCAAATGAAGTTATAGATAAAATGATAAATATTGGTTATTCAAGTGGCTTTACTCAGTATTGTGCAACTGGAGAAGATAGTGAATTTGGTACAAGAGCAAAAATAATAAAGGATATATTAAAAGGGGTGTCAGAATGAATAAAGATTTAATTGAATTTTATGAAGAAGAAAAAAATAGAATACAAAAAGAAATTGATGATTTGTGGGAAGTAGGTAAAAAAGTCCTAAAAGAGTAAATAGGTTGGTTGAAATAGAATATATACTTGATGGCTTAGAAGCTGATAAAAAAATAAGACAATTAAATGAAGAAAATAAAGCTTTAAGAAAGAGACTGATGCAAGAGGGAATAGAGGTGTCAGAATGAATAAAGAAGAAATAAAAGAATTAATAAATAGTATAGAAGAACGATTAATAGTATCTCAAGAAATAAATGAACCTATTAATACTGATTTAGATAAGGCGATTAGATTATCAGTTGCTTACGAAGAACTACAACAAAAAAACCAAAAATACAAAGAAGTTATTGATAAAATAAATTTAATTATAAAAGGAATTGCTTATGGTGGCAGTGAAGATTATTATATGGAAAAAATCAGTAAAATCAATGAACTATTAAAAGAGGTGTCAGAGTGAATAAAGAATGTGTAAGTTGCATAAAAAGAAAAACACCATATTGTCCAACATCAATGGAATGTATGGCTACTGAGGATACGCCATATTATCAAAATAGAATGATGTTATTAAAAGAAAATGAACAACTAAAAGATAATTGGAATAAGTTAAGAGAATGGATTATTTATAACAAACATAATGAAAATACTGAACAACATTATTTAGTGGTTGATTATGGGACATTATTAGGTAAAATGCAAGAACTAGAAGAAGGAAGTGATAGTAATGAATAAATATTGTTACGAAATAAAGGATGGAAAACGTAAAGGCTATTTCAACATATACCAAGCAATAAATGGTTCTATTCAATTAACGATGGGTAATTATAATACTACTTTAACAGCACAACAAATATTAGATTTAAACATATATACATTTGATTTAATTGATTATGACCACGATAAATTTTTAGAATTTTATAAGTTAGGTGATAGTAATGTCAAAGATTAAAGATAAAGTAAATTTAAAAGAATTAGAAAAATACCCTTTTGAATGTCAAGACAGTGCTAGTATATTTTGGAGCAATCAAGATTGTTCAAAATATATACGTGTATGGTTTCTCACAAGAGAAATTACTTGTAATGATCCAAACAATAAAATTTTAAAAATGATGAAAAAAGATGGAATAGTAGAGAAAGTGGAGAGTGATAATTAATGAAAATAACTATGTATGAATTATTTGGTTTGATAAAAGTGGGAAAAGCACCAGCAAAAATAAAATTTAATAACAAGATATATATTTATAAAGATATAACCAATGATTATATATTTGTTGTAAATGATGGAGAAACACGAGAATGGTTATCTTCATCTTTTTCCGAGTATTATGTTGGTGAGTTGCTAAAGAAAACAGTAGAAATAATTGAAGAAGATAAGAAGATAGAAAAAATACCACTTCCAAGTTTTGAACAATTTAAAAGAATGAGTGCAGAAGAAAGATATGTAATTACTGCTAAAGAATATGATTTACTTGATGAACTAATAGATGAAATAAATAATTTAAAGAAAGAAAAATAACTATATTGCCAACTTCGGCAAAAAGGTGGAGGAGTAAAATGAATAAATATCATATAAAAGTTTATCTTTCTAATAATATTAATTTTGAAACTAATATAGAAAGTTCACTTGATTTA
>ULJH01022502.1_pt1 | contig 10424 bp, 9 predicted proteins | sample 1950781 | NCBI WGS metagenome assembly ULJH01 (sample SAMEA4835462, study PRJEB28245) | human gut metagenome | biome: gut microbiome; material: fecal sample | place: Denmark | collected 2008 | reverse complement strand
GTGGACATTCCTACACGCAGAGACCGACAATCATTGCGGATGAAGGTGCGGACACACTGCTGACATTCAACGGCACGAAGCTTACAATCACTGCAAAAGACGGATATGAACTTTCAGATGTTTTGTTAAACGGCGTTTCCCAGGGAACGGTAATAGAACTTACAGGCCTCAAAACCGGCGACAAAGTTGAAATTACAACGGTTAAGAAAGAAGGACCGGCTGCAGAAGACAATGCGAAAATCATCGAAGGCATCGGCAATACAAGCATCGTACTGAAGTCCCAGCTGACGAAGAACGGAAATGTGCTTCTGACCTGGACGAAGTCGAAGGGCTACAAGGTAGACTATTTCGAATTCTACCGCTCTGTAAAGAGATACAGCGGCTACGGCACGAAGGCATTCTTCACGACGGCAGACGGAAGCTGGTCGAAGTACCTGAACAATAAAGAACTCAAAGCAGGAAACACTTACTACTATAAAGTTCGCGGCGTTCGCGTCATCGACGGACAGAAGTACTATACACAGTGGTCAAACAAAGCTTGGAGAACCATTAAATAGAATATAAAATGTTGAAAAATAATGAGGCAGTTAAATGTGAACTGCCTCATTTTTTTCTTGTGATTGTTTCCGCAATGGCATATAATTTAGTATATGGCAACATATACTAAAACTATCGGCGTTTTTCCTAAAAATGAAAGTGGGTGATTATGTGATTAACAAAGCATATTTTGGAGAAAGCAAAAACATTGAATTCAAGCGCGAGATTCCAAGCAATCACGAAAAACTTTTAAAAGATATTATCGCTTTTTCGAACAGTACGGGAGGACAGGTAATCCTTGGCATTGAAGACGAAACCGGTATCGTCTGCGGCATAGGAGAGCAGAGTCCGTTTAAACTGTCAGACTCGATATCGAACATGATTTCGGATGCCTGCACACCGCAAATAGAGCCCGATATTTCAATACAAACGGTAGAGGATAAAACGATTCTTGCGATTGATATTGCGCCGGGAAAATTCAGACCGTATTACCTTGCGAATAGAGGAAAAGAAAGCAGCACCTATATCAGAATCAATGGGACGAGCAGACCGGCAGATGCGAGGAAGCTACAGGAATTGGAGTTGGAAGGTCAAAACATATCTTATGACACGCTTCAGGAAATCGGCTGCGAATATGATGAGGAAAAGGCGCTAAAGCTATGCAGAAAAATGAAGCAGACCGCGATGGATTCTTGTGAAACAGAGGAGGAACGACTTACGGTAAAAGAATTGACATTGGAAAAATTGCATGACTTTGGTGTGCTTTGCAGGGTTGGCAGAAACCCATATCCGACACATGCTTTTAATCTTTTGACGGATAACACGAACAAGGCCGCTAAGATACAATGCGCTTTGTTTAAAGGAACAAGCAGGGACATCTTCATTGACCGAAAAGAGTTTAGGGGACCAATATATGAACAGATTGATGAAGCGTACCACTTCGTTTTGAGGCACATTGATATGGGTGCGGAAATCGAAGGTATATACCGAAGGGATATGTACGAACTTCCGATATCAGCAATCAGAGAAACCATCGCAAATGCTGTTTTGCACAGAAGCTATCTCGATAAATCCTGCATACAGGTCTGCATTTATGACGATAGAATGGAGGTCTCTTCTCCGGGAATGCTTTATGGAGGGTTAGACATAGAGACTGCGAAGAGGGGAAAGTCAACATGCAGAAATGAAGCAATCGCAGAAGCGTTTCATTATATGCATATTGTCGAAGCTTGGGGAACCGGTTTGCCGAGGATTATAAACAGATGTCGGGAATACGGTTTGCCGGCTCCACTGTTTGAAGAATTCGGCGACGGGTTTAAGGCGATTCTTTTTAGAAGAGAAAGGAAACTTGTTAATCAAGTGAAAGAATCTGATTATAAGCATGACACTCAAGCTGACACTCAACATGACACTCAAGTTGGCATCCAACATGACACTCAAGACACTTCAAAAGATGTCTTGAGCCGAATTGCTGAATTGATAAGACAAGACAATAAAATCACTACAAAGGACATTGCACAGGAATTAGGTGTGAGTGTGTCCACCGTTAAGCGACGGATCAAATCCATACCGAATATTTCTTATATCGGAAGTGGTTTCAGCGGACACTGGGAGATTCGTGATTAAAAGAATTAAATACTGAGGCAATTCACATTGAACTGCCTCAGTTAGTACATTCGATTATTCTGTTTTCGCGAACTTAATCGGCAAAGCAATCTGCGTAACATAAGCATCTTTATTTGCACCGTGCGTCGGCGAACCTTCCATATAAATATTGCGGAAGTAGCCGTGCGGTGTCAAGCCGTTTTCGGCAGCGTAATCCAAAAGGCGCTTGTGCACCTGTGGGAAGTTCTCGTAAGCGCCACGGTAATAGATGCAGATTGCAGATGTCTGCGGGAATTTACGGATCCACGAACCGACGCTGTCCGATGCGACCGGAATGATGTACAGACCGTCAGAATCGGAGTCCGCAGATACCTGAATGCACATTTTATGCTCGTTATCCAAACGATATTGGTGCATGGTATCAATATAAGCCTGACGAAGTTCTGCGGTTTTCTGTGCCAAATCTGCATCGTGGAATTCATGGGAAAATCCTGTGAAGGCCGGAAGCGTTACATTGCAGACCTCCATTTCCTCAATACTTGTGTGCGTCTGACGAAGCTGAAGCTGAGCGATATACTGGTCAAGCTGGCTCCGGAGACGAACGAGACGATCGATTTGCTCGTTCAGATGCGTTGTATCATCAAAATAGTTTCGAATTTCAGTGAGTGACAAGCCTAAATTCTGAAGCGTGCGAATCAGGCGAATGTGTACGATGTTGTCGGTACTATAGTAACGGAAGCCGCGGTTGCCGTCCTTGAATGCAGGCTTCACTAAGCCCAGATCTTCGTAATTTATAAGCATTCGGCGTGTAATCCCCAAAGCTCTGGTTACTTCGCCCATTTGAAAAAGATTCTTATTTTCGTTATGCATATAGTACCTGCCTTTTTACATCTCAAAAAAATTTTAAATTTTTTTAAGTTTTTTTCATAAAACACTTGACTTGCACATCGGTGTGCGGGATATAATCATTATATATAATTGCTATTCGTATGTCAAGATTCAGATGGCATGCAATCAGCAAAGAAACTCACAAAACAGAGGGGGAAAACAAAAATGAATAAAAAGAAAAGCCTGGTTTTGCTCTTAGCACTGTCTCTGGTAATTTCCATGATTCCGCTGCAGGCATCCGCAGCTGTAAAAAGCGCAGGAACTCCGGCGGAAGTGCAGAGTCTGACTTCAAGCGAAAATTTAGAGCATAATTTTGTGAATGTGACGGCAAACGGAACTTCCTTGTATGTGGAAGTGGAAACTCCGATTCAGGCGTCGGAGTTCAATGTATCCGTCAGAAAAGTGCAGTCCGGCGGCTCGAGCGCATGGTACACCCGCGTTTACCCGACAAATGCCGGCGACTATTATCGCTTTGAATTCAGTCTGCCGAACTATGTACCGAGAGCAGGCGGAGCGCTCAGCGGTGACTATGTGCTGATTATCACGATGAAGAGAGGCACCGGCACAAGCGATGTTTTCTATAAAAACTGTGCTTTCCGCGTGTCAAACGGACAGTTCTCGATTTTGCAGTACGATAAAATCATGAAAGAAAACGCAAGACTGGATAAGAAGGCAAACAAGAAAAAGGTTTCCAATTTCAAGAAAACCAATATGAGCGATGTGAAATCCATTTGCTTCCGTGATCCGGTGACGAAAAAAGTTGCCTCCGTGACATCGAAAAAGGTGAAGTACTTTAAGACCGTTTCCAATAAGGTTGTAAAGGGCGCAAGCACGGACTACGAAAAGCTTTTGAAGATTTATGAGTACATAGCAGAGAATTTCTACTATGATGACATTGCATTTTCCAGCGGAACGAAACAGTATGTCGATCCGTACCGCAATCTCTACAATATGAGAAACAAGAAGAAGAGTGCAAACAGCCAGGGTGGCAAGGTTGCAACGACCTGCGTGGGCTATTCAGCTGCAGTATGTGCGCTTGCCAGAGCACAGGGCATTCCGACCAGAATCGTAAACGGACACCACATCAGCCTGAACAACAGTAGTTTTAACACATGGTCGACCGAAAAGAATATTACCGAACTTGACCACTGGTGGAATGAGTGCTATGTGGACGGACGCTGGATTACCGTCGATGCAACGCCGGGCAACAGCAACAAGTGGAACAGAAACACCAACAAGTGGACTTACACAGGTTTGACGAACTATATCTATTTCGACCCGACACCGGAACAGCTTGCAACATCGCATGTATTGCTTGAGATTAAGGGTGCATAAAGATAGTAATGAAGAAACTGTCGCGCAGCTGACTAAAATCGACCGTGCGGCAGTTTTTTTTAGTGTGCTCTTTTCAGCCTCGTAGTGTCGAATTTTGCCGGAAAGCGTTGGAATTTTCTATGATGTAATTTCCATCATAGAAAGCAAGCTCTTTCCGAAGGCAATCGGCTGTCACAGCATTTTCTCCGTCGGGGAGCAAAAAACAGGACATCGCTTGTCGGACCGTCTTGAGTTTCATTTCCTTGAGCTTGGAAAAGTCGACCCCAATAAGCCGATTGGAGGGATGAGTCAAATAGAACGGCTTGCGATGTATTTAAGATATGCCGATGATGAAAACTACAAAGACTCCATACAGGAAATATGCGGAAGTAAGGAGGGAATCATCATGGCTGAAAACTTATATCGAACGGTAACGAAGGAAGAGCGAGAGGCAGCATGGCGGAATATCGCATGATGTATCAGCACGATATAGCCTCGATGCGCGAAGATGCACGCAAGGCTGGTCTTGCAGAAGGCCGCAGCGAGGGTGCTGCACAGGAAAAACGCGAAATTGCGAAAAGCATGAAGGCGAAAAATATCCCCACTGCTGACATCGCAGAGATAACAAGCGGCTCAAGAGAGCTGCTTGTTGTGCGCCCTGCCATGCGCCCGCGGCAACTCTTTGTGCCTTGCCCCTGCTGCGGCTGCTTTGTGCTTTGCGGCCATACGCCCGCCTTGCTTTCGCCGCTTTACTCTCTGCCGCAGTTGGGAAAAAATGGATAATCGTGCATAAAGTAATATCTTTTTGCCCAAACCGCATCAAAAATAGAAGCCGGGAGCCCCGCGGAGGGCTCCCGACCTATAAAAAAAGCATAATCCCGTGCTGCAAGATTATGCGTAAAAATCGTCTTGAAATGAAATCGTTGAAATTTCAACGATTTCATGCAAATGAGAATTTTGACGATTTGAAACAGTCTTTTCGTCGCCCGAAAAATATCCGGTAAAAGAGGGGGAATCTTCTATATTTTCGGCCCAAATAGCAAAAAGATAGAAGAAACCGGCATTTTATGCACGGCGGCCTCAACAGGCGGCCCGACGCGCCCGCGCCGCAGTGCACATTTCTATTTCAGATTCTCCGGGTTCAGGCACTTCAGCTCGTCAACCACAAAAAGGCCGTCTTTGCGAATCAGGATATCGTCGAACCAGATTTCGCCGCCGCCGTATTCCGGACGCTGAATCATCACCAGATCCCAGTGAATCGCAGACTCGTTGCCGTTTGGTGCATCTTCGTAGCACATGCCCGGCGTAAGATGGAAGCTTCCGCAGATTTTTTCGTCGAAAAGAGTGTCCTTCATAGGAGTCAATACATACGGATTGACACCGATGGCGAATTCGCCGAAGTAGCGGGCACCCTCGTCAGTGTCGAGAAGGGCGTTGATTTTTTCGTCGTTGTTGGCAGTCGCCTTGACGATTTTGCCCTTTTTGATTTCAAAGCGGATGTTTTCGTAGGTGTAGCCCTGCTCCTCACTCGGGGTGTTGTAGGAAATCACACCGTTCATCGACTCGCGGACAGGGGCTGTGTAGACCTCGCCGTCCGGGATGTTGCGAAGACCATCGCACTTGACTGCCGGAATGTCCTTGATGGAGAACTTAAGGTCGGTGCCCGGACCCACGAGATGAACCTTGTCCGTGCGGTTCATAAGCTCGACGAGGCTGTCCATCGCACGGCTCATTTTTTTGTAGTCGAGCGTGCATACATTGAAGAAAAATTCCGCAAATGCTTCCTGTGACATGTTCGCAAGCTGTGCCATCGAAGGGTTCGGATAGCGCAGAATCACCCATTTGGTGCGGTTTACGCGGTAGTCGAGCGTCGGGCGTGTCATCTTGTAGTAAAGATTGAGTTTTTCGGAAGGCACATCGCTGAGCTCTGCGGTGTTTTCATTTCCGCGGATGGCAATGTACGCGTCCATTCCTTTCATCTGATAAAGCTGGCAATCGTTGAGGAACTCCAGCTGCTCCTCGTCGCAGCCCAGCAACATTTCGCGCATCAGGCGGCTGTCCCGGGAAGTCACATAAGGCTTTGCGCCGAGCTTGTAGCAGTCCTTGATAAGCTGGCAGACAAGCGGCCGGGTGGCTTCGCCCTCGTAATCGATTAAAACCCTGTCGCCTTTTTGGAGGTCGCAGGAGTAACTTGTAAGCATATCCGAAAGTTTGATAATTCTTTGATCCATGATTTCTCTCTCCTTGTGTTTTTCTGACTTTATTATACCCTAAAAATCGCCAAAAAACCATGCTGTCTTGACACACAAAGCACTCAAATGTTATCATACACTTATAGGAAAAAGTGGATAAAAATAAAACAGACAAAAATCTAAATTAAGGAGGAAGAAATGAAGAAAAAATTATTAACGCTCGGCATGGCGCTCTGCCTTGTATTTACGATGATTCCGTTTAGTGCGGAAGCAGCTTTCGGCTACGGCGGGGAGCCGGACGATGTACCTCCTACGGTTACATTTGAGCCAAACGCGAGGGGAAGCGAGTTTTATACACTTAACTATGATTCGCAGTACGGCTGGATTCTTGAAATCTTTGCCGGCTCAGACACGGAAGTCTGCGATGTAATCACGAACTATAACGGTCAGGAAGGACTTTGGGATTTTGACCAGTCTGACTTTGAACATGTGAGAGCTGACGGCATACCGGGAGGAGCAGCCGTTACGGTAACCTTTATGGGCAGATATCCGGTGGCATACTCGCCGCGTCTTGATTCGAAGGTCATGAAACTTTCCTATAAAACGACGACTTATAACGGAAAGGCGAAAAAACCTGCGCTCAAAATCGGGAAACTCAAACAGGCGGACCTCGTAAAGAAGGGTCTTATAACCGTTAAATATTCCTACAACACGAAGCCGGGAATCGCGAAGATGACGATTAAGGCGGGCAAGAAAGCAAAAGGCAAATACGAAGGCCAAACGACGATGTATTTTCGCATTGCCCCGAAAAAAATGGCATTGACATCCCTGACTTCCCAGAAAAAGGGAGAACTCATCCTCAAATGGAAGGGACAAGAATATGCAAGCGGATATAACATCCTCATTAGCGAATCCGAGAACTTTGAGGCGGAGAAGACGCACAATTTTACAATTCACGCGGATAAATTCAATTCCATGGCATTCAAGGAAGCAACGAGCGGCGTGAAATATTATGTAAAAATACGTTCCTACACGGATTCCAAATACGGTCGTTCGTACGGCGCATGGGGCAAGGCACTCAGCGCACCGGCAAAATAATTTTGAAAAATCATTCAGGACTTGCAGGGATAAAATAGGTAATAAACGATGGAAAAGAACATTAAAATAACCGTGGCAAATCCCGCGGGCAACAAAACAATTTTCGTGCACGACAAATTTGAAAGGGCGGACTATGCGAAGGTTGCCGAGCAGCTTCTAGCGATGAAAGATTACGCAGCAGAGCAGGTGGCCTTCATTTTGGATGCACCTGAATGCGGGCGTGCCGAGGGCAGGATGGAAATGTGCGGGCTGGAGTTCTGCGGAAACGCAACCCGAACTTTCGGGCTGATGGCTGCAAAGCAGCTCGGGATTTCCGGCAGCGGCAAAGTGTTCGTCGATGTCAGCGGCGTCGATGAAATCCTCACCGTTGAGGTTAATACCGATACGAATTACACAAAGGTGAAGATGCCTGCGTATATCGACATTAAACGATTCGACATTTCGGGCATTTTCGATACGACAGGAGGCTCTGAGAGCACCGGTGCAGCGGGCGGCATGCCGGAAGCATCGACGGCGGCAGGTGCACCGGACAACACCGCGTCGGATGCCGCCCTCAAAGAGGTTAAGGCAGTTGATTTCGGCGGGATTCTCCACTTGATTATACCGGACATTTCGGCAAACCTCGAAAATTTTGAACGCGTAAAGAAGTTTGTATATGATAGATTCAATCCGCCGGCAATGGGCGCGATGTTCTATGACACGAAGAACGAAACGCTGGCTCCGGTTGTTTACGTGAAGGATGTGGACAGCACCTACTTCGAAGGCTCATGCGCCAGCGGCACCGCATCGTGCGCCATCGCGTTCGGCTCCGAAAAACCGGACGGTGACTATACCTTCACATTCCCGCAGCCTGCGGGAACGATTGACGCATCGGTAGAAGTCCGGGGCGGCAAGGTTCAAACCACATACATAGAAGGCCCGGTCGAAATCGCCGAGCCGGTGGGAGTTATGATAGAAATCTAAACAGCAATCGTGAGCTGGTGAAGCGTTTTGCCTTTCTGGAAAAACATGGACTTGTAGGCTTCCTTGCATTTTGCGAATTTTGCGAAAGTTTTCGTGGTCTCGCATTCGTTGCAGTAAACTTTCCAGCAGCCGCAGCACTTGCAGTTCTTGCCGCTGTTCAGAATGTAACCTGCGACATCGTCAGGCGGGTAGCCCAAAAACAGCCCGATTTCATGCGGGAATTCCTTGCTTCCGCCGCAGCTTGCGAAGCGCATTTTCAGATGTGCAAGCGCAGCATCAACGGAAGTGTCGGCGTAACCGTTTCTTCGCAAAATTTTACAGGCATTTGGATGATTCAAATCGGTCCGGAGCTTTTTCTCTCTGTACACATAGATGAGAGCACTCCGGGCTTTTTTTCTCAGTATGGTTATGCTGACACCCTTCGGTTCAAGCGTGGCGGCCAGCCCCTCCAGATGCTTCTCAAGTTCGTCCTCCGAACAAAATGTATAATTAAAAAGATTGGCCGTCTTAAGCGATGCCAATGTCGGTGAGCAATGTTCAATCAGATAACGTTCCATTTGGGATTCCTCCGTAAATATGGGAGTCTGTAACGGGCGGGCACGCTCAGTGCCCGCCTCAGACCAAATAGTGATGACTATTAAAATTGTTTAAGTGGCATAAAATGAGTTTACGCCGGCTTGGTTAGCACAGGCTAACTAGCTGGCTTAAATCCAGCTAACCGAAGAAAGCAAGAGTGAAAGCTTTTTTATCTATTCGGTTAGCATGTGCTAACTATACTATAAAAATTGCTGTCTGTCAATAGGATTTTAAAACTTTTTTTGGCTTGAATTGCAGACGGTTTTATGGTATACTTTTCAAGGTGTCGGCGGAATCCCGGGCGGCACGGCAGTTTTATAGAATACGGAAGCGTATCGAAGTGGTCATAACGAGCCGCACTCGAAATGCGGTTGTCCGCAAGGGCACGTGGGTTCGAATCCCACCGCTTCCGCCAACGGAACCCTTGAAAACCCAGTGTTTTCAAGGGTTTTTTCTATTCGGTGAAAATTCTTTCGTTTCTATTTTTTGTGTTTCTGTCAATTTTTAGAGCCGATTTTATGCTCTTTTTCGCCCGTGAATATTAGAATGAAAAATCTTCAAACACCGCGTGAAATAAGGCTTTTTAAGGCCTGCATACTTTTTGCGGCGTTAGAAAGATTTCCGTCAGACAAAAAATCGCCAAATTTCAAAACACCCGGTTGCGGGCAACCACACCAAAAGTCATGTGTGGATTTTAGCGGTCGGGGTTCAAAGCGGCAGAAAGAAAAATGTACTGTGCGTCCTCTTTGTTTCTTGCCGTAATGTAAGCGCATCTTACTAAATCGACGGTTTTATGATACCGTACTTTTTTATTTTTCTTCCGAAGAAGTCCTCGTTGGAGAACTGCAAAAAGTTTTAGAACTGCTAAACAGAATCATATTTTCTGCTGCTTCCGAAATCAGGGCATACTATATTATGTATTTGCAAGATTGGGGAGAAAAGTTAAAGATTATTTTTCAAAATTGTTCCCCAATGCTTATTGACTGTTGGGGAGCATTCTGATATAATGTTTAAAAGATTTGTTCCCCAAAAGGAGGTGCTGCAATGGCAGTACAATATAGTGAAATACAGGAATTGCTCAGAAGTCGAGCCGACCTCAATACCAGACTGAACTTACTGCCTTATGACGGCACACCCGAAATCAAAGAGCGCGGCGATGGGAAATACCTTTATGTGAGAAAGCGCGTAGCAGGAAAACAGACATCTACTTATGTAGGTGCATATACCGAAGAACTGTATAATCTGCTTTTG
>ULJH01065101.1_pt1 | contig 10434 bp, 16 predicted proteins | sample 1950781 | NCBI WGS metagenome assembly ULJH01 (sample SAMEA4835462, study PRJEB28245) | human gut metagenome | biome: gut microbiome; material: fecal sample | place: Denmark | collected 2008 | reverse complement strand
GCGGTTCTTCCCGAACTTTGTTTTCCTTGACGCTACCTATAACCAGAACGACAGATGGGATGCTGATGACCCAGAGCGTTGGCGTTATGAGGTGGCTACGATGGGTTGCCGAACCCGTGTATATGCCGACCGTTTTGGTGAGAAGACTTCGGTCGCGCGTGGAAATCTTTCCTTCTCTACTGTAAATCTGGTGCGGCTTGCTCTTGAAGCAAATCATGATGTTGATAAGTTTTTTGAGCTACTCGACCACTATTGCGATGTAGCTGCTCGACAGCTATATGACCGCTATCTATTCCAAAGCACAGCAACCGCGAAGCAATTTCCGCTTCTCATGAGCGGTATTTGGAAAGATAGTGAAAAACTTAAACCCAACGATACTATTCAGGATGTTATCAAAACTGGCACTCTTTCTATTGGTTTTATTGGATTGGCAGAAGCACTAACCGCCCTTATTGGTAAGCATCACGGTGAAAGCGCCGAAGCGCAAGACCTTGGTCTTCATATCGTGCGCTTTATGCGAAATAAGTGCGACAATTTCTCTAATTCCTACAATATGAACTATACATTGCTTGCTACACCTGCGGAAGGTCTTGCGGGCAAGCTGGTAAAGAAAGACCGCGCCGATTATGGTGTTATTGAGGGCGTTACTGACCGCGATTTCTACACAAATTCTTCGCATGTGCCGGTCTGGCATAAGATTGGCATTTATGATAAACTGCGTATCGAAGCGCCTTATCATGAACTGGAAAATGCGGGACATATTGCTTACATTGAATTGGATGGAGACCCGAACAAAAATGTTGAAGTTGTCATGAAGTCAGTTCAGGCCATGAAAAAGCTCAATATTGGTTATGGCTCCATCAATCACGCCCGCAATCGTTGCCTAGATTGTGGCTTTGAGGACGCAGAACACAAATGGACGAAATGCCCGAAGTGCGGTAGCGAAAATGTAGATGTCATTGAGCGCATCACGGGCTATCTGGTTGGTTCTACGGACAGATGGAACCATGGTAAGAAGGCCGAGCTGGCCGCACGAGTATCGCATCAAAATGGTGAAAGGGTAGCCCCTTATCTCAAAGTGTAATAGAAAAAAGGGAGAAGTCAAATAATTGACTTCTCCCATAATTTGTGATAAATTGAATTCCAAGGAGGGGTAAAGATGTCAAGAAACACCCAATCTGGACTGGAATTTGAAAATAGAGTATCTATGCCAAAAAGTGGTGTAGATGTTTCGAAATATAAACTGTATCAATATTTACAAGAACATAATATTGATTGGCGGGATATTCTTTCTAAAAAACTATTACCTGATGAAGCTTATTATAATGAAGAGACCAAAGAATTTACTATTTATGAAAAGAAATTCCAAGCTGTAAATGGTTCTGCGGATGAAAAACCGCAAACTAGTGGTTTCAAAATTTGGGAATTTCAAAAAATTGGAAAAGCGTTAGGAGCAAAGAAAACCACATATACTTATGTTTTTAACGAATGGTTTTCTAAACCTGAATATAAAGATATGCTTGAATATATCAAGACGGTCGAAGGTTGCGATTATATTATCATAAAGGAGTGATAATATGGGACTAAATGTTGGTTATCTTACTGCTAAAACAAATAAACAAAGTGATGAAATCTATACACCTCGTTATGCTGTTGAACCGTTAGAAAAATTTATTCCTAAACATTGGAAAATTTGGTGTCCGTTTGATATAGAAGATAGCGAATATGTTAAATTCTTTCGGGAGAAAGGATACAATGTAATCAATAGTCATATTACACAAAATAAAGACTTTTTTACTTACCAACCCGCAGACTATGATTGTATTGTTTCTAATCCACCGTTCTCTCTCAAAGATGAAATCATTCAACGCCTTTTTGAACTAAATAAGCCCTATGCTATCTTGCTTCCTATTCCCGCATTACAGGGACAAAAGCGCTTCCCTTATATACAAAATTGCGAAGCGCTTATTTTTGATAAAAGAATAAATTATTATTGTGATAAAGAGAAAACTAAAATTCAAAAAGGAGTAAGTTTTGGTTCATTTTATCTGTGTTATAAAATCTTACCAAGACCTCTTCTTTTTGAGCGCTTAAATACTTGATTTTTCTACATAATTTGTGTTAGTGTAGAAGCACAAAAGAAAGGAGCATTCTGTTATGATAATCGATTTCACCAAATCTATCTTTTATGTAGAGAATTACGGCTTTGATGTGCCTACGGACGCAATTACGATGGCTTACGATGAACTTTTCACGAATTGTTTTCTTGTGTATATGGACTTGCTATCAAAGGGCTCCCATAAAAGAATAGAATATAAGACGCTAGACATCGACATCCTCAATACTCTCGTTATTTATAGGTATCTGCGCGAGCATGATGGTATCTACTATTTTACACCCAATCCTAATATTGAGGATGAATGTTCGTCTAAACAAATTGTTCGCCTTGACAACCAGCAATATATTCACGATAAAGTGCGCCAAAATGTCAATCCTTTTGCGACGCTCAAATCTCTTTCTAATAAAAAGTTTGGAGAAGAGTGGAGCGAAAAGTATGTGCGAGACCATGCTCCAAATCTTACACAGGACAATAAGGCAGGACATGATGCGCTTACAAAAAGCGGAGAGAAATGGGAAATCAAATCTGCCCGCCTTCCTCAAAAAGATGTTTGTTTCAATCAATGCCATTTGAAAGGTTGCGATAAATTTCTTTTTGTTCTCTATAATTGTGAAACCGGCGAAGAGCTAATATATTTAGTTCCAGCTATTGATATTCGCAAAAATTTCCATTATTCCGCGCAACATATTAGAGAAAGCAAAGAGACGGCAGAATGCGTTTCCATCAAATATAATTATAATAAGGCAATGCTAGAAGCCAGTTATCGCATTGCGAATTGGGAAGAATTGAATAAAATGGCAGGTGAATAAAGTGCCAAAAATAAAATTAGACCAATACTTCACAGAAGAAAATGTAGCTCGTCATTGCGTCGAAAAAACATTTGAAGTATTGGGAGATAATTGGGACCGTATCATAGAGCCAAGTGCAGGTGAAGGAGTATTTTTGAAGTTCCTCCCTCCAACCACTATTGCCTATGATATATCGCCAAAGTTTCAAAATACCATTACGGCAGATTATCGACAAATTGAATTGCCCTATATGGAGAGGTCTCTTGTAATTGGAAATTGTCCTTTTGGCCGCGCGAATAAATTATCCGTTCAGTTCGTAAAAGCCAGCTTGCGTCATTCTCCCTATATTTCCTTCATTCAGCCCATTAGTCAGCTGGGGCAAAATCGCACAATGGCAAATACCGAACTGCTATATAGTGAAGATTTGGGAACGACATTATTTTCAGGTCGTCCCATTCACTGCTGTCTAAACATTTATCATTACTGCGAAGACGGTCATAAACATTCCTATGACATAGAAGGTATCACCGAATGTAGGCACATATTTCGTTCGGGTAAAGACCAGCATAGTGATGAATTGCTGAATAAGAAATGGGATTTTCGAGTGGCGGCTTGGGGACGCATTCGCCTATTAGAGGATGATGAATTTTGTCCCAATGAAGTTGTTCTCATGGTAGATGATGACATGAAAGATTGGGTGCGCGAACAATTACAGAAGTGCGATTTCAGGGAATTGGTATCATGCGTTAGCACGCCCAATTTGCCCGCGTGGCGGCTGAAAAAATGGTTATGGGAACAATATACTTTACAGCCTACACAATCTATGATAAAATCATAGTAATTTATAAAAGGAGTAAAAATATGTCTCTTATCAAAATCAAGCGTGCTATCTATGATGATGAAAAGCGCACAGCCACCTATGTTATGTCCCGCTATAAGCGGGAAGAAGGCGTAATTGATGTGGCGAAAGAAACCGCCATCAAAGCTAATGATATTGAAATTGAAACCCAATATCTTGCGGAATGCTATAAGCTCCACGATAGTCGCACTTCCCATATTTATGTGGGAGATGGCATTTGCGAACCCATGATGACCCCCAAACAGGTCTATCAGCTTGTGCGTGACCTCCGTAAAGAAACCGATAAACCTATCACTATTATTACGGGTATGACTTGGGAATACCTGAATAAATACAACAATACTTTTACTTATCTCGTTCAAATGGTTCCATTTGAGAACATTGATGTAAAATGCGCGGATGGAACTCATTCGTTAGATGAATATTGGATTGCCGTGTAGTGGTGATAGCTATGGGATTAGATAAATTCTACACGAAAGATAAAGTAGCCAAACAATGCGTCCAGTTTCTTTATGAGATTTGTCCGGAAGTAAAAGACCAACCCTGTATTGAACCTTCTGCGGGCGCAGGAGCTTTTCTACCGTATCTACCCGCACAAACAATAGCCTATGATATTGCGCCTGAAAAACCCGACATTGTAGAACAAGACTTCTTGACTTTGGAACCTCCACAAGCCCGCACCTATACTATTGTAGGAAATCCACCTTTTGGCAAACGCTCTCGTTTAGCCGTTCAATTCTTCAATCATGCCGCGCAATTTGGCGACATCATAGCTTTTATCTTGCCTGTTAGCTTCATGAAATGGAACGTCCAGAAGCAACTTCTAAACGATTTCGCATTAGTAGCATATCGCTATTTAGAGCCAGAAAGTTTCCTTTGTAATGGCGTGCCCTATTCTGTAAGATGTGTTTTTCAAATTTGGAAACGAGGTGGAAGTGTGGATTTGCGCCTAAAAAGTGCACCTCCAACCTCGCATCCCGATTTTAGGTTATGGCAATATAACGCTACGCCAGAAGCCGAACGATATATTGATGAGCCTTGGGAATATGCGGTTTATAGACAAGGCTTCAAAGACTATCGCAAACTATTTACACAAAATGACAAAGAAGAAATCCGCAGACAAATGGCAAACGGAGTTCAGTTCTTTTTTATTTGCCCTCTCACACAAGAAGCGCGTAATTTTGTAGAGAATTGTGATTTTGAAAGTTTGGCGGCAAGAAATACCGCTATATTAGGTTTTGGAAAAGCAGATTTTGTTTCCTACTATATGGAAGGAAATACGCGATGAACGACCTAAACCGCACCCAGCACTATACTACAAACGCCTCCTACATCACAAACGGTCTTCTCGACTTTATCCCTCCTAACGCTACTCTTGTAGAACCATTTTGCGGCGCGGGTGATTTGGTCGCATTATTTCCTAGTTTCCAAACTTGTAAAGCAAATTATTTGACTTTCCACACAATCTATTCTATACTACAACTATAACGAAAGGAGAGATAACCTTGAACCCGCATTTTTTCAAACTGGCGCGCGAAGAGAGCTTCAAAGCTACCTATGGTGGAACGGCACGCATTGGCTGTATTATTGTCTATCGTGGTGGCATCATTGCGCGCGGAAGCAACTCCAACAAAACCCACACCTTCCAAGACATCAGTAATCTTGCGCGTTATAAAAATGTGGGTAATCGTTATCTCCCTTCGTTGGCTCATGCGGAAATTACAGCACTCGCTAAAATCCGCTATCTTGATATAGATTTTTCCACTGTCTCTGTATATGTATATAGAGAATTGCGGAATGGTTCTTTGGCTATGAGCCGTCCGTGTCCTGCTTGTATCAAGGCAATACGAGAAATGGGGATACAAAATATCTATTATACTACACCAGAGGGGTATTGCCATGAACGGCTGATATAAAAAAAGAGGGGAGGTTTCCCTCCCCTAAAATTACTTTGAAGCCTCCATGGCTTTTTCTTCCTCAATAAGTTCCACACTTTTCTTCGCAGTCTTTACCAGATAATATAATGTGGCCGCATGAACGCTAGTCCAATGGTCGCAGTCTAGTAAATCCTCAATTTCTTCTTTTACTCTTTTCTTTACCTCAACCATAACATCAGTCATCATAGTTCAGCACCTCCCTTACCGTAGCCTATAAATCACAAGGTCGCCATTATACAGATTTCCCGCATTAGTGCTCGTCACTATGATTTGATAGGTATCCCTATTATTGACCGCACAACATGATGGCAGTGCGCTTACAATCGTAGTAAAAGCAAGAGAATGCTGGTCGTTCGCTACGGTGGAGGTAAGAGCAGAACGAGCCGCCGGAACTGCTACGCCATTCTTATAAAGCTGAATGGAGAACTGGGAAGCAGCGGTTCCAGATGACCCCACACCGGTAAAGGAAACAACATAACGCCCCGGAGTATTTATGGTAAAAGAAGTTCCACTTGTCATTGTGATGCGACAATCCGTATATCGTGGAGAAGTAAATACAATGGGCTGGTCGGTATTGTAAGTGGTTGTGGTAGTGGTATATGCTTCAAACATATTATTTCACCTCTGCGAGCTTACCTCGCCATTAGATTAGGAGCCAAAAGTGCTAGTGCCACAACCGCATCCCGTATGCACGCTACCGCTATTATAGGCGCAAGAATAAGCACCCGCCACGGGATAACTGGGAACGGGACGTGGAGGAACTGCGTTCGTTAGCGCATTGAGCTGTGCGATGATGGGCGCAAGAGCGTTATTCACATAGGAATTGAGCGCAAGAGTCTGCGAGTTATTGCTCGCATCATTTTCAAGCTGTGTAATTTTAGCTTGCATGGTATCAATCTTATTCTGGACGAACATGTCCTTGACGCTTTGAAATCCCGCAACCATCTGGGCGGTCTGGTTATCAATTTTTTGATTTACAGCACTAATGCCAACTTGTAGTCTATCGCTCAAAGTATTGGTCTGCTCCATATTCTGGATTTTTACAGAATTGAAGCCTTCCGCCAGACTTTCACGAATATCGCAGCAGCACGAAGCAAGCTGTTGCATGAGCGTCATATTACCGGTCTGGATTGCGTTGATAGTTTGCTGTGTAGATAGGCCAATGTCCGCAGAAATCTTGGCTACACCGCTATTGAGCGCACACAGGCTATCGCGAACAGAATTGATGTCCGCATTTAGAGTGGTAGCAAGTTGGGAAATCGCAAGGCCATTACCATTGATGGCTTCAAGCACAACCTTGTCGCTCAAACCATCGGCACGAGCTTTCTGGATTGCGGCATCAATAGCGCCGGTAATCGCGGCATCATTCGTAAGAGGCATCGCACCATTATTGCCCCAACGATTGCCGCCCCAACCGCCAAACAGAATTAGGATAAAGAGAAGCAGAATTCCGTTACTTCCACCGAGGAAACCATCCTCGTTGTTTCGCATAGAGTTTTGTAGTAGTCCCGCAAGGTCGAGCATAGAGCCACCAGAAGTCATATCCATAGTCAAATACCCCCGTTATATATATTACTGATTGTTGTTGTCGCGCGCACAACTACAATCAAGCGAATTTGTTTCTTCTTTTTTCGTGCTCTCATATTTTTTCAGGGAATTATGATAGCACGCTATAATTTGTTCGCGTTTGTCGGCTGCTACCCCAAGCTGTTCTAAACGAACAACTACTTCTTCTTCTGGAAGACTTACAAGCATCCGTTCAATCGCTTCGCACATAATATTATTCATCGTCCTGTCCTCCAAAGCTACTCAAATATTTAGTAATGCGGTCGATTTTCTTTTCACATTTTTCCAATCGTTCCGCAATTTCACTATCGTTTGTGGCTTCTTCCTTTTTCAAGGTAAAGACAACCATTTGCCCTAAATTATCGGTAATTCTTACCTCTTTACCGAGAATATAATAGGCAGTATTAGGAAGAATTTGAGCCGGAAAATCTTGTTCTTTGGGAATGAGATACATCAACATTGTATTCACTCTCATCACCTCCATACAATAAGCGGGTGGCGATAGGATGAGCGGTTTTACAGATTTGTCCCAATATCATAACTTTTGGAGGTCAAATGTTTTACTTTGTATTGAAATTGTGTTAAAATTATTTCGTGAGGTGGTAATAATTGCCAAACCGAGCTGAAAGGCGTGCGAAAGCGCGTAAGAAACCGAACAAAACGGGTCACTATGATGACCTATCTCTGCGCCTTCAAAAATTTGGCGCAATGATGAAGAAAAAGGAGAATGAAAAAAATGCCGGAACTAATCAAGGAAACAAAGAGCTTTCGAGTTGCGAATGAAGGCGAAGCCGTAGAATGTATCAACGATTGGCGTGCGCGTCAAAATCAGGAAGGCTTTACCGTCAAAAATGCCAAGTATGTAATCAAGGAAAAGAAGGCCAAGGGCGAAGTCGTAGAAAGCTATGTAATTGTAGAAATTACGATTGTCTATGGCGAGTTTTGATGAGGTGTAATATATGGACGAAAAGGTAAATGAAAACAATAGCCTACAAGAAGCTATTGTTAGTCTAGTGGCTTCTATTAGCGGCATCAACGAGTATGCTACCGATGAAAATAAGGAAGCACTCTTTCAGGCGCTATATGAAGCTATGGCGCAGTCGGCGAGCGGCATCGTCGCTATCATGGTTCATCTATATCGTAGCCAAAAGCTATCGCGCGATGAGGCACTGGTGTGTAATGCCAGTGTTATGGATATGATGCGAAATGAAATTCAAGCAAAGAATTTCGAGGGCATTGAAAAGGAATACAGCGAAGTAATGGAAAGTATTTTTTCAGGTCTGCTCGACCAATCCATTATTCAGGCGTATGGCGATGTGCTGTATTTCCAACTTCTCAACAAGCGTGCTACTGTCCCCACTTTCGCGCACGACACAGATGCTTGTGCCGACCTGTATTGTCCGGAGGATGTTGTTGTGCCCGCCAACGTGCGCGGCTTCAAGGTTCCTCTGGGACTGGCTTGCGCCATTCCAGATGGTTGGGAAATTCAGTTCCGCATGCGTAGCGGTATGGCTATGAAGACACCTCTGCGAATAGCGAACGGAATTGGCACGATTGATAGTAGCTACCTAGGCGAATGGTGTCTGCTATTTGACAATCTCTCTAATGAAGACTACAAGATTTCTGCGGGAGACCGCATCGCCCAATGCGCCCTTAAACCAGTATATCATTTTTCTTCTACTGTCGTAGAAGACATTCATTCTATTAAGCAGACCGACCGCGATGAAGGCGGCTTTGGTTCTAGCGGAAAGTAAGTGCTAAATTACTTCACAGTAAAGAAGGATTTAGAAAATAAAGGATGGTTGCTGGTTTCACAGGAATATAAAAATCTAAAAGCGGAACTCCAAATGAAATGCCCCGTAGGACACGAAGTTTCAATGTCATATGAGAATTGGAGACGCAATCCAGTTTGTAATAAATGCCTCGCCGGAATGCCATACAATCCTTCGCGAGACATTCCTCCCAAAGACCCGAACAAAAAGCGCACATTAGCTCTGGATGCGGCCACGGTTCTTACCGGCTATGCTGTCTATGACAATAGAGAGCTGGTGAAATATGGAACCTTCAAGGTGGAGAAGTGGAAACCCACTGTGGAGCGCATTCACCTAATTCGTATGTGGTTGGTGAAGATGATTACAGAATATCAAATTGACCTCATTGAGTTGGAGCATGTGCAACTACAAGGTTTTGGCGCTCATCAGCAAGTTGAACTATACAGAACATTGTGTAATTTACAGGGCGTAATACTGGATACGGCTTTTGAATACAACATTGAAAGCGAACTTGCGTATTCTACGGAATGGCGCAAATATTGCGGGATTGCGGGCAAAGACCGTGCAGAAAAAAAGAAAAACGCACAAGCCCGCGTGAAAAGCTGGTATGGCATAAGTGCGACAGATGATGAGGCGGATGCTATTTGTCTGGGAAAGTATGCTGTGCGAAGTTTGAGTAGTTGGGGCGATTAGAACATAAAAAAATAAAGGGGAGACATCACAAAAGATGTCTCCCCATTTTTTATTATACCATATAATTTATACAGATTGAAATCCAAAGATTTGTATTTGCTGCCGCCCCTCTATTGACAAAAGATAGAGTTGTGCCCGAGACTGTTATGCCATCACTTTCGTATTGTGGAGCCACTACAATACGACCTTCGATTGTAGTGCTTTCCAAACAAGCACGGAATTGTAAGCGGTGCGGTGGCGCATATCTTTTATCAAGAGTGGCGATAAGAGTGGTAGAACCAGCGGCAATGTTGGCAGAAGGTTTTATAGCGCCAATAATAGAGACGCTATCGAGCTTGCGTTTGGATTGGCAACTATCGGTTGTTTCATTCCAAACGGTAAAAGCACTGTTAAGAGTAATGGGTTCCCATCCATACTTACGAACAGTTTGTTCGTTTTCTATCTCTTCAATATAGCTATCTGTATTAAGAAAAATGACATCACCTTCAATGCCGTCTTTTAAAGTAAGCCGTTTGTCAAAAGAAACTTTCTTTTTGAAATAAGCCCGCATATTACATAAGAATTTAGGGTCATTTAAACTATAAACATCTTCTTCATTTCCCGATGTCGCAGGTTTTTTTAATTCACAACCAAAAGCCACGCCCTCACGCTCGATTGAGAAAATAGACGGAGTGGCATTTACAATTCTAGTGGCGGTCAA
>ULJH01065903.1_pt1 | contig 10442 bp, 10 predicted proteins | sample 1950781 | NCBI WGS metagenome assembly ULJH01 (sample SAMEA4835462, study PRJEB28245) | human gut metagenome | biome: gut microbiome; material: fecal sample | place: Denmark | collected 2008 | reverse complement strand
CAGATTCGAACTGTTCTCGCCACTTGCCGGCACCTTTCCGTCTAATTTTCCTGACACCTTGATGGCAAGCGCGTGCTTCCCGACAAGCTTCAGAATCTGTTCTTCAATATATGGGCTAAGCTCCTCCACACAGAGCAGTTCCTCCACGCCCTCAAGTGCCTGAAGCAGAAAATCCTCCGGAAGAGGGTACGCAGTCGCAAGCTTGATAAGCTTGATGTCGGTGTGATCTTTCAGATATTCTTTCGCATAGGCATAACTGATTCCTGACGTGATTACTGCTCTCTTGGAATTCCCGCCTTCCACACGATTCCATTTATATGTAGAAAAATCTTTCCCAATCTCCACATTCCGCTGCTCGATCATCGCATGATTCATGTAGGATAACCGCGGGAAGATGACCCATTTCTTAGAATCCTTCACGAAGCCATCATATGCTTTTGGTCCATTGTAAACCGGATTCTCAATCGACGCATACGCATGGCAGACACGCGTCGTCGGACGGAACAGAACCGGTGTCTTATATTTCTCCGAATACGCAAATGCATCCTGTATCATCTCATATGCTTCTTCCGGCGAAGATGGATCAAAAACCGGAATCCGTGCGAAGTCCGCGAACCGCCTTGTATCCTGCTCGGTCTGGGAGGAAATCGGACCCGGATCATCTGCCGATACAACAACCATACCACCCTTTACGCCCACGTACGCAAGTGACATCAGCGGATCGGCTGCCACATTCAAGCCCACCTGCTTCATTGTCACCATCGTCCGTGCGCCGCCATATGCCGCACTCGCAGCAACCTCCATCGCTGCTTTCTCATTCACTGACCATTCCAAATGCACCCCATCGTGTGGGTACTTGGATATCGTTTCCACAATTTCAGAAGATGGAGTTCCCGGATACCCGGACACAAGATTGACGCCTGCTGCCAATGCGCCGAGCGCGATCGCTCCATTTCCCATTACATATTCCTGCATGTAACTGTCGTCCTTTCTCTAACAAATATGTATATTATAGCAAATTCTACGTGATACGACTACTTTTGATTTTTTTGTTTATCATCAGAAAAAGCACAGTTCAAAAGCAAACTGTGCTTTTCTCATAAATATAGACAGAATTACCGCTTCTTTCCCGCATAGAGACAGCCCATTCCCGATGCCAGCATCAACACGCAAAGTACAGGCAGATTCAAATCATCCCCTGTTTTAGGCGAAGCTGTTACAGCATCTTTTGTTGCTTCTGTCGTAGCTTCTGTCGTAGCTTCGGTCGTATCCTTTGTTGTCGTTTTGGATGGATCTTCGGTTGTGCTCTCTGTTGTCGTTTCCTTTGTCGAATCCTCCGTCGTTGTCTCACTCTTCTTATATGCGACCGCATAATTGGAAAATCCCTGTGTCTGGAACATCACAGTCTTAGTCGCAGAATCAAAGGACGCAGGAATAACCTCATAGGTTCCATCCGAATTCTCATGAATGACAATCAGATCATTTCCTTCAACCTCCAGGTCCGTGCCCAACTGAAGGGATACCTTTGCCGGATTCTTCAAAGCTGCTATATCATTTACCCACAGATTTGCTGCTGAATTCTTGTACAGGATCTGTGCCAGTTTGATGTCAAAATATCCTGCGATCTGATAATCCCCGGCTGCCTTTTCAAAGGCGTCCTGCTGTTGCTGTGTGAGAACCGCATCCTTTATCGTCAGTCTGCTGTTTCCTGAAGTAATCTCATTTTCTGCTAACTGAATCAATGCCTTTTTCAGTTTATCTGTTTTCAGTTCTGTCTGATCCTCTGTCTTTGTAAATATGCCGTAGATATGAACATTTGCATCTGGCATCGTGTATGTGTATGTAGATGTATCTGCCAATGGTGTCAAAGACTGCCCATTGATGGTGATAGAATCAAGCTGATACCCATATTCCGGTGTTACCCGGAGCGTTATTTCTGAACCCGGCACAATCCATCCATACCCATGGCTGGCGCTCTGGTTAATATCCTTTAATTCAACCGGCGTTCCATCTGCACCTTTAATCCCAATAATCGCAATGCTTCCATGCTTTAATAATTCATTCTCTTTCAGACTTGTATTATTGGCATTATCACTCTCCCATACAATAATTCGCTTCTTAACCGTCGCTCCCTTTGTAACCTCGATCTTATATGCACTTGCGGGTGCTAACGCGAATTCCACCCTGTCCTTCGTGCCTTCTGGAAGGTTAATTGGCGTTCCATTTACCGTAACAGTACCGATATTTCCATCTCCAAACGCCAGCTGAATCTGGATCAGATTATAGATTTCACCAGAGGCATATCCCTTTCCAGTCCCTTGTATCTCCTTACTCTCTTTTCCAATTCTCTCTCCATTTAGAGAAATCTCCATTCCTACTCCATCACAGCTTGCCGTAATCTGAATATCATCTGGATAAGCCGGCTTCGGTGGCGCAGGTTCGTATTCTACTTTGATATTCAGGTTGCCGCTAAATTCGTTTGGATCCAGCTTGATATACGAATTACTGTCAATATTATACGATGTCTCATTGATATATACCCGAATATCCGAACTTGAAATACTCGGCATACCCGGCAGTTCCTCTATGGATGATGCTTCTAAAGAAATACCAACCTTCAAATAATACTCGTTCTCGAGCAGATCGACCTGCATGCCATTCCCACTGATTGAACAATCCTTATAACCATCCCATGCGTCTTTCGTACATAATGTTATTTTTGCTTTACAGCCCTCAACAACATCAACGACGGCCTTTCCTCCGTCAACGGATGCCCCTATAAAATTCAATGTCACCGTGTTTGTTTCTGCTGCATGAACCGGCGTGCTGACCAATAACAGCAGGAGCATACTGATACACAACCATACACTTAGAAAAATCCCTGTTTTTTTCCTCATAACGTTGTCCTCCCTCTCTGCTTCCCTCCCCGGGAAGTTATTTTTGACATTTTATCATAAAGCACTTGACATCACAACAAGGTTTTCTTAAAAAATGCGTCGTCTGGTTTGTATCCGGTCTTTGCCAGCCACACCGCAAATGGCGCGATCAGCATCGCATAGATGTGCTCGCAATATTCAATTCTTGACTCGTCATCGAAACCACCACCAATCTCGATCTCATCGATGTCACTGATTTCGTAGCCGATTGTTCCCTTCCATGCGCACGTCTCCAGAATCCTCCGGCTTTCGGCATCCGCATCCCCCAGACAGGCAATCAGATCTTTCGGTCTCAGGTTCAGATAGGCATCCTGCATCGCAACCTTTTTGCGTAACTGCGCAGGAAAGCTATCCTCGCACTGCTGTATACTTTCTATTTTCATGTCAATTTTCTCCTTTGTGAAAAATGGATACCGGCGGTGGTTATCCACGATATCTGACAACAGCCAGACTGCCTCCCGCGCCTTATCCTGCAATGCCGCATCCCCGGAATTCCGATACGCAACGATCAGATAAATCAAATCCTTCCACGTATCGTCAAGGCAGGACTCCGGTAATTCTAACACATCCAGCACCCGCTCCATCATGCAAGACCGCGGTTCCATGCCAAAGTGCTGCAGCTCTCTGTCATAAAACAGATAAAGCCGCGTATCCACGATCCACGCGATGATTGCATCCATTACCTCCGGGCTGATTGATGCATCCTTCTGCGTGCTCGCAGCCATCTTATTCCATGGCAGTTTCCCTGCGATTTCCCTTACATGTTCTCTTATAAATGTTAAAAATTTTTCCATGAAAAAACACCCCTTTCCAAACAAGTTAACAGTATCTGCCTACAATAACATTCGTATATGCTCGTTTAAAAATGGATGTTCGTTTTTCTCGTTGTATTTGTATTCGTGATTCTCGTTAATAGACGCCCCAGCCTCTTCGGCTTCGAGACTGGGGGTTTTGATTTTTGTTTGTGGTTACTGCTTTCTAAGGCCGCAGTACCCGCATTCCTGATGGGTGATGGCTTCGGTACGTTTGGTACCGATCTGAACCTTTTTTGTTCCTACCCATATTGCTGTGTCTACAACATCTAATGCACAACGACCGGCAGGATCTGGGTCCGGACAATCCGGGAAGCAGCTGATACAATGTTGTGCACACCATCTCACTTTTGCACAACTATCTCTGAGTTCATCAGCATAGCCGCCATCAGGCCACCATACACTATGCATCTCATACACATCCTGCTCCTCATAAATCGGTGTTTCATGCGCTGGCTCATCTACAACCGTTTTCCACTTACAATCATGCGGAGTAATATACGGAAAAGCCGCTTTGCTCTTGATACCATTTAGCTCCGTTAAAACACCGTCGTTTTTTTTCACAAGTACGATCTGAATTGCCTCCAACCGCTTGCCAAGACCGCTCGTACCTGCCGGATCTCCATTCCACGCCCACGAAAGCCATCCGTAGGTCTGTGCATGCACACGATAACAGATATTGTAATGGTTTGCGATTTCTCCTTTGAGACGGATTCGGATTGCTTCCAGTCGTTTTGCCTGCCCGGAAGTGCCGCTCATCATACCATTTGACACCTCATTCATCCAGCCATAGCTCTGTACGTGGGTAGAATATTCGATGCTTCCGCTATATTCATTTCCGGTCAAAGCGATCTCAATGCCTTCCAATCGTTTTCCTTCGCCCGTTGTGCCGCTAACCTGTCCCATCGTTTTGTACGATGTCTCCCAGCCATACGTCTGGCGATGTACGCGGTACACCAGTCCCATCGTCTCAGACTTCGGAACCAGCTGCACTTCCAGACTTTCGAGTCTCTTCGCTTCGCCCTCAGTACCCGCGAGCGCGCCATCATACTGCCAGCCCTGACTCCATCCATACGTCTGGATATGCACCCGGTAACGAATCGAATAATGCTCCGCAATCTCCCCTGTCAGACGAATCTGGATTCCCTCCAGCCGCTTGGCTTCCCCTTTGGTGCCCGCAAACTGGTTGTTCTTCACCCAGTTTGTCCAACCATACGTCTGACGATGAACCCGGTATTCAATCGAGCCATCATACCCGGTCTGATTGTTGAACTTGATCTTGATCCGCTCCAACCGTTTCGCCTGTCCGGTTGTGCCAAGTATCAGCGTGTTGTTCCTGTAAACGCCCGCTCTGTCGCCGTATGTCTGCACATGCGCCTCTCCCTCGAAAGAATACGACGCCGCAAGCGTATCCATCTGCGTCACAGATGCCATACCCAGTACAATCACCATTGCAACTGCAATCGCAATCATCTTTTGTGCCATTTTTCTCATAATTCATCCTCCTCTGCTATACCGCACATCATCCGACTATGTGGGTACACCCTCGTCTCTGGTTTCATTGTACTTCAATGGGAAATTCGTATTTCTCGATCACTTGAATTCGTATTACTCGTTTAATTAGAAATTGGTAAACTCTCGAAATGGTGGCTCGAACCACCTGTAGTTGGTAGAGTACCGCATTCTAAATTGTTTGTCAAGAGGGAACTACCAATTCTTTTCTTCCCCATTTCTTTGCCCATTATAGCATAAGCGGTTCTTTGTTGCAATATATTCTGTATTGCATCCTGCAATGCATACTTCATCTGTAATTTGCAATAATATAACTTAAACGGAGGTGTAATTATGGCATTTCAATTAAAACCAAATAAAAAAGAATCGGAAAACAAAACGATTCGTTTTCCAATTCCTTTAATTCACAAAATAGAAGCAGCGATTCAAAATCAGGATGTCACCTTCTCCAGCTTTGTCATCCAAGCTTGCGAATACGCGCTGCACGACCTGCAAAGACCCGATCACTCCAATGCAGAGCCAGAGAAACAGGATGGGGAGTAAAGTATAAAAAAGCGCAGTTCATACCAATCTGCCTAAAGGAATTTACACATTACATCTGCCAGATCAGGTTGCCGGATGGATCAAGAGCCTCAATCCGATAGGTATGGGCTTTTAGGTCTGCAGACAGACGGGCAAGATAACCGTCCTTTTTCCAGGTGATATAAATGCCGGAAATTCTTTCCGGAATTTCAACATTTCAAGCTGCTTTTTATCAGTACGGATGGGAACGCTGTACACCGGCTCATCAGTTCGGGCCGGCTGCCAGAACCCACTATCTGTTTCATTATGTCATCTCCGGAACCGGACTTTTAATGGCGCAGGATCAAAAAGGAGAGACAAGAAATTATTCGATCAAAAGCGGACAGGGCTTTCTTCTGTATCCGGGACAGATCAGCACCTATATCGCAGATAAGACAAACCCATGGGAATATGCCTGGCTGGAATTTGATGGATTACGGGTAAAAGAAGCACTGGACATTGCCGGTTTCTCAAAAAACCAGCCGATCTATCATGCCACCTCAAAGGAATACCGGGAAATCATGATGAATGAAATGGTCTATATTGCCAAGCACCCAGATGAACCGCCTTTTCACCTGATCGGTCATTCCTATCTTTTTCTGGATGCACTCATCCGTTCCACCTCCTCTACCCGGATGATAAAAACCGGTAAAATGAGCGATTACTATATAAAAGAAGCAATCAACTTCGTAGAGCAGAATTTTCCTTATGACATCTCTATCGAAGATATAGCTTGCCTGTTGCGGCATCAACCGCAGCTATCTGGGAAAGATATTTCACAACTCCATTGGCAAAACGCCACAGGAATTCCTGATACACTATCGGATGTCCAAAGCAACAGAACTGCTGAAAATGACGAAATTATCAATTGCAGATATAGGAAATGCAGTCGGCTATCCAAACCAACTGCATTTCTCAAGAGCTTTTAAAAATATATATGGTGTCTCCCCCAAAAACTGGCGGGATCAGAATCACTAATATAGCATGAAACTCCGCAAGTCCGCATAACAGTTTTATTATTGTTCTAAGGTTTGACGTATTTTTCAATGGTAGCGGTTACTTCTTCCATGTCAAATGGTTTTGAAATATGTCCATTCATACCAGAATCCACGGAAGCCTTGACATCCTCCGCAAACGCATTTGCGGACAAGGCAATAATCGGAATCGAACTTGCGTCCGGTCGTTCCTTCTCCATGGCCCGGATCGTTTTCGCAGCCTGATGTCCGTCCATGTTCGGCATCATAATATCCATCAAAATAATATCGTAAGTGCCTCGCGGATGATTTTTGAATCGTTCGACCGCTTCCTTTCCATCGGATGCCCGTGTCACTACCATGCCTGCATCCTCCAGCATTACCGTAGCAAGCTCGGCATTCAGATCATTATCTTCTGCCATAAGAACATTGACACCCGTCAAATCACGATGCACCGGTTCTTCTTGCTTTTGATGAATATCCTGCTCTGTCAACTCCAACGGAATCTCCACTGTGAAAGTAGTTCCAATGCCCTTTTTGCTTTCCACGTCAATTTTGCCACCCATCATGTGAACATATTCCTTTGTAATGGCCATTCCAAGTCCGGTACCTTTATATTGTGTTCTGGCACCGCTATCATCTTCTTGCGAAAATGGTTTAAATAGTTTTTTCTGAAACCCTTCACTCATCCCAATACCGTTATCTTTCACAATATAACGGACTATCATATGCTTGTCATCCTCTCCCGGATGACTGCTGATATCCAGGGTGACCATTCCACCATCCTTTGTGAATTTCACAGCATTACCGAGAAGATTCGTCAGAACTTCCCGAATACGTGCAGCATCTGCAAGAACATAGGGATTCTTTGGTCTTTCGCGGTATACTTCAAACTTCAAATCTCTGTTATAAAGAAGACCTTTCATGATTGCCAGAACATTATCTGTCAGTTTGGTAATATCCACCGGTTCAGGAGAAAACACTGCTTTTCCGCTTTCAATACGACTGAGATCGAGAACATCATTCAACAACGAAAGCAGATGATTTGAGCTTTCCCGTACCTTTTCCAGACTTCCATGAATATCTGCAACAACATTCTGGTGCAATGCAATATTGGTAAATCCAATGATGGCATTCATCGGTGTTCGAATATCATGGCTCATGTTAAGTAAAAATGTAGATTTTGCCTGATTGGCAGCATCTGCTTTTTCCGCAGCCTCCAGCAATAATTGCTTTTGCTTCCGTTCTTCTTCCTTACTTTTCTGGTATATAAAATAGGTACTCAAACAGATCATCATCAACACCAATCCGACAATCGTGCCACAGATTACGGAAATTTTGTTTGTTTTCACTACCATGCCATACGCAGACTGCATATCCATTTCCATACAAAATGCACCTACAATATCTCCCGTTCCATCCAGATTTGAACGTACCGGATAGCAGACCGTGAAAATGGGTCCCCAGGTTGTGTCCACAATATCCTGGGAATACACGTTTTCTCCGGAGAGAGCCCTTTCAATATAGGGAACCATTTCATCCTCTATATAATCCCCAGGATGTCTTACATCCCCGGCATCTGGATCCAAACCGTCCACTACATAGATCAGTTTTCCCTCTTCATCTCTCGTAGCAATGTAAATATATCTTGTAGAATTCAATGTCCGGATCTCATTGAGGTAGCAGGAAATATCCTTATAAAACTGTGTTTCTTCATCTGAACGATCCTTGATTTGTGAAAAATCTTCCCCTCCAATTTTTCCATCCACCAGTTTATGGACTGCATCTGCACTTGCTCGATCACGGGAGATTTCTGTTTCCAGTGCGGTCTTGGTATAGGCGCTTTGCAGAATAAATGTGTACGCAGCTATGGCCAGAATGATAGCCAGTCCCATAAGAACAAAGATCTTTCCTGATATTTTTTGTTTTACAAACCTTTTGTTTTTCTTCAAATGTATCACTTCTTTTATTTTCTTCTCCATACAACTCCACCCTTTCAGAAATGCACACCTGAACATGGCTTTTGCAATATCTTGGTTATAATACTACGCGACATTTTCCGTTGCAACAGATTTTTTACATTTCTTCTTGCTGTCGATATACATTCATGATAACGATGGATATCATTAAACTTCTTCGTGGATGCCCACTCGTCAAGCATATATACAAGTTCATCCAATTTATTGCTCCTTCCGACAGCTATGTATTGGAAAAGGACAAAAAACACCGCCATGTTGTTTACACATAGCGATGTTCTTTTTAACATTCCTATTATTCAGTTGTTGTATCAATCAGCTTACTATTACGAAGGAACCCATTTAATACGGACTCAAATGCACCTAACTTCTGCACCTCATCTAACAAAAGATAATACATCCCATCCCCTTCTATCTGTGGCATTAACCAGTTAAGAAATTTGGAAGGATCTATTTTTCGGTCTTCTTTTTCGTTATCGAGAATAATAGGGTTTTCTCCTATTTTTACTAAATCCTGTGCTGTATCAAAAGCAAATTTAATAATATGATCTTCTGGTATATTTTCACTTTTCAAATGATTATAAAACAATGTATTTAACAGATACGATTTTCCACATCTTCGTATTCCGGTAATTACTTTAATAAATCCATTGTGTTTTCTAACAATAAGTCGCTCTAGATATACATCTCTATTTATTTCCATCGCAACCTCCATTTAATATTTTTGCCGTATGCGGCACTTTTATTAAATTAACTCTTTCCAGTAATTTCCTCCGCCATTTCCTTCTTTTCGAACCTGTCGGAAATTCCGACAGGTTGAAATTTCGTCTAATTCACCCTCCTCATAAATATGCTTAATATGTTCTACTACATTTGTTCGAGAAGTTTGGAATAATTCTGTCATCTGCTGTTCAACTGTTTTCGTATTTCCTTTTGTTCATCATCACTCAATGTATCCATAAAAATGCAATACTCGTTTGAATAACCACCAACAAATATCATTCCCGGCATTTCAATCTGTTCAGGATTGAGAATCCACAAAACCTCTTTACCATGAAAATCTTTTACATATCTTAATTTTTGCCCTTTATACTTCACTACCATTATAATATAACCTCTAACTAGAAAATCAGAATCTATAAATCTTCTATCAATATAGCTTCATTTATATCTTTTACTTTATTTACGGCGTGCTCAAATATTTAGTTTATATTAACATTCGTGCACGTGAAAGTGCAAAGAGCATTTTTACACCCTTGGCGCAAAACACAAAAAGTTACACCATTCCAGCGGACATAATTTCGAATAGTCGGATTGACAATCGATTATTTCTATGTTAACAACATCAACAACAAGAAACGAAGTTTACTACCGTACGGTCTATGACTCAAGCGGCCTACTCGTTTTTTTATTGTTACGATATCGTATAAATACCATTTTCCATCTGCATCACCGAAGTCCTGCATTCTCTGAAGGGATGATAATACATCCGCTGCGTTTCTTCCAAATCTGGAAAGCTTAAATACAAGGACATAAGACACTTCATCTTTTCCTGATTTGATATCGTCCATCATTTGATTAAAGGCAATTCTTCCCTCTATTAACTTACCGGATTTTCCTGCATCCTCATACTCACCAGCAATTTCATACTCATTATAATCACAAAAGGCT
>ULJH01039901.1_pt1 | contig 10472 bp, 3 predicted proteins | sample 1950781 | NCBI WGS metagenome assembly ULJH01 (sample SAMEA4835462, study PRJEB28245) | human gut metagenome | biome: gut microbiome; material: fecal sample | place: Denmark | collected 2008 | reverse complement strand
TAATTTATATATATCTTTAAAATCATTTTTACTATTGTTTTCTTTTTCTAATCCATTGAAAGAAACTACTTGGTAATTATTTTCACCATCAAATATAAAATGACATAATTCTTGAGAATCATCAACTACAACAAAACCTAATAAGAAAAATGTTTTCATTATTTTTTTTATAGATGTTGGATTCATTAAATCTACACCATAAGCTTCTTTCAATTCATCAATTTCATTTATTGAACATACTATTGTAGTATTAGGTAATATTCTACCAGAACCTTTTATTCTTCTTAATGCAGCTACATTTCTTCTTCTCTTTAATGCACTCCACCATCCTGAACCATTTTTAGCATGTTTTCTAACAACATCTTCTCTAATATTATCCATATTTAAAATAAGATCTTTAATGAATTTTATTTCTCCACTAGACCATCTTAAGAAATTAAAGAATTTATTTCCTGATTTGTAACCTGATAATAAATTTGATATCATATCATCAGAATTTACAGGATGTAGTAATCCTTTAACACCTATTACGAAATTAGAAACACCACCAAAATTATTACCAGATTTAACTTGAAGAGTTAAAGATAATGTTGTAGGAACTAATTCATTACACTTTTTAACATCATTATCTGATAATTTTACCATTGCTTTACTTTGATAATCCAATTTACTTTTTTGTAATTCATATTTAAATTTCTTTTCATTTATAAGATTTTCAGTTTCTTGGTTTTTTTGTTGTAATTCTAATTTTTGTTTATTAAGTTCAAGATTTGCATTATCCATTCTCATTTTATGTCTATCCATCATTTTTTGATGACTGAATTGTTTGTCTGTTAATTTTGATTGTTTTTGTTCATTTTTATTATTTGATGGTTCTACATCATAATTATTATTTTGATGATATGAGCTATTAGGATCTTCAGGTTTAACATTACTTTTAATATTATTTATGTTACTATTTTTAGCTCTATTATTTGCTTCTTTAGCAAAATCTGGTAATGGATCCATTGCTTTTTTCATAGAAAAATTACCATTTTTATCATATAGTTCATCATCATCATTATACGTATTATTTTTAACATCTCTTTGTTCTTTTCTATTTTTACGTTGTTGATTTTTTTCTTTTATTATTTGGTTTATACTTCTTTCTGTTAATATTTCAGGATTTTTTTTGTAATAATAATCTAGATTTAACATTGCATTTTCTAAACTTATTTCTTTAGATGCATATAAATTATTTAAAATTTTATTATTTAAATATTCTTCAGGATTAAACATTTGTTCTCTATTAGATGCTAATACCTGACCATTACAACCTTCATTTAATGAAAATAATAGTGTTCTACCAAAATCATCAGAATATAAAGACATTGCTGATTCTTTCAAATCAATTATTCCAACATTGTTTTGATGTATATTTCTAAGGTATCCTTGTAAATTTCTATCTTTTTCAAGATCTAAATAAGGATTCATTGATATAACCATTTGAACAAACATTGCATATTGTCTTTCTAATGCTTTAACTACAGTTTGTGCAGTATCAACATTTATTGATCTTGAAGTTATAACTGGAAATTGTAAAGTTGCAGCTGAACTTAATTTAGCTATAGAAGTTTGCTTATTTAACTTTATATCCATTTCTTTGGCTATGTGCACGGCATCTCTAAGAGTATCATTAATATCTTTTAATATAGTCATTGTTAATCTCTCCTTTTCTTTTTTATTTTAGACATTATTAACATATTGTTTTATAATCTAATATATAAGTGTGAAAAACAAGTATTTAATGTATAAATTTAATTAAAGAAAGGAGATAAAATATTATGAGATGGAAAATGGAATGCATTCTTACAAGAGGTGTTGGATTACACAAAAGAACTGGTCCATCCATATCTTATAGAATAGTAGGTAAATGGTATAGAGGAAATACTTTTGTTGCTACTCAAGTTAAAAATGTTGGAATATACACATGGTATAAAATAGAAGGAACTAGTTATTGGAGTTGTGGTAAAAAAGGTAGTGAACGATATTTGAAATTTATTGCTGATTTGGAACCTAAGGTGGATCCAGATCCACCTAATAAACCAGTAGTAAAACCAGATCCACCATATACACCAGAACCAGAACCAACTAGACCTAAAACTGATTATGCACTAGAATCCACATTTGGTAATGTTGCACAAAGTGAATGGTATTTGCCATCAAAACATATTGATGCTAGTAAATGGGATAATGATATAATAAAATCAGGAAGATCTAATTATTCTGCTGCTAGAAGTAGATCATCTCATGTTACACCTGGAAGATGGAATGCTGTTAGTGATGAAGTGTTGAGGGATGAAATTGCTAGGGTTAGATATAATATGGATATAGCTTATAGAAAAAAAAGTGAAGCATATGATTATACTATGGCTTCAGGTTATTTTACTGATATACAATCGAAAATACACAATTCATTTAATAGAAATAAAACAGTTATACCCGATTATCATCTAAGTAAAACTTTTGCATATGTATTCTTTACAAGACCAGATTGTAATATCGTTGAAAAAACAAATGGTATTTGGAAATTAGCAAGTGGTGTTGATGCTGACCCTAAATATGCTTATTTATTAAAAAATAATTCAAATACATTAACATCATTAGTAAAAGATGGTAATCCTAATCATGATTTCTTAGTACTATTATCAAATGAAGCTAGATCTTATGAAGTTGCTGACCATGTAATTCAAACAGTTAACCATGGTGAAACATACACTGGTGGTAAAGTGGTATATGGGAAAAGTGACCATGAATCAAATACTTCTGGTGAAGTATCTATACGTTACACAGATAGTGTAAATTTAGATATATTTAAATTACACACAGTATGGGTTGATTATATAAATAAAGTATATCGAGGGGTTGTTAGTCCTAAGAAAAGAGCTACAGACGGTAATTTTAAATTAGATTATGTTATGGATAAAATATTAGATTATGCATCTTCATGTTATTATTTTTTATGTGGACCCGATGGTCAAACTATACTATATTGGCAAAAATTAACAGGTGTCTTTCCAGTAAATACTGGTGAGAGTACATTTTCATGGGATTGTGGTACTTTATTATCTAAACCAGATATAAATATCAAATATATGTATTCAATGAAAACTCCAATGGATGTTGTTCATTTAAGTGAATTTAATAAAAGAGCTAAATTTGATTATAGAATTCATAAGATAAAAACAACATACAGCCCAGAGCAATGTTGTATAGGTTCAACTTTAACAGGTGCACCATGTGTTATACAAAGTACAATTGGTGGAAAATTATGTTATAGATTAATGTGGAGAGATATCTAAAAAGGAGGTTAATTTTATGTCAAAATATACAGATACTAAAAAATATACATCTTCATATAATATAAAGGATTTCGCATTAAATATTATAGGTCCAAAATATTTTCCAGAAGATGTTATAGAAGGATATAATATAGGTTTATTAGGATATAGTTTAGACCTGTTTGCTAATACTACAGAAGATATTTTTAATACAGTACCTATAGTAGTAAATGAAATGTTTCCTAATTTAGCAGAAATGCCATCAACTATATACAATTACGCATCATTATTTCAAGAATCAAAATTAATGGCTAATGCTGCGATTATGGATTGTGTTTTATTATTACCATTAGATACATTGATAGAATATTCAGAAAAAAGTTCAGATAAAACTTATAGGGAATTTAAATTAGATCAACGAACTACAGTATATGTAGAAGATAAATCCTTTATAATGGATTATGATGTTTTATTTACACTTCGTCCTTATAAAGACGATTATATTATAACTGCATCATATATTAGAGATTTCAACAACTCTATGAATGATATAAAAAATCCTTATTTAAAATTACAAAAAATGAATTATCATGGAGTTAAATATGTTGCTATATTAGTAAAAATGCGTAGATGCGAAAAGAAAACATATGAAAAGAGAGTTATAGATAATGATAAACTTCAATCAACAGTTGTTGAAGTTGAATATGAAAACCAATTAGCGAACTTTGAAGTTTATTATAGAGAATCTACTGATACTAAATATACTCAATTACAAAAGAAAATAATAAATTCAAAAGCTTCAGATCAACCATTCTGTTATTATAGATTAAAAGATACACAAAAATTAGAAATAAGTTTTACTAATAGAGAAAACTTTTTTAAACCTAAATTCAACTCAGAAATAGTTGTTGATTATTGGGAAACTGATGGCTCTGGAGGGAATTTTGATCAATATATTGGAGCAAACGTAGAAGTTTATAGAAATAGTGAAAAATATCAAAATAATGCTAGAGTTCCAGTAATAGCAATACCACAATCTGCATCTACAGGTGGAGACGACAGATTAACAATATATGAATTAAGAGATAGAGTAGCAGATGCTTTTGCTACAGTTGATTCATATACAACAGAATCTGATTTACAACGACATTTCAATTCATTTGATATTGAGCAAGATACTAAAGTTACTTTTATTAAAAAACGTGATGATATATTTGATAGATTATTTTGTGCATTTGCTTTAATGAAAGATAGATATGGTTCATATTATAAAACAAATACTTTGGCTTTAAAATTATATACTCAAGAATTTGATCATCAATTTGAACAATCTGGTAGATTTTTATTAAAGCCTTGTAATAATTTTATATACAACGGTGATTCAACTAGAGAAATGGTTAAAATTACAGAGGATGCTTTAAATGAAATGAAAACTAAACCTGAATTTGTATACAATAATCCATTTTTAATGACATTATCAAATAATGGAGTTATAGGATATTATTTAAATAATATTAATGATAAAATACAATTAGATTATGAATTTGTAAATAATGATTCACTTATTCAATTTATATGTAACAATGTTTTTGTTAGAAGAAATATTTTAACTGCAGAAACTTCGTATACTTTCACTTTTAATTTAACAGCTACTGATAATGATATTGAAAATCCAATAGTTGATAATAATGGTTTAGATACAGGTAGGGTTAAAGTATTAATGAGTTTTTGTTCTAGTGGAGGTAATGAAGTTGCTTTTATTGAATGTAATAAAGTTGCTTTTAATTCTGATAAATTAACATATACATTTGAAGGAATTATAACAACAGATGATTATATAACTTTAAATGAAAATATTAGAATATATGATTTAAAATCTATGTCTGATGGTTCAAATATAGTTAATATGATACCTATGATAGATTTAAAAGTAAACATATATGCATTTTTTAATTATGATGAGCCTTCAACAACTCATAAATTCTCGCATATAGAAGGTTTTGCTAATACTGTATTAACTAACACATATACAACAGAAACTCAAAGAGTTAGTTTAATAAAACCACTTAATATGTTACGTTCAAGAATGGTTTGGGAAAAAGATAATGATGGAATTGCCTATGCTAAAATCTATGATGTTCCTGTAATCAAAAAAATAGAAAATGTTACTCAAGAAGAAATAAAACATTTTGAAAGATTTATTGAATTACTAAATTCACAATACGATTATATGAAAGAGATTTTATATAAAAAAACAAATAACTATTCTGTTGATATGAAATTTTATAATACGTATGGTCGTTCAAATAACTTTATTATTGGAGAAGAAGAGCAAGTTATTAATAAGGTTAACTGTAATATAAAATTACGTGTATATGCTGAATTAAAATCAGAAGCAGATAGATTAATTCAAGATATGAAATTATTTATAAAGGAATATTTTGAAGATATAAATAAAGAAAATAATGAAGGTATCTTCATTTCTAATTTAATTCAACAATTAGAAAACACTTTTTCATATTTAAGATATGTTGTATTTGAATCTATAAATGGTTATGATACATTAATACAAACTATAGAAAATAATACTATGGATATAAATACATTAAGCAAACAAGATAGAATAATATTTATACCAGAGTATTTAAATATTGAAGAAGATGATATAGAAATAACTTTAATAAATAAATAGTATTGTTTGGGTATTATATAAATAATACCCAAAAACAATATGTTAATAAATATAAAAAATACATGAAAGGAGTATATTCAATATGAGTAAATATTTCGATAATGCAAATACTCAAGTTACTAGAAATAAATTTGGGTCAAATTTTGGTAGAAAAATAACAAATAAAAATCTTATTCCTGTTAAACAAAGAGACAAAGTTGATAAACAGGAAGTAATGATGGAAGCTAGAAAAAAATATATGGATATAAACAATCAAGCTCAAAGAAAACAAATCGACAAACTAAAAAATCAAAGAGAGTTTAGAAAGGTTATTAATGAATCATATGAAAAATTAAAAAATGATTTATTTTGTAATATTCTTCATCATATATGCTTAGAAGCATTAACTATAGATGAAGAACCTATGTATGAAAGCATGGAACAAATAACAGACAGTATAAATGAACAATTTAAATCTATAGGAGGTTTAGATGCTTTAAAAGAACAAGCAAAAACATCTAATAATGAATTAATAAAAAGAATGATTGCTGTTTGTGAAAATACTGCAAAAAAAGTTGCAGACAGAAATTTAAAAGAATGTGATTCTGCAGATGAATTTAAATTTGAATTAAATGATGAAGAAAAAGATGATTTTGATTATAACAAAGATAGTATAAATATTGATGCTATATCTAATAAAATAAAAGATAAAATAATAAAAGTTGTAACAGACGAAAAGAAAGCTAATACTAAGAAAACAGAAATAATGGATGAAATAAAAGATAAGTTGGATGAAGACGAAGTTGAAGATGAAGCTGCTACTGAAGCTATGGAATTTATTTTTAATCAAAAAATAGAAACAACAACATTATTTGAAGCATTAATGAGAGATTGTTATAAAATAACATTAGAAACTCCAGAAAAAACATTTTATGGTTCTTATGTTAAAGAAAACTCAGAAGAAGATGACACTGAATATAAATTTAAAGATTTAGATAAATTTGAAGATAATAATGTGATAACTGATGAAGAAATAGTTGACGATTTAATGATAAGTGAATCTTTTTCAAATCAACTACCTATAAATGATTTAGAAAAATTAGAAACAATGATAAGTGAAAGTGTTAAATTAAGAAGTACACCAGGTAATTTAGGTTTCTATTCAGATTATGATACAGGTGTATCTGATATAATAAAAAGTGCTAAAGAAAATGAACATATAGCTGAAGTTATATTACAACCTGGTTTTAGAGAAAATATTATGAATTTAATAAAAGTTGCTAAACATGGACCAGATGTTGCTTATATAAATCAATTAGCTAAATTACCATTTAGAATATTTGGTAGAAAAGGTAGAGCTGTTAAAGTATTGGAAAATTATGAAACATGGTTAAATAATGAATACAAAGATTTATATTTAGAGACTTTAAATAATTTAGGAATATCATTAAAAACTATACCTGAATTTAAACAACAATTATTATCTTATAAACCAGTTTCTGATGTATTTATTGAAAATGCAGAAGGAATTTTAGAAGCTGTTACAGATAGTGATTATAATGAAATGGATAGTAAATTAAAAAATACTTCAGATAAACTTAAAAAGGTTGCTGAAGATTGTGGTAAAAATAAAAAAGATTTATCATCTTGTAAAGAATCTATAAGAGAAATACAAAAATCTACTGAAGAATTAAAAGACAACAGTAAAAATAGTAAATCTTGTGCAGAAGTATGCTCAGCAAAAGCTATTTCTAAAGATAAAGATGATTTAGCTGAAATGCTTGTTTGTCCAGAATGTGGTAAAGATCCTTGTGAATGTGAGGATTCATTAGTAATAGAAATGGATGATGCTGATGATGATTTAGCTGAAACTCTTTGCCCTAAATGTGGTAAAGATCCTTGTATATGTGAGGATTCATCAGTTTGCCCTAAATGTGGTAAAGATCCTTGTATATGTGAGAATTCATCAGTAATAGAAAGTGATGATATTGATTCTGATAATGATGCTGAAGATGAAGATTATAGAAAATATTTAGATGATGATGATCTTATAGAAGAAAGTAAAATAAAAGAAAAAATTGATGATTTAAGTATAAAAAGAAAAAATAAAGAATTAGATAATATTGAAAAAGAAATTTTAAAGAGTATAAGTAAAATTAAAGATAAAGATACTTTAATGAAATGCTATGATAAAATTAGTATTAACGAAGAGTATCTAAAAACTGTGCTTTCTCGTTATAAAAGAGAAAATAAAAATGGTCAATTTGATGATATTATGAAAAAAATAAAAAATAAAATTAATTGGTTGGATGAAGCAAGAGAACAAGCTGCAGCTAAAGCAAGATCAGTTAAAGAAGGTTTTGATTTTATTGATGACGATATTGATTTTATAGAAGAAGGTAAGCAATATAGATGTATGTCTTGTGGTTATATTGCTGAAGATGAAGCTCCAGAATATTGTCCTAAATGCGGAAATGATGCTGATCAATTCAAATTATTACAAGAATCAGAATTAGAATCATTTGATTATACTGAAGAAGTATCTAAAGACGCTAAACAATTTTCAATAAGAAATGCAGGTAGTATAATGTTAAATATTTTACAAAGAAATCATAATTTAGGGGCTGTTAGAAAAAGATTAACTAAGATGGCTAGTAAATGTAAAACTGTGGGAGAAGTGGAATATTTACAAAAAGATTTACCTAATGGTAAGAAATTTATTCAAAATAAAATAAACAGTACAACTGATCCTGAAAAGAAAAAAGAATATGAAACACATTTAAAATGGATGAGTACTGAATATTCTAAAACTTTATCTAGTAGGAAAAAACAATTAAAAACTGCCGTTAAAGAACAATTTGATTTTGAACAAGATTTCTTATATGGTAAAGATAGAGCATTATATTCAATTAAAGAATTTAAAAATACTATACTAGATATACCAAAACCTTCTAATATGAGAAAGTATTGTTTATTAAAGAAAATAAATGAAGCAACTTCTTTTAATGATCTAAAAGATGTTAAAGAATACATTATGGAAGAAATGTCAGTATATAAAGCTAATAAAGAATATGTTTCTTGGTTAAGAGATACTTTAGATAATACTGTAGAACTTAAACATAACGTATTGGAAGAACAAGTTCTAATAGATAGATTTGTAAATCAATTAGATGAAATATGTGAATCAATAGATTTAGAGTTAGATAAACATGACGAAGCTAAACAAATAGCATTAGAATCTATGTATACTAATTTCCATGGAGATAGAGTATTTGCACCTATATTTAAAACTAATGATGTTAATTCTAATAATATGGAATTTGCATATAAACTAAAATTTGTATGCGAAGGATTAAAAGGATTAACTAAAGATTGTCAAAATGATGTTGAATTAGCTCAAGCTGAAAGATTAATTTCTCGTAATATAAATACAATAAAATCATTAATGGAATCTTTAGAAGATAGTGGATGTTATCAATATAAATTAAATACTTTAAATACTGCTAAGAAATATTTAGAAAAATTATCTTCTCATATACCAGCTTTAAAAGATAAATATGTAATGGAATCTCTTGACTATGAATATGATGAAGAATTAATAACTGAAGCTGTAGAATTAACAGATGAAGTATATGAAAATGCAATGTCTGAAGATGTATTATATAATACTAAAAATGAACTTATGGATGTTGTAATGGCAGAAGCAATTACTAAATATACTATAATGGAAACATTCAATACTTTAAAATTAACTAATTTAAATCATGATGATATTGAAAAAATAGTTAGAGATATAGTAAAATAAAAGAAAGAAGATAAGGAGAAATCCTTATCTTCTTTCAATTCGTTCAATGTTATCTTTATATATTTTCCTATTTTTAATAGATTTTTCATTAAATTTACAATCATATCTATCAGCATATAATACAGTTATTTCTATTCTAGGTTTTGTTGAATAATATTTAGTAACTCTTCCTTCAACTATTAAAGAATCATCTAATATTATAGTATTTTGAATCATATCCGAATATGTTTTTCCTATATTATCCCAATCGGGTTTTGATATATGATGTATTAATTTTAATTCAGATCTAAGTTTTTCTTCTTTAGTCATACCTTTAGGTGTTGGAAAATATATATCAGCATAAAATTTACACGGTGTCGATATCATTTTAAAATCTTTTAAATTTTCTTTACAAAAATTAATCATTAAGTTTTGATTATTTTTAGCATCACTAACATAAAAATGCCCACCAAATCTAGTAAATCTAGCCCTAGGTGTTGCTTTAGGAATAAAGTAAAATATAAATTTAATTTCATTCCATTTTGTTTCTAAATTATCTTTTGCATTTTCAATAAAATTATTAATACTTTTTTTTGACATGTTTTCAGATAATTGTATTAACCTATCAAACATATCATCTGGTATTTTAGAATATTCCTGTAAATATTCTTTTAATTCTTTTTTACTAGGCAATACA
>ULJH01079758.1_pt1 | contig 10489 bp, 10 predicted proteins | sample 1950781 | NCBI WGS metagenome assembly ULJH01 (sample SAMEA4835462, study PRJEB28245) | human gut metagenome | biome: gut microbiome; material: fecal sample | place: Denmark | collected 2008 | reverse complement strand
TGAAGAAAAGGAAAAATATGATGAAAAGAAGTTATGCAGAACAATGGGAATTGGAATGTCTATTATAGCAATTCTTGCATTAACTATGGGCTTGTTTGAAAATATTTTGCCCGCATTTTTTGTATATATTGCATTGGGGATTATTTTGGTTGATGTCGTGGTAATTATCATTTTAGGAAACACATTATGCAGAAAGTAATAACTTCCAGCTTATGAGGATAAAACATGAAACTTAGAGAATACAAAACGACTGACTGTGGGCAGATGTTGCTCGATAGATTGTTAAGGGAGTAGGAAATGAACGAGATTTTATACAGAAAGACTACAAAAGATGATATGGAAATCCTCATGAAGCTGAGACTTGAAATGCTTAGAGAGGTAAATGATCTGTCCGGTGAGTATGAATATGATGAGAAATTTATCTCTGAGAGCAGGCGGTATTTTGAGTCAGGTGAGCAAACAACGGTTATTGCACTTGATGGGCAAACTCCCGTAGGCTGTGCAAGCCTATCCTATATATGGATTATGCCGACATTCTCGCACCCGACAGGCAATCGGGCGCATTTGATGAATGTCTATACCCGTGCAGATCACAGAAGAAGCGGAATCTCTAAGAAGATGGTTGAGATTCTGATTGAAGAGGCAAAGGAAAATGGTGTGACAGAGATAAGTCTGGATGCAACAGAGATAGGAAGACCTTTGTATGAAGTATTAGGGTTTCAGGCATCAGATTCATGTATGGTGATGGAATTGAACATGTGATTCTGTTTATATCTCCAGAATCTAGAAAGATTGAAATTATTTGATATATAGTCAATTGATAGAAGATGAGCAGAATTAAGAATGAAAGAGAACACGTATAAACCACAGATTCCGGACATAATGGAAGTAATATTTGGTTGCAGCGATATAAAGTAAATCAGGGACAGGCTGGAAAACAATCGTCTATCAGCCTGTCCCTGATTCAATTATTTATTTGCGCTATCTGCATCAATTACAGATTGGATCTGCTTCATCAGAGTATCATAGTTGTCCTGGTTATCGATTCCTCCAAGCATTGGATCTCCGACAATATTACCGTTTCTGTCAACGAGTATGGTTGTAGGAAATGCCATAATATCGGAAGCGTATTTTCCTGCATCGGAAGATGCGTCGATGGAGAGATTGCGGTATTTGGCACCCTGGCTTTCAAGAACTGCTGCGGCTTCTTTGATCGCAGTTTCGTTTCCGTCGAAGGTTTCTGTGTTGATGCCGATCACTTCGCCGCCCATGGACTTGATGGCATCGTTTAATTCATTAAGCTTCGATAACTCTGCAACACAAGGCTTACAGCCGGTAAACCAGAAATTGATGACTGTGACTGCATTTCTGGAAAACAGGCTTTCATCAACCGTATTACCGTCATAATCCTGACCGGAGAAATTGCGAAACGGAGATGTGGATCCGGAATTGTCGTTTGCGTCAGCACTCTCGGAGGTTGTGTCTTTCTTCTCGATTTCGGCGATCTGTTCTTCGATCTTCCGTATAGTCTCAATATCAGCCGTAAGTGTGTTCAATTCGTCTTTTGTAAAAGCATCCTTGTTTGATTCAACGGTGCTGGCTAGAAAATCCGCATAATTTCCGCTTGGATCGGCAGTGCTTTTGTTCATCATGCCGAACGCTTTGTTCCATACATCCTCATGATCGGCAAAGATCTGGTTTTCCTGCTGATATAAATCATCCAGTGTTGTGCTGGAATCCCCTGTGGCTTCTGTACTGGCTTCCGTCTGGGAATCCTGTGGTTTTTCCGTGGTTGCAGCGTCCTTTCCGGTGCATGCCGTAAGGAATAATGCTGCACAGAGTGTTACAATAGGAATAAAAGTTTTTTTCGTTTTCATGATTATTGCTCCTTTGAATTATATTAAAATTTAATTGTTATCGGTTGATTGCGGCTTCCCGCTGTCCTCTTTTTTCTGACAGGCACCGCCTAGAAACTGGTAATGGATTGCGTCTTTTGGACAAGCCTTTATGCAGGCACCGCACCGGATGCATTCCGGATGGTTTGGCGTCTTGCACACGTCAACATCCATTTTACATGCCTTCGCACATTGATTACAGCCCACACATTTACTTCCATCTACCCGGATGCTTAGAAGGCTCACCTTGTTAAACAGGGAGTAGATTGCCCCAAGCGGACAGATCCATTTACAGAAGGGCCTGTAAAACAAAATACTTAGTACTATAACTGTAATTAAGATCAGGCATTTAAAGGAAAACAGCTTTCCCAATGCAGATCGTATAGCCGGGTTTCCGATCGACAGCGGAATGGCTCCCTCTAAGACACCTTGCGGACAAATATACTTGCAGAAGAATGGGTCACCCATTCCGATGGAGTTCGTTACAAGCATCGGCAGAAGTATAACGAAAACAACGAGGATGACATATTTGAGGTATCTTAGCGGTTTCAGTCTGGCTGTGGAGAATTTCTTCCCGGGGATTTTATGAAGTAAATCCTGAAACCATCCAAACGGACACAGGAACCCGCATATGAATCTTCCGAGTAACACACCGAGCAGAATAAAAAACCCGGTTATGTAATAGGTAAATTTAAATTTGGATGATCCGACCACTGCCTGAAAGGCGCCGATCGGGCAGGCACCTGTTGCGGCGGGACAGGAATAGCAGTTTAATCCCGGCACACAGACGGTTTTTGCTTTGCCCTGGTATATTTTGCCCTTAAACAGATTAGGGATATGGATATTGGTAAGCAGCGTGGCGGCTGCCTGTATCCATCCGCGCATCCGGGCAGTTTTTTGTGATAGTGATTTCTTTTTCTTATCCAATTCCGACACACTCCAGACATAATTTTATAGCTTTGCCCAGCACGGTGGCAGCTTCTCCTCTGACTGCACCATAGCTGATCATGGCGATACCTGTGATGAGCAAAACAATTTGGGATATTTTTCTGCGCTTCAAGATATGATTGCTCCTTTCGTTTGTTGTATTTGTTGACCAGCTGACTTCTGTATTATACAATAGCAGTTGTAAAATTATTGTTAAGAAATGGGAGAAATATTTTGAGATTATTAATAGTGGAAGATGAGAAACAATTATGCGACACGGTTGCGAAAAGCCTGTATGATGCCGGGTATGAAGTGGATACCTGTTATGATGGGGAAACGGCGCTTGAATGTATCCTGGCGGAGAATTATGATCTGGTCGTGCTGGATCTGAACCTGCCCGGTATGGATGGAATGGAGATTTTGCGTGAACTTCGACAGAGCAACGAGGAGACAAAGGTGCTTATATTATCTGCCAGAGGACAGATCGCGGATAAGGTTGAAGGGCTGGATGCGGGGGCAAATGACTATATGGAAAAACCGTTTCATCTGCAGGAGCTTGAGGCACGTATCAGAAGCCTGACAAGAAGAAAATTCGTGCAGAAGGATGTATGCCTGGAATGCGGCGGGATAAAGTTCGATACGATCCGGCGCGAAGCATACGCAAAAGGGCAGATCGTTCCTCTGACTAGAAAAGAAAATGGAATTTTGGAATATCTGCTGCTCAACCTGGGCAGACCGGTAAGTCAGGAGGAACTGATGGAGCATGTCTGGGATGCATCTGTGGACAGTTTCAGCGGAGCCATCCGGGTACATATGTCTTCACTTCGGAGAAAGCTCAAGGCGGTGCTTGGATATGATCCGATCCTGAACAAGGTGGGCGAGGGATATAAAATACGAGAGGAGTCCGATCAATGAAAAAGATGTCACTGCAGTGGAGACTGACCTGTATAATTACTGTATATATCGCGGTTATATGTGGCTGTCTGACTATGCTTGTCTATAAAAATGGTGTGTATTATATTGACTCTCTGAAGGAGACTGTCGATGCCAGGGGAGATGAGAAGACGGATGATGCAGATGAAATATATATCAGTATTCCGGAAGATAATTGGGATGCGTTTGCGAACGATTTTTCCGTCCAGGTATATAATAACAAGACCGACTACAGGAAAAACAGTCTGATAATCTCGGCGGTGCTGGCGCTTCTTGGCGGAGTGGCAACATATTTTATAAGCGGACATGCACTCCGGCCGATTCGTGAGTTTTCGGATAAGATCGAAGAGGTGCAGGCACAGAATCTGGCTGATTCAAGACTCGATGAAAACAAAGTAAAGGAACTGAATCAGATGAGCGTCTCCTATAACAAGATGCTCGGACGTCTCTCGGATGCATTTGAGATACAGAGGCAATTTACAGCGAATGCAGCACACGAGCTGAGAACACCGTTAGCTTTAATGCAGGTACAGCTGGATTCCTATAATTCCGGGCAGCATCCGGGCAACGATGCCGATACCGTACAGACAATCAAGATGGTTACGGAACAAAACGACAGACTCAGCAAGATGGTGAAGACACTACTCGACATGAGTGAGCTTCAGACCGTGGGCCGGGATGAGACGATTATGGTCGACGCGCTTGTGGATGAGGTATTGGCAGACTTAGAACCGCTTGCCAGGGAGAAGGATGTAGAACTGACCGGGAACTGTGAGGCTATAACGATAGTCGGAAGCGATATTCTCATTTACAGGCTGGTATATAATCTTGTTGAGAATGCTATCAAATATAATCATCCGGGCGGACAGGTCACAGTAAGTGCATCCCGGAAGGAAAAGCGTGTTTGCCTGTCGGTAGCCGATACGGGGAACGGAATCCCGGAGGAACTTCGGGAGCGTGTCTTTGAGCCGTTCTTTCGTGTGGATAAATCCAGAAGCCGTGCACTTGGCGGCGTCGGACTCGGGCTTGCACTCGTTCATGAAATCGTGAGAGTGCATGACGGAAGTATTACTGTCCGATCAAACCCGTCAGGAGGAACGGTTTTTGAGGTGATGTTTACGCAGTGATTTTCAGTTATAGGAAGCAATTCTTTCGGATTTCCGTGTTGACACACGCCGCTATATTTGATAAAATTTATCAGATAATTGAACAGTCCATGAGGGAGTAGTTAGCGCGAAAGTGTGGTTTGTCAACATTCTGATTATAAGTTGAGAGTATAATCTGGCAAATCTTAAATAATGAGACTCATGTATATTGATCAACCGTCTGTGCAATAATCTACACAGGCAGCTGATTGATATACATGAGTCTTTTTTCAGCTATCCATACTTACGATAGCAGGATTTCGGCTGACGGAAGCTTTGAACGAGAAAAGGAGGAAACCATGGAAAAAATCATTAACAATGCCCCATTTGCCCTTGTGCTTGTATTCCTTGTGATAGGCTTTGTACTGCTTATCAAGGGCGCGGACTTCTTTGTGGAGGGAAGTTCCAGCGTGGCGAAGCGGCTGCATGTGCCGTCGATCATTATCGGACTTACCATCGTTGCGATGGGGACATCCCTTCCGGAAACCGCAGTCAGTGTGTCTGCATCCCTTGCAGGCAACAATGAGCTTGCAGTCAGCAATGTTGTCGGGTCCAATATCTTTAATCTGATGGTCGTCATTGGTGTGTGTGCGATATTGGCAACGGTGAATGTTGCAAGGGAAACAATCCGGAGAGATATCCCGTTATCCCTTATATGTGCCGGACTTCTGATGCTTTTTGGAATTATCGGACTTGGCGACAAGACCGGTATGACGCTTGGACATCTGGATGGTGTGATATTCATAGTGCTTTTTGCATGTTACATTATCTATATGGTCCGGACTGCGATGAAGGCAAGTAAAGAAGGTAAGAAGGTCGAGATCGAAGGTGGTTCGGACGAGGAGATCAAGCTTGTTTCTGTTCCCGTGAGTATACTGTTTATCATTGGCGGCGCAATCGCGATAGCTGTCGGCGGAGATGTGACGGTAGATGCCGCATCCAGAATCGCAAGCGATCTCGGTATGAGCCAGACATTGATCGGGCTTACGATCGTTTCAATCGGAACATCGCTTCCGGAGCTTGTTACATCCATCGTAGCAGCCAGAAAGAATGAAGTGGATATGGCACTTGGAAATGCAATCGGTTCTAATATATTTAATATATTGATGGTGCTTGGTATAGCATCGGCGATCAGTCCGATCAGCATTATCACAGAAAATATCATTGACCTGTGCGTACTGATCGTATTTACCATATGTGCATGGATCTTTGCAGGAACGAAGAAGAAAATCGGAAGAGCCGAAGGGCTTTGCATGGTTGCGCTTTACGCGGCATATGCGGTTTACATCATAGTAAGATAAAGGGGCGCTCGGACAAATGATATTATTCTTCAAGGTGTTTTTCACGGAGTTTATAGCAGAGATGGGCGATAAAACCCAGCTTATGCTGATCGCGCTTACTTCGAAATACAAATTAAGGGACATAATACTCGGTACCGGTGTTGCGATTCTTGTATTGAACGGACTTGCGGTTCTGGCAGGCGGACTTGTCAGCGAGTTTGTGCCGGAATGGGTGATCAAGATGATCGCAGCACTCGCATTCCTTTATTTCGCCGCATCGACGATTGCCGGTGACGATGAAGAAGAGGAAGAAGGCGGTAAGACGAAGATCAAGTTTGCGCCGCTTGCGGTATTTTGTACATTTTTTGTAGCAGAGCTTGGTGATAAGACACAGCTTACCGCGATCACATTTGGTGCAAATGAAGGCATGCGTGCGGCATGCGTTGTATGGATTGGCTGCTCGCTCGGACTGTTCGTTGCGGATATGCTTGGTATGCTGATCGGATATCTGCTAAAGAACAAGACGCCGGACGGGCTGCTTAGCATGCTTGCATTTGCAATCTTCTCCATCTTCGGTGTATACACATTGTATCAGGGGCTGAAGCTTGTTCGCGCAAGCGTCTGTCCGATTCCGGTGATTCCGGTGCTTGTAGTCATGACGATTGTCTTTGCAGGCATGTGTGCGTTCCTCTTTGTAAGACGGGAGAAAAAGAAGAAAGCTGCATAAGATAATAAGCAATAATCTGTTTTATTAAAATGCGAGGAATAAAACATGGAATATAACTATACGCACGGTGGAGATGTCTACCGAAATCCAATTGAATATGATTTTTCTATCAACGTCAATCCGCTTGGCATGCCGCTTGCAAGCATTCAGGCGGCGCATGAGGGAATCGTGCTGACCGGCAGATATCCGGACTATAGGGCGGAGCAGCTATGCCGTGCGATAGCAAAAGCACAAAATATACCGGCAGACCGGATCATTCCCGGGAACGGCGCAGCGGAGCTTCTGTATGCACTGGGACAGACGATTCCCGGGAAGGCACTTGCAATTGCACCGACATTTACCGGGTATGCGGAAGCGGTTGCTGCCGGCGGTGGTGAGATGTGCTATGCAGGATGCGAGGATGCGGATGGGGACGTTGATGATATGAGCGGACAGGATAGGCTGCAGTTTGATTCTGAAACCGTAATTCAACGTCTGCTTGCAAAACTGGATGATTCGATCCGACTTGTATTTTTGTGTAATCCGAACAATCCGACCGGAACATTATTTACGCGGGAACAGATCCTGCGCGTGCTTGCAAAGGCGGAAGCAATGCAGGCGTATGTCTGTGTGGATGAATGTTTCCTGCCATTTTTAGAGGAGGAAGCTTCGTATAGTATGCTGCCTTATCTGGCGAAACATCCGCGGTTGTTAGTGCTCTGTGCATTCACGAAGATTTACTGTATGGCAGGACTCCGACTTGGGTATCTGGCTTGCGGGGATACAGAGTTGCAGTCGAGGATTCGTGCGAAGCTTCAGCCGTGGAATACATCGATTCCCGCACAGATGGCAGGCATCGCGGCATTATCGGATACAGAGTATCTGGCGAAGACACGCGAGAATCTGCAGGCGGAACGCGCGTATCTTGTGCCGAGGCTACGTGAGCTGGTTGCGGAAGTGTATGATGGATATGGGAATTTCCTGTTATTCCGCGATGAACCGGACTTGAAAGAGCGGATGCTTGAAGTGGGTGTTTTGATTCGTGCGTGCGGTGATTTTGAGGGACTCGATGATACATATTTCCGCATTGGAATTCGTTCCCACAGTGAGAATCAGGAATTCATCCGCAGATTGGCCCGTGTGAAAAATGTGGTAAAATAAACTTAGATTTATATAAAGTAGTGAAAAAAGAAATTATAAAATCAAAAAATCACTGTTTTTTCAAAAAACAGTGATTTTTTTGACCCTGAGTGGTATTATATTACTATAAATGAAAAAGGGGTGTGAATATATGGAACCATATAAAGCAAAAAGTATGCCTTTGGACTATAAAATAGATAAAGATATGTTAAAACTGATTTCAGAAGCAAATGTAAAATATGGGGAATACAAATCATTGTTAAATACGTTGGAATTTGATGCCAGCTATTTCCTGGATTCCGTAATATTAAATGAAAGTTATAAATCGACACAGATTGAGGGAACACAGATATCTCAGGATGAAATGTTTTATCTGAAATATATGGAAAAAACAGATGATAATCAGGAAATACAAAATCTCAAGAAAACAATCGAATATGCGCAAACATATTTGCAGACGAAAAAGCAAATAAATTATGAACTTGTAAATGAAATGCATAAAATTATATTAGATAGTGTGAGAGGATCGCAAAGAACGCCCGGAAAAATCCGAACGATACAGAATTGGATCGGACCAAGAGGATGTACGATTGAGGGAGCAACATTTATTCCGCCAGTTCCAGAAGAAGTTTATGGATTGCTTATAAATTTATACGATTATATGAATGATGCGTTTACAGATCCTTTGTTGGTAAATGTTGCTTTATCCCATATGCAGTTTGAGACGATTCATGCATATAAGGATGGAAATGGAAGACTGGGCAGGGCATTGATTCCGGTACAAATGGCAATGATGGATGAAAGTACTCCGATTTTGTACATGTCAGAGATTCTCGAATTATATAAGCCATCTTATCAGAGATATCTTATGGAATGTAGAAGAGGCAATGTAGCAGGATATATTAAATTCTTTTTACAGTGTGTGATTGATCAGTGCAATTCATATACTAACAAACTGGAACGAATTAAAGTGATTTACAAAGAAGATATGGAGACAATTAAGCAGATAAAAGGAAATTCGATATATAGAATTATGCCTGTGATTATGAAGCAGATTGTGTTTAATAAAAAAGAAATACAGGATCTGTCTGGGGTATCTGTGAATGTTGTGTCAAGGATAATAGATCAGCTAGTAGATTTACATGTGATTGTACCAGATTCCACGGTTTCGAAAAAAGGATATCGATATCAAAGAATATATGAAGTGTTCGTTGGAACAAATGAGTTTTAAATGACAAGGAGACACAAAATGGCAAAATCAATCATGATTCAGGGCACCATGTCCAACGCGGGCAAATCTCTTATTGCGGCAGGACTTTGCCGCATATTTAAACAGGATGGTTACAAGGTTGCCCCATTCAAATCCCAGAACATGGCATTAAACTCCTATGTGACAAGTGAGGGGCTGGAGATGGGACGTGCACAGGTTGTACAGGCGATGGCGGCCGGTGTGGAACCATCTGTGCGGATGAACCCGATCCTGCTTAAGCCGACGACCGATATGGGTTCGCAGGTGATCGTGCAGGGACAGGTCGTAGGAAACATGCGCGCCATGGATTATTTTGCAAAGAAAAAAGAATATATTCCGGTGATCAGGGAAAGCTACGAGCAGCTTGCTGCAGATCACGACATCATTGTGATCGAGGGCGCGGGAAGTCCGGCGGAGATCAATCTGAAGCAGGATGATATCGTGAATATGGGGATGGCGAAAATCGCGGATGCACCAGTGCTTCTGGTTGGTGACATCGACCGCGGGGGTGTATTTGCGCAGCTAATCGGTACGGTGATGCTCTTGGAACCGGAGGAACAGGACCGGATCAAGGGATTGATCGTGAACAAGTTCCGGGGAGATAAGAAGATCTTAGATCCGGGTATTACAATGTTAGAGGAACGGGCAGGTAAGCCGGTGCTCGGCGTGGTGCCGTATGCAGATGTGGATATCGAGGATGAAGATTCTCTTGCGTCAAGTTTGGAAGAGACGCATATACAGGCAGAAATTGATGTGGCTGTGATCCGGTTCCCGCGCATCTCGAATTTCACAGATATGCAGGCGCTCAGCATGGAGCGGGATGTGTCAGTACGCTATGTGACAAAGCCGTCAGAACTAGGAGAACCGGATGTAATCTTACTTCCGGGTACCAAAAATACGATTCAGGATCTGCTCTGGCTGCGGGAAAGCGGACTGGAAGCAAAGATTACGCGTCTGGCGAAGAAGGGCACCATCGTGTTCGGAATCTGTGGCGGGTATCAGATGCTTGGCGAATCACTCATGGACCCATTGCAGACGGAGAGTGCACTTGGTAGTGTGCGAGGTATGGGATTGCTGCCGGTTACAACTGTGTTTGAAGAGGAAAAACAACTGGAGAACCGCGCATACCGGATTGGAATGCTGGAAGGGAATTTTGTGTCACTCAGCAATAAGAAAATTGCCGGTTATGAGATACACATGGGGCGGACGGAAGT
>ULJH01000189.1_pt1 | contig 10627 bp, 6 predicted proteins | sample 1950781 | NCBI WGS metagenome assembly ULJH01 (sample SAMEA4835462, study PRJEB28245) | human gut metagenome | biome: gut microbiome; material: fecal sample | place: Denmark | collected 2008 | reverse complement strand
ACGGACTGCCCGTCGGCGCCAAGCCCATATCCCAGCACCACCAGCTCACGCCGGCAGAAGTGCTGAGATGGCTGCCCAAGGACGCCACGCCTGCACAGCAGGACTCCGCTATCCAGGCTCACATACGCCCGTCGGAGATAACATGGAGTCAGCAGCCCGACACGCTGCACCTGCCCGGACACACACGCGGACACTCGTGGCGCGACGTCAACCTGCCGCAATACTACCGCGAGTCGTACTTCACCGGCAAGCCGTTCTTCAACCCCGACCTATTCGGCGGACGAATCGGCGTGGCTGGCGACCCCGTGCCCTACACCATAGCGCGCGACAACATCATCACACTGCTGCTCATCTTCTGCTTCTGCATAGCGCTCATAGCATACACCAAGTCGCGACGCTTCATACTGCGACAGGCCAAGGAGTTCTTCCGACCGCCCGTAAGCGAGAACATGACCGCCGTAACCGAGACATCCGAAGAGCTGCGCTTCCAGTTCTTCCTCGTGCTGCAGACGTGTCTGCTGCTGGGTCTGGTCTACTTCTTCTACACGCAGCTATACGTCGCCGACACGTTCGTCGTCGACCACTACCAGGTGATAGCCATATTCTCGCTCACCGTCTTCGCCTACATGACGCTCAAGACGCTGTTCTACTGGCTCGTGGGATGGGTGTTCTTCAACAAGCGCAACAACGAGTTCTGGATGAAGTCAAACCTCTTCTTCCTCGGAATGGAGGGCGTATGCCTCTTCCCCGTGGTGATGCTCCAGGCTTACTTCAAGATGCCGGTACAGACCACGCTCGTCTGCACATTCCTCGTGATAGCACTCTTCAAGTTGCTCTCCCTTTACAAGTCGTACATCATCTTTTTTAAGCACAGAGGTGGTTTTCTGCAAAATTTTTTGTACTTTTGCACGCTTGAACTGGCACCTCTCGCTGCGCTGATAGGCTCGCTGACAATGATTGCCAACTGCCTGAAAGTGAATTTCTAAGACAAAAGCGACCACACCCCCGAAAAATGATAAATATTTAAGCTTCAAGATATAAAAATGATAAAGAAGATTCTGATATCACAGCCTGAACCGTCAAGCGAAAAGTCGCCTTACTTCGACATCGCAAAGGACTTCGGCGTGGAACTCGTCTTTCGTCCGTTCATCAAAGTAGAAGGGCTCAGCCCAAAAGAATTCAGACAGCAGAAGATAGGTCTTCTCGATTTTACAGCGGTGGTGTTCACCTCGCGCCACGCTATCGACAACTACTTCAAACTCGCTAAGGAGATGCGAATCACTATCCCCGAGGACATGAAGTACTTCTGCGTAACAGAGACAATCGCACTCTACATACAGAAGTATGTGCAGTATCGCAAGCGCAAGGTGTTCTTCGGTAACACCGGCAAGCTCGACTCGCTCATCCCCACAATGGTGAAGCACAAGGGCGAGAAGTATCTCGTGCCAATGAGCAGCGTTCACAACGACGACGTAAAGCAGTTGCTCGACTCGAAGAAACTCAACCACACCGAGTGCGTCATGTACCGCACCGTGAGCAACGACTTCACCGAGGAAGAAGCAGCCAAGTTCGACTGCAACATGCTCGTCTTCTTCAGCCCCTCGGGCATCAAGGCGTTCACGAAGAACTTCCCCAGCTTCGAGCAGAACGACGTGCGCATCGCCACATTCGGACCGGCTACAGCCAAGGCTGTAACCGACGCCGGATACCGACTCGACCTCGAGGCTCCTACAAAGGAACACCCGTCGATGACAAGCGCCTTGCGCTACTATCTTGAGAATAATAAATAGGTTGAGATGGTGAGGTGTTGATATGAGATGTTGAGGTGTTGAGGTGTTGTAATGTTGACATTACCTTTTATTGGTATAGACAAATCTCAACATCTCAACACCACAACACCTCACCATCAAATCTCACCACCTCACCACAACTCCATAACACCACCACCTTATGACATCATCACAACAGCTCCCAAAGAGTGAGCGCATAAACAGCAAGAAGCTCATCGACCGCCTCTTCAAAGGAGGCGGAGCAAAGTCGATGTCTGCCTTTCCGCTGCGTGTGGTGTTCATGACCGAGGATGGCGACGCACACGAACCGCTCGCGCAGATGATGGTGAGTGTGCCGAAGCGATTCTTCAAGCGCGCCGTGAAGCGCAATCTTGTGAAGCGACTCGTACGCGAAGCCTACAGACGTAACAAGCAAGTGCTCATCGACACCCTCCAGACCGTAGAACAGCGCAAGACGCTCTCGCTCTGCTTCATCTGGACCGACCACAACCTGCGCAGCTACGAGGAAGTGGAGCGCAAGACAGCAAACCTGCTGCAGCGCATAGCAGAGAAGATTGGCAAGGACATGGCAGAAGAAGCCGAAAACGTAGAACAGTAATGAAAATCTCACGTTTATTCTCGCGCTGCGCCCGTTACATCTCTCGCGCACTGGTATGGCTCGCCATACTCCCCATACGCTTCTACCAGGTCTGCATCACGCCCTACACGCCGCCCTCCTGCCGCTTCACGCCGACATGCTCAGAGTATGCTCGCCAGGCGCTGCAGAAACACGGCTTCTTCAAGGGCATGGCGCTCGCCATCTGGCGCATACTGCGCTGCAACCCGTGGGGAGGCTCAGGCTACGACCCCGTGCCCTAAAAAGCCCCTCCCAACCCTCCCCGTCGGGGAGGGCTTAGTTAGCGGCAATAAGTCCTCCAAGGCTAAATAATAAGTCCTCCAAGGTAAATAGTCCTCCCCAAGGCTTCGAGAGGCCTAAAGAGGCTTAGAAAGGCTTAAACGCTCCCCAAAAGGCGGCTTAAACGCAGCCTTAAAAGCTAAAAATAGCAATCATCAAATAAACAACAGCAATAATGACAAAGAATTTCGTTGAAGAACTGCGCTGGCGCGGTATGCTCGCGCAGATTATGCCCGGCACTGAGGAGTATCTCAATGCCAACATGGTGTCTGCGTATCTGGGCACCGACCCTACAGCCGACTCTCTCCACATCGGTCACCTCTGTGGCATCATGATGCTGCGCCATCTGCAGCGCTGCGGCCACAAGCCCTACCTGCTCGTAGGCGGTGCTACCGGTATGATTGGCGACCCCTCTGGCAAGAGCCAGGAGCGCAACCTGCTCGACGCTGCTACCCTCTACCACAATCAGGAGGCTATCAAGAAGCAGGTGTCTAAGTTCCTCGACTTCGACGGCACAGAGCCTAACAAGGCTGAGCTCGTCAACAACTACGACTGGATGAAGGACTTCACCTTCCTCGACTTCGCTCGCGAAGTGGGCAAGCACATCACCGTCAACTACATGATGGCGAAGGACAGCGTGCAGAAGCGCCTCAACGGCGAGGCTCGCGACGGTCTTTCGTTCACAGAGTTCACATACCAGCTGCTCCAGGGCTACGACTTCCTCTACCAGTACCAGAAGTACGGCGTGCGCCTGCAGCTCGGCGGCAACGACCAGTGGGGCAACATGACCACCGGTACAGAGCTTATCCACCGCACACTTGGCAACGACGCAGAATGTTACTGCCTCACTTGTCCGCTCATCACCAAGAGCGACGGCAAGAAGTTCGGCAAGACCGAGAGCGGCAACGTCTGGCTCGACCCGGCTCGCACCACTCCGTATGCTTTCTACCAGTTCTGGCTCAACGTGAGCGACGCAGAGGCTGAGAAGTACATCAAGATATTCACCGACCTCGATAAGGAAACCATCGACGCGCTCATAGCCGAGCACAACGAAGACCCGGGACGCCGCGTTCTGCAGAAGCGTCTGGCTGAGGAGGTGACAACAATGGTTCACTCTCGCGAGGACCTCGAGACCGCTCAGGAGGCTTCTAACATCCTCTTCGGAAAGGGTACAAAGGAGACTCTCCAGAAGTTCGACGAGGCTACGCTGCTCTCTATTTTCGAAGGTGTGCCCCACTTCCAGCTGCCGAAAGATCAGCTCGGACAGCCCGCTGTAGACCTCTTCACACGCGATGACGTGAAGATCTTCAACTCTAAGGGCGAGATGCGCAAGCTCGTGCAGGGCGGCGGCGTATCGCTCAACAAGGAGAAGCTCGGAGCGTTCGACCAGGTGGTTACTGCCGAAGACCTCATCGACGGCAAGTATTTGCTCATGCAGCGCGGCAAGAAGAACTACTACCTCATCACAGTGAAGTAGTAGTTACGAAACAACGGTTAACGATATAAAATGTGGGGTAGGGCGACTCGTTCGCTCTACCCCATATATGTAAAAAAACAGCCGATTCGTTTGGCTGTTTTTACAAAAATGCGTATCTTTGCAGTCGCATTGTCCTATGGTGTAATGGTAGCACAACAGGTTTTGGTTCTGTTTGTGGTGGTTCGAATCCGCCTAGGACAACGTTTAAGGAGGCTTTATCGCCTCCTTTTTTGTTTTTATTACTACAAGATTACTTGAGCAATCCTGATAAAGGAAAAATTGTGGTGGTTCGAATCCGCCTAGGACAACTTAAACGGAGACTCGAAAGAGCCTCCGTTTTTGTTTTGTAGCAAAAAAATCTACCATATCTCCCAGCAGGCGTGTAACACGTTGTGGGGTAGTGGGTTGACGGCTGGCAGATAGCAGTTTTATCTACCAGCCATCTACCAGTCTGAGCAGTCATCTCCCAGCCTTCACAATTATCTCCCAGCCTCTGCAGCCGTCTGTAAGCCTTCACACCAATCATCCTCCCATCTTGTCATTTTTAATGCGGCAGAGCTAACCAAACACGCTCTCTAATGACAATAAAAAGGGAGACCTTCCCAGGCCTCCCTTTCTAACTTGATTTTCTATTAGATTTTACCAAAATGATTTATATGCAATATTATATTAGTATATTGCCTTGTTTAGAATTCGTCGTCTTTGAACGGATGGTCTTTGTCCTCCTCTGTCACGCCCCAACCATCGTTCTTGTTACCTGTAGGAGTCCAACCAGACACTTCCATGATGCTTGTCGGCTCCATGTTTATGATTTCGATGGAAGGAGCTATATATTTCTTCTTCATAATTGTCGTTTTTTTTTACTTGATAACCACTTTCTTGTTGTTGATGATGTAGACGCCCTTCGGCAGGTTGTCGGTGTTGTTGCTGTTCATGCGCATGCCGTTCACGTTGTATACGGCGTTTGCGTTCTTTGCAGTCTCCTCAATCACCTTGATGCCGGTAGACGGACCGTCATTCTGTTCAACACGCATCTGCAGAGTCTCACCCGACGGAGTAGTCTCGCGCAGCCATGTGCGGTAGCTCTTGATGCTTGGATGCTCTACAGCCGTGTGAACCATGTCTCCAGAGCGATGCAGTATGTATGAGTCGGCAGGAACGACAGTCGGGTTCTCGTACGAACCGTAGTGCGTCATGCCTGTTGTAAACTCTTTGTCCTCGTGCTGCCGCGTTGCAGTCAGGTCTTCGTATGCGATACCGGTCACGGTATATACAAAACCGTTGATGTGCTTCGTATTCTCGCCGCCTACATTATATGTTCTGTTTACAGCTGTCGGCTGCTTTGTCGGATTGATGATGTACGGAATGTTTGCCTTGAGCATGTTTCCGTCAGCATCAGGCTCTACCGGTGAGAAATATATCCAGTTGTCCTTCAGACGGTTGAATCTTGCAATCTTAGCATCTGCGCCGAATGCCGCCTTCACCTGGTCTGCAGTCATATCAACCGGCAGGATGAGCGAGTTCCACTTGCCAGTGGTGAATGTGCGGTGGAATACCATTGTTGCTTTGGTGAGAGAGCGGTTGTCGTCGAGTGTTTCGTCCTCATCGAGCACGAGGAACTCCTCTGGGCAGTCGGTTGATGTGCCGTCCTCGTTGATGTCGCTTGTGAGAGCGATGCCGCCAATCTGCAAGGTGTTTGCTGCCTTTACCGGATTTATCTGCTCAATCTTCAGCTTGTTGAAAGGCTCTTTTGTTACGAGCGAAACGTAGCCCTTGCCTCCAGTTCCTATTACATCAGCGCCGAGCACCTTCCAGTCGGTCAGTTCCTCCTGCTTTACATCGTCGAGGAATGTTGTAACCTTGAGCACCTTTATAAGGTCTACACCCAGTCCGAGTGTGAGCTGGTTGGTTGCCAATACAATCTTCTGTCCCTGCTTGCTCTGTTCCTCCTCTGTAGCCTTGCCAGCGTTCTGTTGCTGGTTTACTATCTTGCCGACGTTCACCATAACGGCAGCACCATTCAAATCCACTCCGAGCGGGAACGTCATGTATGTGTTCATGTCGTTGTCGATGAGGTTGCTTATGTTAGTCAAACCGCTGCCTATTGTAGCCACACTTACAATCTTTGTATTTGCGAGGTCGATAGAGGCGTCGGTATTGTCTACAGACACAACCTCTGCGCCGTAGAGAGCGTTGTTTGCAGCGTTCTCCATTGTCTCGTCGCTCACATAAGCATAGTAGACGTTGAGCTTATCGAGGTCTACGCCGAGCAGTCCGCTGCTGTAGAGTACGATTTCGTCGAAGTCGGTGCCAGCCGGCACGTCGATGCTCAAGCGTCCCTTCTCTGTCTTTTCAGAACCGATGAGACCAGCCGAGATACCGTTCCAATGAGTTGTTGCGTCGCCATATACCTTCTTGCCTTTCTTCAGGAGCTGTATGTTGTACAACTTAAGAGCATCAGCAGTGAGTCCGGTAGCTTTAGAAGAAACTACGAAGCCCACCTTCATTGCGTGGTCTGTAGCGACGTTCTTTGCAAGATTAGAGCCGTCTACCGACTTTACGCCGACGATGCCCATATTGGTTGCTATTTCAACGCCTGGATTTGTATAGGCGAAGTCTGTCAGGTCAGATGTGAGAATTGCGTTAGCATTCTGTGTGTCACCGAAGATCTGAATCAGCGAACCTCCCTTTTTGTCGCTCAGAGCGTACTTGTCCGCTTCGTTCTTGTTGTTTACGAGCAGCGTTACGCCGTGCTCGGCAGAGTTATAGTAGGGTGCGTAGTGTATTGTTGTAGTTTCGGTGCAACTGTCTGCTGCTGTAGCCTTGAACGTATAGTCGCCCGGCACGTAGATGTTTTTCACCATGCCAGTCTGTGCGTCGAGCGAGATGTTAGAGTCGGCAGGCTGCGAAACGATGCTCCATGTGATGTTGCTCACCTTATCGCTGTGCTGCAGCTGATACTCGTTCTCGCATCCGCATACGTTCTGGCTTGCTGTAGCCTCGATAGCGCAGTGGTGGGTAGCCAAATCGGGAGCCATGCGCACAAAGGCGTAGTTGACCTTTGTTGCACCAAGTTCTATATTAAAACCACCGAAAGTTAACTTAGCCTTTGAAAAGGGCTTTGTTGACTTTATAACGACTTCGGCATCTTCTTTATCTTTAATAACACCAAGATTAAGAACCCCTACATTTACTGTATGATTTTCCGTTTCTATATCATGCTTAATACCCAAGAGATCAGTTTTATAGTCTTTACTATATAAAGTGATTTTGGTATAAGCTCCCACTCCGAGGTTTAGAGCATCTTTAATTTTGTATTTGAAGCCTATCTCTGTGCCAGCAGGGAAAACCTCCTGGTCATCTGTAGGAGTGGCTCTAACATCTACTGATCCTATATTATTAAGAACAGAGTTTGTAAGGTCATCATCATATAATTTTTCGTCACCGCTCAATGTTATAGTCTTACGGTTATAATCCTTTTCATAGTTCTTGATACCATTCCCCTCATTATAGGAAATAGTATACTCACGAGCCTTGCCCACGAAAGCGTACTTTATGTTAAGCACTTCGCCTACGTTTGCCTTAACGCCCATGCGATAGAGCTGCACCTCGTCGAAATCTGCAGGAGCCTCTGCCACAAACGACTTTGTAACCATGCTGCTGCCAGGAATGGTGAGCAGCGAGAGACCCAAACCTGTGATGTTCTGTCCGGTCTTAACGGCGACCACGTCGCTAACAGCCTCGCCGTCCTTGAAGAACTTGATGCCATACAGCGTAGAAACGTCTACTTTAAGGATGCCAGCGTCAGAGTTTGTGCAGATTGTAAAGCCTGCCTCTGTGCCCTTTGCATAATAGTGTTTGTTGTCCTTGATGCTGACAACCGGCGATGCAGCGACAGTTGCGTCAACAAGAGCCGGGAATGAAGCATAGTCGTCAAGGTTGTCGTTGCACAAGTTCTGAAGATTCTTCAAACCTGAAGCAACCTTCACACCGTCGCCGACGCTGTTCACGGTGCAGCCCGGACCTACGAGGGCTCTACGAATTTTAAGATAATTAGTAGCTGAAGGGTCTGTATCCTGATATACAGTCTTTACTTTAGTACCCCTTCCATTCGAGTTTACAGCCACTGCAGGCGATGCCAACAATAGGGCAGCTGCAATGACACACATTTTTAATGTCAATGACTTAAGATACTTCATAATTATGTTAGAATTACTAAAAATTGCATTTATTCTGAAAAATCTTTTTACTGAAAATCGTTGTCCTAAAATCTTTTTATTTGGGTAATAATCTGTTTCTGGGTGCAAAATTATCAAGCTTTTCCGAGCAACTGTGCGCTTGGTAGCCGTATGGTAGTCTTTAGGTAGATTTTTATAATGGCAAGAAGCGTAACTGTCGAACAATCAGCTGTTTGTGCTGTTCGTAAAAAGACCAATAGTAGACATTAAATACAATAGTACTAAAAACTTTTCTCTATATTCTTATTTAAAATATGAAGAAATTACATAACTTTGTAGCAGTTAATTCCCCCAATACTAAAACAAACGCTATGAAATTATTATTTTTAGTGATAACTTTTTGCGCGCAAGCCTTTGGAGTAGTTAAAAATTCCCCCCCCCGTACTAAAACAAACTCTCTGTTTGCACGCTGACAACGATGAACTGTACGAACGTTTGGATTCTGTAATAGCTCATCGTACGGATTATTATGTCCAGAAGGATAAGAAGATAGAGCAGATAAAACTTGGCTCCGCATACGTCACCGACAAGAAAGCCAAGTTGCAGATGTACGAGCGACTGGTGAACGAATACTCTCCGTACATCTACGACTCGGCTATGGTGTACACGCAGAAGGGTATCAACCTGACAAGGCACGCCAACGATTCGAATTGTTACAAGAAGTTTCAGATTATAAAGGCGCGTCTGCTCGTCTCACGCAACTTCTACATAGAGGCGAAGGAGATACTCGACAATATCGAGGTGCCGCCAACCGACCGCCGACTCAACTACCTTTACAACTGTGCTCAATGCGCGCTCTACTTCAATCTGAAACTCTCGACCCACGACACCGAGTACGGTCCGCGCTACGACCGGCTCTTCCATAAGTATATGGACAACGCTCTGCTGTATAGTCAGCAGAAAGACGCGCAGTATTACTATATGAAGGGTGTGCAGCTCGCCCATTCCAACGGCAGCGTCAAGGATATAGAGGCGTGTCTGAGCAAAGCCATGTCGCAGTTGAAGCCCGACAGTTGGCTGTACGGCAAGTCGGCATTCATTCTGGCGAAGGTCTACAGCAGACACCATCAGCCGGAGCTGCAGGAGCGCTACCTGCTGCTTGCAGCCATCAGCGACGTGATGTCGGCAACCAACGAGGGCATGGCGTTGCAGGAGGTAGCTATGAGGCTATACAAGCATGATGTGCGCAAAGCACAACGGTATATCAACGTCTCGCTGAACGACGCTAACGTGTTCAGCAGCCGACCACGACGCATAGATCTTTACTCCAACCTGCACACCATACTCTCTGCCTACAACCAGGAGCTGGAAAACGCAGGCAAGTGGCACATCGTACTTATGTTATCCATTATAGTGCTGTTGGTGGTGATAGTTGTAGAGACGATGCGCATCAAACGTAAAAACAACTTGATGCAGCAGAACGAGAAAAACCTGACGGCTCAGACCGAACAGCTGAGCGCTACCAATAAGAAGCAGAAGGAGGCAAACGACGAACTTGAGAAATTGAACGACGAGCTTGAGCAGACCAACGCCAAGCGCGAGTATATGGCGAAAGCCTACATCAGTCTGTGCTATCTGTATATAGAGAAGCTGGAGAGTCAGCGCAAGATGGTGATACGCAAGATAAAAGCCAACCAGCAGAAGGAGTTGCTGAGCATTCTCTCCTCGTCGAAGCGCACCGCCGAGGAGAACCAGACCTTCTTCTCGCAGTTCGACAGCATCTTTCTCTCGCTCTATCCCTCGTTCGTCGAGGAGCTGAACACGCTGCTCACGCCCGAGGCGCAGGTAGAGCTGAAGGAGAACAACGAGCTGACACCCAGTCTGCGTGTGGCTGCGCTGATAAGGCTCGGCATCACGGAGAGTTCGATGATAGCCGGCATACTGTCCTACTCGCCGCAGACCATATACAACTATCGTTCGGCGCTGAAGAACGGCGCCATAGACAAGGATAGCTTTGAGGAGAATCTGCAGCGGTTGTGCGCAGTATATTAACAATGTCGCACCCTCTGCGGCAGTGTAAACAGAACTATGTGTCACGGATCTGTTTACACTACCTAAGCTTTTATCACCGTTACCCGAACGCAATCCGATCGGATTCCGTCCGCCGTCTGATTGGATTCCGTTCGCCGTCTGATTGGATTGCGTCCGGGTGACGATGACTTTTCGTGAGGTTTATGTAGAAAGGCTTTATTTAGGGGGGCTGTTTTAGCTTGGTTGGTGCTGTTTT
>ULJH01004261.1_pt1 | contig 10677 bp, 9 predicted proteins | sample 1950781 | NCBI WGS metagenome assembly ULJH01 (sample SAMEA4835462, study PRJEB28245) | human gut metagenome | biome: gut microbiome; material: fecal sample | place: Denmark | collected 2008 | reverse complement strand
TGGTGCACTTGAGACAAGTGCACCCCCTGAAGGCACCCCCTGTAAGCCCCCTAATGATTCTTTCTGCAAAGTTACTGCAAACTGCTGACTCTACAAAACAAATGCAACAAAAAAGGCGCTGCCCGCTGAGGGCAACGCCTTAATATTCATTTATATAAGCTGTTCTGTTGCTTTATAACTGCTTCGCCGATTACTTAACGAGCACCTTGCGTGTTGTGCCGTCAGACATCTTAACGATGTTGATGCCCTTCACCGGAGCTGCAATCTGAACACCGTTCACGTTGTAGCGAGCCACAACGGTAGCCTCAGAGCTGTTGTTTACGTTCTCGATGCCGGTTGAGTTAGTAACCAAAGACTTGGCAGCGTTGATGATAGCGCCCTTCTTGTCAAGAACCATAGCAACAACGTAAACCTTGTCATGCTTGATGGCAGACTTAATCTTTGTGCTTGTCGGCATTGACAATGTGTACTCAGAGCTTACAACACCATTCTCAACGAGTGTAGGCAGAGTTGCGTTGTTTTTCGATTTGGTGTAAGAGCTTGCGATAAGTATATCGTTGAATGTTGCAAAGTATGTGCTGCCAGCATCCCACAACGGCTGAAGGTCTTCCGGTAGATCCGACTTATTGTTGGCACCATTGCTTCCTGCATATGTCTTTGAATATGCATTCTTCTGCTTCCATTTGTTTGTTGTACCAGTGAGTCCGTCAGCTACAAGAGCATATACGATATTGTAGTCGCCAGATACCAATGACTCTACAGAAGCCTTTGCATTCACCTTAGTGTCTTCCTCTGCGAATGTACCTGTTACTTTTACATCAGCAACTGGTAAGTCGTCGAGTGTTGTAGCTACAATTGAGACAGCGTCGAAGTACGGGTCCATTGCACTTGAACTACGATTTACCACAGCCTGCGGAGCAGCACCATACTGAAGTCCAGGTACGCTATAGTTGACAAAGTACATCGGGTCACTACTATCGAAGTAGTGCCAAGCGATACCGATGAACTGATCGCCGTAAAGTTCTCTCATTTTCTCCATTGCAACATGACCACGTGAGCACCAAGGGCAAGTTGTACCAGTGTTCTCCTCCACTACAGTCACCTTCTTGAACGCCTTACTAAGAGTAATCAATGTGCCAGAAGCACTGTTTGAAGTGCTTGCGTTCTTCTCGCCGTTTACCTTTGTTATGGTCAGTGTTACGGGAACTTCGCCTGTTGTAGGAGCTGCTGCGAACGGAATCTCTACCGTGTGCTTGCCGCCTACGCCGAAGTCCTTGCCGAAGTCGAGGTGCTGCTCAGCGCCTGCCTTGCCGTTGAGAGCGATGGTATAGTCGATGTTGCTGAGCTTAGAACCGAAGTTTTTCAAAGTTACCTTAACGTTCTTTGTCTTGCCCAATCCAACCTTGATAGTGCCTAAGTCGAGAGGCTGTACAGAGTTAGGTGCGAAGTCGCCCTCTACGATAAGCTGGATAGCGAGACCCATGCCGCCGCTTTCAAACTGGTACCAGGTTTCGCCGTTGCCGCCCTGCGAAGACGGGATGTTAGCGTACATGAAGAACGGACCGTCAACCTTAGAGTTAACGCCGATAGGGTAGTTGCTTGATGTCTGCTTGTAGTTGAAGCCTACGAACAAGTTCTGGAAAGAAGAATTCAGTTCTACCTTTTTGTCGAACATCACTTCATGCCATTCACCTGTGTTTTTTGCGCCTGCTGCTGACGTAACACTCTTGTCAGAAGTAGCGATTTCTGTCATATCAACAATCTGACCGTTTTCGAGCGTCAGGTTCTGTACGAATACACCGGTAGATGTTTCGCCCTGACCCAGGTTGAAGCGTACGCCAGCAATCTTCTTGCCGTAGTAGGGAGCGAGGTCGTCTGCTGTAAGCTCGATGGCTACCTTGTTGCTGCCGGTGAATTTTGGAACGCCTACGTAGTTGTCGCAATCGTCGGTGTCGAAGTAGCCTACGAGACGCTGGTTGGCAGCGAGGTTAGCCTTCGCAGGAGCCTTGAATGCGCCGAAAGCCGGTGCCTGAACGCCCAGTGGGTTCGGTGATTTGTCTACTGTGAAGTTCTGCGCGCCGGCTGTGAGAGCCAACAGCATCGCAAAAGCAGAAAGCAGGAATTTTTTCATGATTTTAATCCTTTCTGAATTGTTAAAACTTATTCTTTTATTTAATGTATTTCACGGTCTTGCCGTTAGAGAGCTTCACGATGTTCAAGCCCTTCTGTGGAGCTGAGAGGCGTGTGCCGTCTGCTGCGTAGCGTGCCACTACCGTAGCGTCTGCGTTGCTGATGCCGTTGATGCCGGTAGACTTCTCGTTGTAAATGAAGTGCACTGTTACGGTTGAGCTCTCGCCAATATCATCGTATTTGAACTGCTCTATGCCAAACTTGTCCTTGCCCAGAGACACCTTGCGACAAACTACCAATGTGAGCTTGGCTTTTGCCTCGCCGTACATTGCTTTATAGGTTTCTTCGTCATTGCCAATCATCCATTCGGTTGCAAGGTCGTCGAGTTTGTCTACGAAACCGCCGTTAGATTCAAATTCTCCTTCTTCTCTAGCGTTCTTGCAGTTGCCAAGCAGACAAAATGCGATGCTGCCATTGTCGATTCTTTCTACGTTAAGACGCAACTTCACGCAAATCTTCTCTCCTTTCAAGTCTGTCTTAATAGGTTTTACGAACAGACCTGTTGAGATTTGTTTGGTATCATATCCATCTTCAGGAACTGTAAAGTCTTCGACGTCCGATTTTGTTATTACTGTTCCGCTTGGTACAACTGTACCGTCTGCTGTAGCGAATTCAAACATGCCCTTAGTCTCCTGCGCGAACATTGCCACTGCAGAGAAGAGAGCAAAGCAAAGTGTAAAGATTTTCTTCATATTATTCTGTTTTTTAAATTAGCGTTAGGTATCAATGGTTTGTTAAAAGAATTGTTTGAGGTTGTGCGGTTTTTCCGTACAACCTCAAACAGAATATGTTTATTCAGCAGCGGTTTCTGCGAAGACAGCCTTCTTAGTAACCTGCTGCACCTCATTGTTGTCGTAAACGAAAGCCACTACCGATACCTTCTCGGCGTTCCATTTCTCGGGCAGCGTATAGTCGTACTGCTTTTCTGTGGTCTCGCCCTCCTTCACGGTTACGTCCTCGCCCCATGTGCCGTTGGCAACATCGCGGAATACGTGGTTGTGTACATACTCTTTGTTGATTTTGCCATTGGGCATCTTCTGTTTAGCCACGATACCGTCCTCAATGAGCCACACCTGCAACTTGCCTGTCGTATTGCCGTCTGTGCCGAAAGCCTTTACGTCGATGGTGAGCTTGCGCGAAGTAGCGTCATAAATGTTGTTGACGCTGAGCGAGAGCGCAGCCTTCTTAGAGATGAGCGCACCTACGTAGCTTGCCCAAGTGTTATAGTCCTGATTAGGAGCTGTAGCGCGGTTGATGAGCGCCCAAGGCTGTCCGAGCTTGCTCTGGCTGTCCCAGTGCTTGTAGTACTCGTCGCCGATTTCGGTTGCCAACGAGGTCTTGCCCTTTGATGCGAGCGGACCGCTGTGTATGCCCACTGCGATAACGTTCTTCTCGCCGTAAGTCTCAACGATATTGTTGATGGCGTTTGTGCCGTTAGGGCAGTTGACACACTCCTGACCGGTGTAGTCCTCGATGAGCACCGCGCGTCCCACCTCAGCCGGCTTCACGTAGATGAGTCGGTCGTTGGGATCTACTTCCTGACATGCCACTGTTGCGAAAATGGCGATGGCGCTTGCTGCGCCTAACAATATATTCTTCAGTTTCATAATAGTGGCTTTAGAAGTTAAAGTTGTATGATACAGTCACACCCTTGCTTGCCGGCACGTAGCGGCATACGCCACCCGAGCAGTTGTAGCCTGCGCGTGTCTTGCCGTAGCCCACCTGCAGACGGTGTGCGCCGTGAGTGTAGGTGACAGAGCCGTTGATGTAGTGCTCTGCGTGTGTGCCCTTCGACTCGTCGATGGCGCCAGTCGATGTGTAGTAGTGCTCCGCACCGTTGTACTGGTCGCTGATGGTGAACATGAAGTTGGGCAGCACAGAAAGCTCGAGCAAGCCGAACCACCAGTCGCCCTGGTCGTCCTTTGTGCTCAGATACTGAGCCTCGCCGCGCAGCGTAATCTTCTTGTTGAAGCGGTACTTACCCTCAGCCACGAAGATGTCAGAGTGAATCATTCCGCCCTCGCCCTCAACGACGGTCTTGTTGTAGTACTGGTTCATGTACATGAGGTTGAGCTTGAAGTCCTTGGTGAGCTTCTTCTCAATCTGCACGTTGATGTCCTGGTAGTACTTCTCGCCGCTCTTCCAGAAAGGCGAACCGTAGCCGTCTGTGCCCGGTGTGCCGCCGTTGTGTACGTTCTTCTCGATGGCGCGGATGTGCGAGAAGTTGAGCTTCACGCTTGTGCCGTACTTGCCGCCGAGGAATGTCTTGCGGTTGAACTTGTAGCCGAGCTCTGCCTGGTAAGCCCACTCGCCGTTAGGCTGTGTGGCGTAAGGATAGAGCGAAGCTAAGGCGTATGTCTGCTGCATGGCGAACGCCGGCAGGTGGTTGATGAAGCCTGCTGTGCCGCTCTCTGTGCGGCGTGAGCGGAAGTTCATGTTGTCCGAACGCTTTGCCTGCAGGAGAATACTCATGCCGCGCTGCGAGTAGGACGTAGAGAGCATCGTCACGTAGCCCTTGCGGTAGATATACGGGAAGTTCTTGTCGAACGTCGGGTCTTCGGTCTTCTGTGCGTATTCGCCGAGTATGCTGAATCCGCCCTTTTGGAAGTTGGCACGCACGTCGAAGGCGTTGGTGTTCTCTACGAAGCGCAGCTTGTGTGTGGCGTCGGCGTAGATGTCCTCCTTCTGGTGTTGGTGGTTTACGACCCACGATGCACCGAGCGTGAGGTTGGTGCCCGACTGCTGCATCTTTTGCGACCACTCAGACACGCTGAGCTCGAGGTCGGCACCTGCTATGAGCGACTGTGTGTCCCAATAGCGGCGCTGTGTGCCTACTACCGCCTTTGCCTGCACGCCCTTGAACGGACGCACCATGACGCGACCGCCGAGCAGCGAGTTGTCGATGCCCAGCGAGCGCTCCTCGTATGTGCGGAGGATGAAGCCCGAGCCGAACTGCTCGTAGAAGTTACCGAGTGTGAGTTCGGCGTTCTTCATCTTGCCCTTGATGTAATAAAACGGCACACCCCAGCCTTTGAAGTCCTTGTCAAAGCCTGGGAGCGGATGGTCGAGATATTCAAGACGCACACCGGCGTCTACGTACTTCGAGAGGGCGTGAACCTCAGCGTAGGTGTTGTTCAGCACCTTGTCGTCGTAGGTTCCCGTACCAATCTTGTTGTCTTCCTGCGGAACGAGGAAATCGGTCTGCAAGCTACCCGTGATCTGCACGTCGTAGTCCTTAGCGACCTTTATTGTCTGTGCGTTCGCTGTGGCTGCCGACAGACTGAGGGCAGCGAGAGCGAGCGTAAGCTTCTTGTTCATATTAATGTTGTTAGGGTTGTTGGTGGGAGTGATAACTGCTAACTCGTCAATATGTCAACATATCAACATGTCAACACGTCAACTCGTTTACTTGTTCACAAGCTTGCGTACTTCCTCAATGAGCTCTTCCTCAGCACCCTCGGTATATCCGTTGTGCTTAGACACGATCTTGCCGTTGCCGTCGCAAACGATAACGTAAGGGATGGTCTGTATGCCGAGCGCGCGCTTGAAGTCGCTGTTCGGGTCGAGCAGAACTTCATACTGCCAGCCGTGGTTGTCTACGAGCGGCTTCACCTTGTTGCTGTTCTGTGCCTGGTCGATAGACACGGCGATAACCTTCACGCCAGTCTCTTCCTGCCACTCATCGTACACCTCGCTGATAGCGGTGAGCTCGCGGTTGCAGGGCTTGCACCATGTTGCAAAGAAGTCGATGATGAACGGTTTGCCGTTGTTTGAGAGTGTGTCTGTAGACACTGACTTGCCGTCGATGCTCTTAAGCATCACCTTCGGCAGCTGTGCGCTTGCGGTAGTTACGATACCGAGCAAAAGCAATGTTGCAAGTAATAATTTCTTCATAGTCGTAAGTATTTTGTTGCAAAATTAAATAAAAACCTTGTTGCGTGTGCATTACAAGGGTTAATTTTGTATAAAAAGGTAGAATGGGGGGATAGATGTTGTTGTGGTGAGGTGTTGAGATGTTGAGATATGTAGTAGATGTTGAGGGGTTGTTGTGGTGAGATGTTGAGATATGTTGAGGTGGTGATAGATGTAGTAGATGTTGTGATGTTGAGGTGTTGTGATGTTGAGATATGTTGTTATCCGTAGCGGAGGTGAAGGCCTACGCAGCAGGCAACACACCCGCTACGGATAATAACGTTTTATTCTTCTCCGAACGCTGCGGCTTCTGCAGCAGCGATTATCTCCTCGCGGCTCTGTTCTCTCGCCGAGATATGGCTGAGGTCGAAGTCTTCGTCAGAGAGGTCGAGGTCGGCGGGGGTGAGGCCCGAAGAAACGGGCGCTGCTTCTGTCTTTGCAGGCGCTGCTGTCTTCGCAGAAGCGGTGTCGAGAGCTTCGCTTGCTGCCTCGTCCTTGCGGTACATCGGCGAGCGGCGGTTGCGCTTAGCCTTGGAGTCTTTAGGAGAGCTAGGCTTACTAGGAGAGCTGGTTTCTCTAGGAGAGCTGGGCTTGCTGGGAGAGCTCGGCTTACTGGGAGAGCTAGGCTTGCTGGGAGAGCTAGGCTTGCTAGAAGAGCTAGTTTCTCTAGAAGAGCTAGGGTTACTAGAAGAGCTAGTCTCTATAGAAGAGCTAGAACCGCCAGCCTCGCCATCCTCATTAGAAACCCCTTCTCTCTCCATTCCCGAGCTCACCACGATGAAGTCGTCGGGTTGTTCTGTTGAGGGCACGTTCTCCACCGGTTCCTCCTCCATCTTCGTGCGGTCGGTCTTTGCTGCGAACACCAGGTCGATGAATTGCGGTTCGCGGCGCAACTTCTCCAGCGTCAGTTTCGACGCCAGCTGCTGGCTTTCCTTCTTGCTGTAGCCCTTTCCTTCGCATCCCTCCACGCCTTCGAGCGTCACACGGTAGACGAACACGGGCGAGCCGGTCTTGTCCTTCTCTTCGAGAATCGACTTGAAGTCGATGCGCACACGGTTCTTCTGGCTCCATTCGATGAGCTTGCTCTTGAAGTTCACCTCCTTATAAGCAACCTTGTCGATGTTTATCATTTGTGCCAGTATTCGTTTGCGCATGAACTCCATGCAGGCGTCGTATCCTCTGTCGAGGTAGATGGCTCCGACGAGCGCTTCGAAGGCGTTGCCTCCCATGTATGAGTTGTGCGACTGCGACCGTCCGCTTGAGAGAATGAGCTGGTTGATGCCCATCTCCTGCGCCAGTCTGTTCAGCGTGTCGCGCTGCACGAGCTTCGATCGTGTGTTGGTGAGGAAGCCCTCGCGTTTTCCGGGGAAGTGGCGGTATACGATGTCGCCCACGGTGGCGTCGAGCACGGCGTCGCCGAGGAACTCCAGTCGTTCGTTGTTCACGGGCTTGCCCTTTGCGTTGCGCTTGTACATGCTCTTGTGCATCAGTGCGAGCTTGTAGTAGCTTATGTCGTGCGGGTAGAATCCGATGATTTTGCGTAAAGACAAATAAAGCTCCTTGTCCTTGCGGAAAGGGAGCTTCATTCTGTCGATGAGATTACTCAGCATATTTCTTGAATATTACACATGCGTTGTGACCACCGAAACCGAACGTGTTGCTCAGTGCCGCACGTACCTCGCGCTTCTGTGCCTTGTTGAAGGTGTAGTTGAGCGTGTAGTCGATTTCCGGATCCTCGTCACCCTCGACGTGGTTGATTGTCGGCGGTACGATGTCGTTCTTCACTGCGAGCACTGATGCGAGTGCCTCTACAGCTCCGGCAGCACCGAGGAGGTGACCAGTCATTGATTTTGTTGAGCTGATATTGAGCTTGTATGCAGCTTCGCCGAACACCTGCTTGATAGCCTTAGCCTCAGAGATGTCGCCCACCGGTGTTGATGTGCCGTGTACGTTGATGTAGTCGATGTCCTCCGGCTTCATGCCAGCGTCCTCGAGTGCGTTCTGCATTACGAGGCAGGCGCCGAGTCCTTCCGGGTGTGATGCTGTGATGTGATAAGCGTCGGCAGACATGCCTTCGCCCACCATTTCTGCGTATATCTTCGCTCCGCGTGCCTTGGCGTGCTCCAGCTCCTCGAGTATGAGGCAGCCGGCGCCTTCGCCCATGATGAATCCGTCGCGCGATGCGCTGAACGGGCGTGAAGCGTGCTCTGGGTCGTCGTTGCGTGTAGAGAGGGCGTGCATGGCGTTGAATCCGCCTACGCCAGCCTCTGTGATGGCTGCCTCTGCACCGCCGCTTACAATCACGTTAGCCTTGCCCAAGCGGATGAGGTTGAACGCGTCGGCGAGAGCGTTTGTCGAAGAAGCGCAAGCCGATGTAGTGGCGAAGTTGGGGCCGTGGAAGCCGTACATGATAGATATGTGTCCGGCTGCTATGTCGGCAATCATCTTCGGAATGAAGAAGGGGTTGAATTTCGGGCCGTTCTCCTGGTGTGTTGCCCAGTAGCCCACCTCTTCCTCGAAGGTCTTGATGCCACCGATGCCCACGCCGTAGATGACGCCGATGCGGTTCTTATCCTCCTCGTCGAGGTTCATGCCGCTGTCCTGCACCGCCTGCATTGCTGCGATGATAGCGAGCTGTGCGTAGCGGTCCATCTTGCGTGCTTCCTTGCGGTCGATGTAGTCGTTGACCTTAAGGTCCTTCACTTCGCAAGCGAACTGTGTCTTGAACGAAGAAGCGTCAAACAATGTAATAGGTGCTGCGCCACTTACGCCGTTCAGGAGGTTGTTCCATGTTTCTTCTACGTTGTTACCCAACGGAGTCACCGCGCCAAGACCTGTTACTACTACTCTTTTTAATTCCATGTAACTGAAAAATGTCAAAAAAAAATGGTTTATGGTTTATGGTGCACAATGGAATTATAACAATGAGTGATTGCTATGGGGTTGTGCACACCATAAACTATAAACCATAAGGTTTATTTATTTTGCGTTCTCGATGTAAGCGATAGCGTCGCCAACAGTAGAGATCTTCTCTGCCTGATCGTCAGGGATGTTTACGCCGAACTCCTTCTCGAACTCCATGATGAGCTCTACTGTGTCGAGAGAGTCTGCACCGAGGTCGTTTGTGAAGCTTGCTTCTGGCTTAACGTCTGCTTCGTCTACACCGAGCTTGTCAACGATGATAGCCTTTACTTTTGATTCGATTTCTGACATAATTTTAATGTTTTAAATTGTTTATAATATTGATTTCTAATTTAATGCGGATGCAAAGGAACAAATTTTTTGTCAAATAGACAAATATTTTCTAATAAAAAGGCTTTTCTGCTGCACAAACACCCCGCATCTGTGCATTATTTCGCTGCTTTTTGGCTGTTTGGGGCGTGTTGTTAAGGCCTTTCTAAGCCTTCCTAAGCCTCTCTAAGCCTTGGAGAACTCAAAACTCAAAATTGAACAATTCCTCATCGGCGAAGCCGACAATTCAAAATTCAAAACTCAAAACTCAAAATTCTCAATTGTTCACAACGAGCACTCCGAGCGGTCCTGTGGCGCTGCCGCGATAGCGCAGCAGCTTTTTGCCGTTGGCAGTCACGCCACGGTTGTTCAGGTCGTACTCTCGTTTGCATGTGGGGCATACCGCCATGCCTCGGTCGTTCATCCTCAGTCGGTAGCCCATGGTCTGCGTCTCGGCGTAGCAGTTGGGGCATTGGTTGTCGTAGACGTAGAATGTCGGGGGTGTTCCGAGGTTGCCGTATCCCACGATGATGCCGCTCTTGTTGTACAGGCCGAGCGTGTATGTGCGTCGTGCGTCGTCGCCAGCCGGCTCCTTCTTGCTGCTGAGTCCCTGGTTGCTCACGAAGTAGATGAAGCGTCTGCCGTTCTCCGTGCCCTCGTAGACATTGCAGAACACGCCGGGCGAGAGTGGGTTGAGAGCGCTCTGCAGCGTCACGTCCTGATACACCTGGTTGTTGAAGAAGAAGGAGCAGCGCTCCGACGCATACTCGTAGTCGGTGTCGGTGCACGCCGCTGTCAGCAGTGCGCACAGCGCAATGGCTATTGTCCTGATTGTCCTATACATATTTATATATTGTTACTTGGTTGGCTCCCGCGGAATCCACGGCTCTCACGGATTACATTATTCGTAGTAAACTTAATTATTGCGAAAAATCTGTCATATCTCCCAGTGTGCGCTGGATGGGTTCGTTGAATTAACAACGGATTTATCGGATTTAACGGATTGGCTGCTACCACTTTTTTTAACAACGGATTTAACGGATTAATCGGATTTACTGCTGCCACTTTTTTAACAACGGATTTATCGGATACTATCTCCAGGGGGTGCACTTGTCTCCGCTCGGCTTTGCCGCTTGCCAGAGCAAGAAGTGCACCAACCAAGCAAGAAGACGGATTAACCGAATTTATTGCTGCTACCACTTTTTTTAACAACGGATTTAACGGATTAATCGGATTCGATGGGTGCGTTAGTGGGTGCGTTGAATTAACAACGGATTTAACGGATTAATCGGATTTTTTAGGGCTGCGTTATGTTAACAACGGATTTAACGGATTCGATGGGTG
>ULJH01042477.1_pt1 | contig 10717 bp, 11 predicted proteins | sample 1950781 | NCBI WGS metagenome assembly ULJH01 (sample SAMEA4835462, study PRJEB28245) | human gut metagenome | biome: gut microbiome; material: fecal sample | place: Denmark | collected 2008 | reverse complement strand
AGGACTATTGTCAAGATTAAAACAAAAATCCATAAAAGGAGAGTCAAATTCAAAGTCTTTCACTAGAAATTGTTCAATACATGCTTTCGCTTGTATGTCCTTCTGAATATTCATTCGATTCTCCTTTTTGGTATTGAAAATGTCTTAGTATCTCCAAAAATCACTCTGAAATATTGCACGTTTTTATACTAAAGTATAAAAAATTATTTCAAAACAACTTTTTCTAGGCGTTTTTGTGCGATTTGACACCATTTTTCTTCGATTTCTATACCAATCCATTGAATTTTGTGACCTTCCTTATTCAGCTTTTCACAACAAACTCCTAATGTCCCAGAGCCATGAAATGGATCAAGAATAATCCCCTCGTATAGCCCGTCCGAATTTTTAGGACAATAAGCTTTTATAATCTCAGTGATTAATGCCTCAGGCTTCTGTGTCGGGTGCGCTGTTCGTTCGTTTTTGTAAACACTGCCAGCAAGAGTAGGAAATGCCCAAACATCACCTCTCATTGCTCCTAAAGGATTAGGTTGCCATTGCAACTTTTCCCCTTTCGAGTTTGTGTAGTATATCGGATTTTTTAACCTTTCGCTACTTTTATATGGTACACGAACATCATCCACATTATATGTCCATTTTTTTGAGCTTTTGGAGAACCATAAAAATGGCTCGTACTGCGTCATTGGCGCTTTTGTACTACGGCTAAACCCATTTTCATAATACCATATATTCATTCTGCGATAATACAAACCCAAATCGTACATTATCGATTGGATAAAGCCAATATAATGGTGGATACCAAACCAAATAATGCTGCCGTCGTCTTTTAATAGATCTTTGCAAATAGATAAACGATCTCGTGTAATGCTTAAAAATTCATCTAACGAAAGTTTGTCGCTGTCATTTCCAAAATCCTTATTAAGGTTATATGGCGGATCAGTTAATATCAGGTCAAATTTAACCCCGGATTTTAGCATGTCCGATAGAATAATATCAGAGTTACCACAAATAATGCCATTATAACTTTTCATCTCACTTCTTATCCTTCTTAAAGATTAATACATATTGATGATGAATGTTTTCTACATAGGCAAATGGGTAGCCGTAGGGCAATAAGGTCTTATGGTTTTGCAACAAGACCTTTACGCCTTGTAATGTAATTTTAAAGCCGTCATTTGTTGTTTTATTGTTTAGTGCTTGAATTAAGTCGCTGTGAAAACTAATGAAGGACGATTTATCTCTAAAATCAGAAACGACCAAACACATGTATTTTTTAGGCTTTAAGACTCTTGCAGCTTCCAAAAACACATCATTTACCAAAACATCTATAAACTCCTCGTAATTTCCAATATTAGCCAAGTCGTCCTTGTCATTATCGGAATAGTTTGTTGCTAAATCATGCTCGAGTCGTTCTTTTTTTACTTTGTGATCAGCTTTTTTGTTTAAAATAGACCAATATGGAGGACTGGTTACCATAAAATCAAAAATTCGATCTGGCATTTCTTTCAAGACTTTTCTTGAATCACCTAAAATGAATTCGTGTTTTTTAGACGTGCCTGCCCCGACTTCAGTTTCAAGACGAGTAATAGATAAATCCAACCACTTAGGCTGCAATTCAATTGATGTACAAAATCTGCCCTCAAGTTCACAAGCTTTTGCAGTTGACCCAACACCACCAAACGGATCTAAAACCCTCATGCCTTTTTTGGTGAAAAAAGTAATTAAGTGCTCTATATCTTGATAGCTAAAGGGGGCGGGATGTTGCCTTTCAATTTGAGCATGTGGATGTTTTGCCCCCAGCCCTTTTTGATAGAAAAAGCTTTTAGTCTCGGGCAACCATTGAGAGCCGTTTAAATCATTTAATGTATTCCTAGGATCAACCGGTTTGTTATCAACTGACGAAGTATTGTTATCTATTTGTTCTTCGAAATTATTGTCTTTAAATACAGCTGGATTTTGAGGTGCTGTAATGTATCTGCTTTGTTCTTTAAATTCGTTCAAACTATTTGTATCAAAGCGTCTTTGTCCGCCAGGCGTCTTTGTCGGTTGAAGAATACCTTGATCAACCATTCTATAAAGAGTAGATACGCTTACGCCTAGTATTTCAGCGGCTTTTTTTGTTGAAACTAATGATGATGCCATAATTCAGCCTCGTTTTTATTTTTATTATATATCAAATTTCAACATTTGTCAATCCTATTCAACACTTATCATTTAACTGGCTCAAAAATACCAAGCAATTTGTCTGATAGATTGATGTCACGACCTATTTGTTTGGAAATAACAGAGCGAAGATTTGTATTGTCGTAATCTAAATAATAAGTAACTTCTGAAGGAATTACAAAGCACCTGTTCCAATTAAGTATCATCAATGAGCCAATTGTAACGGTGTTTATGATAATGTCCTCGACATTTTTGACGTCTTTAACAACTTGCCAATAGCCTTGACGAATATTTGGAAGTTGGAGGCAAACAACAAAAGGCAGATTTTCTTCTCTTGGAATGCTGTATCTTGTGTTTGAAACGGCGATATCGTCTAAAATCCCTCTTGCCGCATCTAGCGTGTCATGACCAAACTCGACTTCTACAGCACCGATACTTGAATCTTTGGCAGAATAAAAGGCATCCATACGGGTGTATACATCACCTATTCGCCTAATTGAGCATTTACATCCCAATGAAATTAATAAATTCCTTGCTATGTAGTTGTGAACTTTATAATCTGCTTTCAATAATTCTTGGTAAATTTCAAACATTAAATCATCCGACTCAAGAATGGGAATTCCTGTCTTTTCCACTGAAATATTTTCAATTTGTTCAGTGCAAGCACGTGCATTCTCAATAGTGTATGGAACAGTCTTTTGCTTTTCCGATAATGTTGAGTTGATTTTTATTCCGTTGTTGTAATAAATGGCACCAACTGGGCAACGGTTTAAACAAACACCGCATTTTATACACTTGGTTTCATCTATCAAGGGTGTATCTGTATCATAATTCCAGCTAATTGCATTAGTTGGACAAACAGAATTATTGTTATCGGCAGAGAAACCTGGAACAGCATCACAATGAATTTCATCATCCGAAAAGAATATGCATTTAGGCAATACACACCCCATACAGCCTATAGAAGATAAACTCCCATCCGAAAAAGAAGCCATTGATTTTTTGCCATGGGAGAAATTAATAGTCTGAGGAATATCGTGTAGTACTGTTATCTTATCTCTATGTGAGCTTTTTTCAAATACTTGCATTAACCATGCCCTCTAAATTGTATATTTTTTCCTTATCAAATCCAACACCGTTTAATAAGATGCTTATAGCAATAGATAGTAACGAATGAAAGTCTATAACTCCAATTTTATACCCATATGTTGCTTTGATATCATGAATTAGACTATTCACCTCAGCTCTTTCATTTGGCATATAATATCCTATTGCCAAACTTGCGACATCGGGAGTTGTTACATATGTTTTTCTCGAAAGAAGAACTATTTTATTCTCTAAAGCCTGCCGAATTGCTTTAATTGATAAATGTTCTTGTTCCGTGGGCGATTTGATTTCTATAGGAATACTTCTTTCTTTATCTTCGATTATCGCATCCCATCTTGCGCCATTGTCTCCTGGCCTAGAAAAGTGGCAGTTAAACCCCATTATCTTAAACAATGTGGAAATCAATGGATAAAACGTTGACTGTGTGGCTGTTTTGTAATAATCAAATAAAGAGTCTACAATTTTTAAACAAGATAAATTCATTTCTTTTAGTTCATTTACTTTGGTCAAAAATGCGACATCCTCCTTTGAATACAACCTTCTTGTGTCAACAGCGTTAGGAATGTTTATATCTAAATGTTGAATAGAAAATGAGTCTTGACGTTCTTTGGCTTTACTGCTAAATGCCTTGAGAGAACTAACGCTGTCTGCATCACCACATGCGTTTAAATTTAACGCCGATTCAATTTGCGCGCGTTTTATAGTTTGACATGGAGAGAAAAGTAATTCTTTGCCTCGCAAAATATTTCTACAGCTCGCCTTATCGTATTCAATATTTGCTTCAACGGAAGATAAATCATAGCCTGAACGCGACAACATGCCATAAATACCTAGCCGAATTAATGCTTCTTGTTCGTGTTGATTGTAACTTGCGTATTCTTTATACCTCAAATCGTACATATCCTTAATTTCAGAATACACATTGCGCCCATGCTCAGTAATCCTAAAGTACGTCATAGGTACTCCGTACAACGATTTATCCTTGACTGTTTCAATCCAATTGCAGTTTTTCATAAAACCTATGGGCAAGCGAGTGCAATTGTCAACGGGCGTTTCTTTCATGCCTAAGGAATTAGCCAAATTAGAGAACTCTCTTTTTAACAAAGAAAAATCTCCGCGGATACTTCTTAAATATTCGATCATGGAATAATATTCGGTTTCGCTTTCATCGTTAATACTCATTGGTCCCAAGCATAACTCATGTTTATACATTACTCCATCCAAGTCGATAAGAGTTCTAAGCGCACACTTAAAAAATCTTACGTTCTCATCATACGACATGTTGTCGCTCAATTGATTAGGGGTGTTTATTCCCAATACGCACTGTTCATACAGTTCGGAGCAATCATCCTTGGAAAGAGCTACATGAGCTCCAATATATGTAAAAGCTAACGGATAGGACTTCTTAGTATTGTATGGTGTAACCCATCCTAGCATCCTAAAAACTTCAGCATACATTTTGGCATTCATTTTTGCTGAGTTTAAACTTTTTTGTTCTGTATTACTTAATTTAAGAGCATTATCTCCTGCGTAACCATATGCAGTCATAAGATTAGCTTTAGCAAGAACAACAGCCATATCGTCAAGAGTAAAAAACGCTTGATTACTCAACTCTTTATATAAAAGTTTCATAACTTGTACATGAGTAGAATATTGAGTGCCTGGATTTCTGAACCTTATCATTCTTTATACCTCATATCCATAAAAAATTACTTTACTCTTTAAACCAACTCCATAATATCACACAACTGACAGTCAAGCGCATCACATATCTTAACCAATGTGTTTGTATTTACGTTTTCGGAACGTGTCAAGCGGTTCAAAGTATAATTGCTTATTCCGGCTAACGCTATGAGATCTTTCTTTTTTAAGTCTTTGTCTATAAGCAACTTCCATAGTTTTTTGTAGGAAACAGACATTTGATACCTCACCGATAGTATTACGCATAACATTATAACATAAAAAAATATTTTTTGCAATGCAAAAGTGTGTTAAGTCTAACTTTTTTGAATGCTTTGTCAATAGTTTTCTTTGATTTTGTCCACGAAGTCAGAAAACTGTTTCAACACTTCGGTAGGTGATTTGATTTTAACTTTGCCTTGCGTGCCGATCACCCAAGAGAAGAATGGTCTTGATACTTGTACCGTTACGTCTACCGAAAGTGTGTTTTCGTCAACACGCTTTATTTTCAAATCTTCGCCGAAACGGTCAAAAATATCCGAAAGAATATCCGGCATAAAACACAACGAAACTTTTTCCACATTGCCACCGAACATTGAAAACACTTGCTTGCGATAATCTTCCGTATTGAAAAGGTCGTATTCCGGGTGCGGTTCACGTTCGCTTTCTTCGACCTTTACGTTTTCCATTTTATCCAAACGATAAGTGACGATATTTTCGTGACCGTTACTGAAACACAACATATAGTAGTTGTTTTTATCCCATACCATAATGATTGGGTTCACTATGTATCGGTTGCCACTTTTGCGATAAACTCGCTTATGACTTTCGTTGTAATCGAAATACAGAAAAGAAATTTGCTTATTTTCGTTTATCGCACGTTCAATAGCATCGACACTGTATATAAAGGAACTATTTCCTTTGCACGCATGGTCAAACGATATTAAATGTTTGGATATACTTTCGGCTTGATACAGGCAAAGAGTTCCCGACAGTTTTTCTATCAAAGAATTTTTCTGCTGACTTGGCAATTTGGACGCTTTGATTACGTCGGCAAGCAAAACCACTTCGGCTGTTTCAAGTTGACGATTTACAACGTAATAGTAGTAATACTTTTTTCTATACGACAAAACTTCGTATCCGTAACTGCCGAGCGTTTCAATATCCGATATAACCGTCTTTCTTGACGCATTTATACCACGTTGCAAGAGAAGATCAATAATTTCGTCTGTATTGATAGCGTGATTTTCGTCCGTATGCTTACAAAGAATATCCCAAAGAAACAATAATTTGATTTTATGAATATCGTTCGCCATAAAGTTTACTCCCACAACTTTCGATGTCATCATTATACCAAATTTTTCTTCCCTTTTCAACCCAAAAGAAAGACGGCAACCAATATAGAGTGGCGGTGGACTAAAACTAATTATTTTTGTCGGTTTCTTCGTTGTTTTCTTTGAAATGCTCTATAACGCATTGCAAAAGCGTTGAAAAGAATACTTTTCTTTCGCTCGGGGATAAATGTTCAAGGCTCGGACGACCGATGACGTATATTTCACGCTCTTTTTTTGTTTGTTCTTTCATAAGATTGCCTCCTTTTTTGAGGAAAGATTAGCAATCAAACTCGCAGGTTTTCTTCGACTTTGAAAAATTTTTTGAAGTTTTTTCTCGTACTCGCAAAGAACTTGCGACTTTAACTCGTAATCTTTGGACAAGAAAGAAACAAGACGTTTTTTCTTTCTTGCGGAAAGCCTATCCGATTTAGGTCTGAAAACTCTTATATGACAGACACAAATCGAGCCACCGCAAGGGTAAAAAATATAGTGAGGACTATAAAGATACAAGAAATCATCCTATATTTTTTACTGTTTCCTTGCCGTGTTCGCCAAAATCGGATTGTTCGGTTTCCGTCGAAAGACAAAAAAATAGATTAAAGGAGTAAAAAATCACTATGAAAACAGCAGTAATCTATGCAAGGTATAGTAGCGATACACAGACCGAACAGTCTATCGAGGGACAACTTCGTGTGTGTCAGGACTATGCCAAAAACAACGATATTCTTGTCGTAGGAACTTACGTTGACCGTGCTATGACGGGAACAAACGATTTGCGTCCCGATTTTCAACGTATGATTAAGGATAGCAACAAACGGCAGTGGGATTTCGTTCTGGTTTACAAATTAGACCGTTTCTCTCGTAACAAGTATGAAACGACAATTCACAAACACACTCTGAAAGAGAACGGCGTTAAGGTTTTGTCCGCTATGGAGAATATCCCGGACAGCCCCGAAGGCATTATCCTTGAAAGTTTGCTCGAAGGTATGAACCAATACTATTCGGCAGAACTTTCACAAAAAGTGCATCGCGGTTTGAACGAGAGTTATCGCAAAGGACAATATACGGGCGGTCCGGTTATATACGGATATGACGTTGTAGATAAAAAGAACGTAATAAACCCCGAAGAAGCGGAAATCGTAAAGGAAATCTTTACGAAGTATTCGCAAGGCTATACGGCGGTTGCTTTGGCAAAAGATTTTCAGGCTCGCGGCATACGGACAAAAAAGGGATACTATATCACCGACAAAAAGATATACAAAATCCTTGCAAACACAAAATACAATGGCAAAATCCGTCACGGCGATACGATTTATGATAATATCTATCCGAAAATCATTGATGACGTAACGTGGCAAAAAGTGCAAGACATTCACGCAGAAAATCAGCACGCTCCCGGTCGTAAGAAAGAAATTTACGATTTTATACTTTCGGGGAAACTTTATTGCGGAGATTGTCAGCGGCCTATGGTCGGCGAAAGCGGAACAAGCAGGCTCGGACGGATTTACTATTACTATTCGTGCCTTGCAAAACGGCGCAAACAGCACCCGTGCAAATTGAAGTCGGTGGATAAGCAATGGCTTGAAGATATAGTTATAAATTCGACGTGGGCTTTGCTTGCCGACGAAGGCATTGTCAGATACGTTGCTGAAACGCTTTGCAAAATACACGAAGAAACAAGCCGAAACAACACGGTTATCAAAAGCCTTGAAGCACAACGGCAAAATGCCTTGAAAGCAACTCAAAATCTTATATCCGCGCTTGAACAAGGTATCGTCACCGAGCAGACAAAAATTCGTTTGAAAGAACTCGAAGCACAGATCGCAGGACTTGACTTTGACATCGGGCAAGAGAAACAACGCAACTATACATATCTTTCACCCGAAAGCGTTGAAAAGTATTTGAACTCGATTATATGCGGCGACATACAGGAAATGCCCGTGCGGAAACTGATAGTGAAAGCGTTTGTGCGAGAAGTGATACTCGATAACGACAATGTAACGATAACATATAACTTTACCGAAAACTATACGAAGTATAGAGTTACGCAAGAAATAATACAAAAAGTGCAAAGGCAGTCTCGAAAAAAGACTGCCTACAATAAAAATTTGTGTTCGTATAAATCCCCGCCGCTTCCGCCATAAGCCCCGATTTTTCGGGGCTTTTTTCGACAAAAGAAGGAGGAACTTTAATATGTTGCCCATGTTGCCCAACAATTTTTCGCAAATAGCTGAACGAATACAAAGGCAAAACAATCGATCATTAAAAGATTTGTTCAAAAACGATATTAGAGGTTCTTTCCTTATAGATATTAAATATCGGGTTTTTAATGTAATTGGAGAAAAGTGTTTAACGCTTTATGATTTCAGATGGTCTGATGAGCGAATGGTAACTGGAAATGGACCAGAACCGGAATATGACATCTGTAAACATATTGTTGGGGTGCACAAAGCAAACACGATTTTTCTCACAGCAGACGAAAAATCAAAGATAGAGAAAGACGAAAATTACAAAACCAAGCTCACTAAACAAGTTGCCGAACAAATTTTTCTTAGGGGTTATGGTAGTGCATACTTTAGACACAAGCCCATTATGGTGGGGGAACGATTCAACTACTACCCCGTTCCGTATGAGTTGTTTGTTTTGTGCATGAAAATGAATCATATGATTTATTTGAACGGAGCAAAAAACGGATCGGCTTTTTATTTTGCAAAAATCACAAACAAGGCATTGTCTGCATTATCGCTCCTTGAAGATAACTTCCTGGGAACAGCATATTTACCTTGCCGAACCGTACTTGAACTGTATGCAAAACTTCTTGTTATGCGTGTTTATCCTGAGTTGTTTGCTGAGGATGAAAAATTCTCATATTTTGAAACGCGTCAAACGTGCTGCGACCAAGTATTTCCCGATGAATTTAATAAACTGTTCGCAAACCGCGAAAATAAAAATGAGCGCAACAAGGTTGAATATATGCATTATGGTTTTGTTGATAAAATTCCGAACTATCACGATATTGTAAAGCAAAAGCCATATACTTTCATGGGCGTTTTAAATTATCTTAAAGCAAACTGTGAAAATGAAACCCTCGCTGCATTTGAGATGATGGAACGTCTTTATAAAATGTGCCATGTATATGTGCATGGCGGTGTTGTTGAATCGCGATATCCATTGCTTCATTATTTCGAGATATCTTTAATGTTAAGCTGTGTTATTCCATCTGTATATGAGATGTTTTGTGAAGATTATGCAGAGGAAAGCGATGTTTTCGGCATCAATGTTTTAGATAAAATTAAGGCAGATTACATTTTACTTTGCGAACAATATGAAAAACGGAGTACCGAGAATTTTGAAATGAAAAACTGACATTCGTAATCATTATTCTAAACAATAAAAGACACAGCCCCACCTTCATGGCAGGGCTGTGCCTTTTCTTATTTCTTATTTGAGAACATCAGGATCGTATTTATATGCCACGCGGATTTGTTGACGATCCCGAAGGCGATGTCACTGACGAGGAAGTCAACGATAGCGGCTTTGGAGATGATATACTTGCCGCTGATGCGGACGGCATCGATGTGTTTTTGTTGAATGTGGGACAGCACCATGCCTCGGCTGTAATCGATGATCTCCGCCGCGGTATCGATGTCATGGGCGTCGGCTTGTATACCGGAGCCGCTTCTCCACGTGCGCTCGGAACGCCTCCTTGCAGTCGTCCGCAAGGGTGATATAGCACTCTGCGATGGTGACGGTGTCCACGGGACGACGGTTCAGTAACACCGCCCGCTTCCGGGGCTTGGCATTGAAGATCCCCACGGGGATCTCCTCTCGCCTTGCCTTTCTTTGCTTCTGCAGGTAAATTTCTACGTCCTCCAAGCGGATGATATATCGGTGGGTTGCGGTCGGACGAATGCGATACGGGATGATACCGTTGTTCAGCATCCATGCCGCTTTCCGCTTGCTGATATGGAGCATCTTGTAGAGCTGCTCCAAGGATATTTCTCCCTCTTGCGTCATCATATCAGCTCACCTCACTCTCTCCGTCAGCAAGGAGCTTGCCGAGCTTCATACCTGCTTCGCCCGTAGCGTTGGCGTCAAGGTGGGAGTAAATGTCAGCCGTAGTGGACATCAAATATCGTCACACTTTTTCATTTCCATTTGCTCCCCACGCGGCGATTTGCTCTGCGGAGGATTTTTTATCAATCAATTTGTAGTAGATATGAATCTCTCTTGGCGCCTTGCTGTACTTACCGGGGCACTCGTCGACGGTGATGAATTCAATCAGCTCCAGGCACATCTCACGGGTCAGCTCCGGAACCTCCAGGTAGGCTTTCAGCCTGCGGATGAATTCATCGGCGTTTGCCGCCTCGTCACGGACGGTCTGCGCCTTCTGCTCCAGCGCGGTGACTGTTTCAGCGAGAGATTTCTTTTCAGCT
>ULJH01004713.1_pt1 | contig 10718 bp, 7 predicted proteins | sample 1950781 | NCBI WGS metagenome assembly ULJH01 (sample SAMEA4835462, study PRJEB28245) | human gut metagenome | biome: gut microbiome; material: fecal sample | place: Denmark | collected 2008 | reverse complement strand
TCAGATTGCGTTCGCCGCCCGATCAGATTGCGTCCGCTGTCCGATCAGATTCCGAACGCTGTCCGATGTAGAAGGCTGCGTGGAGAGCGTGTCAAACCTATGAAATAGAGGTGAAGGGCTAATCGTTTGCTATTCTATTTAGCCAATGTTTTGTAGTTTTACCCCCATCCTCCTAAGCGTCGAAGTAGTAGCCGAAACCGAGGCGTGTGACGATGCACTTCGCAAAACGTCCTATCTTCTTGCGCAGACGTGTGATGTTCACGTCCACCGTGCGGTCGAGCACGAGCACATCCTTCGGCCACACGCGGTCTATAAGCTCCTGGCGAGAGAACACGCGTCCTCGCTCGTCGAGCAGCAGGTGCAGCAGTTCGAACTCCGTCTTCGTGAACGCTATCTCCTCGCCGTCGATGGTTACGGTCTTCTTGTCGAGGTTCATCACGATGCCCTGATATGTAATGAGGTGCTGCTGCTCCTCGCCGTTGTCAATTGCAGTACGGCGCAGCACGGCACGCACACGCACCATCACTTCTCGCAGCGAGAACGGCTTCGATATATAGTCGTCCGCACCGAGGTTGAATCCCGTCACGGTGTCGTTCTCCGTGTCGCGTGCGGTGAGGAAGATGATAGGCACACTGGCTGTCTTCGGGTTGGCTTTCAGCAAGCGAGCCAAGGCGAATCCCGACATGCCGCCCATCATCACGTCGAGCAGCAGCAGGTCGAACGATTCTATGTCGAGCGTCTGCGCCTCTTCAGCCGACGTCGCTGTCTGCACCTCGTAGCCTTCAGTTTCGAGATTGAACTTTAGGATTTCGAGCAAGTCCTGCTCGTCGTCCACCACAAGAATTCTTTGATTCTGTTTCATAACTGCTATATCTTTGTTCTGGTTGCAAAGTTATATATAATTGTATTCACACATACTACTAACGTGTTACAATTTCGTTACGCCGAACAAAAAAAAGCGCACCCTCAATGGGTACGCCTTCTGTATGTCAGTGTGTTAAAAAGCCTGCTTGTCGCCTACTATCACGTTTGCCACGGTCTTATACATTATATATATGTCGAGCCAGATGCTCCAGTGCTCCAGATACCAGATGTCGCCCTCTACGCGTCCTTCCATCTGCGAGAGTTGCTTGGTCTCGCCGCGGAATCCCGTCACCTGACTCCATCCCGTGATGCCGGGCTTTATGTAGTGGCGCACCATGTAGTTGTCTATCAGCTTCGAGTAGTCGTCTGTGTGCTTCACCATGTGCGGTCTCGGACCTACGATGCTCATCTGTCCTAACAGCACGTTGATGAACTGCGGCAGCTCGTCGATGTTCGTCTTGCGCATTATGTTGCCCCACTTCGTCTTTCTCGGGTCGTTCTTCGTAGCCTGCAGCGTGTCGGCGTCCTTGTTCACCTTCATGCTGCGGAACTTAAGACAGTAGAACTCGTTGCCGTTGAGTCCGGTGCGCTTCTGTCTGAAGAAAATCGGACCAGGCATGGTTATCTTCGTGATTACCGTCACTATAACTAATATGATGGGGAAGAGCGTGCAGAGGAACGTCAGTGAGACGAGGATGTCGAACAGGCGCTTAACCAGTCGGTTCTCCATTTGGCTCAGCGGCTCGTTGTAGAGGCTGAGGTAGGGCACGTCGCCCATCAGGTTCAGGTGCATGCGGTGGTGCAGGTAGTTGCTCACGTTCGGCATCGAGTAGAAGTGAATCATGTTATGCTCGCAGTAGCGTATCACTTCCAGAATCTCATCGCTGAATCTTGACGACAGACAGCAGTATAGCTCGTGTATGTCATTTTGTTTCTTCAGCACTTTCGGCAAGTCTTGTGGCGTGCCCAGATACAGACATTTGTCTTTGAACATCTCGTTGGGCTGATGGTCGAAGTAGCCCAGTACGTTGTAGCCTAAGGTGTCGTTATCTGTCATCTCCTCGTACATCACTCGTGCGTTGTTGTTGCTGCCCACGAACACCACGTTGCGCTTGTTAGCCGGCTTGCGGCGCCATGCCACCAGCATCTTTCTCACGATGATGCGGTAAATAGATATGCACACGAACGAGGCAATCCAGTAGGTGCCCATTCGCAGCAGCGACAGATGCGGGAACTTGCCCAGCGAGAACAGCAGGAAGCAGCAGAGCGAGTAGACGAACACGTTGCGCATTACGCGCATTACTATCTGGTGGTTGTTTACTTTGCGGTGGTGCAGTATGACACCGTTGTTCATGGTGCAAGCGAAGTATATGATGCTGCCAGCCACCATTGTGTGGCGCATTATCTGTACGTAATGTTCTAATGGTATGAAACTGCAGAACAGCCAGTAAAGCAGGTTGAGGATGACGATGTCACCAAGAAGTACCGATACTTTCAAGAGATTGTTTTCATGCGGACGATGAATACTATTGCTCATGTTTATATTCCGTTTTTGGGGTTATACTAATGTTGTTCTTTACTTATTTTTTACTTATTTCTCGGATAATCTCTATGTATTCTACGTTCAGTCGTTGCTCTTTTCTTTTGTGATTTGTGCTTTTACTTTAACACATAGTGCAAAGATAAGCCAAATAATTCATATAAAGGGTGTAAAACCGAAATAAAAAGTTAATTTCTCTAAAAGAAAAGCATAAAACACCTATCTCAATATTTTTAAGTACCTTTGCACTCCGAATTTAAATTTTTAAACTTAGAAGAACAAAATGATAGTCTGCATAGCCGAGAAACCAAGCGTAGCCAAGGATATAGCCCGCATATTGGGTGCCACCACCTCTCACAACGGATACATGGAGGGTAATGGCTTTCAAGTGACGTGGACCTTCGGACATCTCTGCACGCTGAAAGAGCCCAACGACTACACCGAGAACTGGAAGCACTGGAGTCTCTCGGCGTTGCCGATGATTCCGCCGCGCTTCGGCATCAAGCTCATCGACGACGACGGCATCAAGCGCCAGTTCAGCGTCATCGAGCGTCTCATGCAGGCTGCCGACTGCATCGTCAACTGCGGTGACGCCGGCCAGGAGGGTGAACTGATACAGCGTTGGGTGATGCAGAAGGCTCAGGCTAAGTGCCCCGTCAAGCGTCTTTGGATATCGTCGATGACCGACGAGGCTATCCGCGAGGGTTTCAACTCGCTGAAGGATCAGAGCGAGTATCAGCCGCTGTACGTTGCCGGACTGAGCCGTGCCATCGGCGACTGGCTCTTGGGCATGAACGCTACGCGTCTTTACACTCTCAAGTACGGACAGAATCGACAGGTGCTCAGCATCGGTCGTGTGCAGACGCCTACACTCGCGCTTATTGTCAACCGTCAGAAGGAGATCGACTCGTTTGAGCCTGAACCCTATTGGGTGCTGTCTACGATATATCGCGACACGCTCTTCACAGCCACAAAGGGCAAGTTCACGACGAAGGAGGAGGGCGAGCAGGCGTTCGCCACCATCGCCGACAAGCCGTTCGAGGTGACGAGCGTCTCGAAGAAGAACGGCAACGAGGCGCCTCCGCGTCTCTTCGACCTCACATCGCTGCAGGTGGAGTGCAACCGCAAGTTCTCTTACAGCGCCGAGACGACGCTCAACCTCATACAGTCGCTCTACGAACGCAAGCTCACCACCTATCCGCGTGTCGACACGCAGTTCCTTAGCGACGACATCTACCCGAAGTGTGCCGGCATACTTACCGGTATGCGCGGTTACGAGCAGTACATACAGCCGCTTGCCGGCAAGAAGTTGCCCAAGTCGAAGCGTGTTTTCGACACGTCGAAGGTCACCGACCACCACGCCATCATTCCTACCGGTGTGCCTGCGTCGGCGCTCAGCGACATGGAGCGCAATGTCTACGACCTCATTGCGCGCCGCTTCATCGCCGTGTTCTATCCCGACTGCAAGTTCTCTACCACTACCGTGCTCGGAAAGGTGGAGGATGTGGAGTTCAAGGTGAGCGGAAAGGAGATTCTTGAGCCTGGATGGCGCACTATATACGCCCAGCAGCAAACCTCAACACCTCAACCCAACAACCCACAACCGTCATCGTCCGAAGACGACGACAAACGCGACGAGGAGCGCACTCTGCCCACATTCGTAAAGGGCGAGAGCGGACCGCACACGCCTACGCTCACCGAGAAGTGGACCACGCCGCCTAAGTATTACACCGAGGCTACGCTGCTGCGTGCCATGGAGACCGCCGGCAAGTTTGTCGACGACGAGACGCTGCGTGCTGCGCTGAAGGAGAACGGCATCGGTCGTCCGTCTTCGCGTGCCGGCATCATCGAGACTCTCTTCAAGCGCCACTACATTCGCCGCGAGCGCAAGAACCTCATCGCTACGGCTACTGGCATAGAGCTTATCGACATCATTCACGAAGAACTGCTAAAGAGTTGCGAGCTTACTGGCATCTGGGAGAAGAAACTGCGCGACATAGAACACAAGAAGTACGAGGCTGCCGACTTCATCAACGAGCTGAAGCAGCAGGTTACGGAGATTGTCTACGACGTGCTGCGCGACAACAGCAACCGCCGTGTCACCATCACTACCGACGAGGATCTGAAGAAGGCAAAAAAGAAAAAGACTGCTGCGCCGAAGAAAACCGCAGCAAAGTCTGCTGCAACATCGTCGACAGCATCAACAAAAAATGCTGCCGCCTCACCGCAGCCCGCAACAAGCGAGCCGTCGGCAGACGACAGCATTATCGGCACCACATGCCCCGTTTGCGGCAAGGGTACTATCATTAAAGGCAAGACGGCTTACGGATGCAGCAACTGGAAGAACGGCTGCACCTATCGCGTCGCATTCAAGTAGCTTAGAACTTCACTACGCGCGCACCGTCCTCGGTCTCTTCGATAGTAACCTTCGTTGCGTCCTCGGGCAGCAGGTCCTCAATCAGCTCGGGCCACTCGAGGAAGCACAGCGAACCGCCGTAGAAGTAGTCCTCGTAGCCCATGTCGTATACCTCTTCGAGCTTCTTTATGCGGTAGAAGTCGAAGTGGTATATCGCGTCGCCGGTTGTGGCGGAAGTATACTCGTTCACGATGGCGAACGTCGGAGATGTGATTACATCCTCCACGCCCAGACACTCGCAGACAGCCTTCACGAACGTAGTCTTGCCTGCACCCATCTTGCCGTAGAAGGCGAACACCTTGCCGTCGCCCATGTTCTCGACAAATGTCTTGGCAGCCTCGTTGATGTCTGCCAGAGAGTTGATTCTTATTTCCATAGTTTTTCTTTTTATGTAATCGGCTGTTGGCAGCCGGTTTTCTATTTTCTTCCTTTTAATGTTATCAGCGGTATGAGCATCTCTTCGAGCGAAATGCCGCCGTGCTGGAACGTGTCCTTGTAGTACGACACGTAGTAGTTGTAGTTGTTGGGGTAGGCGAAGAACGTGCTGCCGGTGGCGAACATGTACGACGTACTGATGTTCGGCGCAGGCAACTGCGCCTCGTGCGGGTTCTTTATCACGAACACTTCCTTCGACTGGCAGCTGAGGTTCTTGCCCAGCTTGTAGCGCAGATTAGTGTTGGTGTTGCGGTCGCCTACTATCTTCACCGGCTTCGACGCACGTATACTGCCGTGGTCGGTGGTAATGATAATCTTGCAGTCGATCTGCGAGAGCGCGTTGAGCAAGTCTGCCATAACCGAATGGCGGAACCACGAGAGCGTTATCGAACGGTATGCCGACTCGTTGTTGGCAAGCTCGCGCACCATCTTCGATTCGGTTCTTGCGTGCGACAGCATGTCGATGAAGTTCACGACAATCACGTTCAGGTCGTTCTTCGTCAGTTCGTTGAGGCGCGCCAGCAGCTTGTCGGCGCCCGTCGAGTCGTTTATCTTATGATAAGAGAACGAGTCGTGGCGTCGGTAGCGCTCTATCTGCGTGCGTATGAGCGGCTCCTCGTTGAGGTTTTTGCCTTCGTCCTCGTCCTCGTCCACCCACAGTTCGGGGAACATTTTCTCAATTTGCTCGGGCATCAGACCCGAGAAGATGGCGTTGCGGGCGTACTGCGTAGCCGTCGGCAGAATGCTGGTGTACATATCCTCCTCAATGTCGAACATGTTGCCTATCTCCTTCGAGAGCACGCGCCACTGGTCGTAGCGGAAATTGTCTATCACGATGAGGAACACCTTCTCGCCCTCGCTTATTGCGGGGAACACCTTGCGCTTTATTATGTCGGGACTCATCAGCGGACGCTCCGTAACGCCCGGCGCCACCCACGACATGTAGTGTTTCTTTATGAACTTGGCGAAACCGTTGTTCGCCTCCTCCTTCTGCATCTGCAGCATCTCGGTCATGTTGCTGTCCGTAGAGCTCAGCTCCAGCTCCCAATGCACCAACCTTCGATACACATCCTTCCAGTTGTCTATCGTCTCGCAGTTCATTATCTGCATCGAGATGTCCTGGAAGTTCTGCTGATAGCCCGTCTGCGTCACCTCCGACACAATCTGCTTGCGGTGAATGTTCTTTTTCAGCGTCAGCAGAATCTGGTTCGGGTTCACAGGCTTTATCAGGTAGTCGGCAATCTTCGAGCCGATAGCTTGGTCCATGATGTTCTCCTCCTCGCTTTTCGTCACCATCACGATAGGCGTGGCAGGCGAGAGCTCCTTTATCTGCTGCAGCGTTTCGAGTCCGCTTATACCGGGCATCATCTCGTCGAGCAGCACCAGGTCGAACTTGTGCTGCTTACATTCTTCGATGGCGTCGGTGCCGTTGCTAACGGTCACCACCTCGTATCCTTTGTTCTGCAGGAAGATGATATGGGCGCGCAAGAGTTCTATCTCGTCGTCAACCCACAGTAAATATCCGTTGCTCATAATGCTCTTTCTTTTTTAGTTAAAAACCGTCGAGGTCGTAATACTCGTCGTCGTCGAAGTTGTCTTTCTGGGTCTTGCTTCCCTGCTTCTTCGATGTGCTCTGCTGAGGCTGCGGGTCCTCGCCGAAGTAGAACTCGTCCTCCAGCTGCTTCGGTTCTTCCTTCACCACTGGTTTCGGTTGCTCCTTCACGACTGGCTTCGGCTCTTCTTTAACCACTGGCTTCGGCTCCTCAATAACAGTCGTTGCAGGCTCTTCCTTAATAACAGTCGTTGTGGGTTCTTCCTCAATTACGGTTTCGGTAGTCGACTCCGTAGGCTTTTCGTCCTCAATGTTCACGATGCCGCTCTCCGTAGTCTGCTTCTCTGCCGGCTGCGGTTCTTCCTCGAAGAAGGTGTTCGTAGAGTTATGGTTGCTGTTCTGCTCCTCGTCGAAGTCGTCCTGCGGCTTCTTTGTTTCGCTTTCGTCAGGCTCGGTTACGGTCACCTCTGGTATCTCCAGCAGATCCTCCGAAGCTATCTTCAGCGGAGCAAAGTTCTTCTCGTAGAACTTGGCGTAGTCGGCGTAGCTGAACTGCTTGCCGAGCATAGGCAGATTGACGTCGCTGATAACGATCTGTCGGCTCTTGCCCACGAGCTTCATCAGCTGCTTCTGCTTCTGCAACTGGCGGGCGTACTGCAGCGCCTCGTCGTAGTTGCGGAATCCCTTCACGAGCATACGGTTCAGACCGTCTACCTGCTCAATCTCTATGTCGAAGTTGCGCACCATGTACGACGTGAAGTTGTAGCGTGCCAGCTCGAACAACATTCGGTTGGCGTCTATCGAGTCGGGCTTGTACGCAATCATGTATATGAATGCGGCGTTGCGGTCGTTAGAGAACTCGCGTACAGCCGTCGAGTCGTCCTCGTTGAGCACCTGCGAACGGCGTTCCCAAACGTTCTCGAGGTCGAACTTGCCGCCTTGCAGACGTCTGCCCTCGTTCACGCCCTTCACAATCATGCCTGCCATCTCTGCCACGGGGCTTTGCGGATACTTCTTCACCACCGTGTTCAGGTCTTCGATGCAGCCCTCATAGTCGCCGTCGTTAAGCTTGCCCAGTCCACCGATGAAGAGGAACTTGTCGCGGTTGGCTCCCAACGGGAATCGATGTTCGGAGACAGCCACATTGGCGCTCACCTCCTTGTAGCGTGCTGCCTTGAACGCGTCGTATGTAGAAGCGTAGAGCGAGTCTTCGAGATGCACGCCGAGGCGCGCGTTCTCCACGAAGTAGGGGTCGGTGAGCAGCGTTGTCCATTCGCTCTCGGGGTACTCCTGCTTCAGTCGTGCCACGTACGAGTCGGCGGTCTGTTTCTCGCCCTTGCGCATATATAGCAGGTAGAGGTGATAGTAAGCCTCCGCCATCTTCTCAAAGTTCGGATAGCCGCCGATGAGTCGCATCAACTGCTTCTCGCTAAGCGGCAGGTTGTCGAGCTTGTCCTTGAAGATCACGCCCGAGTTGTATAGTCCGTCGGCGATGACGGCGTTGCTCTCAGCCATCTGCTCCTCCGTGAACGGAATCTGCGCCAGATAATACTCGCGCTTGTGCGGATCGTTCTGCGCGCTGTCTGCCACGAGCGCCAGCGAGTCGGCTGCGGCTTCAGCCTTCGCTATTGAGTCCTGCTGCTCTTCGGTCAGTTCGGGCTCGTCGCTCTGGAACGCCACCACCGTCTTGTTCACACGCTGCCAGTTGTCTACGTTCTCGCGCTTGCCCCATTGCTTCTGGAACGCCGCCTTACCCTGGCTCACCGCCATCTGGTTGTAGAAGTACCACTGTGCATTGCGCTGGTTCTGCTGGTTCTGCATCGCCGTGTTGTTGCCGAACTGGTTGTTCTGTGCCATGTCGTTGCCGCCGTTCTGCTGGTTTTGTGCGTTCTGCTCAGCCTGCAGTCGGCGTTCCTCCTTCTCCTTCTTCTTCAGCGCCTCGATGGTGCGGTCGATGGCTGCGTTGCGTTCGCTCTCGCTCATCTTGGCGAGCGACTGCAGCGAGTCCTGCAGGTGGATGGCGTCGGTGTATGGCACGAGGTCGTCCAGAATCTTCGAGCGTGCTGCAAGCTCCTCGTAGTCCTTGCGTTCCTTGTCGAGCATACCGATAGCCTGACCGTAGCAGCGCTGCGCGTCGTTGTAGCGCTCCTTGTCCCAGTAGATGTCGCCCAACTTCAGCAGCAGCACGCCCTTCTCTATGCCCGAGCGTGTAGCCTTAGCCGCTCCGCGCTCGTAGGCGTTGATAGCCTGCGTGGAGTCGTTCTGCGCCAGATAGATGTTGCCGATGGCGTAGTATACCTGGTCGAGATAGTCCTTGTTCTTGTCCGAGCGTGCCATGCGCTTCAGTCTGCCAATCATCTTCTTCGACTGACCGGCAGACATCACTTCCGTCATGGCGATGCGTGCGTTGAACTCCAGTTCGTACGGCGGGTTCAGCTTCACCACGTGCTTGAACGCCTTCGTAGCCTCCACGTTGTTGCCCAACGCCGCCTGCATTTGTCCCATGAGGAACCACTCGCGTGCGCGTTGCTTGCGGCGCATTTCGTGCTTGATGACGTTGCGCAGGTGGGGTATGGCTTTCTCGTATTCGCCCGTGTGCACGTAGTAGTCGGCATAGGTGTAGTCCCACTCCTTGCGCGCCGACCAGTGAATGGAGTCGCGCTGCATGTTGCGTATCACGTCCTCGGCGTCGTAGAGCCATCCCTCCTCTATGTAGCACTTGGCGAGCCATGCTCTCGACTTGGCGTAGATGGCGGGCTGCGTCTGGTAGAGACGTCCCATGTAGTTGAACGTAGCCGCTGCCTCGTCGAACGCACCCTTGTAGAACTGCGAACGACCCATGAGCATCCATGCCTTCCAGAGGAACGGGTTGTACTCGCGGCGCGAGAGCCACTCCAGGTCCTTCGCCGTCTTCTTGCGCTGCTTCGTCCACTGCGGTCGGCGCTTTATGCTGTGCAGCTTGATGGTCTTCTGACACTTCTCGATGGCGCGGTCGTAGTTCGACTTGCCTATCTCTCGGCTGCTCTTGTTGCTCACGGTGTAGAGCGGTATAATCTCGGTGAAGTTGTCTTTGTTGCCCTCCTCTTTCTCCAAAGAGGCGTCAATATACGCCAGCGAGCCGTTATAATAGGTGTTATAACGTGCCTTGAACGAATGCCACCAGCGTGTGCGCGCGGTGTTTTTCTGCGTAGAACATCCTGTCGCAACCACCAATACAGCTGCGAGAAGGATAGGGATAATATGTCTTGTCTTAAATAGTTTCACGTATAAATAACTCTGTTTGTGGCGTTTTATTGCCTTTGCCCTCCATAAGCATGAATGTTTCGTCCTTTATCTGGTCGGGCAGACTGATTCCGCGCAGCGTCAGACTGCGGCACCAGTCGGCTATCTCCTCGTGTCGCATGGTGTAGAGCACCTCGCTGAACTGCTCCACTTCCTCGTCGGTGTAGCTGTCTGACGGGCGTCCTTTGAACGCGTCGAGTTCCTCGTCGTCGTAGTAGACGATGTCCTTCGTGGCGGCTTCCATCATGCAGTCCTGCTCGCACTTGTCGTTCGTGCCGTTGCATGTGGCGCATGTCTCCACCACGGTTATCTTCTCCTCGCCGTCATGCTTGCTCAGCTTGGCGATCAGCGCTGCGATTATGCCAAGCGCAATTATCGAAATCACTAATATTATCATATTCTTTTCAATGTTTTATTAGGTGTCCCCCCACGGATTGTTTGCTAAGTCTTTGCCTCCCACGGATTTCACAGATCTGCACAGATGTGAGGGTGCTTTCAAGGGGGTGCACTTGTCTCAAGTGCACCAACCGAGCAAAATCGATATTCTCCCACAGATTTCACAGATCTACACAGATGTTATGGTGCGCCGTATTTAACCACGGATTAAATCGATTAAACGGATGAACCTT
>ULJH01023428.1_pt1 | contig 10746 bp, 9 predicted proteins | sample 1950781 | NCBI WGS metagenome assembly ULJH01 (sample SAMEA4835462, study PRJEB28245) | human gut metagenome | biome: gut microbiome; material: fecal sample | place: Denmark | collected 2008 | reverse complement strand
TCGGAGAAAAGCATCTCAATTTGGAAGAATGCTCATACAAGGATGCTTTTGTGGTAGAAAAATCATCCCTCAGGGCGACTGATGCATTTTCAGGATGAATGGAGGAGGGGCGGGAGTTAATTATCGAGAAAGAGTATAATGTTTATAACGCCGCATATAGTTTGTCGCGGTAATAACGCAGAAAGCATTGAAAACAGCAATGACAGAGAATAAATCACAGGAACGAAAAAGACCATACAAACCAAGGAAGTCCGGGGCCGGTCGAAAGCCGTTGAAACCGGACTACGATGCAGCAGTTATTTTGCAGGAACAGATGAAGGCGGCGGTGGCTCTCTACGCAAATCATTCTCTTCAGGCAATTGCAGAGGAGCTGTCCCTCAATCCCATCAAGGTGCGAAAGCTTCTGATTACGGCAGGTGTTTATGAATCTGAAATTGCAGATGCAGTCAATGCTGCTTTTGCGGAAAGGCGTGACATGCCATATAAAGAGGCATTGTTGGCGGTGGCCGCAGAATTGAATCTGTCGAAGGCATCAGTGACTTCTTATTTGCCGTATAAGAAAGGCGTGTATTTCAGGGAAAATTGTGACCGGGAGCAGATCAGCGTAGGGGCAGAGCGGGTTCGTCGAATGCGGCAGAGGAAGAAAGCAGTGGAGGCGCTGCAGAGCAGTCACGATGAACAGCTGCTTTGGCAGTGCGTGGTTGCTTTTCAGGGATACCGGTTCAAGACGATATCTGGTTTGCCGTTTTCTTATAAGATCAAAACCGGGCGAAATGGTGAACTGACGAAGGAACTGTGGATTGATCGCCGGGAAGGAAGCAAGAGCCTGACGTGGAGTTCGGTGCTGTTGGCCTTTGAAAAGACAGAAGGTAAGCCCCTGGTAGAACGCCCGAAGGCATTGGGAGATATCCGTGGTGTGTCCTATATTTACGGGATTTTCCGTCGGTTAGGGCTGATAGAGGTTCCTGCGGAAATGAAGGAAAGGGTTCTTTGAGTTTCATCATGCAATTTACTTTATGGAAAATAGATTATCGAAACTATGTTCATATTATCGGTCAAAAGGAGGACTTCTTTGAATATTTATGAATTGATTAGAAATAAGGAATCGCAATTCCATGATTTTATTCAATATACATGGCAGAATGTCAACCGTTGCAAGCTGGACACAGATCTTGATAAGCGGCAATATGATTTGCTTCAAAAAGTCATAGATGTAAGAGTCTGGTATCGTCTGAAGGATAAGGAGGTGGACGGAAAAACAACAAATGATTCAAGACGAGTTATTCGGACAAAGTTTACCAAAGAGGATTTTGAACTCTTTGATACTATTGACAAAGATCAAATTTCTGAATCAATGGCAATAATGATTTCAGATGCTATTTGGGTTTGTAATCATAATGTGGAGGAGGGGAAGAAGGCTCAGAAGGGGTATTTTGGCTTGTATAAAAAAAGCTTTCATCAACAAACGGAATTTCCGTGTGTGCATTATTTAAAGTGGTCCTTAGTGATTGCAAAACAGATGAATGCTCATGACGTTTTGGATTCGTGCCTGAATCAAGTTTATCATGATCTGCTTCGATTACAGGATTTGGATGAATTCTATTTGGCCAATGAATTGCTGCATGTTCTGATGCATTATATGTTTGATTGTCCAACGTATCATTTCTCATGTGATGACTTGCAAGATAGCCTGTGTTCTGTTGTAGATCGGATGATTGAGCAAACAACAAATGATTATTATTCTCTTAAGCAGTTGTTTGAGAGTAAGGAGCAGTTGCTTCGTAAACTTAAGAAACCAGAAGAGGCAGACAGAACGCGATTGAATTACGCAGAATTTTTGATGCGAAATGCAGTTGCAAAAGGAAAATGTAATAAAGATTATGGGGAAGTGATAAGAGATATTACTACAGCCTCAAAGATATTTGAAGAATCCGGAGAAGTCCGAAAACGTGATGAGGCAATGGCTGCCCTGCCCGAAGTTCAGAAAAGTCAGATGAGGAATATGAAAATCGTGAGAGGTACAAGAGTGATTCCGGAAGAGTATCGTGATTTATCTTCCAAATACTTCAAATATAATACACATGATTTGCTGATAGAACTATTGCATCTGGTGCCATATATGGAGTATGGGAAATTAAGGGAAGAAGTTATTACAAATGTTGGCGTTATGGATCAATTTGCAACTTGTGATATTTGCAATGCGTCAGGGGAAGTTGTTTGCAGGGTTCCTCCGGTGTGTTTGTCGGATGAAGAGAGTATTGAAAAGCGTATGTATATGCGAGCTCGTAAAGAAGAACAATTTTTGGAACAGATTTTAATAAGGCCGATCGTTGACGAGTTGATCCAAAGAGATGATTTTACGGACGACAGTTTGCGGTTTTTATTTGACTTTAATTCTGTTATTCCGGAAGATCGTGCGAGTATTATTGGTTATGGTGTTTATTTAGGGCTTATCGGCGATCTGTATTCGTCGATGCATATACTTGCTCCACAGACAGAAAATCTATTTCGATATATTCGTGCGAAGCTAGGAGGTAATAATACTCACTATAATTATGAATCTGGCATTCAAAAAGCGTATTCATTGCAACGTATTTTTGCCCATGGAGACCTACTGGAAAAGAAAATTGGAAGAGACGTTTTGTTTACATTCAATGGGTTGATGCAGCAGGATAGCGGATCAAACATTCGAAACAATATTGCGCATGGATTGTGGAATGAAGCGGAATGCGAGAGTATGGCAGGGCTATATTTTGTTGTGATTCTGATGAAGTTTATTTACACCATGGATCTGCAAGCCATAAATCGCGTTCCGATTATGGCGTGAATTTTCTGATCGCACGGTCTGATCGGGATGATGATACGCTGAAGAGAATTGATCGAATGGAGTTATGATGCCGTTCTTTTTTTGCCTTTGTAGGCGGCTTCTTGATTTGGCATACTTGCAAAATCGGAGGAGCCTTTAGAAGACTAAACCTATTTTCATTGATACGATATGACTTTGTGATGTAGAGTATAAGGAGCCTGCATATGGTAATATCATTCCGATCAGAATAATCACGCGGACAAACATGTGGATTTGAATGATTAGTTCTCGGATGGAGTGTTTAGATTTGAAAAGCAGATAGATTATGTTAGATAAAAACATTCAGTACAAAATAGCTTCAGTGGCGAAATCCTATCGGTGCAGCTACGCTACGAATGCGTAGAGGTACCGTTTGGGTAGAGCCAGTGAAAAATCTGTGCGTGGCTACGTGAAAGGAGCAGCAGAGATGAGGGAAATGAATGTTCCTGTTGGAGTTTCGGATTTTGAAGAAATTCGTCGAAATGAATATTACTATATTGATAAATCGGGACTGATTGGAGAACTGCTTCATAGAACAGGAACGAAGGTGACGCTCATCACTCGTCCCAGACGATTCGGTAAGACGCTGGGCATGAGTATGCTGGAAAGCTTTTTCGACATCCGAAAGGACAGTAGAAAGCTGTTTGAGGGGTTGGAAATTGCAGAAAACCAGGCACTGTGTGATGAATGGATGAATCAGTATCCTACAATTTTTGTTTCATTCCGACAGGTAGATGGTCTGAATTTCACCGGGGCATACGACATGCTCACATGGGTCATTTCGGAATTGTATAAAAAGCATTTGTATTTGCTGGACAGCGATAGAATAAATGACAGCGATAAGGAGATTGCGAAACAGCTTGTATGGGGAAATGCTTCCCTGAAGGATACGAAGGGAAGCCTGATGCTGCTTACAAGGATGCTGCTGCAATATTACGAAAAGCCGGTAATTCTTCTGATCGATGAGTATGATGTCCCGGTAGCAAAAGCAAACAACAACGGTTATTATGCGGAAATGTTGGATGTCATGAAGGGCTTATTGCAGGCTTTAAAAGACAATCAGGCACTTCGCTTAGCAGTGATTACGGGCTGTTTGAAGATTGCGAAGGAGAGCATTTTTACGGGGACCAACAATTTTGTGTCGGACACCATTACAAACTCTCGCCTGAACGAATATTTCGGCTTTGTGCAAGGTGAAGTTGATCAGTTGTTAAAAGATGCCGACCTGACAGAGCAGGCGGACAATATCAGGAAATGGTACGATGGCTATCATTTCGGTGATTTTGATGTTTACTGCCCGTGGGATGTCATGAATTACATGCTGGAGCTGCAGCGCAATCCGAAAGCAAAGCCTGTCAGCTACTGGAGGAACACCAGCGACAATGCCATCATCCGTTCCTTTCTTGACTATGCAGGCAATACGATTACCAATAAGCTTGAAACGCTGATGGCCGGTGGCTGCATTGTTCAGCGTGTAGACGAAAACCTTACCTATGATTATCTGCATTCCCCGGAAGATAACCTCTGGAGTACGCTGTACCTGACAGGTTACCTGACCGGGGCGCGTAAAGACGATTATGCTGGTGAACTGCCGGATGGTATGGCTGCCCTGATGATTCCGAATGCAGAAATCAAGGAGATTTTTGAAACGACGGTCATCAAATGGTTCGATGACAGTGCGAAGAAGTGGAATCGGAATGCTCTGTTTGATGCAGTCTGGAATGGTGACAGTGAGGTTATTACCAGGGAGATGAATGCACTGCTCCGGCGTACCATCAGCTATCATGACTATCGGGAAGATTTCTACCATGCGTTCCTTGCTGGTATTTTCACAGGAGCCGGATATATGGTGGACTCCAACAAGGAGCATGGAGAAGGCCGAAGCGATGTGGTCGTTTACGATTCCATCAATGCCCGCGTTGCCATCTTTGAGGCAAAGTACACGAAGAACCTGGGAAATCTGGAGAGCGCGTGTGATGCGGCACTGCAGCAGATTGATGATCGGATGTATGCGAAGGAGTACGAGGACGACTACGATCAGATCCTCTGCTATGGGATTTCGTTCTTTAAGAAACGCTGCATGGTAAAGAAAAAGTAATTCATGAGTTAAATAAACGGTATGCAGGTGATAAGCCCGTGCGAGAAGCCAAAAGAAAAACAAATCAGAATACAATGCAATAACAGCACAAATAAATAGTGTATAATTAGGATGCCTGTAAATATTCAGAAATCAAAAACTGCAAAGGAGGTATCCTATGGAAAGAAAAATCACATTTGCACAATATGGCTGCGGCAAAATGGGGAAGTATCTGATCCGCTACGCCATTGAAAAAGGGGCAGAGCTTGTTGCGGCGTTTGATAGGAACCCTGCCATTCTCGGAAAGGATGCCGCAGAAATTGTTGGAGATGGCTATCCTGCAACGGGGATCACGATTTCGCCGGCAGGCGAGGCGGATGAGCTTCTCGGAAGGTGGAAGCCGGATGTATGCATCATTGCGACAAGAAGTACCGTTGCGGAGCTGGAGGATATTTTTACAATCTGTGCGAAGCATGGGATCAATGCGATCACGACCTGCGAGGAGGCGCTGTACCCGTGGAATTCGTCTCCGGCGCTTACACATAAGCTGGATGAGCTGGCAAAGCAGGGCAACTGCACGTTGACGGGAGTCGGCTACTGCGATCTTGTCTGGGGTACCATGGTGACGAATCTTGCCGGTTCCTCCTTCAAGATCACGAAGATTCTGGGCAGCAGCTGGTATAACGTTGAGGATTATGGAATCGCACTTGCGGAAGGCCATGGCGCAGGCTTTACACCGGAGCGCTTTGAGAAGGAAATCGCCAACATCAACAAGATGCCTTCGGAGGAATTAAGAGAGCTCATTGAAAGCGGTCAGTATGTGCCGTCCTATATGTGGAACCAGAATGGCTGGCTCTGCAGCAAAATGAAGCTGCATGTGATTTCGCAGACGCAGAAATGCTATCCGACCACCCATGAGAAGGATCTGTTCTCGACAACGCTGAACGCCGTGATCAAGGCCGGAGATCCGACCGGCATGCGTGCGGTTGTTACGACGGAGACGGAAGAGGGCATTACTCTGGAAACCGAGTGTGTAGGAAAGGTATTTGCACCGGATGAATTCGACCGGAATGACTGGACCTTCATCGGTGAGCCGGAGACGACGGTTTCCGTAAACCGACCGGCAACGGTGGAAATGACCTGCGCGACCATCGTCAACCGGATCCCGCAGCTGATCGATGCACCTGCTGGATATGTGACGACAGACCAGTACCCGTACAATGAATACTGCGTGCATGATCTGAACACCTATGTGAAAACCAGGTAAGCATGCGCCTGCATCACCCCGCCGGAGAGATCTGGCGGGGTGTTTCTGTCAGCATTGCGGCTACTGTGATAATATAGTAAGAAGATTCTGCAGAAGGAGGATAAAAAGATGAGTGTTACATTAAATCCGGACAAGGAAGTAGTAAATACCATTCGTGAAGGTTTGAAGCGCACCGGCGGGTATTGCCCTTGCCGCCTGCAGCGCACGGAGGAGAATAAGTGCATGTGCAAGGAATTCCGGGATCAGATTGCAGATCCGAATTTTGAGGGATTTTGTCACTGCATGCTTTACTATAAGTCGTTGAAGGATTGAAGCAATGGGGATAAACAGAAGACACAGCGAGAACGTCTATTACGACAGACACGGGAAGATGCATCACAGGAGAAGAATCGGGTCCGAGTACCGGCACCATCATCACCATCACAGGAGATGGAAGAGGGTGCTTTTGATTGTGCTCGCGGTGGTGCTGCTCTGCGGAGCCGGCCTGTTTACGACATGGCGGGTTCTGGACGCGGTTGGCCGGAATGCGCTGTATAAGAGCGCACAGGAGAATGTGCCGACACTGGCGCAGGCGGCCGCGGCGGAGGATACACAGGAGAATACGGCCGGACAGGAGTCATCCTCCAAGGTCTGGAAGGATGGCTGGGTGCGTTACCAGGACAAGGTCTATGAGTACAACGATCAGATCCTGACCTTCCTTGTGATGGGTATCGATGACATGAATTATGCGAGGGCCAAGTCCGGCGGTCAGAGCGGAGGGCAGGCGGACTCTCTGTTTCTTCTTGTCATGAATCCGGAGACGAAGCAGATTTCGGTCGTTGCGATCAACCGCAATACCATGACGAAGATCGATGTTTATGACGCGGACGGAAATTTTGACCATACAGGTGTCGGCCAGATCTGTCTGGCACATGGCTATGGCGATGGAATGGAAGAGTCCTGTGAGCGGGAGAAGAAGGCCGTTTCGAATCTGCTGTACTCGCTTCCGATTTCCGGCTATGCGGCCATCAATATGGGCGCGGTTCCGATGATCAACGACGCGGTCGGCGGCGTGACGGTTCCGCGGATGACCTATCGCGACGGGAAGATTGAGTACGGGAAGGATCAGACGCTGATGGGAGAGGAGGCCTATCGGTTTGTCCACTATCGCGGAAATGATTTTGACGCGGCCACGTATCGCCTGGAGAAGCAGAAGGTTTATCTGAAGGCGCTTATGACGAAGATGCTCGCTTCGGTCAAAGCAAACCCGGCATCCATCGTCAATCTGTATCAGTCGGTTTCTCCGTACATGGTGACCGATGTGGATGTGTCGGAGGTGACCTATCTTGCCGGACAGATAGGATCGTATTCCCTGAATCTGGACACCATTTATTCGCTGCAGGGCGAGACGAAAATGGGAGATCAGGGCTTCGAGGAGTTTTACTATGATGAAGCTGCGCTTTACGAGATGATGCTCCAGGTATTCTATCGTGAGGTGCCGGAAGAAGAATACAAGCAGTAGTGTGAAGGAAGAGATAAACTGGAAAAATAAGCTGGAAGAAATAAGCTTGAAAAAGACAGGCGATAAACTGGAAGAAAATATGAGCAATATGAAAGAGGGCCGCGACGGCCTGATCTCCATCATTGTGCCGATGTATCGTGCGGCGGAATATATCGAAGAAACCATAGCCTGCGTGGAAAAGCAGACGTACACGGACTGGGAGCTGATTCTGGTGGACGACTGCGGGCCGGATGAGAGCCTTCCGGTGGCAGCCCGCTGCCGGGAGAATTCTGCGAACCGGGAGAAAATACGGATTGTCCGAAACGAGAGGAATCTTGGGGCGGCGGAAACCAGAAATCACGGTGTTGCAGAGGCAAGGGGACGTTACATCGCTTACCTGGATGCGGATGATCTCTGGCTTCCGACAAAGCTGGAGGAGGAGCTGCTGTTCCTTCGGCAGAAGGAGGCAGCGTTTGTTTTTACCTCCTATGAATTCGGGGATGCGAATGCGAAGGGAACGGGACACATGGTCCATGTTCCGCAGAAACTTGATTTTCGCCATGCGCTGAGCCGGACGGTGATTTTCACCTCTACCGTCATGTTCGATACCTGGAAGCTGGATAAGTCCCTGCTTCACATGCCGGACATGGCATCGGAGGATACGGCCCTTTGGTGGAGCATTCTGAAAACAGGAATCACGGCATACGGTATGGACCGGGTGCTCACGATTTACCGGAGACCGGCGCAGTCCCTTTCCTCCAATAAGGGGAAGGCGGTGCAAAGGCTCTGGAATCTGCTTCTGGAGGTTGCCGGCTGCAGCCGGTTTACGGCGGTATTTTACCTGATTGGCTGGGCCTTTCATGCAACCATGCGGAGAGTGTGGTTTCGGAAAATATCCGGAAAAGTGGACAGCTGAAATCGCGCAATGGTTTTGTTTTCGGGCCTTCTTGAGATTCTGATGGCATCGCTTTTGTATCTCTATTTCTGGTTTCAGGTGTATTATCCGATTCTGCAGCAGCCAAGGATCAGTCAGGACGGTTATAATTTCGGAAACGGATGAAAGCTGTACAGTAAGGGGCATGTTCTGGTGATCGGAATTTATGTCCTTCTTCTGTATGTGTTTCTGCATGCTCTTCAGGGAAACAAGGTGGGAGAGCATAAGCCGGCCAGTAATTTCCTGAGTCAGACCTTTGCGATGATTCTGGTGAACCTGATCACATATTTATGAAGAGAGATGCGAAAATAATCCCCTGTACGCCTGCCGGACAAAGGTGAGGGCCGGCATGATTGGATATGCGCAGGTGTATGGCAAGTACAACAGCTCCGAAGAGGAGCGTTTAAATCTGGACCTGGAGTACATACAGAACTACAGCCTGTGGCAGGATATTCAGCTGTTCTTCCTGAGTCTTAAGTTTATTGTGGAAGCGGACGGGGAGGAAGAGTAGAGCGGCGCAGACTGTGATCGCGGTTCACACCAGTGTATCCTTCATAAGCGCGGTTCACACCAGCGTATCTCCATTGTCCCGCAGCCACTTTTTCCAGATGCGGTAGTCTGGCATGATCCGTTCCACCTCGGCCCAGAAGTCAGGGCTGTGATCCATATGAACGAGATGGCAAAGCTCATGGACAACGACATAGTCGAGGCATTCCGGCGCGGTCAGATACAGCTTCCAGTTAAAGGAAAGCGTGCCGCGGGAGGAGCAGCTGCCCCAGCAGGTTTTCTGGGCGCGGATGGAAACGCGTGTGATGGGACGGTGCGAGGGTGGCAGCATCGGTTCATAGTAAGCAATGCGATCCAGGAGAATGGGACGAAGCCGTTTGACCGATTCCTTTTGGATTGCGTTTTTTTCTTCGTCAGAAAGGTGCGGCGTTCTGGCTTCCCGCTCCTTTCTTTTCTTTGCCTGAGAAGCCATGTGGGAGAGGATCCAGGAAGTGTGCGATTGCAGGAATTTCTGCAGCTCGTCCTCTCTGCAGCGCAGCGGAATCCGTACCTCCAGCGAGAAGTCCGGGCGGACGATGATTGCAAGCGATTTTCTGCGGCTGCGGACCAGAGTATACGGGATGGCAGCGGTATACGGAGTGGGAGCAGTATACGGAGTGGAAGCAGCATACGGAGTGGAAGCAGTATACGGAGTGGAAGCAGCATACAGAGTGGCAGTGGTATACGGAATGGGAGCGGGCGCTCCGTCCCGGAGTGTCAGGAGAAGCGTGCGGGATTCTGTGAATCCGGAAGAAGCGGGCATGGCAACACCTCAGTCAAAAATGTGCGAACAAAAATATCTGCAAGCAAGATAAACAACGAGGAGATTATATCACGATGAAGAAGTGCATTCTGGTCTGTGCGGGAGATTTTACCCCGGTGGACTTTCATAAAGAAGAGGGCGACTGCATTATCGCCGTGGACAACGGGCTGACCTATCTGACGGAAATGGGGGTTCTGCCGGATTATTGCCTGGGAGATTTTGATTCGCTTCTTCCACTGGGGAGACAGACCCTTGAAGAGATACAGAAGGAGGATCCGTCCAGAGTGGTGACGCTTCCGGTTGCAAAGGATGACACGGACACGATGGCTGCGGTCCGCTTCGGATTAAAGCTTGGTTATCTTCGCTTCGATCTCTATGGCACGCTGGGCGGCGCACGGATTGCGCACACAATTGCGAACCTGCAGGTTCTGAATTTCATCAGAAACAACGGCGCACAGGGTTATCTGATGGACCTCAATCAGATGATCTTTCTGATTCGGAACGAAACGAAGGAATTCCACAAAGGCTTTGCAGGGCGATTTTCCATGTTTGCCGTGGATCCCGAAATCCGGGGCGTCACCATTCGCGGAATGAAGTATGAGGTCAGCGACTGCACGATGACGAACGATTTCCCGATCGGCTGCTCGAATGAAATTGAGCCGGAGCGGCAGGCTGCCGTTACGGTTGCGGAAGGCACTGCTCTGGCCGTGGTGGGCTGGGATTGATCGCCTCCGCAGCGCAAAAGAGCAAGCTGGGGATGAAACTGGTCGGAAGAAATCATCCCTGCGATGAAAAAGAGTGAGCTGGGGATGAAACCGGGCGGAAGAAATCATC
>ULJH01039113.1_pt1 | contig 10783 bp, 15 predicted proteins | sample 1950781 | NCBI WGS metagenome assembly ULJH01 (sample SAMEA4835462, study PRJEB28245) | human gut metagenome | biome: gut microbiome; material: fecal sample | place: Denmark | collected 2008 | reverse complement strand
TTCGTCAAAGCCCTCGGGAGTACACCCGCTGCACAATTTTTCTTTGCGGACTATAATGGTGTTTTTATCCTTTTCCTCGAAAGAAAGAATATCATTATAGCCGATTTTATTGCGGACTCTTATTTCATACGGAATTGTAATTCGTCCTCGTTTGCCGAGGACTCTGACAATCTTTCTATTCATCAATATCACTCTCCTTTAAGACTCAAATAAGCACCTGCCGCAACTGCGACAATAGTTCGGACACTCTGCACACTCTTTGCCGTTATCGGTCAAATCGCAGTTGCTGAGTTCATCTTCGAATTCGCTCTCATCGATAACTCTGACCTTGATTTTCCCATCATCAAAATATGTCTCAAATAGGGTGTCCTCATCAATGTCAAGCGCGGCTGTCAATTTTTCCGGCAGTAAAATTGTGAATTTTGTTTTGTACTCCATTTCCTTCTCCTTAATAATCGTACTGAAAATCGAAAAGCGTTAATTGCTGTGCTTCTTTTACGATGCAATGATTGTTTTCTTCTGCCTGCTTTTTCAAATCATAATTACCAATGAGCAGTTCTTCGAACATTTCGCCCGGTTTTGTGCTTTGAAGCATATTGTGCAGTCGTTCTTTCACAAAAGTATCGAATCCGTATTTTTCGGCGAGACTGCAAATATACGGATCGTTATTGTAGGTAATAATGAATTTGCAATTACCCTCATACTTCTCATGAATACCATACATAAATTCAAACAGCTTTGCGTGTTCATCACTGCCGAAGTTGGCTTTCTGATAGTACTTTTCCGTACCCTTGTACGGAGGGTCAAGCAAAATAAAAGTGTCTTTGCCTGCAGCATAAGAAATGCAGTCCTTGTAGTCTCTGTGCATGATAACGGCATTTCTGAGTCTGCTGCAGGCGGTAACAAGTCTGCCAAAGCGTTTGGTCATGTCTTTTTTTGCTATGGCAAAGGTTTTTCCGGTAGATGAGAAGCTGAATATCTGATTTTCGAAGAAAGCGACAGCCTTCTCGATATGCGACCATTCGGCTTTTTCCACTGTGACCGAGGTTTCTGTCAAATCATCAAGAATATTCGGTACATCGGCGAGCATTGCCTTATTTATTCTGAATAGTTCTTCTGAATTGAAAGACAGATAAAGACGACCCAATAGGTAAGCAAGCTTCTCATTTTGCTGTAATACACGAAAGAATTTCACCAAATCGCCGTTGTAATCATTGATGATTTCTCTTTCAACGGGCTTTTTTCTCAGAAATACTTCAGCACTTCCCATACACGCTTCCACATAAGTCTTGTGGGGCGGCATAAAAGCGTCAATTGTTGTGTAAATACAGCCTTTGCTTCCTGTCCACGGCAGTGGACTTACAGAACCGGACAATATAACCGACCTCCTTTCGGGAGGCAGTTGCGTTATAATACAAAAACAGACCGTTCTTGTGTTTACACACGCAAACGGCCTCAATTTCATTTATTTTTATTTAGTTTGTGTCCCGCGCTGAGAGTTGTGCCTTTAATCTCTGTAGCTGCGCTTCATATCGGTTAATCCTATGAAGTTGAAAGCAGCAGAGAATAACAAAGGCAACAAGTCCGCCGAGTCCCATTCCTATGAAGAAAAACAGCATTTCAATCATAGCGCATCTCCATTCCGGCATCCATATCCTCGCTGCAATCATCAACCGAGGTTCTATTGACATATTCGCCTATAATACCGAGTGCCTCGTCATAACTCTGCGCGGTATCTGTAATGCGCTTGGTCATTTCCTTTGATTGCTCTGCAAGCCCATTATGCCGCAGTGTTCTTGCGGCAATACCCATAAGGTTAAAGATGTTACCGTTCTGTCCGATAAGCGGGCAATCGGGTTTCTTTGTTCCTGTAAGACTGAATCCACCCAACTTATTTTCAACATAATCGGACAGCCAAGTTCCGCCTAAATCCGAATGAGTTCCGATTCGCCACATGGCAAGTTTGCCGATATCCACTTTCGTATCATCGCTAAACTCATAGAGCAGACAGGTCAATCCGTTATTTTCGAAGACGGCGCAGTTATCGTCTGAGAATTTTGTTCCGTCGAGAAGGATTCCTTCTTCGGTAAAAAGGGCATTGATTCCGTCAACCCACTCCTGTGGATTCCCGCCGCATCCCTGAAGGATAAGCCCTTCTTTTCCTTCATACCCACGGAGTTCATTCTTATCGATTTTCTTAATGCTCATAATGTTTGTTCCTCCGTCATTTCAGTATCGGTTTCGTATCCCCAAAGGTTATTTGCGAATATTTCCGCTTCTTTTGCTTCGGGGTAATAAGTGTCGGTACACTCGCCGTGTTCGTAAGTCTTTCTGCCGCAGTTCATTCCGATGTCTTCATCTGCCCATTCATGTTCAAATGAAACCTCGGGATATCTTTCTGCAAGTTTTTCGATAATGGGGTGGGGAGCACTCCAAGCGGTGTAAAACGAAAACGCGGGATTTTCCGAAATGTCCGAACGGTCAAGGTTGTCATAGCCGTAGGAATTCCACTTTGTTCCCCAATTCTTTATTGACCAATCATACCAACTTGGCGCGCCGTACATTACTTCGTTGCGGAAAGCCTGACGGCCGAGTTCCCAGTCTTCTCTCTTGACATCTTTGCGCATACGGAGAAAGATGTTTTCCTTGTCTTCCGGGATATTAAGTAAGTCCATATCCTTATTTGCACCATCAAAAGTGCAGATGTCGACAAACTCTTTGTAGGCTTTTAATCCTCGTTCCATAGAGGAACCCGTTTCAATCTGCAAACTTTCCGGCATGGGAATGACTTTGTTGAAATCAAGAGAGCCGATTCCGAATCTGCTATCCTTAACTGATTCGAGCAGTTCACTTATTTTCTCCCGATCACCCGTCAACCGGATAGTGTTTATAATATGGTTAGGCATGATGGTTACTCCTTTACAATTCCGAATTCGTGGTTTATTTCGTATAGTCTCTGCCCGATAGCAGAAATGACAGGTACGCTGACTGCGTTACCTGCCATTTTATATAGGTGACCGTCTTTCAGACCGGTTGCCTGTGCTTTATAGAATTGTTCGTCCGTGAAACCTTGCAACCGCCAACATTCGATAGGCATAAGTTTGCGGATTCTTCCTTTATGGTAAATTCCGTGCTTATCCTGTGCGGTTATCGTGAACATGGCTTCATTCGGCTCTTTCATACGGCGACCCTGCTGACGGACAGTTTCTCTGTCAGGTGTCAGTATTGCTCTCGGTGCGTCTTCAATAAGAACCGCAGAGTGTTCGCCTCTGTGATTACTTACTCCTGAATCCTGTCTTGCGGTTATGCATCGGGCAACATCGGTAATGACCGGATCGGCGTTCATATCGATAAAATACAATCCGGTTTTCCCGCCCCAACCGCCTGAGCCTGCACACTGCGTACAGGCTATTCCGTCTGTTTCGTAGACTCTTTGACCCTGTGGTCCCGGGATAAGTTGCTTAAGATTTTTCGCATTGCCGCCGCTGAGAGGAAATACCTTTCCGGCACATCTCGGATCAAGATATCCGACAATATACAACCGTCTTCGCTGTTGGGGGACTCCGAAGTATTTGCTGTTAAGCACCATCCATTCGAGATTATACCCCATTTCAACAAGCGCGGAGAAGATGGTATTAAGCGTCCGGCCGCTGTCATGCGATAACAGGCCGAGGACATTTTCCAAGAGTAAAAATGGAGGCCGTTTTTCTGCAAGGATTCGGGCAATTTCAAAGAAGACAGTTCCTCTTGTATCTCGGAAACCGAGACGCCGTCCTGCAACCGAGAAGCTTTGGCAAGGAAATCCGCCGCAAAGCAGGTCGAAGTGGGGGAGTTCCCTTGGATTGATTGTTCGCAAATCGCCATAATTCAAACCTCCTTTTTCTCCGTAAATGGCGTTATACGCTTTTTCTGCGTTCTTATCAATTTCTGCATGACCGACGCATCTGTAATGACCTGTATTTACGAGTCCGGAATGAAAGCCGCCAATACCCGAACACAAATCAATGAATGGGATTGCCATAGGGCATCCGTCCTGTTTTTCTGCTTCACCTCACATTTACATAGATTGTTCGCTGATAGTCTGTTCCTGAGCTTGTTCCTGTAACTCCCGGTCGATTTCTTCCTGTGTCAATCGACGGAATGAGTCTTCGCCGGGGATCAGCGCAAGCGCTCTGCCATTATCCCATTTCATTAGGAGTTGACCGATATCATCCACACTCTGAACCGTTCCGCGCATACCGCTTTCAACAGGAGAATATGGGTCGTTCATACTAAGCAGCATTACTCTTGTTCCCGGGGGATATGACTGTTTATATCTCTCAGCCTGTCTGTGTAATCGTTCCCAATCATTCATCTTTCTTTACCTCCTGAATTTTGTTTTGATTTGCTGTCTTCGCCACAATCATATACACCACTCCTTTCGTTATTAGATTTATATCAACGCTCAAAATGCGCTATATACGAAAAAAGAGGTTGCGCATACAATTTATGCGCAACCTCCGAGAACACAAACATTTAACAATCAGAAAAGCAAAAAAAGGGGCAGACCTTACGAAATCAATCGTAAAATCTGCCCCTAAAACCCTATGAATTTAGTTCAAGTCCTCCCCAAAGGTCGATTTGGGGAAATGATATCTTTTGAATTCCACCTTAAAAATCGGCATGAAAAAACCCAGAAACCGTTGTGGTTTCTGGGTTTTCAGCCCCGATATCTTTTTCGGTGCTACTTGTTGGCATTACACCGAAGTTTTAATACAATGACCCCCATCCAAGCCTTGTGGGGGTCAAATTCGTTTTTCAAGGCCTAAATGGGGGTCATTTTTCAAAAATATTCGATTTTGGGGGTCACTTTTCAAAAGTAGCTTTTTTATTTTGCTTTCCAGTCGATTGAATCGACCAGTTTCTCGTACTGCGGAGTGGTGACAATGCGTCGATTCGGCCATCGGAAATGCGTATAGTTTTCGACGACTCTCATATCGAAGCGAGGACCATTCCAGATCACATGGTTTTGAACGTCCTCCATTGTGACGGAGAGAAATTGGAAGCCATCTTTTTCTGCAGCTTCAGCAAGCTCCTCCTCATTGAATTCGGTCTCGTGTTCTCCGTGAATATAGATCAAGAGATTCGGAGAGGGCTTCCCGTACAGGATGGCCGGAAGGCCAGGCACGTCGTAAGTCTCCTCCCAAATGTCAAAGGCTTCTTTTTCCATTCAGTCACCATCCCAGACTCCGTCCGGACGCATTCGAGCCATCGCCAGCAATTGAGTGAGAGCACGTTTTGCATTTCCTTCAGTGGGCAGCCAGTAGTCATTGGACGCATCATCGTGCAGGACCTTGATTGCTTTCTGAAGAACTGGAATGCTCTCCGCTCCGGTCAGACCGTAAATTGAGCGAATGCCGTTCTCGCCAAAGACATCCGGTCGGTAGTAGATTTTCGAGTAGTTGTAGGTCACATTCAGCCAGAGCTCCGTGGTCCCATTCATCGCATAAGTTCCACCTCTCATGAAGTGAGGCTCTTCGGTTTCAAGGACCGCATGAGTCACCGGATCACGCAGCGAAATGTCATAGCTCATCGACCACACCTTCTTTCGTCCTGGGTCGCTTCTTTGGTGCGAACTGCCAGACGTAATCCACAAAATGGTCCCAGTTCATTTTGAGCTGATCATAGACATCGATCTTCAGTTCGGGCGCATCATCACGCCCGCCATGAACCCAACTGGTGAGAAGAACTTCCCATTCGCACTTGCTACAGAAATAGTACATGGTGATGTGGCGAAGCTCCTCAGAGAGTTCCTCACGAGTGGGCCTCTTTTTCAGAAACTTTTCGAGGTCCGCAGTGAAGCCGCCGTGATCAAAAACATTCATTTCATAGATTTCTTTTCGATTCACTGACTCAACAAAGACGAACCACTTCATGTCTGCTTTCTTCACAAGACCGCCTCCTTCCTCATTTTTAGATTCAGCCTCTTCATCGACCCGTTCAAATTCCGGAGCAGGATTTGCTTCGAGAATTTCGTCCAGGGTCCGGGGTGTGTATTTCATGTAAGGCATCATGCAGCCCACATTGATGAGCCGTGAAGGAATGCCGACATTCCAGACTTCCTTTTGCCATTTCTCAACAAGCTCCCACTCGCGGGTGTTGTGTACATGACCATAGAGCATGACCGCCCCGTAGTGTTGGTTCCGGTAAAATGGAATCGGATAATGACTCAGAATGACAAAGCGGCCGTTGTCGTTGACCTCCATGTAATCTTCAATGGACTCCCACTGAAAGCGAAGCCGTCCTTTCACAGCATCGTGGTTCCCGCGCACCAGGTGCAGGTGGCCTTTGAGTTCCTTCAGAATTTTGAGGCTCTCTTCTTCGTTCTTCCAGAATGCATCCCCGAGGACATAGACATGGTCATCTTCAGTGACTCTTTCATTCCAGTTGTTCACGAGGACTGCATTCATCAAATCAGTGTCGGCAAAAGGTCTGTTGTCGAACCGGATCACATTCTTGTGGTGAATGTGAAGATCGGAAATGTAATAGTTCATTTATTCACCTCCCAAGGCGATCAACCGTCCGCGAATATCTCATCGCAGATTTTATCGAATATTAAGGCTTCCGGGTTTAAGAGCTTGTCCTCAAACTCTGCCAAATCGTCAGAAGAATCCTCCTCAATGTATAGAAGGTTATTGAATGTGAAGTGTTTCCCGGGGCGCTTGATTACATCGAGCACAAAATCGTTCCCCCAGAAGCCTCCGGTCAGCGGCACCCATTTCCGGCCGAAGGACTCATAGCACAGGTCACCGAGCCAAGCGCGAAGCATCCGTACATATTGACCTTCATGCTTGACAATGACCTGGGAGATTCGGCCTTCGGATATTTTCATAACGTAAGGCCAGCCCCAAGTGTTGATATGCTCCCAAGTCCTGCCCGGGATGGTAAGCTGTGATGAGCTGACGTATTCCACGGGCGTGAGCAAGGGAATGTCGCGGTAGGCAACGTTGTGGATCGCGTTGTGGTCCCCGGTGCAGTATGCTTTCCATGCTTTAACGGTTCCTACGTAATCCTTTGTCTTGGCAAGCCGATTCATCACCACGCGGATTTCATCAATAGTACCTACATACATTTTGTCGAAAGAACAGAAGGCCGGAACCGCCGGGTCGTAAAGATTGAGGTTGAAATACTGTTCAGCCATTCTGCTCCTCCTTAATCATGGTCTGGAGCCATTCGTCGGATTCAAACTCATCGTACAGAAAATGCATTTTGTCGATTCGTTTGTCAATGTGCCAGTGGCCGCAGAACCAGGCTTTGTAGTCGACGGATTCTTCGATTGTGTCGAGCCATTCCTCGGTACTGGAATCTACCTCTGATTGGTCGATTCCGGGCAAAAAAGCCTCCCGGGGTTCGTATTTGAACGGACAAGTATGCGATAGGATCACGTCAAGGCCACTGTTGGCCACACGTCGCCCCACACGGGCTTTTATTTCCTCGGAGGGCTGTTCATCCGCCCACCAACCATAGCCCCGAGAAAGGCGGTAATTTTTGTCCACGGAAAAGGTACCGCCGATGACCAGATATCTGACACCATCGATGACATAAATATTCCCGTCCCGGGCAAAGAGCAAGTTCGGATATTCCTCCTCGTACCAGACGGGACCGTCATTCCATTCTTTTGCTTTGTAGCTGGGAATGTTTGCCGGGCGCTGCTCGTGGTTACCGTGGATACAGAATATTGTGGGAGCGAGCTTGGCAATCTGTTCTTTGAATTGCTTGTCTCGCTTGCCGCCGTAGTAGTTGGCTCCAACGTCGCCGAGGATTACTATGGTGTCTTTTTCGGTAAGTTCCATGTACCGACAGAAGACCTGCAGTTTGAAGGGCGACCCATGGATGTCGCCAGTGAAATAGACCATGATTTTTCCACCTTTCCATCATAAGATTATACATATATAATTCGAAAAATCTCGTTTTTCCCGAAAATGTAATAGGTTTCGGCAAAAATGTAAACGTTGAATTTGACCAGCAGTGGGATTTCTGACTTGTGGTATATTGAGGCCCTGCTGCCCCGGCCATATAATTATCTTGTCTTCGTGAAAGGTCGGTTCCTTCGGAGTGACTCTTTTGTGGCCACTGCAGCATCGAGCAGGACCCGGCGCTCGTACTCATTGCAATCAGCGAGGAGCCGGGCAAACTCATGATTGGAGACCTTGATGGTATTTTCCATACTGTCCACCAGGAGTTCATCAGAGGATACGTTGAGCGCATTTGCCAGGGCGACCAGGGTCTCGAGACTCATGCTTTTGCTCCCGGTTTCTATACAAGAGATGTACGAGGGTGAACGGTCTATGAGCTCCGCAAGCACCATCTGCGACAAGCCCCTCCGTTTTCGGATTGCCCGGACCTTCTTTCCGATGGCAATATAGTTTATAACCATAATTATAGCCTCCAGACTAAATTTTTCGCCTTTTATTATACCCATAGGCTGCAATATAGTCCATAGGTTATAGAAAAATTTATCTGTAGTTGTTATAATATTTCAAAAATTAAGCCTATAGGCAGTTCCGGAGGGACAAAATGAATATCGAAGAACAAGATTTTTATCAGAAAGTCGGCGCCCGGGTCCGGGAAATTCGTACCCAGAAGAAATTGAGCCAGAGCGAGCTGGCAGTCAAAGCCTCTCTTTCATTGCCCCACATCAGCGCAATTGAGCTCGGTAAGAAAGCCATGAAGATCGAAACGCTGGTGAGAGTTGCTGAGGCTCTTGAGGTTTCAACCGATTATCTGCTCCGCCCGAACAGCCCGGCGGTGAACACAATCTACCCGAAGGAGTTTGAAGAAGTCCTTGGAGATTGCTCACCAGATGAGGTCGAATCGATTGTCAAAGTCGCAAAGGAAATCAAGTCCTCCCTTCGAAAAGCAAAGAATAACTGATCCACAGCGGACCGGGTTTTAAGCCTGGTTCGCTATTTTTTTCGCTAAACTTCACCCACAGTCAAGTTCTTGACTTGTGGGTTATTTATTTTCTGGCGGTATGTTCTTATACTTTTTGTACGCGGCATTAGGTAAGTTTCTGGAATGTACTCATTCCCGGGGGCCAAAAGCGTGAAAGAGGTAATTGAATGGAATTCGTAGAACCGGAGCGCTGGTGCTCAATGAATGAGATCGCCGAGTTCCTCGGGATCACAAGAGATACTACTCTTGCATGGATCGAAAAGCGCGGGATGCCGGGTGTAAAAGTTGGCCGAACTTGGAAGTTCAAAATCAGTGAAGTTGATGCCTGGGTCCGGTCACAGAATGGACAAAAAGATTCACGACAGGAGGACTGAGAATGGACGAAATCGATGTCTATGAAAAAATGAGTGCGATTGCCGAAACGCCTCAATTCTCGATGATCTTCGGCACAGAAAATGAGCAGTCGAGGTTGATTGCCGAGCATAAGAATTGGTTGAAGGAAATACGCCACGAGCGACCGAACCCGGGGGCTCACTTCAAGGTCGGCATATACATTCGCTATTTCAACCAGACGAAATACGAGAACTACCTCTCATACCACAAGAAGCAGTTTGCGGACACCGTTGCGCTCTGCCCCAATTGGGACCTTGTTGGCTTTTATATAGATGAAGGCTCCTCGGCCCCGAACATGGAAACCGCGCCAGAATGGAGCCGCCTGCTGCAGGATGCCTTTGATGGGAAGGTCGACTTGATCATCACTCAAAAGGTGTCCAATGTAACAAGGAAGATGCATGAGATCACGATCCTGGCAAGGTTGCTGGCCGCGCAAAAGCACCCCATCGGGATTTACTTTATTTCCGAGGACATTTTCACCCTGGCTTCCTATTACCAGGAAGACCTAAAGGATACGACCTTCTTGCCGAGCCCGGATTGGAAACTGCTCCCCGACGACCCGGAGGTGAATGCCGATGATTGATAATGACAAGAAGCAGCAAAAGGCCGAACAGAAGGAGCGGGTCCGTCAGAGAATGCGCGTCAAAGTCGACGCAGAAAACTACGAATACATCCCGGCCAAAGAGCAGGTCGATTACTACAGTACTGATGTCCACCAGCGGGTTGCGATTTACGTGCGAGTTTCGACCGATGACGTAAGGCAGACCACCTCTTTCGAACTGCAGCAGAAATACTACGAAGACTTCGTCAAAGGCCACCCCAATTGGGAGCTTGTCAAGATTTATGCCGATGAAGGAATCAGCGGGACCTCGCTCAAACATCGTGATCAGTTCGTTCAAATGATCAGCGATGCGAAGGCTGGAAAGATCGACTTGATCGTCACCAAAAGCGTATCCCGTTTCGCCCGAAATGTGGTTGACTTTGTAGGAATGGTTCGAGACCTTGCCGAGCTTCGTCCCCCGGTTGGAGTGTTCTTCGAATCAGAATGTATCTTCTCATTGAATGACGATTCGCAGATGGCGCTCACATTCCAGGCGACCATGGCAGAAGAAGAATCGCACACCCGTAGCCGCAGCATGGAGACTTCTCTCCGGATGCGACTTGATAATGGTATCCCGCTCACTCCGAAGCTCCTGGGGTATACACACGATGCAGACGGCAATCTGATCATCAACCCCGAGGAAGCACCGACGGTGAAGCTTGCATTCTATATGTATTTGTACGGATACTCCACACAGCAAATAGCAAACGCCTTCATTGCCTTGGGTCGGAAGTCCTACCTTGGAAACATCAAATGGACCTCCGGCGGCATCGTTCAGATTCTCCGAAACGAGCGGCATTGCGGTGAGGTGTTGACTCGTAAGACATTCACGGAAAACTATCGAAGCCACCGGAC
>ULJH01008396.1_pt1 | contig 10785 bp, 10 predicted proteins | sample 1950781 | NCBI WGS metagenome assembly ULJH01 (sample SAMEA4835462, study PRJEB28245) | human gut metagenome | biome: gut microbiome; material: fecal sample | place: Denmark | collected 2008 | reverse complement strand
AAAATAGACCTGTTTTGGAAAAAGAGGTTGAAAAACTGTTTACTCTATGGTACAATCACTTTTGTTTGATTGAATATAATCTATCCCACGGAGGTGTGATATGGGAGCTTTGAGAATAACTTTAACGATTATTTTTATTATTATATGTCTTGCACTGACAGTGCTTGTTTTAATGCAGGAAGGCAAAGATGAAGGACTGGGAGCCATCAGTGGTGCGGCAGAAACCTACTGGGGCAAAAATAAAGGACGTTCCATGGAAGGAAACCTGGTAAAGATTACCAGAGTTTTAGCGGTTCTGTTCTTCCTTATGGCGATTGTCTTAAACCTGAATGTTTTTTAATGCATGATGAACGAAAGCACTCTTTGTAAGAAGAGTGCTTTTTTTACATGGTAGTTTCTGCATCCGCAGGCGGAGAAGCCCTGTTACGGAAAGGCATGAGGATTGATATGAAAAAGAAAAGAAACACAGAAAAAATAATTACAGGTACTTTCATAGGACATGCCAAAGGCTACGGCTTTTTGCGGGAGGATGCAGAGGACGGAAATAAGAAGGCGGATTATTTTGTACCGGAGGACATGACAAACGGAGCCTTCCACATGGACCGGGTGGAGGCGGTTCTTTTACCGGACACCGAAGGAAGGCGTCCGGAGGTTAAAATTACAAACATACTGGAACGTGGTATTACAAAAGTGGTCGGTACCTTTGAGCGTTCCAAAAACTTCGGCTTTGTGGTGCCGGATTCCGCTAAAATAGCGAAGGATATTTTTATTCCCCTGGAACGTTCCAAGGGCGCCGTGACCGGACACAAGGTTGTGGCGGAAATTACCGATTACGGCAGAGGCAGACGCAGCCCCGAAGGAAAAATCACAGAGATTATCGGTCATATCAATGACCCCGGCGTGGATATCCTTTCCATTGTAAAGGGCTTTGATCTGCCGGTTGCATTCCCGGAAAAGGTCTTAAATCAGGCGGAGCGTGCAGTGAAAGAGGTGGAGGAAGCCGACAGAGTGGGCAGACTGGATTTACGCAATCTTCTTATGGTGACCATAGACGGCGAGGATGCCAAGGATCTGGACGATGCGGTCAGTCTTACCGTGGACGAAGAAACGGGCAGGTACCACTTAGGCGTGCACATTGCGGATGTGTCCAACTATGTGCAGGAAAATTCCGCACTGGACAGGGAGGCTCTGAAAAGGGGCACCAGTGTCTATCTGGTGGACCGGGTTATTCCCATGCTGCCCCATGCACTGTCAAACGGCATCTGCTCCTTAAACGAAGGCGAGGACAGGCTGACCTTAAGCTGTCTTATGGAGATTGACAAAGAGGGCAATATTGCGGATTATAAAATAACCGAGTCCGTCATCAGGGTAAACAGGCGCATGACCTATACGGATGTTGCTAAAATCATTGTGAATAATGACGAAGAAACCTGCAAAAAGTATGAGGAACTGGTACCCATGCTTCTTTCCATGAAGGAGCTTTCCATGTTGCTTCGGGAAAAGAGAATGCAGAGAGGTGCCATTGACTTCGATTTCCCGGAGAGCAAAATCACACTGGATGCCGAAGGCAGACCGCTCGAAATAAAGCCTTATGAGAGAAATCTTGCAAATATGCTGATTGAGGATTTTATGCTGGCGGCAAACGAAACGGTGGCGCAGCATTTTTACTGGCAGGAGCTTCCGTTTGTATACCGTATCCATGAAAAGCCGGACGGGGATAAGATGCAGAAATTAAACATCTTCATCAACAATCTGGGCTATTACATGAAATCCGTGGGGAAGGCACACCGCAGAGTGACGGAAGAGGAAATCCATCCCAAGGAAATCCAGAAGCTCTTAAAGAAAATTGCGGGTACGCCGGAAGAAGCGCTGGTGAGCCGGCTGACGCTGCGCAGTATGAAGCAGGCAAGATACAGTACGGTCTGTGAGGGGCACTTCGGACTTGCCTGCGATTATTACTGTCATTTTACCTCGCCTATCCGCAGGTACCCGGATTTACAGATTCACCGTATTATAAAGGACCAGCTCCGCAACCGCATGAGTGAGGAAAAGGCGCTGCACTATGAAAGCATTCTGCCGGAGGTGGCAAAGCACTCCTCCGAAACGGAAAGGCGGGCGGAGGAAGCCGAAAGAGAAACAGATAAGTTAAAGAAAATGGAATAATATGGCGGAAAGAATCGGAGAGGAATACGAGGGTATTATCTCCGGCATCACGGCATGGGGCATCTATGTGGAGCTTCCCAATACCGTGGAGGGCATGGTGCATGTATCCAGACTGCCGGGGGACTATTATTTTTACAATGAGAACCTTTGCGAAATGATAGGCGAACATACCGGCAGAAGCTATTGTCTGGGAGAGCCAGTAAAAATTAAAGTAACCGGCACGGACAGCATGACAAAAGCCATTGATTTTGATATAGTGGAAGATACCGGAGAGGACGATGCGGAGGAATAGTGCCGCAAAGTGCGATTCCGGAAACAGAAAGGCGGGACAGCTATGAAACAGGAAGCCATGAAACTGGTTGCCAACAATAAAAAGGCGTACCATGATTATTTTATAGATGAAAAATACGAAGCGGGACTGGTGCTGCACGGCACGGAGGTAAAGAGCCTTCGCCTGGGAAAATGCAGTGTAAAGGAAGCTTTTGTGCGTATTGAAAATTCCGAAGTGTGGATTTACGGTATGCATATCAGCCCCTATGAAAAAGGAAATATTTTTAACAGGGATCCGCTCCGCCCCAAAAAGCTTCTGATGCATAAGGATGAAATCCGCAAGCTGACCGGTAAGATTTCCGAAAAAGGGTTTACCATTGTGCCGCTGCAGGTTTATTTTAAGGATGGAAGAGCTAAAATCGAAATCGGTCTTGCCAGAGGTAAGAAGTTGTACGACAAGCGGCAGGACATTGCCAAGAAAGACCAGCGCAGGGAAGCGGAAAAAGAATTTAAGGTAAAAAACCTATATTAAATTTGTATTAATTTTTTATACGTTTCTTGACGGAAGAAAGAAGAGTGCATATAATATAGGTAACAATAAGGGCTAGTCAAGGTTTCGACAGGAGTCTTGCAGCTGGAGAAGCTATCCGCAGGCGATGCGTCAAATCGCAAAAATAAATATAAACGCTGAAGATAATTTAGCATACGCTGCCTAATGGCAGCTGTCCGCTCTAAGGCACTCACACTTTAGAATCCGGGCATCGACTATGTGAGAAACGACACGGTCTAAGCTTTGCAGCCGTGGGCGTATCATGAAGCTACTGAGTACGGCAGGCTGTCAATTTCCTGCTGTATGAGGGAACGGGACATTCGTCCGAGATAATTGACTATGATAGTAGAAGGACAGGGAATGGGCTTTTGGACACGGGTTCGACTCCCGTCTGGTCCACTTCTTAACAATGAAGGGTCGGTCTATTTTAGGCCGGCCTTTTCTTTTTGGCAGAGAATAGAAAGGAGATACTCATGGATACCTATACCGATACAAGAGGAGAGCGTACGGTGGGAGGCTTTGTGTTCCAGACAACGGAAGACGCCGTACTGGCCTCACAGGAGCTGAAAAAAACAGAATACCTCAGGATGCATTTGTCCTATGACAACCCGGAAAAGGTAAAGCAGATATATGAAAAAGCTGTGACGGAGCGTACCTTCAGGACTCCGGTGGGCTACGGCTTTTTGTGGGAATTAAGGAATTTTCTTTTGGAAAACGGTATCCCGGAGGAGGAATTAAAGCCTATTCCGTTGCAGATATCCTACCAGCTCAGAAAAAACAGTTATACACCGGTGCCGAAGAAGAAGCAGGAGAAAGCATCCGGGCAGCCCAGGCTTATGATGTATTCCGTGATACTCAATATACTGCTTGCCATGGCGGTGGCAGCCATGTTTGCCATAGCTGCAAACGGCAAGAGTCCGAATATCCTGAACTACGAAAAAGCAATCACCAACCGCTATGCCTCCTGGGAGCAGGAGCTTACGGAACGGGAAAATGCCGTCAGGGAAAAAGAACGGGAACTGAATATACAATGACGGAAGCCGGATAAGACAGAACAACCGGAACAGAAACATAAAGACAGGTAAGAAAAGGCAGGGTATGGATATGGACAGACTGAAAATACTGGTGGTAGATGACGAAAGCAGGATGCGCAAGCTCATACGCGACTTTTTGGTAAAGGACAATTTTGAAGTCCTGGAAGCAGGGGACGGAGAGGAAGCTGTGGGCATTTTCTTTGAACAGAAGGATATAGCCCTGATTGTACTGGATGTAATGATGCCTAAAATGGACGGATGGGAGGTCTGCAAGGAAATCCGCAGATATTCCAAGGTACCCATTATCATGCTGACGGCAAAAAGCGCCGAAAGCGACGAACTGCTGGGATTTGAACTGGGGATTGACGAGTACATCAGCAAGCCCTTCAGCCCCAAGATACTTGTGGCGCGCATTGAGGCTATTTTGAGAAGAACCGTGCAGCATAACGAAGAGGAAATCCTTTCCGCGGGCGGTATTGAATTAAACAAATCAGCCCATATGGTCAAGATTGACGGGGAAAGCGTGGACTTAAGCTACAAGGAATTTGAACTTCTGACGTATTTCATGGAAAATCAGGGAATTGCCCTTTCCCGTGAAAAAATCTTAAACCATGTCTGGAACTATGATTATTTCGGAGATGCCAGAACCATTGACACCCATGTGAAAAAACTCCGCAGCAAACTGGGAAGCAAGGGTGATTTAATCAAGACCATCTGGGGGATGGGATATAAATTTGAAGCAGGACGTGAGGAATAAATGAAGCATTCCATTAAAAGACAGGTGGCACTGATTTTTATAGGGCTTATGGCGGCAACACTGTTAATCTGTTGGATGATCAACAATACCTTTCTGCAGAAATATTACGAAGAGGAGCGCAAAAAGGCACTCATCCACACCTATGAAATTTTAGACACCAATATGCAGAGCAATTCTTTCAGCGAGGATTCGTTTGAAATTGAAATGGAAAAAATATCGGGCAAGTACAACATCATGGGCGTGGTACAGGATACGGAAGCACGCATTATCGCAACCTTCGGCAACGACATGGACATGCTTAAAGGTCTTTTGTGGGACCGGATATACACACCGATTAAGGACCCTTATATTTTGGAGGAAACGGACCGTTACACCGTCCAGAAGGTCGAGGACTCCAAGACGAGGACGGAATATATGGAAATGGTGGGCTGGCTGTCGGAAGGACAGGCATTTTATATCCGTACGCCACTGGAAAACATCCGGGAAAGTGTAAAAATCGCCAATCGTTTTCTGTTTTACGTGGGTCTTATCTGTATTGCCATAAGCAGTGTTATTATTTTTTATGTGACCGGAAAGATTACACAGCCCATCTTAAAGCTGGCGGAGATTTCAGAGCGGATGACAAAGCTGGATTTTGATGCCAAGTACGAAGGGGAGCAGAAGAGCGAAGTCGGCCTTCTGGGTGAGCATATGAATACGTTGTCCGAGACCCTTGAGAGCACTATACAGGAGCTGAAAAATGCCAATATCGAACTCCACAAGGATATTGAGAACAAAGAGAAAATCGATTCCATGCGAAAGGAATTTCTGTCCAATGTTTCCCATGAGTTAAAGACCCCTATTGCGCTTATCCAGGGCTATGCGGAGGGCTTGCAGGAGGGTATCAACGACGATGCGGAAAGCAGGGAATTTTACTGCAGCGTCATTGTGGATGAAGCGAATAAAATGAACCAGATGGTAAAGAAGCTCATGACCCTGAATGAATTGGAATTCGGTAAGGAAACGGTGAATTTCGAACGTTTCGATGTGGTTGCTCTTATCCGCAACCATATCCAGTCCGCCGGTATTCTGGCAAACGGTCAGGATATTCAGATACGCATGGAGCCCAGTGACCCTATTTATGTCTGGGCGGATGAGTACATGACGGAGGAAGTGTTTACCAATTACTTTACCAACGCCCTGCATTACTGCGGCGGGGAAAAGATTGTGGAAATCCGCTTCGGCAAGGAAAAAGGCAAGGTGCGCATCAGTATTTTCAACACCGGCAATAAAATACCGGAGGAGTCTATTCCTTATCTTTGGGATAAATTTTACAAAGTGGATAAGGCAAGAACCCGGGAATACGGCGGAAGCGGTGTGGGACTTTCCATTGTAAAGGCAATTATGGAGTCCATGAACCAGAAATACGGTGTGGAGAATTACGAAAACGGCGTGGCTTTTTATTTTGAACTGGAAATGGTGGAAAAGGAAGGAAGCTGATTTTGGAAGATATAAGAGAAAAAGTAATCCTGGTGGGAGTGGACACCGGCGTAGCGGATGACTATGATGTCTGCATGCAGGAATTGAAAAGTCTGGCAGAGGCATGCCACATGCAGGTGGTGGGCATTCTGACCCAGAAAATGGAGGCTGCCAACAAGGCACTTTATATTGGCACCGGCAAAGTGGAAGAACTGCGGGAACTGGCGAAAATGACGGATGCGGAGCTGATTGTTTTTGAAGACAGCCTGACGCCGTCCCAGCTCCGCAACTTAAAGGACGAATGCAAGCTGCCCGTAATGGACAGAACCAATCTGATACTGGATATTTTTGCAAGCCGTGCCAAGACAAGGGAAGCCAAGCTGCAGGTAGAGGTGGCAAGACTTAAGTACCTTCTGCCGCGGCTGGTGGGACTGCACGATGCCTTAAGCAGGCAGGGCGGCGCCAGCGGCAGCATGAGTAATAAGGGTGCCGGTGAAAAGAAACTGGAACTGGACAGACGAAAGATTGAACACCGCATTACGGAGCTTTCCAAGGAGCTGGAAACCGTGTCCACGGAGCGCCGGACCCAGAGAAAGCGGAGAAGGAATTCCGGCATTCCACAGGTTTCCTTAGCGGGTTATACCAATGCCGGCAAATCCACCCTGTTAAATAAATTTGTGGATACTTACGGACTTCCCGAGGAGAAGAAGGTTCTGGAAAAGGACATGCTGTTTGCCACCCTCGAAACGGCGGTGCGCAAAATCGACGACGGCAGCCGGAAGCCTTTTTATCTGGCGGATACGGTTGGGTTTATCAACAATCTGCCCCATGGTCTGGTCAAGGCATTCCGCTCCACACTGGAAGAAATAAAAGAAGCGGATTTGATTTTGCAGGTGATTGACTTTTCCGATGTTAATTACAAAAAGCATATGGAAGTAACGGAGGAAACCTTAAAAGAACTGGATGCGGGGCACATTCCTGTCATTTATGTGTATAATAAGGCGGATCTATGCATGCCGGAAATCCCCAGATGTACGGACAACCGGATTTATATGTCGGCACAGGATGAAACCTGTATCAGAACTCTTCTTACCCTGGTTACGGACACTTTGTATGCCCACCGGATAGAAACCGAATTTTTAATCCCGTACGATAAAGGCGGCATTGTATCCGAGCTTCGTGAAAATGCAGAAGTGCTTTCACAGGATTACATTGAAAACGGAGTACGACTTGTGGTAAAATGCAGTGAGAAAGAACAAAGTAAATTCAGGATGTATATAAGCGAGTAAATAAGCCAGGTGTATTTACCGGCAGACGGTTCCGAGGGATATCGCGGACGGAAAGAAAAGGGGATTGTGAGATGGTACAGGACAGACTGGAAAACCAGATTTTATATATCATGTCAATATCTGCCGACAGGCAGTATACGGAATACTTAAACACTCTTTTAGGGCAGTACCGGAACCGCATGGTTTCCGCAGAGTACGCACAGCAGGAAGTAAACCGCACCTGGAACGTATACCAGCAGCGGATGCTTAGGGGAGAATTCCGCAGGCAGAATATGCAGCCGATGCAGGCAGCGCAGGGCGGTTTCACGCAGCCGGTGCAGGGAGTCAATCCGCAGGCGGCACAGAGCGGTTTCACGCAGCCGGTGCAGGGAGTCAATCCGCAGGCAGCACAGAGCAGCTTTGCACAGCCGGTGCAGGGAGCTCCGGCATGGCAGCCCGCTCCGCCGCAGAAGAAGAACAGCATGGAATTTACCATCGGCGCCGGACTTTTAAGCGTGGTCGGTGTGGTTTTCGTTTTAGTCGCTTTTGTAATGCTGGGCATTACCTATATGGACGGTTTCGTGAAAGGAATGTGCCTGTATGGCATGTCGGTGGTAATCCTGCTGGTTTCCGAACTCCTGCTCAGAAAGAAAATGCCGAAGTTTGCCGTGGGCATTACGGCGCTCGGCATATGCGGCATGTACGCTTCCACGATGATAAACTGTTCGTATTTACAGAATTTCAACGGCTACTGGGCTATGGGAATAGCTGTGGCAGTCAGCATACTGGCTCTTGTCATCAGCCGGAAAAGAGACTCCGGAGTCATGAAGGTCATCAGCTTTATCGGCTGCTATGTGTGTGCTTTTCCCATCCGCAATCTGTTTGACATGCCGGTTTTTGCCGTTGTGGCGGCAATTATGGTCTTAGTCAATCTGATGACGGTTTTCCTTCCCGTAAAACGGAGCCGTTATGCGGTGGACAACATACATTGTGTCACCCATATGATTTTTACCCTGATTATGGCAACCGGTGCGGCAATTCTGATAGATTCCTGGGCAGCACTGTATTATCTGTTGGCAGAAATGGCGGTACACCTTCTTATTCTCTACCGCATGTCCAAGGACGAACAGCACAGGACCGGTGCGCTTGTTATTTATTTTTGTACGCAGGCGTGGCTTCTTTTACTCTACATAATATTGGAAATTATACTGTTCCACGAAAAAACAGGGGAAGCCTTTGTGACTGCGGGGATTTTCTTTGCTGTCTGCCTGCTTGGATTCCTGCTTTTCCGGAAAGGGAAGGAAAAGTGGTTTTTTTACCTTATGTTTGTGGGAACAACCTTGATTACGTTTTCCTATTTTGGCCAGCGGGTCAACCAGAAAGAGGACACTTACTTTATGGTGGCGGGAACCGTAGCGGTACTCGGCGTGTTTTTATTGTCCAAGTGCCTTTCCAGAGTAAAATATCTGCAGGTCAGTGAAATCATAATTACCTTGTTTACGGCAATACAGGCAATCCATTTCTTCGTATTGGAAGAGCATATATACAGTTATTGTTTTCTGGGAGCATTTCTGTTGTCCCTTTTTGCGGTATATTATTTCAAACAGTTTTACGAGGAGACGGTTCTGCTTTTGTTTGTATTGTATATAATCGGAGAATTCCACAACGAATTGCAGCAGGCAGTGGTTATGGCGCTTTTCTTTATGGGAACACTGGCATTTAACTGCATTCCACTGTTTAAGAGCCGGTATACCAAGGTCATCAACTATATCAATTTAGGACTGATTGCCTTGCTGTATTTCTCCCTGCTATTCAGTTTTTCAAGCTTAAACTGCATTCTGATGCTGATAATCGGTATTGCTTATCTGGTGGTCTGCTTCCAGGAAAACTTTGGCATGAACTTCCGGATAAAGCATCTGATTACCGTGGGATTTTTATGCTATATGACGCTTGTGTGGAAGATGCCTTTCTCCCATCAGGCGGTGATAAAAAGTATTATTTTAATGGTCATTGCCATCGGAACCATAGTAATGGGCTTCCTGTTTAAGGAAAAGAAGCTGCGTATAGGCGGACTGATACTGACACTTTCCGTCTGCGCTAAACTGGCACTGTATGATTTCCCGGGGGCGGCAACGACCGAAAAGATGATTTTGTTCATGGTGGCAGGTGTCATTGTACTTGCTATTTCCGCTATATATATCGCATTGGAGAAAAGCCTGTCGGAATAGATGGGAGAAATGAGGAAAGTGTGAAAATAAATTTTCACACGCAAGATTTGTGTCTGCGCACACTTGACACAAACTTGATATGTATAAAAAGCATGTGCAGAAGTGAGGATTAATATGAAACGACCGAATCGATTTCTTATACGCGCAGTGTTTCTTTTCATAGGAGCTGCGATGCTTTCCGGCTGCGGCGCTACGTCGATGCCTTCACTGACCGAGGAGCAGGAGAACAAGATTGTAAAATATGCGGCGGATGCGGTTATGCGGCATGTGAATACCTATAATAACCGGCTGGCGGATTTATCCTTATATGAAGAAAAAGAAGAGAAACCGCAGGAGACGAAAGAGCCTGCAAGTGCCATGGATCCCACTGTGGAAACAACGGTTATTGATAAGAGCGAAGAACCGGCATCCTATAATCTGGCACAGGTTCTGTTGCCGGAAGGCTTTTCCATGGAGTATTCAGGTTATGAAGTAACGGACTCTTATCCGCAGACGGAGGAAATGGCGTTTGTGATTGATGCGTCCCAGAATAAAAAGCTGCTGGTACTGTCTTTTACCGTCACTAATAACGGAACGGAAAGTGTGGACATAGATATTAACGACAGGAAACCGTACTGTGTTTTGAAGATAAATGATACGGACAAATACTTTATCCAGACCACACTGTTAAACGACGATATCACCACCTATCACGGCACTATGGAAGCAGGCGCTGCAGTACAGCTTGTTATGATAGCGGAAATCCCGGAGGAGAAAGCGGACAGTATAGAAGCACTGAAGCTTTCCGTAACGGCGGGGGATAGGACAACGGTAACAGAGCTGCAATAGGGTATCTGTCATATAGTTGCATAATGATTTCAAACAGGCACAATGGGCAATTTTGCTTATTGTGTCTGTTTTTATAAAAAATAGCAAAAAAATGAAAAATAATGTATTGACAACCCGGGGAGAGGGTGCTATACTCAGTTTTGCTTTGAGGCGATAGCCAATAAGAAGCCAACAACAAAAAAGAAAATAAAAAGTTTTCAAAAAAGTTGTTGACAAACGAAAGAACTCA
>ULJH01027326.1_pt1 | contig 10804 bp, 9 predicted proteins | sample 1950781 | NCBI WGS metagenome assembly ULJH01 (sample SAMEA4835462, study PRJEB28245) | human gut metagenome | biome: gut microbiome; material: fecal sample | place: Denmark | collected 2008 | reverse complement strand
CTTGGAACCGCCCATGATGGCGATGAAAGGACGTTTGATGTCGCTGAGGACATTGTTCACAGCCTTCACCTCTTTCTCCATGAGGAGACCGAGCATACGGTCCTCAGGTTTGAAGTAATCTGCAATGACAGCTGTAGAAGCGTGTTTGCGGTGAGCTGTACCGAAAGCATCCATTACCCAGCAGTCAGCGTAAGAAGCAAGTTTCTTGGCAAACTCTTTCTGAGAAGTCTTCATTGCCTTCTTAGCCTCTTCATAAGCAGGATCCTCCTTGTCGATTCCTACCGGTTTGCCCTCCTCTTCAGGGTAGAAACGGAGGTTCTCGAGAAGAAGCACCTCGCCCGGTTTGAGGGCAGCAGCCTGCTCGTCAGCCTTCTGGCAGTCAGGAGCGAACTGTACAGGAACGCCGAGTTCCTTGCTTACTGTATCAACTATCTGAGAAAGAGAAAGTTCCGGTTTAACTTTTCCCTTAGGTTTGCCCATGTGGGACATGATGATAAGCGAACCACCTTTCTCAAGAATGAGTTTAAGTGTAGGGAGAGCACCACGGATACGGGTGTCATCTGTAATCTTGCCATCCTGGATAGGAACGTTGAAATCCACTCTCACGATAGCTTTCTTACCTTTGAAGTCGTAAGACTTAATGTTTGATGCCATAATTTATATAATTTTATTATAACTTTCTGTTTCAGCCTACAAAGTTAGCAATTTCCGACAAATTCCGTACCGCTATTTTTCTCCGCTGTACATACGGCAGATACCGAAGGTGAAAGCACGGTGCCTGACATTGTGATATCCGCAGTCACGCAGCGTCTGCATGAACTCTTTCTTACCCGGGAAATTCAGCACCGAAGCCGGCAGATATTCGTAGGCATCCCTGTTCCCCGACACCTTTCCCCCGACAACCGGAAGAATATGCAGAAAATACAGGTTGTACAACCATTTCATCACAGGATTCGACGGCACGGAAAGTTCCAATATCACAAGTTCACCGCCCGGCCTCAACACTCTAAGTATCTCTTTCAGAGCCTTTTCCCTGTTTTCGAAATTCCGAACGCCGAACGCCACAGTCACCCGGTCGAACGCTCCGTCAGAGAATCTGAGATTCTCGCAGTCGCCCTGTTCACACGAGACAATGTTTTCCAACCCGGCTGCCTTGACCTTTTCCGCCATAATCTTCAACATCCCCTCGGACAAGTCCACACCCATGACGTGCCCGGGCCAATATCTGCCTGTTTTCAAAAACTCACCCGCATTGTCAACTTCCTGAGCCCGAGCCACTTCCTGACACCCAGAAGCCCTCCGCAACATCTCTTTCGCTATCGCAATCGAAAAATCGCCTGTCCCGCAGGCAATATCCAAGACATGCAGACCACCGTTTTCGCTGTCGCCAGCCGCCGTCATCGCCCTCTCGGCAAGATTCGGCTTGAAGATTTGGGTCAATGCCCTTTTTCTCCAGGTCTTGTCAATGTCCAGAGACATCAGATGATTCAGTCTGTCATATTCCGGGGCAATGTTGTCGAACATTCCCTGTATGTTTTCCTTTTTAGGCATATCCGATGCGTATTATTATCTCTTAAGTCTAATGAAAATACTGAGAGGCAGCACCTTACCGAAACGGTCACGCAAAGCGAGCTCTCCGGATTCCAAGTCATACCCTTCAGTTTTGCCAGTAAGGCCGAATGCCTCCTTGACTACAGTTTCCCCGAGAATCGGTGAAAAACCGTTTGAATACAGATTGAGAACCATGAAGCTGTTCTGCGGGGCCAAAATGGCCTTGACGGTCTTCATCATCTCGAACAGGCACTCGTCGAGCTTCCATTTTTCACCGTCTGTTCCATGACCGTAAGCTGGCGGGTCCAAGATAATCCCCTGATACACATTGCCCCGCTTCGCCTCTCTTTTCGCAAACTTCATCGCATCCTCAACCACCCATCTGATACCGTCGAGGTGGCTTGCGTCCTGATTTCCGTGAGCCCACGTCACCACCTGCCTTACTGAGTCCAGATGAGTAACATCTGCGCCTGCCGCCTTTGCCGCAAGAGACGCCGCTCCCGTGTAGGCGAAAAGGTTCAGCACCTTCGGACGGCCATCCGGAGTCTGTCCTGCAGCCCTTCTCTGCTCTTCTGTCAATGTCTGTGTCTTGTCCAGTGCCACAAACTCAGAAGTGTTCTTGAATATGTACTCCCAGTTCGGGGCCTGCTCAGGGAAAACGCCCACATGCTTGAACGATGTCAGTCCGAGTCTCAGTGAAAAATCCAGACCTTTCTGTTCTCCACGATACTTGATATACCACTGGTCGTCGGTACGCTTGAGCCTCTCCCAAGTTCCGCTGTCCTCTTTTCCGGCTTTTGCGAATCCTGCACCGGGACGGAAACGCGTATGAGCGGTCCTGTCCCATTCATCTGCCGGCATTGTCCTGTGCCATAGCGCTTTAGGCTCAGGCCTCACCATATAATAATTGCCGAATCTCTCAAGTTTTTCGCCTTCTCCGGAATCGACCAGTTCATAGTCTTTCCAGAATTCACCAGGATACTGTACCATTCTTCTGTTTCTTTTGCTGCGACAAAGTTACGTAAAGTTTGAAGAATTTCACTCCTGTACACAAAAAGACAGGAGACCGGAAAGTTCCGATCTCCCGCCCGAAAGTGCTTTACGATACGCCGTTACTACAACTCGCTGAACATCAGCGTGAACGTACCGCGTGTCTTCTTGTTCTCCTGCCAGTTGCCGATGAACTGATAAGTCTTTCCGGATATCACCTTAGTGAAAGTGTAGGTAGTGATTTCTCCCTCCTTCTTCATCTCCTTGGTAAATCCGGCAGCTTCGAACTGCGAATAGTAACCTAATGCAGTCTCTTGAGTAGCGTTGTCAGTAAACGTGACAGCTGTCGAATTCGCAGGTCCCATAACCAATGTCTGGATGTTACCGCCGTATTTCGGGAAATTCGCCATGAATGGCCTTTCTTTCACGATATCCTCCCAAGACTTGTCTGAAGTGAGCAATATGTCTCTCACGTCATTCTTGGAACAGCTTGTCACTACAGGACCGAGCAGCGCAATGCAAAATAAAGCTGCAAAGAAAAGAAATGTGTGTTCAGCTCTTATTCATCAGCATCCTGAGCCGCATAGTCCTCCAGCAGCTTAGCCTGAACATCACCAGGAACAGGCTGATAGTCAGCAAACTGCATCGTGAATGTAGCACTGCCGGAAGTCAGTGAACTCAATGCGGTAGAATACCTGTACAGTTCTGCGAGAGGAACCCTTGCCTTGATAACTTCAAATCCCTTTTCGCTGCCCATTCCTTCGATGATGGCCCTGCGGTTCTGAAGGTCTGACATACATGCTCCCATGTACTCGCTCGGCGTGAGGACTTCCAGATTGTAGATAGGCTCCATAATCTTCGGACCTGCATTGCGGAACGCCTCCTTGAAGGCATTGCGGGCTGCGAGAACGAATGAGATTTCATTGGAATCCACCGGATGCATCTTTCCGTCGTACACGAACACCCTGATATCACGGGCATACGAACCGGTAAGAGGACCTTCCGTCATCTTCTCCATGATACCCTTGAGGATAGCCGGCATGAAGCGGGCATCGATGGCACCGCCGACTACGCAGTTGTAGAACTCAAGCTTGCCGCCCCATTCCAGGTTATAGGCTTCCTGGCTCTTGACATTGAGAGTGACATCTTTTCCGTCAATCTTGAACTTGTTCGTGAACGGAACGCCTTCCACGATAGGGCATATCAGCAAGTGGACTTCACCGAACTGGCCGGCTCCACCCGACTGCTTCTTGTGACGATACTCAGCCGTAGCCTGCTTTGTGATGGTCTCGCGATATGGGATCTTAGGAGGGAACATCTCGATGTTCACCTTGAACTCGTTCTCGAGTCTCCATTTCACAACATTGATATGCTGCTCGCCCTGACCGCTCAAAATGGTCTGTTTCAACTCCTTGGAATACTCTACAACCACTGTAGGGTCCTGTGCTGAAATCTTGTTCAAAGCATCGCCGAGCTTGGTCTCGTCAGCCTGTACCTTAGCCTTGATGGCCGTGCGGTACTTAGGAGCAGGGAATTTGATATCCTCGTAACTGATGCCCGTTCCCGGCTGGGTCAATGTCACATTGGTCTTGCCGGAACGAAGTTTAACCGTACAGCCGATATCACCGGCCATCATATCGGTCACCTTCTCTTTCTTGGCACCTGCCACTGCGTAAATTGTGGATATGCGCTCGCGGTTTCCGGTCAATGCATCTTCGAGATCCATGCCTTCATCCAATTCTCCGCTCATTACCTTGAAGTACGATACCTCTCCGAGGTGTGGCTCTACATCAGTTTTATATATGAAAAGAGTGGTAGGAGCATCCTGCTTGCAGGCTACTTCCTCTCCTTCTCTTGTCAATGTCTTGGTAATTTCAGGTGATGCGGATGTTCTGATAGTGAACTCCATAAGGCGTTTCACACCGATATCCTTCTTAGCTGAAAGGCAGAATACAGGAAGCACCTTGCCTGCACGGATTCCTACACCGAGACCCTTGCGGATTTCATCCTCGGTAAGAGAACCTGCCTCGAAGAATTTCTCCATCAGCGTATCATCATATTCTGCTGCCGTCTCGATAAGCGTCTGGCGCAGAAGGTCCGCTTCATCTTTAAGATTTTCAGGGATTTCCAGATCTTCTCTGGTACCATTTTCATCCTTGAAGTGATAGTATTTCATCTTCAGGACATCCACGAAACCGTCGAATGACGGACCCGGGTTAACAGGGAACTGAACGATTACAGGCTTGTTCCCGAAAGCCTCCTTCATACTTGACTGAACTGTATCCCAATCAGCCTTTTCGCTGTCAAGCTGGTTTACCGCTATTATAATAGGAACCTTGTACTGTTCCGCATAACGGGCGAATATCTCTGTCCCCACTTCCACGCCCTGCTGTGCATTGATCACGAGAATACCGTTCTCGCATACTTTAAACGCGGAAACAGCGCCGCCAATAAAATCATCAGAACCAGGAGTGTCAATGATATTGAACTTAGTGTCCATAAATTCCGCGAAAAGCGGAGTTGAGAAAATGGACCTCTGGTTCATCTGCTCTATCTCTGAATTGTCAGATACAGTGTTCTTGGCTTCAACTGAACCGCGTCTGTCGATTACTTTACCTTCATAAAGCATCGCCTCCGCTAATGTGGTCTTGCCTGACTTTGTGCTGCCAAGCAAGACCACATTCCGGATGTCTTTGGTAGGATAGGATCTCATCTTCTTAGTATGTTATTAGTTTATAAAAAAGTCATTACGGCGCACCAATGGGGTGCACCTACGCAAATCTAATAAATATAAAACGTAATAACAATACAATTCCGCATTATATTTAAAACCTTTTAAGATGATATTTGGCATGATACCCTCACGGGCATATCCTACCGGTGAAAAATACGCGGAACTTGTGCCTGACGGCTGCCCGCCGCAGTGCAAGGTCCAATGTCTCCTCTCCGGTCATCCCCAACTCCCTCTCCAGCATTGACTCCACTTCTGCCGGATCGACATCCAGCTTTCGGCACAATGCCCCGAACGGTTCCATAAGACAGGAATCCAACTTTCCCGAATTCAACATTCCGCAAAATCTGCGGTAACTGCGCATTGCAGAAGTCTCCACCCTCTGCTCATGTCCGACATTTTCTTTGTTTCTCATAGCAATGACAAGTTTTTGTGTGCATCGCAAATCTCGGTCATATATCGCAAAAGGACAATCAGAAGCGACATCAGGAGTGCAGATTTTTACGATTTTTAAATAAAATTTTTACGATTTTTAAATTTTAGACAAATTTTCATTGTCTTTACACAGATTTTATTGTCATCATCAAGTGAGATTTTACAAATATCTTTGTCAAAAATGAACGGCACTCACGAGATGGACAACGACAGCATTAAAGTGAATATTGTCCGTAAGCGGACTGAAGAGGGCATCTCGCAAGATGAGATGGCCAGAAGACTGCGTATTTCGAGAAACACTTACAGAAGTATCGAAAAAGGGTCCGCCAAAGTCATCAGTGAGCGTCTGAACGAAATTGCAAGCAGCCTGAACACCTCCGCGGAGGAACTTGTTTTAGGTTACAAACCCGTCGAGAGAAACTCTGAGGTGGAGGACATCCGGATGGAATTCGACTCCGCCAAGAACCGTTATGAGAAAGAAAAGGCCTCATTGATAGCCGATTACGAGAATCGCATCAATGTACTGACGGACCATATAGCATCGTTGGAGTCCACAATTTCCAATATGAGAGAAATCATTGACTCGAAAAATGAAATCATATCGCTGATGAAGCGTGAGGAGTCCAAGAAATAATCACTAATTTCGCATCCGGACAAGATTTTTTAACAATGCACACACCGGATCTGAAAAATTTTCTTCACGATGACTTGATCGAAGCCGGGTGCGACGAGGCTGGACGCGGTCCGCTCGCCGGCCCTGTTTTCGCCGCATCTGTCATATTGCCGAAAGATTTCTTCCACCCGTTGCTTGACGACTCTAAGAAAATGACTGTCGCACATAGGGATAAAGTGCGGGAAATTATTGAGAAAGAAGCGATTGCCTGGGCCGTGGAAGAAGTCAGTCCTGCAGAGATCGACGAATTGAATATTCTCTGGGCCTCGGTGACCGGTATGCAGAGGGCAGTCCTGAGACTGGACCCGAAACCGGAGTTTCTTCTCATTGACGGAAACAAATTCAGGCCGTTCGACATCTATTCGCAGAAAAACTATCAGACTGTGGTCAAGGGTGATGCGACATATGCGCCGATTGCGGCCGCGTCAGTCCTGGCCAAGACTTGGAGGGATGAATTTATGAGGAAGATTGCCGAGGAATATCCGCAGTACGGATGGGAACGCAACATGGGCTACCCTACCCCTGAGCACATCGCCGCCATCAGGAAATACGGCTACACCCCGTATCACCGCATGTCCTTCCACCCCAAAGAACTCGAGCCCACACTGTTTGATTCTTCTGATTCTCGCTGATTTTAACTAACTTTGCGTGATGCGGCCGGCGATAGCGTCTGGAAGCATTTGGGGGAAATTATGCAAATAACATTGACAAATATGAAAAAGGCATTTATTGCGATTTCGGCGTTCTTGATGCTCTCATCGGGAGCTCGTGCCGATGAAGGAATGTGGCTGCTGCCGCTTCTTCAGAAAATGAACAGCAAAGCTATGGAGAATATCGGTTGCAGACTGACTCCTGAGCAGATTTATGACATAAACCACAACTCTCTGAAAGATGCCATCGTGCAGTTCGGCGGAGGATGTACGGGTGAGATCATCTCTGACAAGGGCCTCCTCGTGACCAATCACCACTGCGGATACGGAAGCATCCAGAAACTCAGCACCCCTGAGCACAACTATCTGGAAGACGGATATTGGGCAATGCAGAGCAGCGAGGAACTCCCGGTTCCCGGCCTGACAGTGCGTTTTCTCCAGAGCATGACCGACGTGACGGACGTATTGGAAAAGACACGTGCGGCTGCATTGAAAGAATACAAGGACAGCGCAAATGCTGTGGAACTTGCGAACAATGCATGGTCTGCTGCGCGCGAGCAGATGATAGAGGCCGTCAAGAAAAGCAACCCTGACTGCGAGGTAAGGATCGTGAATTTCTACAATGACAATGTTAATTACCTGATTATCGACAAGGTGTTCCGCGACGTCAGGTTCGTCGGCGCTCCTCCTGCTTCTCTGGGCAAGTTCGGCGGCGACACTGACAACTGGATGTGGCCACGCCAGACTTGCGATTACTCTATGTTCAGAGTGTATGCGGGCAAGAACAATGAGCCTGCCGATTACTCTGAGGACAATGTTCCTTACACCCCGAAACAGTCATTGAAAATATCCCTGAAGGGTGTAAAAGAGGGTGATTTCTCGATGATTATGGGCTATCCTGGACGCACTCAGAGGTTCCAGAGCGCATCAATGCTGGAGCAGATGATAAAGAGACAGGACGTGAGTATCGCTGTCAGGACATTGAGACAGAGCATCATGAAAGAGGGCATGGAGGCGGATCCTGTCGTGCGTCTCCAGTATGCGAACAAGTATGCCGGCTCTTCAAACGGATGGAAAAAGTGGATTGGCGAGAAGAAGGCTTTCGAAAAGCTGAACATCATCGGCAGAGAGGAGCAGAAAGAGGCTGAATTCACCAAATGGGTGAACGGCAACAAGAAGCGCAAGGCTGCCTACGGTTCCGCTTTGGAGGCGATAAGCAATGTGACGAAGAGTTCTTCCGATGACGACGTGGCTTTCAGACTTCTTATGGAGGCTCCGTTCAAGGTGGGTCTCTGTGACCTTGTAGGCGCTTTTGCTCAGGGCATGATGGCTCAGCACGGTATCAACCCTGAAGATACTCTTGCTATGTTCCAGGCCGGAAAGGATGCCGTGAAACCACTCTACAAGGATTTCAATGAGCCTCTCGAGCGCAAGATCGCCGCAGGCCTTCTCAAATATTATCGTGACAATGCCAGGACTTCAGATTTCCTCAGCATCGGCGACCGCGATTTCGCGACAATGGACATTGACGCTTATGTGGATTCCCTCTTCGACAGCAGTTTCCTTTCTTCCGAGGCCAAGCTCGACAGCAAGAATATAACTTGCCAGAAGGATTTTGTCAATGACGCGGCTACGGAGTATTACAATGCTGTGGTTACGGCCTATCTTCCTCTGTATCAGAGAATGAGCTCATACAATGCTAAGCTTGCAAGTGCCAACAAGTCTTTTGCCGCAGGTCTTCTGGCTTGGGAAAAGGGCCAGCCTTCTTATCCTGATGCAAACTCCACTATGAGACTGACTTACGGTACGGTGAAAGGCTATTCTCCGGCAGACGGCGTTACATATAAATATTATACGACATTGACAGGAGTCATTGAAAAGGAAGATCCGGACAATTACGAGTTCCGCGTTCCTGCGAAGATCAAGGCTCTTTACGAGGCGCGTGATTTCGGCCAATATGCTGATGAGAGCGGCATGCTTCCGACTTGTTTCCTGAACAACTGCGACATTACCGGCGGAAACTCCGGCAGCCCTGTGCTCGATGCGGAGGGCCGGCTTATCGGTCTGGCTTTCGATGGCAACTGGGAGTCAATGTCGAGCGACGTAATGTTCGAGCCTGATCTTCAGAGATGTATCTGCGTGGATATCCGCTATGTCCTCTTCGTGATGGACAAATTCGGCGGGGCAGGCTATCTGCTGGACGAAATGAATATTGAGAAGTAAGATTGCATTGACAATGAAAGAAAATGAGATAATGAAGATGCTCTTCGATGTTACTCACCCGGGAAGGGGTGACAAGAACATCGTGGAGCTGGGACTTGTGGACAAGGTGGAGATTGACGGGGACAAGGTAACATTGACTCTGGCCTTTCCAAAGCATCGTGATCCGCTTACGGAATACCTTGTGGGTAGTGCGAAAGCTGCAATCTACAGGCACGCGCCCGAGGTCAAGGATGTGGAGGTCAAGACTGTTGTGCGAGAGGAAAGCGCGCCGAAGAAGCAGACCGGCCTCAACTTGACGCTTGACGAGGTGAACAATGTAAGGCACATCATAGGTGTGGCTTCCGGAAAAGGCGGTGTGGGAAAATCTACCGTTGCAGTGAATCTGGCCGTGGCATTGGCCAGGCTCGGTTACAAGGTGGGTCTCGCTGATGCTGATGTTTACGGTCCGTCTGTTCCCAAGATGACGGCTACCGAGGGCGCTCTGCCTGAGGCCATCAAGGAGGGCGAAGGTGAAGTGATCATGCCTATAGAGAAGTATGGTGTGAAATGGATGTCCATAGGTTATTTCTCCGAGCCGGGCCAGGCGTTGATCTGGAGGGGCCCGATGGCATGCAATGCATTGAAGCAGATGATCCTGCAGGTCAGATGGGGCGTTCTGGATTTCCTTCTTATAGATATGCCGCCGGGAACTGGTGACATCCATATCTCTCTGGTCCAGGATATTCCGATGGAAGGTGCCGTGATAGTGACTACGCCTCAGGATGTCGCATTGGCCGATGTGGAGAAGGGTGTGGACATGTTCCGCAACAAGAATATCAACCGGAGGATTTTCGGTATCGTGGAGAATATGTCATGGTTTACTCCGGCGGAACTGCCTGAGAACAAATATTATATTTTCGGCAAGGATGGCGGCCTGAGGATGGCGGAAAAGTATGGCGTTCCGCTTCTCGGCCAGATTCCTATCGTGCAGAGCATCCGCGAAAATGGTGATGAGGGCGAGCCGGCCGCTTTGTCTTCACGCCCGGACGGACTGGCTTTTCTGAATCTTGCAGAAAAACTTGTTAAATCTGTCGAGATGCCGTAAATTCGCCCTATGATTTCAGGTTGCGTGCCGGATTAAGTGGTGGAATAGCCCGATTCCTGTGTGGAACAACTTGGGTTCGGTGGTGGAACAGATCGGATTCCTGATGTAGAACAACTCGGGGTCCTGTGTGGCAGTTCGGATTCGGTGGCAGAAGGGCCCTCAGAGGTGGAGTAACACGGATACAGTGGTAGAAGGACCCGGATTCTGTGGCAGGAGCACCTTCAGCGGTGGGGTAGAACGATTCCTAAGAGGGATAACCCGACTCCAGAGTGTAACCACCCGATTTGAATGGTGGGAGCACGTCAGACCTCAGAGAGGCGCAACCCATAAAACGCTGATAATCAATGATTTGCTTGATTTCAGAGTAGTAATTTTCACAACTCTGAAATCAGTTAAATCTCTGAGTGTCAGGCAATTACGCGATGCGTCAGGTGTGTACGGCAACAAGAAGCCCCTCAACTCTTTTG
>ULJH01026159.1_pt1 | contig 10811 bp, 13 predicted proteins | sample 1950781 | NCBI WGS metagenome assembly ULJH01 (sample SAMEA4835462, study PRJEB28245) | human gut metagenome | biome: gut microbiome; material: fecal sample | place: Denmark | collected 2008 | reverse complement strand
GTGGTTTTTTGACGAGATGGTTTCACCACAAACTCTCCGCTTGTTTTTTCGGCGGCTTTTACGCAAGTCATACGAGATGGACTACTTGATTTTCACATTTATATATGACGAAAAAAACGTCTGATTTGCCCTTAAATGCAAAAAACACCCTCCACTTTCACAAAAAAGTAGAGAGTGCTTTACATGGTAAAAAAATAGGAGAACGTCGGCGACGCTCCCCATACAAAAACAAAAGTTTTTTGATTTCAATGCTATTATATGCATTACTCTTTAAAAAGTCAACTGATTTATTAAAAATTCCGCAATTTTTCGGATGAAATCATAAGTAGAGCTTAGTAATTGCTGGTTGGTATAAAATCAAACAGGGAACATATAGCATTAACTCTATATGCCCCCTGTTAATTTGTTGTTTATTCTGTTGCACGGTCAACAGGCAAGCAACACCGCTCGAATACCACAGCACTTTTATTTAACTATATATGAACACAACTCCTTTCATCACACAGAACCGCACCCGTGTTAATTTTTCTGTTATTTTATTCGTTAAGGGTGTTCAACGATATTAGCATAATCGCTATAAACAATAACATTTGCGTAATATAATGCTTGGCGTTCGTAATAATTATTCAAAATATCATCTGCATAACACCATTCATCATGATGTTTTATCCATTGAAAATAATGAGTTAATTCATGAGTTATTGATGCAAGAATCACAGCTAATGCATCATCTTTGTCACTCCTATTTAGCAAATCATAATAGTCGCCAACAGCAACTCTGATAAAAGGTTCGTTCTTTATATCAAATGGGCCAAAAAAAGAAGCACTGGCTTTCTCTCCGGCACAGCTTATAATTTCACAACTGGATTTTAAATATATTGGCACTCGAATTGGAAAGTAGTATTGCGTGCGTAGCCAATTAACATATTGCTTACATGCACGTTTCACTTCAGGGTCTACATTCTTATCAAATTTCAGTCGAATTCCGGGTCTTGATTTTTCGCAAATATATTCATTCCAATTGTTTGACGTCCATAATTTTCTCATTATTTATTAAACTTCTTTCTATGACCTTTTTTACTTGGGCTGTGTGGCCTTGGTTGTTTTCTTGGCTTTTTACCGGACCTTTTTTCCCAACCTTTTTCTTCTTGTTTCTTTTTTTCAAGTCCCTCTCGTCCTTGTTTTTTTAAATCAGGTCTACCAGTTCCTCTTTTGCTTTTAGCATACACAACTAAAATTTGTACAACCGCAATGACAGCAATCGCTATGACAATAGCCGCAGATACTTGCCATCCAAAAAGCAATCCAGTTGTCAATATTCCTAAAGTGGCAGTGCTACGTATAGCATTTGACATTTTTCCATCATCATCAACCATATTTACAGGATTATTAAGACAATATGCAAATAAATTATTCTCAAGAACATTATTTTGGTCTTCATCAAGTACATCAACACTATCAGCATTTATAAACCTGTACAATTCAGGGTTGTAGTACCTTGATTTGAGGTGGTAATAACCCGTCTCGCTGTCGTAATAGTAGCTTCTGTACCGCAGAGGGTTCGTTTGAGCCAAGGCGGTATTGCCGGTTATTCGGGTTACGTTACCCCAAGCGTCGTAGTAATAGTTTGCAACTATATCTCCGTTTTTATCGGCTATTGCGACTATATCGTTTTGTACATTCTTTATGTAGTAATATTCTTCGCCGTTATAAATGAAACCGAAAGCGTCGCCGCTCGGCACTTGTCAGGAATTTCCTCTAACCTTTTCATCTTATAATGACGCAATAGCTAAAATACGAATTCAAAACTGTCAATGATTGAATCACATACCTTAACTTCTTTACTTTTTCGTTCGCTTTGGTATGTGGAAAACACTATTTTAGGATATTTGGCAACAACCCACAGCTTTATAAACCAACCGTCGGCTGTTGTGCCTGTCCCATATAAGATTGTTTTGCCGTCTCTGTCACAAAGCACTAAAGGGGAATGCAGACTTATATTGTTATCATCAATAAATCTTTTAGCCATTACACTTATCTGCATATTTAAAGGCTCTTCAGTATCTAAAATGCTGAAAAAAGATATTGTTATCGCACCATTGCCCTTGGGATTATACAGAAGAAGGTTGTCTGTATCTTCTTCGGCACACCATTTTTTGGGTAAAGAATAATTTAAATAGCCATTGTAATTACACATAGTTCGTTTTACCTCTAATAATATAATTTAAGTGCACCTGCCACTTTTCTCAAAACCGTCGGCTTGCGGCTGATGTAATTTTGCTGAGCCGGTTAAAACCTTGAGACAAATAGTAAATCCGGCTGAACAAAATTGCTTCATTGCTTTTTCTTTGTAATATATGCCACAACAATTAGTGCAATAAAAAATACTCCACCGATTGTTAAAGTTACAGCAACGCTGACGTTATATAAATGAGTATCTGGTGCGTATTCCTCTATAACTCTGTTTATGGCCAAGACAATCAATATGACCGGATTTCCATATACCAACACCTTCCAAGGAGCCTTTACTTTCCTGTACTTTATAAGACCGTAAACATTCAATCCCAAAGCTGTTAACAACATCATCAAGTATGTTGGTACATCCATAGAATTTATTATATGAAACAATATATAATCCTCCTTTCGGTGCCCGAATTGTTTTGTTGCAATCAAAAACAATTCGCCGAAAAATAAAAAACGGACAATATCATAGATATTATCCGTGCGTAAATTTAAAGTTTTTTAATTTGCCGCACGTTTTTATCAAGCCGTGAAATTTTACCGCATAGGGCTTGCACTCCCGTTCAGCTGCATTTTAAACGTTGTTTACCGTAACGGTATGTTTTCATATTAACATTAACAGAATGTATAAAAAAAGTCAACAAAAAAGCAGACGATATGTGTCGATTTTTGGTTACAGTACTTTTATTCGCTGCCGGAGACGATATTTAACCTTAAATAAATATCACCAAAAAATCGGCCGCGATTTTTCACGGTGCGTTTTGTATTAAGAGTGAGCTGCACGGCAATAATCCTAATGACAATAGTTATAGGAGAGAGCGCCATGCAGTACAGCAAGGTTGAGATTTGCGGTGTCGATACCTCTAAGCTCAGGGTTCTTAAGGAAAAGGAAAAGCTTGAGCTTCTCAAGAAAATCAGGGAAGGTGATAAGTCTGCGCGCGAAAAACTGATAAACGGCAATTTGCGCCTTGTGTTAAGTGTGATACAGCGTTTTACAAATCGCGGAGAAAACCTTGACGACCTTTTTCAAGTCGGAGTAATAGGTCTCATAAAGGCGATCGATAACTTCGACGTGTCGTTAAAAGTGCGCTTTTCCACTTATGCGGTACCGATGATATATAGTGGTTGAAACCCATAAGAAAGGGAGACTACTATAATGAGTATTTTAAGCATAGAAAAAGCGATTGATTTAGCGATGGAGTCGATAGAGTTGCGTGACGATATACCGCCGGGAACTAAACAATGTGCGATAAGCGGATTAAAGAGTTTAAAGCAAAGGGACTACTATAAGAAATGGGACAAAGATAAAATAATCAGTAAAATTAAAGAGTGGACTGAAGAGAACGGACGTGTACCAAAATCTCCGAATTTTAATGAGTTTGGCATGCCTCATCACGCTACGGTAAGGCAACATTTCGGAATAACTCCTGCAGCTTTAGTTAAAAGACTGTATCCGGAATTAACCACAACCCGTTACGAACCGAATCCGTGGGGATTCGTTACTAATGAGGATTGGATATGCTGCTTCAGGGAACAATTTACGAAACATTCGGATAAGATTGCAAGTGAAAGAATGTATGATGGTTTGAGAGATAAAAATACGCCTTGTGCCGGAACTATATTAAGACATTGCAATATAGCAAACTGGAATGATTTGTTGAAAGCCGCCGGGGTTAAATATCAAAAGAAAAAGAAAAAAATAACGGCGTCCGATGCTGATATTAAGCTTACCGATTCATACAGTCCGACGCTCGCGAAAGTCGAGGCGTTAAATCAGGAAAGAGACAGACATCTGCAAGAACTGTATGAGGTCGTAACCAAAATAAATGTCTGAAAGCAAAAGCATCCTTGACAAATAGAGAACATAATGATATACTTTAAATATAACATAAACATAAAAAATAATTCATATCTGCTATTCGAAAGGGTGGCAGATTTTTTTATTTATAAGTCAAAAAAATATAGAGTCGTACCGTTGCATCTTTGCAATGTTGCGGCTCTTTTTTATTTTCAAAAATTATAAAACAAAAATAAAAAACCGAAAGGAGTAAATTAAGCTATGGCAAAAAAGACAACAAAAGAGTATTCGCTTGAAGACTATATTTGCGGAATGAGTCGCGATGAGTTTGAAGAAAATCAGCTCAAACTTGTAGAAGCAAAAAATGACGAATATACGGAAAGAGACACAGGATGCAGTTTTAATCTTTTACGCGAAATGAATAAAATCTACAAATCTGTGTTTGTGGCTGAATTCCAAAGTAAAAAGTATCTGTATTACAAGAGGCTGGATGACCTTGTTATAAAGGCCAAGGGTGGCAACAGAGAAGCGACGCTCGAAATAATGGCGTATGCGCTTCATTCTTGGAACCCTAACGCTATGGTACAGAAGTTCCATATGTGGAACGGCAATACAGACAGTGACGATGTTACACAAGTAATATGTCTCTCAGTCTTGTCTGCTATACAGACGTTCAAGATTGAAGAAAACTGCTTTAAAAACTTCGCCGGATATTTGAAGGCTTGGGTTATCGGCGACTTAAAGTCTGCCCAAATTGATTCTGCGCCGATTAAAAGTGCAGGTTCAGCTATTGTCGAAAACGATAACGGCGAGCAGGAACAGGTCGCAAAAAACAATTCCGGCAGCAAAATTTCATATCTCTACATTGACGGCTTTAAGCTCGATGATGAAGAGAGCAGAATTGAAATACCCGACCCGTCGAATGAATATGAGCAGTTTGAAGATGTAGAGCTTGACAAAGAGTTTGTCAACAGCATTAAAAGCTGGCCCGACAGAATAGGTGATGTAGTGCTTACGTACTACGGTATTGCAGCTGAGGATTGTCAAAAGACGCTACAGGCTACGGCTGAAACGTTGGGTATGACTGTTAAACAAGTCAGAAGTCGTCTTGAAAAAGGACGGAAAATAATTAAGGAAATGTATTCGGAATACAGTGATTACAGCGATATTGCGGCATAACAGCTACAAAAATCGCAAGCATTAAAAAGGAGAATTATTTATGGATAAACAATTTAACAGAGAGCTTTTCACAGTGGATGAAGAAAAGTTTGTCAAAATGACAAAAGAGTTTACAGACGCAACAAAATGGTATTATGAACCTATAAACTCTGCAAGAGTTTCAGAGGGTTATGACGAAGAAGGCGAAAAAAGGCTTTTCTTGAAAAGTAAAAGTTCTCATCTGCTTAATGGAAACGGCAAACAGAGTCTTCCTATACGAGCCGGAATAGGCGGTGTGACAATAGGAGAACTCAGTAATGAAGACTGGATTAAAGTCCTCAACACTTGTTTTCCGTACCGCGCAGGCAATATGATTTTAAATGAGCTTGAAGGCGAAGTATACGCCGCGCACTCAGAGCAATACGCGATTATAAACATCGACGAGGTATTCGAGACAGCTAAACAGGTGTTGCATTTAAGATTTCCGAACATCACATATGTTTGCGGGTCACTCTCACCTGAGTTTGCTTTTTGTGAGTATAGTTTGGCAAACGAGCAAGAGGTCAGAGATGTTTATGAGACAGCTCTTGGCGAAACGTTCGAAAAGAGCCTTCGTCTGGTAGCCCCCACGATAAGGATATGCACAAGCAACACATCAGACAGCGGAGCTAACATTTACCCTTGTCTTAAATGTGTAGATGAGAACGGCGCATTTTACAGCATACTTGCCGGGTCTCCGCTTGTCGCTATACACAAGGGCTGCAACAGCATAAAAAAAGTAAGAGAAAACCTTGAAATGTCGATGGATATGTTTAAAAAGAGCGCGGAGAACCTTATAAGACTTACTTATATTAAAGTCAATTATCCCAAACAGTGCTTTTTGAATATAGCCAAAAGGCTATGTCTTCCGAAGCCCGCTGCAATGGAAATTGCAGAGGAAATAGGAGATATGTTTACAGGAGGCAGAACCACAACAGCCAAATTCATTTACTTGGCGCTGACAAGGATTCTTGAAAAAACAATCAAAAAGAATGAAATGGATAGTTGGAATTTGGCTAATAACATAGCTCACGCTATGTCGCTTGATTTCAAGCTTTACGACACAAAGTCTTGTGAATGGCTCAAGAAAAGCAGAGACGAAAATCAAGTTTCTCTTTTCTCGGCATAACTCAATGTTTTTAAAGAAAAAGGAGAATTAAAATGCACGTTTTTGACGTTAATCGAAAAAGGCGTATACCCGACGTCATTTGTAATTGTACGGATTTAACTGCACCGGACGGACATTTGTATACTCAGGACGAGATTGATGTTAAGTCCATTAACAATCCTGATGGCTCAATGTCTTCTATAGACTGGGAACTTCAAAGAAAGAACAGGTTTAGAAAGAACGTTTGGGAAAGCATAAGGACTACCGGTATCGGAGGCTCCGATGTTGGAATTCTTTTAGGAGATAACCATTATCAGACGGTTCTTGATTTGTATTACAATAAAATCAATGAGTTGCCCGTTGTAGATGCTCCCGAACCTGACAGTGCTAAAGAGTATCTCTTTGATTTTGGGCACAAAATGGAGGAGTTTGTAGCCGAACAGTTTGAAAAAAGATTGTTTTGGGACAAATACCAATCCATTTTTGAAACAAAGCTTTCAGAAAAATACGGCGAAATCATAAATATAACGGATGTTAAGTGCGTCAGAGATACGAATATGTATCGTTGTCCCGAATGTCCTGCTTTGATTGCCGACTTTGACTTTTTGATTCGTTTTACTCTCGATAGCGGAAAGGTGCTTGAAGGCATTTTTGAATGTAAAACTTCTTCTCCGTATCAGATTGCAGAAAAGTGGACCGATGGTTATCCTGAAGGCTACAAGGACCAAATTTCCGATTATATGCTTGTCGGAGATTACGACTTTGCCGTTATCTGTTGTGCAGCTGACAACAATTACAACAATTTTTATTCGCATCTTGAATTCAGAGATGAAGAAACGGATAAAAGGATTATGACGGCTGCATCTGAATTTTGGTACAACAATGTTCAGACTAAAACACCACCGCAGACCGTTAACACGGATGTTCAAAAGACTCTTATTACTTATATAGAGCCAAACGGCAATACTGCTGACTTTTCAAGAAATTTGGTTGCTAAACATGAAATAACGTCTTATCTCGCGAACAAAAGCCAAGAAGCGGTGTACAGAAAAAAAGCAGATGAGTATAAGGAGAAAGCAGAAGTAAACAAGTCAAACATTGCTATGTTACTTCAGAATAGGGAACATGGCATCTTGAAGAGCGACGACGGAGTATATTATAATATTGATTGTAATGTAACCGAAAAAGCCTCAATTACGGCTGCGCAACGTAAAAAGCTTATCAAGGACAGACCCGATTTGAAAGACTTGATTGACAGCTATACTGTTTTTTCGGCAAGTAAAAGCTATAAAATTTCAAAACGCAAGGAGAAAAAAGAAGACAAGAAAAAGAAAGCGAGTTAGAGAGCCGTGTGATTCGTTGGTACTGAGATTACACATCGAACGCATAATTATAACAAAACTTAGGAAAGTCAATATCTTTTGGTATTGGCTTTCCTTTTTTCGAAAACTTTCAAAAAAACGGGCAAATTATCTTGATTTTAGTTCATATATAATTAGAATGTTAACAGGAGGATTTTTTATTGTGAGAAAAATTACGGAGTATAGAATACAGGAATATCTTGACGAACACAATATGGCATTTTTCGTCAAGATGGGAGTGCCGGATGCCCCTTCGATTATAGAACTGAAGATGCTTCCGCTCATTGATTTTGACAATGCATTTCCACTGGCAGCGGCGGAAAAAAGGCCTCCATCGGACATGGAGATAAGACAGTTTGCTGTCGAGAATTTGGCAGCTGTACTGCGACAAAACCTTTTTATGTCGTTCGACAAAAAAGATGGATGTATAAACACGGTTATAATTGGGAATTTGTTGTTTTCAGAGGTCCTTTTTATTAACGAACCCGGAAAAGCTGAATTCGAGAAAATAAAAGACTCTATAAAAGAATATGAGTTCAGGAACAGTTGTGAACTCGAAGATAATATAAAACTGTTTCCGTGTTATATCGGTGTGATGAAAAAACGTTTGTAATTCATTGCAAAATTTCTTTCTTTCACACATTTTCTTGACAATAGATGTGTTTGGTGATATACTTAAAACATAATATAAACATAAAAAATAACTTATATCTGCTATCTCTTTGAGGTGGCAGATTTTTTGTTTATAAGTTAAAAAATAGAGTCGTATCTTCGCTTCCGGCGAGGTTATGACTCTTTTTTTATATAAAAATTTATTTTGAAAGGAGATAATGTTTAATGGGCACAGGAATAATACGTACTGCTGCAGAGCTTGCTTTTATTGTCTTTCTCGTAATCGGGTTTGCAAAAGAAGAAACGTTCATAGATTTTGAGCAAAAGGTAAAGAAAGATTGCTTAAAAATCCGTGAAGCCTGCAAACAACAACATATAAGCAAAGTATTGTTTCTAAAGATATTGCTGTTGGCAGCAATAACCCCCAAAAATAATATAGAACAGGCAAAGCAAAAATTTTATAATACAAGGAAAGGTAAAAGAGGTAATTGAAATGGAGAAAGAAAAAAACAACGGGCTGTTTAACAGCTGTAGGCTTGTTGAAAACTATAACCCTTATGACAAAGCTGTTTGGCTTGACACAGAAGACGGAAAAAAGCCTTATCTGTGTGTTAACGAGCGCATAGAATGGTACACAAGGTATTGCGAAGAAAAAGGTTACGTTACGGTAGGTATAGTTACAGAGTACGTCCCTGAGCTGACAAAACAAGGAATGATTACAATGAAGGCTACCGTTATGGTAGGTACAAGTGCCTACACGGGGTACGGCAGCAGGCTTGTTGATTCGGCTGAAGGATACAGCGGAGACGATATTGAAAGTGCCGAAACAAGAGCTATAGGCAGAGCGTTGCGTAATGCGGGTTTTGGTTCTCCTTTTGACGACAGCGAGGACAACCCTGTTGACGGTTTTAAGCCGCAGCCTATACCACAGCCAATGAGTATGCAAATGCCACCTATGACGCCTGTGGAAAAGCTTTCAGCTATGACGGAGGAAATTGATAAACCGTCAGACGCTAAAAAAGCAAAAACGGCAGGAGTAAAGATTGAACAGCAAGTGGCGGAAATGCTCGAAAAACCATATCCGTTCAAGCCGTGGCCTAAGCTTCCTTTATATGAGTTGTTAGAACAACCGGATTTAAACAAAAATCTTACTTGGATAGCCAACGAGTATAAAGGCAACCCGGAAATAGCTGAATGGGCGAAGACTTGTTTGAAGTATATTTACGCCGCAGACGATACGGATAAGGCTATTTACCTTGCTGCTCGCAAAATCTTGAGAGACAACAAGCTCATTAAGTAATAGTTTCGAAAAAGAAATTCGAAAAAGAAAGGAGGGTGCGTTTTTGACGGACCTTGAATGGGAAAAACAAAAGGAGGCTGCAAAAACGGCCCCTATCCTTGATGTCGCAAACATGACCGGACTGACTATCGTTAAACGCGGGCGTTATTACACCTCAAAAGAACACGACTCGCTGGTAATTGACACCAAGAAAAATTTCTTTTATCACAACAGTCAGCACGTTAACGGTGACACTATAGCTATGCTACAGCATTTTAACGGACTTTCTTATCAAAAAGCTGTTAAAGCAATAAATAACCGTTTTGGTGCCAATTGTAATCAGATGAACTACAGAAACAGCCGCAATTTGTCAACTGAAAGCGATGCTTTAAACACAGAGTTTCGCTTGCCCAAAATAGCGGTTAATCTGAACGGCGAAATTCATACAAAACCAATAGAAGAGTACCTTGTGAACATAAGATGTATCTCTTCTTCTGTGGTTAAGTATATGATTTCTTCAGGTAGATTGTATCAGCAGTCTATGCGAGAGAAGAAATTCACTCGTGGACGCTTTAAAAGTTGCTGCGTGTTTGTCGGCTTTCCGACCGGCAAAAATGATTGTGTTCCCTCGTTCTGCGAAAGGCGTACTATATTTCCCGCAAAAGGAAAGAGAAAAACGATGACGGTTCCGAACTCGGACTGGGAACATGGGTTTTACATCAACAACGATAGAGACACGTTGATTGTTACTGAAGGTATACTCGACAGTATGGCTATAATGACAATCTTGGACCAAAAGGGACTTGATTTCAAATGCTATGACTATCTATCGCTTATCGGCACAAATAAAACAGAGTGCGTTGCAACCATACTTGAAGAACAATCTCATATAAAAACCGTTATATTGTCGTTGGATAATGATGATGCCGGACGCAAAGCAACTGAAGTAACGATAGACATGCTTAATACAAAATTTCCCGAAATTAAGTATAGAGTAAATATGTCGAAAAAATATAAAGATTTTAACGATGTTCTGATGGCTCGTGCGTGTTTAAAAAAAGCAGTATAACTTAAATTTAGAAAGTCAGCATCGTTTTTGGGTGCTGGCTTTCTTTTTCTCACTATTTTTTTAGCTTTTATATTGACATTTTTGTACGATAGTGATATAATATCAATATAATAAATAATATAAAATAGTTGCATATCTGCTATCCT
>ULJH01032285.1_pt1 | contig 10845 bp, 8 predicted proteins | sample 1950781 | NCBI WGS metagenome assembly ULJH01 (sample SAMEA4835462, study PRJEB28245) | human gut metagenome | biome: gut microbiome; material: fecal sample | place: Denmark | collected 2008 | reverse complement strand
CAGGATCTCCTGCAGCTTCACCTTATCGGCATAGATGAAGCGCTGCGGCGTCCGAAGCGTCCTTGTGAAGGAGATCTGTCTGTCCCTCATCTGATTTTCAAAAAGGCAGCCGACAGACTCATAGAGCTCTTTCACGTCGATGATCGACTCCTCGATACTGCTCTTGCCGCTTTCGATGCGCGCAAGCTCAAGGACATTGTTGATCAGAGAGAGCAGGAATTCACCGGACTTCTCGATCTTTTCTGTATAGTCCAGGATCCTCTCCGGCTTGTCCTTGTACATGCGAAGCAGGTGGGAGAAGCCAAGGATCGCATTCATCGGCGTGCGGATATCATGCGACATATTGAAGAGGAAGGTGGACTTCGCCTTATTGGCGAGTTCGACCTGGCGAAGCGCTTCTTCCAGCTGCTGCTGTTTCTTCCTCTCCTCATGGATGATCTGATCCAGCGCGCGGTAGCCTATGATGACCTCGAAATGATCTTCATCCTGCTGAGAAAGCACCGCCCGCACTTCGAAATACTCATTCCCCGTAGAATTCGGACGCGCATGGCAGCGAACGCTGTACGTCTTATGCCGGAGAAGCTCCTCCTCGAGGCGAGCGGGTGAGAGGAGGACGGCGATCTCTTCGCGATCCGCCTCATGCACCAGATGCTCGCAGGCATAGCGGAGCCATTTACTATAGCGATAATGCACATCCTCGAGCAGCTGCCCTATATGCGTATCCTCCATGCCCCGGATGATCTCGATGGTATCCTGCCGGAGATCCGTCAGGAGGATCACAGAGAAATCCTGCCCCAGTGCATTCATCACGGCCTGGTTCTGCATCTCCTTCTGCTTGGCGCGGTCGATGGGATTCACCATGTACAGGAGATCTTTCGCGCGCCCCTTCCCATCTCTCGTCTTCACGATGAATCGCGCCTGCCGCCACTCTCCCGTGCGCGCACGATACGTGGTCGTGATGGTGTCTTCCTGCGAAAGGCGCGTGACAAGCGTCCTCGTATCCACAAAGTCGCGCATGTGGTCCCAATATTCCTCGGAAACGATATACCGCAGTATATCCTCAAATGCCTGCGACGCCGCGCACACCTTCCTGCTCGCCTGATACCCTTCACCGACACTAGCGATCCTCTCGCAGGTGTCTTTTTCCAGATCGACGAGGTAGATCACCCAGTAGATCTTGCTGATCGCAGAAATGACTTCATGCGACCGGCGTTCAGATGCGAGCGCCTCCTCGAGACGCCGCTGGTGTCTGCCCTCTTCCCTGATCAGATCATCGATCGGCCGGATCCCGATGACGACCTTAAAGCTCGTCTCATCCTGATGCACGCGGATGGCCTTCAGCTCGAAGTATTCATTCCCCTCGCGGTTCCCTTTCGTACGCGCCCGATACGTGAACGTTTCCTTCTCCATCAGATGCCGCATCAGTCCCTCAGGGCCCAGCTCCCCATAGAAATCCCCACAGGACTCTTTCACCAGCAGATGATCGCGGATGTATGCCATGCGCGAGCGATAAGAGAGCTTCTCCTTGGCAGGCAGAGCCTCATCGATATCCATGCCATGGCTGAACATCCCCTGCTTCACGATCTCTATCGTATCTGTCTTGAGGTCTGCAAAACAGATCACCGTGTAGTCTAAGCAGAGCGACTGCAGGATCGCATTCTCCCTCGCAAGATGACGGAACGCCTGCTCCATAGGAGTTCCCGGCTCCGACTCCGCACAGAGCGTCTTGTCGAAGTTTCTGATCGACGCAAGGCAGTAGCCCGGTGTCCCTGCCGGCATGATATGGAGATGGATGAAGCGCTTCGTCCTCTGGGCAAAGGTATCGAAATCCAGCGTCTTCCCGTGATAGGCCGCTTCGTAGTAGGGGAAAAGCCACTTGCCGCCGATCTTCGGCAAAAGCTCGATGCCCGATCTGCCGAGCAGCTTCTCAAGAGGGATGGAGAGATGCTCTGCTTCCGCCTCATTGGCATAGGCAAAACGCCAGTCCACCGGTTTTCCCGCCTCATCCACCTCGACATGGATGACATAGATGGGCACCGGACTCTCCCAGACCGCTGCCCCCAGCATCTTCAAGTAGATCTCGTCCTTCATCGCTTTCCCCCTTACGGCACGCACAAAAAAGCATGCATAAATTCTTTTTATTATACATGCCTGCACAGGAAAAAGAAAACGAAAAGATCCCTCGGCTGCGCTCGGGATGACGAAACGGAAAGGGCCGCCCCATTTCTTTTCATCCCACTTAGGAAGCCAACCTCCGCCCCTTCGGACCGCCTCCTTCCAGGGGGAAGGAGGGAGTGTGCCGCCTTCTCGCATCGTCATTTCGAGCGAAAGCGAGAAATCTTTTTCGTTCGCGGTCAAGAACCGCGGTGAGGAGAGGGATCACGGGAAGCACCGCACTCCCTGCAACGCGGGATGCCGATACGTGAAAGGACTATCTCGCATTCCTTTTTATCCCGCGGCGGGAGCCAACCTCCGCCCCTTCGGGGCACCTCCTTCCGGGGGAAGGAGGGAGTATGCCGCCTTCCCACCACGCCCTTTTTCCCATTTAAATACCCGCACCGGATGGCGGCCGGTGCGGGCTGTATTTTTGGAGTCTTCGGAATGGTCTAGTCATAAGACCATAGGACTATGATCCTATGAGAAAGCGGAACGGAACAAGCATATGTTCCTCAGAGATCCACCGTTGACAGCCGGTTTCATTCTGCCGGACCGCAGCCGGCAAGGAGAGATGGGAGCGCAGGATGGAAAATCATACAGGAACACATAAGGAAAGCACTGACCTCATGCAGAAAAGAAGAGCAAGCCTTGGTAAAAGGCGCACGGAAACGCAGATGCGCTATGACTTCTACGGCCCCCGACTCTGGCGCCTTGGGAGTCATGTCACGCTGCGAGGCCGCCCTCGTTCTTTCTTTCCTTTGCGTTCTTCCGCACCGGCTAGACAGATTTACCGGAGAGGACAGACAGAGCATCCCAAAGGCCTTCCCTGTGAAGCACGGGAAAACGCTCCCGGATCCTCCATCTCACAGTCGAAAATTTCGGAGACGAAGCTCATGAAAGAGAGTCTGCTCATTTCTCAGGCGATCGCTGCACCCATCCTGCCGATCTACTTTATCGGCGGCAAATGCCCCGGGCTCCTGATCCACACGCAGAGTTCTTTCGGACAGATTTTCTCATCAAACGATCTGACATGTCTACTTGGTTCTATTATACACCATTTTTCACTTGAAAAAGTGAACAATTTGACCTGCATGACAAAAGCCCCGCCGCCGCGGGGCTTTTCTGGCTATCGAAAATTTCTTGAGAGGCTTATGGGAAACGAGGTTGCGTGCCGTCCCATTGACCGCAGACGAAAGAGGGGCAGGTTCTATGGGTTCAACGGGGTCGGTGCGGCGCATTTCGTCATCCCGAGCGCAGCCGAGGGATCTTTCTTGCACTGCGGTCAGTATCACATAGGCACTGGCAGGGAAACGGCGTCTTGGTGCCACGTATTTCTGCGTTCACACATGCATCGTTTATCGGTCTGCAAGGAAGATTTCTCGCTTCGCTCGAAATGACGATACGAGAGTCCCCCTAGTATTGCGTTTTCTAAACAACTGGCATTTAAGTCAACATCCAAATCAAGTGAGGAGTGAGGAGTGAAGGTACGGCGCATAAAATGAGGAAGCGCCGCGGAGGTTTGAAAACTAGCGACTTTCTCGTGTCACAAACCTAATCCCTAGCTACCAGCCACTAGTCTCCAGCCACTACTCGTTTTGTTCCGCCAGCGCTTTCACGAGATGATACACCTCCGCAAAGGGCAGGTGGTTTTTTTCTGCGATGGCCTTCACCGATTCATACTCGGGGTAGAAGCGTCTCTCCCCGGGAAGGGCGACTTCCTTCACCTCCGCGATGCCGAAAGGCGTTTCCACCTGCTTCTGGTTGCGGTGAAGGATGGAGCGCATGACGCTCGGAAATTCGCGGATACCGATGGTCGTCGTTTCTTTGAAGATGATATCTTCGATTTCTTCCATCCTGCTCTTCTTGCAGATCACGGTGAGCTCCCATGCGGGACGGTTCTTCTTCATGTAGACCGGGCTGTAATGGACATCGAGCGCGCCGGCCTGCATGAGGCGGTCGATGGTATAGCCGAGCGCTTCGCCGGTGCTGTCGTCGATGTCGGTCTCGAGCTTCACGATCTCATCCTTGCCCTCTTCCATGGCATTCCCTTCGATGAGGTATGCGCGAAGGATATTCGTGCGCTCGGTGTAGGCTCTCTTGCCTGCGCCAAGGCCTGTACGCACGATGCGGAAGGCTTTCGGCAGCTGGTGCGTCGTGCAGATGGCAGCCGCAATGGCTGCGCCGGTCGGCGTGACGTATTCCCCCTTCGTCTCCATGATGGTGAGCGGCATATCGTAGGCTTCGATGATATTCATGGTCGCTGGGACGGGGACAGGCAGCACGCCGTGCTGGCAGCGGACGGTGCCTCTGCCCTCGGTGAGGCAGGGAATGATGACATCCGTGATCCCCAGGCTGTCAAAGGTAACCGCCGCGGCAATGATATCTACGATGGAGTCGATGGCGCCGACTTCATGGAAATGCACCTCTTCCAGCGGCATGTGATGGGCGAGAGACTCTGCTTCCGCTACGATGTGGAACATCTTGCCCGCCAGCGCTTTCGCCGAGTCTGTCATGTCTGTCGCGTCGATGATGTCTAAGATCTCTGCCAGATGGCGTCCGTGGTGGTGGTGATGCTCATGATCATGGTAATGATGAGACTCCTCGCCTTCATGGCAATGGCAGTGAGGCGCTTCCTCGTCCTCATGGCAATGACAGTGATGTGCTTCCTCGTCCTCATGGCAATGGCAATGATGCGCTTCCTCGTCCTCGCATCCATGGCAGTGAGGCGCTTCCTCCTGCGGAACTGCCGAGCTGACCGGCGCCGGACCATAGAGGTAGGCCATATCATGGTCATGATTTTCATGGGCTGCATCCAGAATGACATTGAAATCACAGCACGCAATGCCGGATTTCTTGACGCTGGAGATCTCCACCATGAAACCGTCCGCGGGAATGGAATTCAGCGCGCGTTCCAGCGCCTCCGGGTCTGCGCCGAGGTCGATCATCGCTGCGACGAACATATCTCCGCTGATGCCGGAGGAAGTTTCAAGGTATAATGTTTTTCCCATATGGTTTCTCCTTGTTGGTTGTTGATTATTGGTTGGAATCAGGAGTGACTGGTAACTGGATTCTAGTAGCTAGTGGCTAGGGATTAGGAGCTTCGAGTGACTGGTGTTGAATACGACTTTCGGGCATCGCCCCGTTTCGTCATCCTGAGCGGAGAGAAACGTCGCACTTGAGATAACGAATGCCAGAACAGCTGCGACCTGAGCCCTCGATCTCGGCGAAGCCGCCACCTTCATTCCTCATTCCTAATTCCTAATTATGGCACGTAATCATAACAAGAAATATGGCGATATGGTTACTTTCAAATCCTTCCCATTTCCGCCAATCGGTTGATCTGTGTCGCCACATAGCCGGCGCCGAAGCCATTGTCGATATTGACGGTGACGATGCCGTTCGCGCAGGAATTAATCATCGTCAAGAGCGCCGAAAGGCCGTGGAAGCTGGCGCCGTAGCCCACCGACGTCGGCACCGCGATGACGGGATTCTTCACAAGTCCGCCGATGACCGAGGCGAGCGCCCCTTCCATGCCTGCCACTGCGATGACACAGTTCGCGCGGCGCACGATCGCCTCCTTCGAAAGGATGCGGTGGATGCCGCTGACGCCCACATCATAGACACGTTCGACATGCGTCCCGAAGTACTCTGCCGTCTGTGCCGCTTCCTCTGCGACGGAAATATCTGCCGTGCCGCCCGTGCAGATGGCCACGCAGCCGATGTGCTCCTTCTCCTTTTCCAGCTTCAGGATATGCGACACCGGGTCATAGGAGATCTCCGGCAGGAATTCCTTCACGATCTCATACTGGTGTGGAGAGGCGCGGGTGCCGAAGACTTCCCCCTCCACCTCATAGAGCCTTCGGAAGATCTGTCCGATGAATTCGTCAGATTTCCCCTGGCAGTAGATCACTTCTGCAAAGCCGGAACGCTTCTTCCGATCCGTATCGAGCTTGGCAAATCCCATTTCCTCATAGGATCGCTCCGCCGGATTCTCACGGATGAGCGCCTCTGCCGCAGAGAGCGACAGCGCGCCGGACTTCACTTGGGTCAATATTTCTTGAATACTCATATATGTGTCCTTTGGTTGATTGGTTGTTGGTTTAGGTTCAAAGTTCAGGGTTCAGGGTTAGTCCACGGAGCGTGCTGCCCTTTGATTGCGTTTGAAAGTTTCGTTTAAATGAGAAATTAGAAATGAGAAATGCGAAATGGTGGTGCGGCGCATAAAAATAAGGAAGCGCCACGGAGTATAAATAGTGGCAATGCCCGAAAGTAATATTCAAGTCACCAGTCCCTATTTCCCATCCATCGACCCCGAGCGGAACCCTTCCAGGTCCATGGTCACGTAGCGAAAGCCCAGCGCATGAAAGCGCGCGATGACTGCCTCACGATTTTCCACGAGCTTTGGGAGCTGAGCGGGGAGCACCTCGATGCGGGCGATATCCCCATGACAGCGCACGCGAAACTGCAAAAAGCCCAGATCGAAAAGCAGCTGCTCAGCCGCTTCGACCGCGCGGAGCTTCTCCTCCGTGATCTTCGTGCCATAGGGGAAACGGGTCGCCAGGCACGCAAAGGATGGCTTATTCCATGTGGGAAGTCCTTCCTTCTCCGACAGGATGCGGATCTCCTCCTTCGTGAGCGCCGCCTCCTTCAAAGGGCTCACGACGCCCAGCTCGGCAAGCGCTTTCAGCCCGGGACGATAGCCCTTCGTATCACTGAAATTTGTCCCGTCGATGATATAAGCGATCTGATGCTCCTTCGCCAGCTCGCCCAGAGACGAGAAGAGATAGGTCTTGCACCAGTAGCAGCGATCCTTCGGATTGTCAGCAAAGCCCGGCGCAGCGAACTGGTCCCTTTCCACGATCACCTGCCGGATGCCGCGGGACGTGCAGAAATCCTTCGCCTCTTCGATCTCACGCGCGGGGACGGAATTCAGTTTCATCGTCACTGCGACAGCCTTATCGCCAAGCACCTTGCAGGCCTCATGAAGAAGAAAGGTCGAGTCCACACCGCCGGAAAAAGCGACGGCGACCGAGCCAAGTGTTTTCAAATGGGCTTCAAGCGTTTTCTGCTTGAGAAGAATGCTTTCATGGATCATAGGAGAGTCTCCTTTATTAGGGTTTAAGGTTCAGGGTTCATGGTTAGCCCGTGGGACGTGCTGCCCTTTGATTGTGGGTGAAAGCCTCGCGCTCTCTAGTGAGGAGTTAGGAGTGGTGGTGCGGCACATAAAAATAGGGAAGCGCCGCGAGTATATATGGGGCGATACCCGAAGGTGGCATTTAAGTCACTAGTCACTAGCCACCAGCCACTAATCCCTAGCTACTAGCTACTAGAATCCAGTCACCAGTCACCCCAAAATATACTTCTTTCGCGTCTTGAAAAGCAGGACAGAAAGTCCGACGGCCGTGACGAACCAGCTCAGCGGATACACCGTCATAAGGCAGTCAAAGCTGGGGATGGCAGGAAATACGGTCCCCATGTACAGGATACGGAAGCCGCAGATCCCGACGATCGTGATGAGCGCCGGAGAGAGTGAATTGCCAAAGCCGCGGAGATAGGCGGAGATCATTTCGATGGCCAGATTCAAAGGCTCCGCCAGAATGATATAGCCCATGCGGGTGACGCCATAGCTGATGACCATCACATCGCTGGTAAAAAGCGCAAGCAGTGATGGTGAAAAATACAGGATGGGCGCTCCGATGATGACGCAGACGACCAGATTCTGCAAGGTGGTGATGACCCCAACGCGGCGGCAGCGCGCCATGTCGCCGGCCCCGTAGTTCTGCCCGACGAATGTCGTACATGCCTGCCCGAACGCATTGACAAAGATATAGCAAAGAATATCCAGATTGAACGCCGCCGCCGTTGCCGCCATGACATCCGCGCCAAGGCTGTTGATCGCCGACTGGATCACGATGTTCGACAGACAGAAGACCGCCGCCTGCAACCCGGCCGGTGTGCCGATGCGAAGGATCTCCCGTAAAATATACAGATCAAAGAATGATGCCCTGCATTCCAGATGGATCACATGCGTGCTGCGAAGCAGGATCGTCACCAGCATGGCGGAAGAAAGAAGCGTCGCACATGTCGTAGAGATCGCCACAGCTGCCACGCCCTGATGAAAAAACGCCACCAGCGTGTAGCTGATGATGACCTTGATGACCCCTGCCACCGCCAGACAGAAGAGGGGCGTCTTCGTATCTCCCTGACTTCGGAAAATGGCAGACGCAAAATTATAGACCAGGATCCCCGGCAGAGCCAGGAAAAAAATGCGCAGATACTCTGCGGAGAGCGGCATGAGCACATCCGGCACCTGAAGCAGCGAGAGCAGCGGCTCTGCGACAGCTTCGCTCAGACAGGTCATCACGATCCCTGCGGCAAGCGCAAAGGCAAGCGTCGAAAAGACCGCCCGATGGATCCCCTCCCGATCTCCCTTCCCTGTCATTTGGGAAATCACGACATTCGCCCCGATCGAAATGCCGATGAAAAATGTCACGATGAAACCGATGATGGGCGTATTGCTCCCGACAGCCGCCATCGCTTCCTTCCCGACAAACTGCCCCATGATGATGGTGTCGATGGTATTGAACACCTGCTGCAGCATGCCCGTCAGTGCCAGGAGTAGCGCAAAACGGATCGTTTTCCTTCCGATCGGTCCATGCGTCATATCTATTTTTTTCATATATACCTCTTACCCGACAGGCAAAGGACAGCGATCGGGGGGAAAGGGAAATCATCTCTGCGCCCCGAAGCCGCCGGATGGCCTGCTACATATATTTCTTATTATATCATTCCTGACAACCTGCCTTGCAAGCGCAGTGCCTCTTGCCAAGACCGGCCATTGGCTCTATGATATAGAGGAATACAAATGTATGCAAATACCTTCTGGCTATCGAAAGGCATGCCTAAACAGTGACTGGTGACTGGATTCTAGTAGCTAGGGGCTAGTGGCTAGGGATTAGGAGTGGCTGGTGACTTGGAGACATCCGACTCCCGTATCGTCATTTCGAGCGAAGCCCTCAAATCTTTGTCATTCGCATTCAAGTGGTCGATGTCAGGACCCCCCAAACGGGAAGCCTGTTATCTCAAACCTTCGGGCATCGCCCCCCGTTGAACCCTCTGAACCTGTAGAACCCGCTTCCCCTCTTTCACAAACAATCAAGGGTCGGCACACCCTCGGGGCAAACCCTGAACCCTTGTCCCTTTATTGATTTCCTCTAAGGAGGCATCGCTTATGGATCTATTCGGACACGAAGACCCGGAAGAATATATCGTCCGCCGCAGGCAGGAGATGGCGCGCCCCGCCGGCTTTCCCACGCACGAAGCGCTGAAGGAAGCCATCACCTCCTGCAGCCGCTGCCCGCTTCGCCGCGAAGGCGGTCTTGGCCCCGTGCTCTCCACCGGCCCTGCGGATGCCCCGCTCATGATCGTCGGCGAAGGCCCCGGGGGTGTCGAGGATGACTACGGCGGCCCTCTGATCGGTCCCTCCGGGCAGCTGCTGGACAAGGCGCTCGCCTCCGTCGGCATCACCCGCGACCATGTCTACGTGACAAACATCGTAAAATGCCGTCCGCGCGGCAACCGCACTCCCACCATGGACGAAGGGCATTTCTGCGGAAGCATCTGGCTTTTGCAAGAGATCGCACTCGCACGCCCTGCCGTCATCATCGGTCTTGGCAAAGTCGCACTCCGCTTCTTTCTGGGCCGCGAAGCCGGTATCATCCGCTCCCGCGGTCACTGGATCGATTTCCATGGCATCCCCGTCATGCCGACCTTCCATCCCGCCTACCTTCTCCGCCAGAGCGGCCGCGCACTGGTCGATGCGAAATGGCAGGTCTACTACGACCTCAAAGCCGCCAAGGAACGCGCCGCCGCCCTCCGTCCTGACTGGGTATGGCAAAGCGACACCCCGCCAAACCTTTTGGACGAGCTTGCCGCGGAGCGCGCGAAACGGCACTCCCAGGGATGATTTCCTCACCGATTCCCCATAACTTCTGTAAGAAAGGACCCTTATGCATACACTCTTGACCATCCTCATCGGCCTTGCCATCGCCGGCTGGTTCCTCTACTGCCTCTACCGCATGCTGCGCGGCGCGCGCGGCAGGGACTGCGCCAGCTGTCATCTCGCCGGCGGCTTCGACTACAAAAGCAGCGCGCCTGTCAAGCCCTCTGACATGAAGCGCAAAGAGATCGTCACTGACACCGGCCATCTCATCATCGTCGACGAAGAAGCGGCGAAGAGACGCCGCGAACGGATACGGAAGATGATGGAGCAGCCAAAGGATGAGAAACGCAGCTGATAGAAGACGATACGGAAAAGCGGCACACTCCCTCCTTCCCAGGGAAGGAGGTGCCCCGAAGGGGCGGAGGTTGGCTTCCTAAGCGGAATGAAAAAATGGGAAACAGCCCTGCTCTCGTTTCGTCATCCCGAGCACAGCTGAGGGATCTTTTTCGTTTGCCGTTTTCTTTTCCCTGTGTACATACATCTGCATGAAACACCGTGCTTCCAAGTCGTTGGGAGTGCGGTGTTTCCCGTGCCCCCTCTCCTCACATTGCTTACCGGACCGCAAACGAAAAAGATTTCTCGCTTCCGCTCGAAATGACGATGCGGGAAGGCGGCACACTCCCTCCTTCCCATGGAAGGAAGTGCCCCGAAGGGGCGGAAGTTGGCTCACTCCCTAAGCGGGATGA
>ULJH01069512.1_pt1 | contig 10847 bp, 5 predicted proteins | sample 1950781 | NCBI WGS metagenome assembly ULJH01 (sample SAMEA4835462, study PRJEB28245) | human gut metagenome | biome: gut microbiome; material: fecal sample | place: Denmark | collected 2008 | reverse complement strand
CGCATGGCAGTCGTCGATCGCGTGCTGGATGGCAGGCGCGTCATTGGTCTTCCCATCTCCTGCGGCACCGTATTTTGCTGCAGAGTAATATGAGCTGATAATCATGTGACAGACCCTCGCTTTTTATTATGTTATTTTCCCGGGGGTTCGATTGGTGCTTTCCCGGTTTGCGTTTTCCGTATTGCGATTCCGTTAAAGGTATTATAGAACAAAAGAATTATACAGTTTGCATGACAATTGTAAAACATAGTCGGTTCGGGTAGTATAAAATGATATATGCTGCGGGAGTGGCAGAAAGAGGGGATTACAGCTGCCCCGATCGTTTTTGTGCGGACGGGTTTATGTTCCGCAAATTCGAAACGGATGAGACCTGGGGCGGTGCGGACCGGCATTTCTGGTTTCGTGCAGAGGTTCCGGAGAATGCGGGGATTCCGGGGAAGCCGCTGTATCTGCTTGGCAGAACGGGGGCCGTGGACATCTGGGATACGGACAATCCGCAGATCATCGGCTTTCTGAACGGAAGGCGAACGGCCTCCATGGACATGAATCATCAGGACATGCTGCTTGAGGAGTGCTGCGGCGGGAAGCCTGCGGAGGTGGCCTTCTATGCCTATTCCAATCAGGCGAGAAAGAGCCTTCATTTCTATCTGGAGGCCGTTGTACCGGATCCTGCGGTGCAGCAGCTTTACTATGATGTCAAGGTTCTGTTTGATGCCTGTGAGCTTCTTGCGGAAGGGGATCCGGAGAAAATTGCGGGAGAGCGGGCCATTTATGACGCGCTCTGCCTTCTGGATCTGCGCGATACCGGCTCTGCGGCGTTCCGAAATTCGGTCGAACTGGCGGACAAGTCCCTTCGCGAGAATTATTATGATTCGAGAAAAGAGGCTCCGGTCACGGTCCACAGCATCGGATATACCCATATCGATGTTGCCTGGAAATGGCCGATCCGTCAGACAAGGCAGAAGGCGGTTCGAAGCTATCAGACGGTGCTGAATCTGATGAAGGAATATCCGGAGTACCGGTTTTCGGCAAGCACGCCGGAACTGTACGAGTTCGTTCGCGAGGATGCACCGGACCTTTTTGAGGAGATCCGGAAGAAAATTCAGGAGGGCCGCTGGGAGGCCGAGGGCGGCATGTGGCTTGAGCCCGACTGCAACCTGATCTCCGGGGAATCCATGGTCCGACAGTTTCTTTACGGAACCCGTTATTTTGAAGAGGTTCTGCATGCGGGGAAGCAGGAGGTGCTGTTCCTTCCGGATGTCTTCGGATACAGCGCTGCGCTTCCGCAGATTATGAGAGGCTTTGGCCTTTCGTACTTCATGACGACCAAGATGGGCTGGAACGATTCGGACAAATTCCCGTACGACACCTTCCTCTGGAGAGGTCTCGACGGATCTCCGGTTCTGACACAGCTTGTGACAACCAGAGATTACGATCCTTCGGAGGGACATGCCGGAATCCGCGACCGCGAAACCACCTACAACGGCCGTCAGAATCCGGATCAGCTGATGGGAACGTGGCAGAGGTATCAGCAGAAGAATCTGACGGCAGACCTTGTGACGCTGTACGGCTTCGGAGACGGAGGCGGCGGCCCGACCAGGGAGATGCTGGAGCAGAGCAGACGGATGGAGCATTCCATCGCCAGAGTGCCGCGGGTGCAGCAGAGCAGTCTGCGCGAATTCTTCCATCAGCTGGAGGAAGGAATGGACCGAAGGTTCCTTCCCGAATGGGACGGAGAGCTGTATCTGGAATACCACCGCGGAACGTATACGTCCCGGGCGGAAACAAAGCGCAATAACCGGAAGGCAGAGATCGGAATGCTGCAGACGGAATTTCTCTCTGTGCTGGCTCTTCTGGCAGGGAACGGCTTTGCCTATCCGAAGGCGCAGCTGGACCAGAGCTGGCTGCTCCTTCTTCGCAATCAGTTTCACGATATTCTGCCGGGCTCTTCCATTCATGAGGTTTATGAGCAGTCGGACCGCGAGTATGCGCAGATCATGGAATCCAACGAGAAGCTGAACGCGGCGGCACTTGCTGCGATTCTGAAGGGGGCGGGCTGCGCTGCAGAGAGCCGTGAGAATTCGCAGGAGCCTTTGGCGGGGGCTGCTGTTTTCAACATGAGCAGCTTTTCCGGAGAGGATGCGGCAGAGCTTTCCTTCGAGCTGAAGAGCGAAGCGCTCCGTCAGAAGACGAAGCAGAATACGTGGCTGTATCTTTTCCGGGATGTGCCCTGCAAGGGATATCGACTTCTGGGAGCAGGAGAAGAGAAAACAGCCGACGAGACGGCTGTCATCTCCGATTTCCGGAAGGATCCGCAGAGCGGAGAGCTCTCCTTCCGCACGGATTATTACGAGGTTTGTATGAACGAAGAGGGTGAGCTTCTTCGGCTGTATGACCGGCTTGCGGGCAGAGAGGTGATCGGCAGTGCTTTTCCGGAATGCCGGGAAGAAGCGGAGCACTGCGCCGGAAACCGGATTTTTGCTTATGAGGACCGGCCGGATAAGTATGAGAACTGGAATGTGGAGAGCTATTACCGGGAGAAATTCTGGGCGCTGGATCCGGCAGAGTCCTGCGAGCTTTCGGAGAACGGGCCGGTGCGCGCGGTGCTTCACATTAGACGGCGTTTTATGGAATCCGTACTGGAGCAGGATGTGATTTTCTATCGTCATACGAAACGGATTGATTTCCGGACGCGGATGGACTGGAGACAGCATCAGCTTCTTGTGCGCGTGCAGTTCCCGGTGAAGGTATTTTCTTTCCGCGCGAATTTCGACATTCCGTTCGGAAATGTGGAGCGGCCGACGACGGAGAATACGTCGTGGGATCGTGCGCGGTTTGAGGTCTGTGCACACAGGTGGATGGATCTGAGCGACTCCGGCTATGGAGCTGCGCTTCTGAATGACTGCAGGTACGGCTGCAGCGTGCACCACAATGTGCTGAGCCTCAGTCTTCTTCGAAACGGCACGTATCCGGACCCGGATCCGGACACCGGCGTGCACGAATTTACCTATTCCCTGTATCCGCATGAGGGGGATTTCCGGAGCGGTCATGTGATCCGGGAGGCGAGCCGCCTGAATGAGAAGGTGAAGGTGATTCCGCTTGCAGGTACGGCAGCGCCTGCAGGCCCCGTGGCTTTTGCAGGCGAGAGAGCAGGAAGCTATTCCTTTGTTCAGTCAGATTCCGAGGGCTTTGTTCTGGAGACGATCAAGCAGTCGGAGGACGGACAGGGAATCATCTGCCGCGGCTATGAGGCGTGGGGCAGGCAGCAGGAGGTGAGCCTTTGCTTTGCAGAGAATTTCCGCGTCTTCCGCGTCAGGATGGATGAAACAATGAAGGAGGAGACGGACGGAAAGGTGACGCTGTGCGTTCGTCCGTATGAAATCGTCACGTTATATCTGGAACGGCAGCAGGAGGGAAGAGAGCGTTGAACAAGATTTATGGAGCAGCATGTTATATTCCGGATTACCCAAGGCCCCAGTTTGTCCGGAAGGAGTGGATCAATCTGAACGGAGCATGGAGCTTTTGCTTCGATGACAACGGGGAGGGCGGATCGGACTGGCCGGCCCTCGGGCTCCCGGGGGACAAAGTCCGGGAAATCCAGGTTCCCTTTACCTATGAGACCGCAGCGAGCGGCATCGGGGACGAGACGGTGCATTCCTGCGTGTGGTATGAAAAGAGCTTCTCCATTGCGGGAAATTCTTCGAAGCTGGGCGACGGACAGAAAAAAGGAATGGAAGATGCCCCGGAGCAGGACGGCGGACAGAAGGTCGGAACGGACGGAAAGCGGCTGCTTCTTCATTTTGAGGGCAGTGATTTCGAGACTACGGTCTGGATCAACGGGAAGAAGGCGGGAAGCCACAGGGGCGGCTATGAGCGGTTTTCCTTCGACATCACAGACAGCATCTGTGCCGGAGAAAATCGCATTGTCGTCTGCGTGAAGGATTCTCTTGGCCGGGAGCAGCCGCGCGGCAAGCAGCGCTGGATGAAGGAGAATTTTGCCTGCTGGTACGTGCAGACAACCGGAATCTGGAAGACGGTTTGGATGGAATGGGTGCCGGAGGGCTATCTGGAGCGGGTGAAGCTGACGCCGAATCTGCAGAGAAATGAAATCGAGGCGGAGGTCTCCCTGAATCTGGAGCATTTTCGGAAGAATGGCTGCGGGGCGGATGAAGGCTCAGCGGAAGCTGCCGGGACCTGCGAGGCAGATATGTCCTCTCTGGAGGTGGAGGCGGTCGTATTTTACCACGGGGAGCTGACGGCAAGAGCAAGGCTCCTGGCGCAGGAGCACCTTGTCTTCCGGATCGGACTGGACAAGCCGGATCCTGCGGATCAGTGGGGCGTGCACCTCTGGAGCCCGGACGCACCGAATTTATATGACATGGAGCTTCGGCTCCTTCGGAACGGGAAGGAGATTGACCGCGCGGATTCCTATTTCGGAATGAGAGAGGTGCAGATCAAGGATTCCCAGGTTCTTCTGAACGGCGCTCCGGTTTATCAGAAGCTGATTCTGGATCAGGGCTACTGGGAGGAAAGTCATCTGACTCCGCCTTCGGAGCAGGCACTGATCGAGGACATCGACCGGATTCATGAGCTTGGCTACAATGGCCTTCGCAAGCATCAGAAGCTTGAGGATGAGCGCTTTCTGTACTGGTGCGATGTGAAGGGAATGCTCGTCTGGAGTGAGATGGCGGCCTTCTATTCGTATTCCGATGCGGCGGTGGAGCAGTTTACCCGCGAGTGGGCAGAGATTGTCCGGCAGAACTACAATCATCCGTCGATCATTACCTGGGTTCCTCTGAACGAATCCTGGGGGATCCCGAAGGTCAGGACCGATCGCTCGCAGCAGTGTTTCACGGAAGCCATCTATTACCTGACGAAGAGCCTGGATCCCATGCGGCCCGTTGTTGTAAACGACGGATGGGAGCATACCGTATCGGATCTTCTTACCCTGCACGACTATGAGGCGTGGGGAGATGCGCTTGCGGACCGGTATCTGACCCGGAAGGAGGACATTCTTGCCGGAAGGCTGCCGCACTGCAAGGATCATTTTGCCCTGGCGGAGGGGTATTCCTACCGCGGCCAGCCGGTCCTCATCAGTGAGTACGGAGGAATTGCCTTTGCGGGAGCAGGAGAGGGATGGGGCTACGGAGATATGGTGAAGGATGAGGAGGAATTTATCCGACGCTTTGACTCAGTGACGTCTGCCATCAAGGCACTTCCGTATGTGTGCGGATATTGCTATACACAGGTTTCGGATGTGCAGCAGGAGATCAACGGACTCATGACCGCGGATCGGAAATTCAAGGTGGATCCGTCTGCCATCCGGGAAATCAACAACCGGCCGTAAAGCGGCATTTCAATGTCGCTTTCAAACTGTCGCATCGGTGCTGACTGCACCGGCTGCGCATTCGGCAAAACCGCCTTCGAGGATTTTGCCTCAGTGAGGTTACTATGAAAATAAGGGATATCAAGGGCATTGACCCGGAACTGATTCAGGAAATTGCTCCGGCTCTGGAGCGCGGAGCGGATACCGAAGCGTATGCGCTGACTGCTGAGCAGGGGATGGAGGCCGGCTATCGTTATACGAAGTCGGACGGAGTTCTGCATATGGTTTATGGAACGAAGCCGGATTTATGCCGGGCACTCCTTGCGGCGGCGGGCAGTACCGCGGCGGAAGGGAAGAGTGAGCGCTGGCTTTCCGAAATCGGCTATATGGCAGACTGCTCCAGAAATGCCGTGGCCAGAGTGGATACGTTGAAAAAACTGGTCAGACAGGCCGCGTTGATGGGATATCATTTCATCGGGCTGTATCTGGAGGATACCCTCGCGATTCCGGAGGAGCCGTATTTTGGCTACATGCGTGGAGCCTATACAAAGGAAGAGATTGCGGAGGTTGTCCGCTATGCAGCGCTCTTCGGCGTAGAGATTCGCCCGTATGTCGAGACGCTGGCACATCTCAATCAGATTACCAGGTATGAGCATTATCAGAAATTCATTGATACCGACGATATTCTTCTTGCTGGGGATGAGCGGACGTATGAGTTCCTCGATCATTACCTGAAGGCGGTGTCCGATGCGTTTCCTTCCCGCCGCGTGAACCTTGGAATGGACGAGGCCCACATGGTCGGACTTGGGAAGTATCTGGATGCGCACGGCTATCAGAACCGTGTGGAAATCATTCAGAAGCATCTGGAACGCGTCATGGAGATCTGCAGAAAATACGGTCTTCAGCCGCAGATGTGGAGCGATATGTTTTTCCGCCTTGCGTTTGGCGGTGAGTACTATGTGAAAGACAAGCCCATGGCTGAGAATGTAAAAATTCCGGAGGGTCTGGAGCTTGTTTACTGGGATTATTATTCGGCAGACGAAGAGCATTATGATGATATGCTCCGCCAGCATCGAAAGATGACAGACAAGGTGAGCTTTGCTGGGGGCGTATGGAAGTGGATTGGCTTTGCGCCGCACAATCGCTACAGCGCTGTGATCGGAAAGGCAGCCCTTTCTTCGTGCAGAAGAAACGGAATCACTTCCGTGGTGATGACCGGCTGGGGAGACAACGGCGGAGAAGCCAGCCAGTTCTCGATTCTGCCAGGATTGTTTGAGGATGCCAGGCTGGTCTATGAGGATAACCTGCCGGAAGCTGCATTTTACGCACTGACCGGAATCCGGGAAGAGGACTATATGAAGCTTGACCTCAGTAACCCTCTTCCGGCGCGTGAGGACCGCGTGAACAACGCAGGAAAGTTCCTTTTCTACAACGATGCTCTGCTTGGGATATTCGATCCGCTCGCACAGCAGCTGGCAAGCGGATATTACGAGGATGCGGCGAAGCAGTTGGAACAGGCGGTCAGGGACAGCAGCGGCAGCAGTCTCTGCTACGTTCTGAAGACGCAGGCCTCTCTGTGCAGGGTTTTGCAGGATAAGGCGAATCTTGGCACGGTCATCCGAACAGCGTATGACGCAGGAGACCGGGAAAAGCTCCGGGATATTGCGGAGGAAGCGATCCCGCAGCTGCTCGGAAAGCTGGACCGGTTCTATCAGGATTTCCGGAAGCAGTGGATGAGTGAGAACAAGGCCTTTGGCTTTGAGGTGCAGTCACTCCGGATCGGCGGGCTTCGTCAGCGGATTCTGGAGGTGCAGCAGCGCCTGGAAGAATATCTGTCGGGAGAGATTGCCGAAATTGACGAGCTGGAGAAGCCGGTTCTTCCGTTTGCGTACTGCGAAGGCGCAGACGTCACTACCCTTGACTATAACCGGTGGAATTACATTGTGACGACGGCTGTGATTGGATAATTCAAAGCACAGCGTTTCCATGAAATCACCCGCAGCGGTTGGCTCGTATGAGCTCATCTGCTGCGGGAATGGCATGCGATAAAGGATGTGAGACATGGCGGAAGGGGAAACGAAACGTCCGGAAGAAGCAGCGAAGAGCTCGAAGGGGATAACGAGACGTCCGGAGGGAAGAAGCTGGGAGCCGGATGCCGGGAACATGAAGGTTCTCGGAAGAACACTTGTGCATACCGGAGAAAACACGGGCAGAAGAGCACGTTATCTTTGCTATTCCGGAAGCTATGTCGAGTTTACCTTTACAGGAAGAAGCTTATCCTGTGAGCTGCTCTCGGATTATTGCGAAGATCAGACGGACGGCACGCAGTATCCCTGCTATATGGCGCTGTACCTGGATCATCAGCTGGTACGGCGCTTTTCGCTTATGCCGGGAAGGCACCTCTATCCGCTCCTTCCGGAGGGGGAGAATTCGAAGCGGGATGCCTGGAAGTGTGAGGATCCGGAGGGAAATGACTCGGAGGAAGATGTCCGGCCGATGGATGATCTGGGAGGGAATGACTCGGAGGAAGATCTCCGGACGATGGTGGTCTGTCTTGTGAAGGAATCCGAGGTGCAGTATGCATCCTCGGGAATTCTGGCCTTTTACACCGATGAGGAAGCAGAGATCCGGCCGACAGATAAGAAAGACCGGAAAATTGAGTTTATCGGAGATTCCATTACCTGCGGCTATGGGGTGCTTGGGGGACCGGAGGCTCCGTTCTCCACGGAAACCGAAAGTGCGGACGATGCCTTTGCAGTTCAGTGTGCAGGGGCACTGGATGCGGATTATCAGCTGGTTTCCTTCAGCGGAATCGGCGTGATTTCCAGGTATATAGAACCGGAGGAGAATGAGCCTTTGACGGATGTGCTGATGCCTGCCCTTTATCCGCATACTGACGCGGTGCTAGCAAAAAGGTATGGATGGAGGCCGGAGAGCTGGGATTTTTCAAGCTTTTGTCCGCAGGTAGTTGTCATCAATCTGGGAACCAATGATGACAGCTATACCAGAGGAATCCGGGAGAGGGAAGAGCGGTTTGAAGAGGAATACTGCGAGTTTGTAAGGAACATTCATCGCCGGAATCCCGGAGCGGAAATTGTCTGTACCTTCGGCGTGATGTCGCAAAGGCTCCTTCCCAGAGTGGAGGAAGCCGTTCAAAGGCTCTCAGAGAGCGGCGTTCCTGTTCGGATGCACCGCGAGGAGCCCATGCCTCCCGGCGAAGTGACCGGATGTGAGGGACACCCATCTGCCCAAAGACAGCGCAAAATGGCAGAATCCCTGACCGGATTTCTTTTGCAGGAGATTTTCCGGGAAGATTTCGCAGAGGATGACATGATAGAATGAAGGCAGGAGTAAGCAGAAAGCTGGCAGAAGAAGGCAGGCGAAGGCAGAAGAAAGCGGAAAAAACAGGCGAAGGCAGAAGAAAACGGGAGAAGCGTTTTGAGTTACAGAGAATTTTTGGAACGGATCAATATGGCGCAGGAGGTCACAGACAAGCTTGTCCGGATGGCCGGGGAGGCGGACGAGCCTTTGGATCTGCGGGCAAATGAACCGGAGCATAGCCTGGATGAGTTTTTTCAGCAGACAATGGCTGCATATGAAGCGAGGAAACAGGAGCCCTGGAACCGGATCAGCGAGGAAATTTATATCGAGACGATGAAGTGCTTCTCTCGCTTTGTGCGGGAGCACAAGGTGTCGTATGGCGTGTATGGGTTTGACCGCGGCTTCTGGACACCGCATCAGATTGAAGGAAAGCTGTTTCGCATCGGAGAGCTGGAATATCAGATCGATGATGAAGAGAAGGTGATCAGCATCCATATTCCGAGTGATGCAGATCTGTCCGATGACCGGGTGGATGCATCGTATGCAGAGCAGAAGCAGTTCTTTGCGGAGAATTTTCCGGAAACAGCGGGATGGCCCGGAATGTGTGAATCCTGGCTCCTTTCTCCAGCCCTGAAGGAGCTTCTGCCGTCGGATTCCAGAATTCTTGCATTTGCTGCCCGCTTCGAAATTACACAGACAAATCCGGACGCGACGGATTATCTGGAGTGGGTATACAAGCTTGCTGCCGGGCAGCAGAAGTCTGCAGAGCTGGAAAATCTCCGGGAGGATACCTCTCTGCAAAGAAGGATGAAGGATTTTCTTCGCGCGGGCGGAAAGGTTGGAATCGCCTGGGGCATCTGGAAAAAGTCATAGCATCCTGATTTGCAGAAAATGTCCTGCAGGGATGATTTCCAGCGGGGAAATTGATCCTGATTTGCAAAAAAGCTCTCACAGGGATGATTTCCAGCGGGGAGATTCATCCTGATATGCAAAAAAGCTCTTGCAGGGATGATTTCCAGCGGAGAAAAGTATCCTGAATTGCAGAAAAGCTCTTGCAGGGATGATTTCCGACGGGGAAAAGCATCCTGAATTGCAGAAAATGTCCTGCAGGGATGATTTCCAGCGGGGAAATTGATCCTGAAATGCAGAAAAGCTCTTGCAGGGATGATTTCCGTCGGAGAAATTGATCCTGAATTGCAGAAAAGCTCTTGCAGGGATGATTCCCGCCGGGAAATGCATCCTGATTTGGTTGGATTGCAGGAATCCAGAGAAAACCAGAGAAAATCCCTATGAAATGTCCACCAAATAAGTATTAATATCCTCTCGGAATATGTGTTAATATCTTAGGTATTATGATATATCCGAGCGGCCGATACAATTTGAATTTTGATCTGTGTGCGGGGTTTCTGAACCTTTTTCTTATGTTTACTTTTTTCAGGAAGAAAAATGTCCGGAATCTCCGTTCGCATCTTGTTGCGCTTATGACACTGACGCTGATGTTTTCTGCGTTTGCCGAGTTTGCGACAGGAGCGTTTCGTAATGTCGGCAGCAGCAATCTTCTCCTTCTGGAGACTGTGACCTGTTTTGCTCATTTCTTTCATATTTCCGTGGAGTATCTGATGGCGCTCTATGTGCTCGAGCTGACCGGGCGGGCCTACAGCTACACATGGAAGAAATATCTGATCTTTTCCATTCCCGAAATTGCGCTTGCAGTGGCAACGGTTCTTCCATGCATCCGCAGACTTCTTTATTCCTATGACGTTTCCGGGCAGTATACCAGGGAGAGCTTTTATCTGTTTTATGCGTTCGTAGCGAGCTGCTATGTCCTTTACAGCATGCTGCTTCTTCTTCGGTATCGGAAATCCATGGGAAAGGATTTCTGGTACATTCTGATCTGCTTTTATGCTTTTCTTGGCGGACTGATTCTGGAGCTGATCAATCCATATCTTCGTGCTTCCATTTTCATGCAGTCGCTCTTTCTGACCGGGTGCTTCCTGATTCTTGAGAACAACGATGAAATGATGGATGCAGAAACCGGACTTTTCAGTGCGTATGCGCTGAAAAGGGATGCCGAGGTTCTGTTCGGAAATCGGATGTCTTCCTATGCCATTGCCGTGAAGCTGCAGCATTATCAGCATTACAGCATGATGCTCGGTATGGATACCACGAATCTTGCTAATGTTTGTCAAGCAGATTTTTG
>ULJH01051806.1_pt1 | contig 10854 bp, 10 predicted proteins | sample 1950781 | NCBI WGS metagenome assembly ULJH01 (sample SAMEA4835462, study PRJEB28245) | human gut metagenome | biome: gut microbiome; material: fecal sample | place: Denmark | collected 2008 | reverse complement strand
GTAGGGATAGCCTCTTTCGAATCCAAATAGTAGGCCAGCAAAGCAAAGGCGTTTTGCAGTCTTCCCAAATGAGAGAAGTAGTCTGGTGCAACGTCAGTATAGTTAGCATCTATTTCACCCTTGTTGGCTATTACCTTAATCATGTTATAGATGTTGAACTTAACAGAAGTCGTACTGCCCATATAGAAGCAATACCTTATCAGTGATTGCAAGAACGAGATAAAACGATGTTTTTCCTCGTCCGTATCCACATTATTATAGTACAGATATACCACTAAGGCATAGGTCGGATACTGATTCGTGTAGGCATAGATAATTTGTAGCCAAATTCCTACATCATTACTGTCACCACGTTCCTTGTTAATATACTTCAGAATGCTAAGTATCTTATTCAGATCTTCCAGCACCTCTTTGTAATTCAAAGTCTTCAGCGGCGAGAACGGTTCGTTAGAGAAGAACTCCCTCAGCCTCTTTTCGTTCGAGGTGATACGTTGTCTTCCTCTGATGATATGCGAATAATACCTAAAAATGTCGTCCACCGAAAGTTTCAGTTCGTCACAGTCTGTTTTGAAGTCCACCCACATAGCAATAAACTCCTCACGCTGCTCTTTGGTATAGGCGCTGTCGTAAAGTCTAGCTTTAAAGATGTCTGCATCTTCCAAGTCCATACCTCGGTTGTTGATGGTCTCAAATATGGTTAAAGCCTTATTTTCTGCATCTTCTTGTCCGTCTGCACTCTGCACAATGGGGAGCATCGTTACTCTCCTCATCAGGAACTGAGCAAAACCAGCCAGGTTAAAGTTGTCATCCTTAAAAGATACAAATTGCTGATAGAAATACAATAGGGCATATTCCACTTTCGATTCACATTTCCTCTCATTGATACCATCGCTGGTTGCCACCGCCTTGTAACGACTTTCTATCTTTTCCTTATCAAACTTAAAGATAGCTTCTATTGCATCATCGTCGTTATTCTCAAATATTTTTGATTCTATTTTTGGCAATTGATCCTTGCCAGACCAAGGCACTACGTAAAGCGCTCTTTGCAGTGAATTTATATCCGGCAGATAGAGCGATAGAACTTTTATCAGCGTCCAGATGGTAATAATACGCTGTTGTCCGTCCACCACCGAACTCTTTCCATCGTTGCTATAGTCTTTACTCCGTGCCATAATGATATTACCAAGAAAGTAAGGCTCATCCTCATTGTAAGCACCCATCAGGTCCTTGTACAATTCATACAACTGGTCAAAGCCCCATGAATATGGGCGCTGATACATCGGTATCACGTATGTTTCATTTGGGGATCCAAAGATACCCTCAATCGTTTTTTGTTCCGCTGTTAATGATATCATATAAAATTCCTATTCTGATTGAGTTAATTCTTCTATTCGGAACAGTTTACTGTCTTGCGATAGCCTTACAACAACGTGTTCATCTTTCCTTAGCACCGGTGGCAACTTGTCATAAAGCATTGAGCAAACAAACTGTACATTGTACTTATTGACTGCTTCCGCAAATTTATTCAACTGATTACCATGCACAAGTTCTTTTTTATCATTAAGGATAAAGTGCAAGCAAGGAATACCTTCTTGATCTGCAAACACCGTGTAGGCAATGTCAAAGCAAGATATCTCACCCTGTTTCTTTCCCGAACTGAAGTTGGCCACATCTGTGATATGGAACTTATACAATTGCTTCCCTTTCTGGGTATCAACCTCATAGCTGATAATGTACTGCTCATCGTATATCTCATGAGACACTTCAGAGAAAATCTTGTTAAACTTATCTCTTTGAGCCTCCAGCCGCTGAGCAAAATCAGCAGTGAACAAGCCGTCATCTATCTTCTTCATCTCTTCACACTTCTCCTTAATTGCCTTTTCAGCCGACTCTATTTGGGATATATACGATTCAAACTCACCTTTTCTGCGTGACAATTCCGATAACTGCACAATGATAACCTCCAGCTCTTCGTAAGTGTCAGATTTCAACACTTTCTCAGCCATCATGGTTTCTTTTTCTTTCAGGTTCTCCAACTCGACTGAGAGAGATTCTAGTTCTTCCTGTATTGATGGGAGTTCCTGAGCCACAAATGCCTTCTTGTTCTCAAGCATCGTATTATGGAAATCAACAAGTTCCTTGAAAGTTCGCTGCATCTTGGGTACGTAGGCCGAAGCTTGTTTATAAATCATCTCAAGCTGAACCACATCTTCCCCAAAATTCTGCTTATCAAAACTTTCCACCGTCTCATTGATAAGTTCTCTACGCAGACTCAACAACGAAGTCCTTGAAGTCACTTTGTTTATCTGAGCTCGCAATGCATTCAGACTATCAATATCCAGTTGCAGATTCTCATTAATATTCAAGTTGTCCTTTCGTTCAACCAGTTTTTCTATGTCAGACTCAATGACGCTTAGAGCGGCTTTATACTCATTCTTCGAACGATTACGTTCCATTCTGCGCTTATATTTCCTCTCCGTGTCTAACTCTTGCGCTAACTGAGTCTTTCGAGCTGCACTATCATTAGGGCAACCAAACATAAACAGATATAACGCCTCATATTCCTCATTCTTTCCCATTGTGAGCGTCTTCAGCGTATTCTCCAAACGAAAATTGTCAATACGGATATTGTGAGCAATAATCTGCCTGAACGATGGCGTCTCAGTCTTCACCTCGGGGAAAATAGCAGATTCCAACTCGGAGACGAAGTCTTTCCTGGTTACATCCTTACCATTTATTCTAATAAGGGAACTACGTCCCGTCTTGAAATCCCTTTCTATCACCACTTTTTTTGATGGCGTATCCAAATCATCCACCAATATCAAGGTCACGAAGACATTGTTACCAGTCAGGAAATCCTTCACAAGCGCATAGCTCTCATGTTTATCTTCGGGGTTACGGTAAATGCCGTCAACATCGCCGCCAAGACAATAGTCTATTAGGCGCAATACCGTTGTCTTACCGACATTATTGCCTGTTCCTGTCGTATTTTCAGGAGTTTCATCCACTATTAGGTTCAGCCCCTTATGGAATTCTATATCTCTAATCACCTTTCCTGGTGATGATATTGTCAATTTGCTTAAATACATAACTTCACTTCTCCACTTTTAGTTACCGTTGCTGCTCCAATTAGATAAAGCCAGTCAAGGCTTAAAAGCATAACCGGGAAAGAAATCCCGTATTGTGACTTAACCTCTGAATAGAGATTAAGCACACTGATATTGCCACTTCTTTGTATAAGCTGCAATACCATAGCGCCAGTATAGTAAATACTTTTCTTCGGATCTATATTCTCAGGCATCAACATAACTGTATCCCTCCGGATCTTCAAAAATTCTACAACGGATAAACGCATCTACCACTATCACGTTGATGCAAACATTCACCCTATCTACTGGAATATCTTTTGCACTTTTACTTTTCAATGCTAATTCTCTGGCATTATCTACTATCTTGTCAAAAAGCGCATTGCTTTCAAATTGACCCAAATAGTCTGAGTACATATCACTAAGGGTCTGAAGAATAATGAAACTATAGTCCGTAGCATTATCTACAAACTCACCATATACAGCATTCAGTTTCCCAATATAGAGCTTATAGTCATTTATAAGACGTCTCTTCCCTTCCAAGTGATTGAAATCAATCTTTTTATCTATATCAAACCCTATAGGCCTACGCTCCTTTAACCAATCCTTAACATTTGTTGCAAGTGCTTTCACAACAATAGCCAAGTCTGTTTCTGTGACCTTTGGCGTATCCAATGGAACTATCTCCTTCCCGCATAGTTCATAGACCCTTCTTAAACAATCAATATCCAAATGTGTAATATCTTTCAGAAGAGTCGATATGTCAATAATATCTTCCGAAGGATTAAAGACAATGTCATTATGAGTATTGTACGACTCCTTGCGGAGCTTTATCACATCCCCATCTATGCGCAAGAACTTAAACCTGTATCCGGCAAATTGCTCTGCACTCAATTTATCTATTGATGACTGAATCTTATCTTTCGTCGTAGTGGAACTCACCTGAATCACTATCTTATCATCGTCATACCACAAATCGCCACCAGCAGCATTCAGGTTCCTCTGATTCATGTTCTGTAACTGCCAGCCATAAATCAAGTTTAGAAGATCTCTAAAGAAATCTTCTACATGGACATTGATATCAAGCAGATTCAACTTTCCACTATCCTTGATCTCGACTTTCAGTATGTCGATTAAGGTTTTTATCTTTGTAACGTATATGTTTCGATTCATCGTTTCTGCAACTTTCAACTCTGTAAAAATAATGTTTTTACTCCAAATTTATTGCATTCACTTAAAATAATTAGTGATTGTCATTTAATGTTTTCAATATGAGCGAAGCAGCAACCAATCCCTTCAATTTCTGCGACCGACTCATCAAAATTTCAATTTTATATCAATTTCCAGTCGCTTTGACCAGATTTTTTGTCTGTTTTTTATGACAAGGATACAATTCCTCCACAAGAGTTCCGCATTGACTGCAAGTTTCAGTGTCAGGCAGCCGCCAAACGAGCCCTTTGTTCTATCCTGTCCGCCAGCTGGACCACGTTTGCCGTGTGGATGCCGAAGAAGATGTACAGGATTTCCGTCCGCTTCGTCCTGGCCTTGACCCTCCGGAGACCGTAGTGCTCTTTCTGGGTCCCGAACGATCCTTCCATCGCAGTCGCCCTCACTCTGGCAAGCTCCTTTCGGACAAGGTCTTTCTCCTTTTTCTTTTCACCGAACGGACGGCCTCTTTTCACGTAAGATGTCTGTATTCCGTTCACCTTGCAGTAGTCCCTGTTTTCGGTTTCCGCGTAGCCCGTATCCCCACCGACCTTTTTCGCTTCGACCCCAAACAGTTTCTTGTGCATCTTCAAATATACTTTCTCAATTTTTTTATAATATTGTTAGGCAGAAAGATAAATATACCTGTAAGCCATGCCTGTATTACATTCATTTTCAATACCGTCTGGTACATTTCCACAACGGCTTTCAGCATCACCCACTTGTTGCTTGTTTCAGAGCCGGAGATATGACGATATTTCCACAAAGCCTTGGGATAAGTATAGATATAATCAACATCCTTTAAGATGTTCATCCACAAACCCCAATCCTCAGCCCTACGTAGGGGTGGCATATACTTCTTGCCCACTCGCTTGGTGTCAAACAAGACTCCTGGAGTTCCGATGTTGCAGCCTGCAATCATTGACTTATATGACTGTCTCGGCGCTTGCTTCATAGTGTAATAAGATTCCAGCTTTTCGTTGGCATCCTCATACCAAGTGCAAGTAAGTTCATACCCATTGTCTTGCATAAACTTCAACTGTTCCTCAAGTTTAGTAGGATACCACCAATCATCACTATCACAAAAGCCAATATATCTGCCTTCTGCTGCCTTAATACCTATATTTCGAGCTACACCTGCGCCACCATTCTTCTCGGCACGGATAATCTTTATACGATCATCCATGCTTCTCACTTGGTTTAATACTTCTGCTGTCTCTGGTGCAGGACTACAGTCGTCAACAATTATCAATTCCCAGTCCTTATAAGTTTGGGCAATAATGGAAGATACGGTCTCACAAATATATGCTGCCGCATTATAGTACGGCATGATAATACTTACTTGCATAATTAAGATTAAGCTGTTTTAAATATAGATCTTATTGTGCCTAATATTCTTGTGACAAAAAAATATATATTATAACGGAACGGGTGTTTAAAATAGTATTTAATGTAGGTTAGAATAATTTTAATTGAATTAGCAACTACATAATTCTTGTTTCTATTGTAAGCAATAGCAGAATTTAAGCGATATCTACGATAATATGTAGCAGACTGATCTGTAAAATCAACATATTTAAATCTATCCGAAATTAAAAACATAAATAGTGAATCTTCACCATTTTTGAACCGAGTATCATATCGTCTGCCTTGTATGAAACTCATAGGAATGAGTTTCATACAAGGGCCAGAAAAAAATTTTCTTGCCCTTGGATATATTTGTTTGCCTAAAGCACTTATTTCATCGTACTGAGATGTGATACTATATTCCAATTGATGTAGAACATCGCCATCATTAAAAGCATAAGGATAACATAGAGCAATAGTATCAGTAGATACCTTTGCATATAGCATCTCCAAGTAGCGTTCAGAGACAAAGTCATCATCATCGATGAATGTCACATATTCGCCAATTGCTATGTCAAGTGCGAGATTTCTAGCATTACTTACCCCTCCATTCTCTGTATGAATAAAATGCACATTCATTTTCGACATTTTTCGACGAATGAACTCTTCAATCTGGCTCTTCCATGGCTCTGTACAACCATTAAGAACAAGAATAATCTCAAAATGTTGTCCTGGAAATGTCTGTCTAACTAGTGATTCCAAACATTCCCATAAATAATTTTGAGGCTTATAGGTGGGTATAATTACAGATATTTTTATCTCAGATGGTTTCGTAAGCATTTAAGTAAGCTTTTGCCGTGTTTGTAATATCGTACTTGGAAAATGAGTTCAGACAATTTCTTTTAATCTGTCTATAGGCGTCAGATGATAAGCTTAAACATAGCTTCATCGCAGTATAATAGTCGGCTTCTGACGATGAGGCTGATAAGAAACCATTAAATTCAGACTCTATCACATCTGGGATTCCTCCAACATTGGAGCAGATAGGTACACAGCCAACAGAAAGAGCTTCGAGAAGTGTAACTGGCAATCCTTCCCATATTGATGGCAAACACATTCCATCACTGTATGCCATTAACTGTGGAATGTCATTTCTCTCACCGAGATAAATTATTCGTTCAGAAAAATATGGCTCAATACTATGGTAGATATCTTCACGTTGTTTCGCACCTGCAATAAGAAGAACAACATCAAACCCTTCTTTTATTAGTCTATGAAAAACCTTACAAAGAACCAATTGATTCTTTGGCGTGTCAATTCTGCCTGCATGAATAAAAACCCGTGTTTGGCTTGTCTGTCTATATATTTCAATAGGATTCTCATTTATGATATTAGGTTTGACTACTCCATTGAAAATCAAAGTGCTTTCACAATTATACAAAGACTTAAATGATAATTGTGATGCATGAGATATCGTTATTGGGTGAAGAAATCCATGTTGAAAACAGAATTTTTTCAGCATAATTATTTTTTGATCCCACGATGTGTTTTCCATCTTTGCATCAGAATGAACCGTATAGAAAAACCTTACCTTTTTATGGAGCAAAAACACAGAGAGCACATAGTAATAGAACATACCATGTATGTTCACAACATTATATTTGCCGGAACGTATAATTCGTACTATTTTGATAAGTATGCTAAACGAGAATCCGGTCGCTGTCTTACCTAACGTTACTTTCTTAACCTTTGGCGAGAGTTTATTCCAGAACACATCCTCAGAAGATGGTTCAAAGATACTACAGACTGTTACATCTTCTGTCTTTGCCATTTCATTAGCTAATGCACAAATCATAGCTTCAATTCCACCACTAGTCAAAGATGGATGAATATGTAATATTTTCATTTATGCAGACAAATAGGCGTTATAAAAAGAATACAATATACTATAGCTGACAGACAAAAATCCCATAGTATATGCTACTTTCAACAGTTTCCGGTTTCCACTTATTTGTACCAAAAGGGGGAGTGTCACAGATAAGGGCAATATTGAATAGTATAAAAAACGATAATACATAACATCAGTATTCATTGAATAATTAAATAGAAACAACGATGAGAATACTAATACATATAAGACTACGTTAAACATTGAACGTTGATAATAAGGTAATAATAAGTACCTCTTATTAATTACATTTTGTATGATTATATATAGGATTAAGTAATACGGAATACGCTCCAAATACTGCAATATAAGTACTGCTATACCTTTATTACTTGAATCTTTCATTAAATATCCTTGAGCGCTATTTGCAATAGTACCATTATCATCTGTACTCATTAGTATTGAAATTCCATATTCTGATATAAAATAATACCCTAATGGTATTAACAAACAAGCCACACCTATAGTATATTTGTTTATCTTAAACAGAGATAATATATATACAGGTATCATAAATACAGCGCTCTTATGAAACAGAAAAGAAACTAGGATTACCGAAACACCACCTAAATACGAGAGCCACTTTAATTTGATGGGTTTTACCAAAAAAGTAAATCCAAATAACCCTATTGACATTGCTAATGATGCGCGAGCATAAGAAAATTTTGTAAGGTACATTGTCACGAAAAAGAACAAAGACATTACAAGTGGTACGTTAAGCCTATTAACTGACCAGCAAAAAAGCGCAAATGCACTTCCCCAAATGACAAGCCGGAAAAGAAAATAATTATAGGATACCATACTTCCTATAGCATAATAGATGTCCTCAAAGTGTAGGATGACTCCATGAGACATCTCTTCAAGCGCCGTTTCATAATGGAAATAGTCTGTATCTTGAATTGCAAAAAGACATAATACCAATATTAAGATTATTCCTAGACCTTCTCGTTTCTCAGATATCTGTTTATTGGAATTTATAGCAGGTATAAATATGTATCGTAACACAATATATCCAACTAAAACCAATAAAATATAGTATGGATTTGATACTTTGTTTTCAATCATTTATGCAAACATCTTTTTAAATAAGTCATCCATTTTCCTGCATTATACCCCATTCCATCAATGACATAAGTGTCACCTTGAACATTGAATGTATGTAATCCTTCTGGATATTGATTAGTCGGGAACAGACTGCCAATCACTTTCTCTTCAAAGATATTATCCTTTAATAATATTTCTTTGAAAATGACATTACGTCCATAATCCCCTTCACAATTTTGTACAGGCCGAACCAGTTTTCCATCATACCAAAAGAATGTACCTGCTCCACGTTCTTGTGCTAAATCACTAGTTATTTCTTGATATAGAAAGTAGCGACCAAGTAGAACATCTGATTTGTAAATACGCAAACGGCAATTATCTCCCTGGTCGTTTTGCAACGATCTTATTCCAAAAGCATAGTAGCAATGATCTATTTTCACGATATTGACATCCAATAGTGATTCATTTATAATTGTTACTGGATTTTCCAATATTGCTTTCTTAGTATTATATTCGTATATTTTTTGCTTACCAGAAGCTGCATTTTCGGGACATACATATATTCTATTGTTCTCTTTAACTATACTTGGAAAGGAAAGGTGTGAAGATAAATCGAGTATTGTTTTTATATATAAGACCTTACGATGTTTCTTGTCAAATGATAGTTTTGCCAACCTCCCTTTATGCTCATTCTCTATCCACTCCTCTACAAGAAATTCAATATTTGTATCCGTTTCTGCAAGTATATACGGATCTGCTAACCAGTTTGTTTTATAATTATTAAACCTTACCCAAGTTATATGACTAGGAACCTCATTTGAATAAACATTTACATCACTGAATGAACCATATCCAATGACATAATAACGCCGTCTAAGACACGTCCTTAGCTTGCTAAAAAATGACATACTTATGTTACTCATTTGTTAAATATACATCATGCGGTTTAACCCGCTTGTTTTCTGGCGGTATTTGCATATAATTCTTTCCATACAAGTGAGACAAATACTCATCATAATGTTCTGGACCATAGAACTCGGTATCTTCAAACTTATATAAAGTAGGTGAACCATAAATCTTCCTATCCATTACTTGGCGGTCATAACCATATTGGCTGACTGTACTACAGACACATTTTGTTTCAATATTCGAGAAACGTTTCATTATCTGCATACGCCTTGCTTGTAATTTCGAATAAGGCAAATAAAACATACAAATGGATAATAGCCTTTTCATTATTCTTTTCCATCCGAAAAGGCCTGAAACATAAACTCGACCAAGTTTTCTCTCAAATAACTTATCTACAATCTGAATATCTTTTTTTTGCGCTTCACGTTCTTCACGATTGTCTGGCACATTATCCAAGGGGAAAATATCAATATATGTGTTTTTGCAGATTCTTAAATGTCTTTCTGCAGGTACATCTAAATACGTTCCTTTGATGCAGACCCTTGACAAAGCTGGTTGAAAGTTCTTCTCCGAGGAGTAGTTCTGAAGGAAATATTTTTTTGTATCACTTTCTTCTGCAAATAGTTTCACAAAACGTTCATAGTCATTACGCATCATTGCAATGTCTATATCGTCGTCCCATGGAATAAAGCCCCTATGCCTTATCGCGCCTAATAAAGTACCTCCTATGATATAGTAATTAATCTTATGCTGTTGGCAGAACTTATGAATCTCTTTCATTGTATCCAACTGTAACATTTGAAGTTCTCGTAATTGTAACTTTTTCATATCGTCTCTTCTTTTGAAAGTTTTTTTCTTAATATTGTAGAGGAAATGCCATCAGTGTGTTCCAAATATACAATCTCCACTCCCAATGGATGAAACTGTTCTTCAAAATGTTTCCAAGTGTCAGTATTTTTCCAATCTGAGCCAACGAACATTTTATTGAAGTGATACTTTTCCCACGCCTCCATTTTATTCTTGTTAAACTGGGGAACAACCTTATCTACATAACGTATGGCTTCTACAATTTTCATCCTTTCGTCAAGAGGTATAATAGGCGTTTTATGCTTGCCCTGCTGAACCAGTTCATCTGTACTAACCCCCACTATCAAATAATCACATTGTTCTTTTGCTCTACGCAAGATGTTTAGATGCCCGATATGAAACATATCGTATACACCAGTAGTATAACCAATAACCATATTTAAGTAACTGTTTAAAATTAATTTTACAAATATAAATAATTCACGAATAAGTTCGTACCCACAGATG
>ULJH01008629.1_pt1 | contig 10855 bp, 11 predicted proteins | sample 1950781 | NCBI WGS metagenome assembly ULJH01 (sample SAMEA4835462, study PRJEB28245) | human gut metagenome | biome: gut microbiome; material: fecal sample | place: Denmark | collected 2008 | reverse complement strand
TGGATTTACCCACACGATTCGTCATAGAACCTCTTTTTCAGATGATTTTTCACCGTGGTGGGGGGATCCCCGTTAGTTCTGACATATATTGCAGTTGTGGGCCTCATCATCACTCCAAATCGGGAAATATGCTTCTGAAACACGGTATCGCACCGTATCTTCCATCCAAGTATGCCTTATCGATGCGCCTGTCCTTTCTCTCTCCGAATGCTTCCAGGGAATAGATTTTCGATGTCCCGGCCGTATCTTTCTCTACGAACCAGATCTCGTCCCTGCGTACAATATCCAGATCCATGAGCCTGGATTCGTGGGTGGTTACGATCAGCTGTCTTCTGAGATCTTTCGGGAGCGATTCGAAATCCCTTATGAATTTCTGGGTCATCTGAGGGTGCAGGCTCCTGTCGATCTCGTCCACGACATATGTCAGATCCTTCAGATCGTTCCCATTCAGCAGGGGAAGCAGCTCCACCAGTCTTTTCGTCCCATCCGATTCCTCGGTGTATTCGAACGATGTTCCGTTGTGGTCGAACATCATCTTTTTAAGTATGGGCTCTCCCGATTTTCCGACGGTCAAAGTGAATATTCCGGAAGGAGATCTTATGGTCCCTATGGGTTCGCTACGGTTCCTGATGTCCCGCATCATCTGTTCCAGGAGATCGGGAGGTATCATGTTGCTGCGGTCCTTTACATCCTCGTATCTTATTCCGGATATTCCCGTCCCATAATGCGGAAGGGTGTTCCCTGTGAAATCGGACAGGTTGCTGTTTATGTTGTAGTTGAGGGATGTTCCTGCTGCGACTATCCTGAGGGAGTTGGTGAACCATCTCATCAATCTGTTTATGACCGATAGTTTACTTCCCTCCCTCTCGGGAGCTTTCGACATGACCGTGATGAACGGAATCCATCCGGCAGATCTGGCCTCCATGGAGTATACTTCGAAATATTTCGAATCCTCGTCCTGTAGATCCAGTTCTGTTTCAATGGCGTCTTTGGTCCTGAAGAATATCTTGCTATGCCTGCCTTTGTTCGACAGATTGTACAGCCATTCGGTCAATATCTCTCCGGACGACAGCAGTACTTCGAAACCATAGGCATACTGTGTCCCGTTCAGTTCCACGGTGTACTCGAATGCAGTGGCTCTTTTGGAGTTCTCCGGATCGATCCTGCAGTAATCGTTCTTTGGGATCGGGTATCCGAATATGAGGCCTCTCGAAGCGATCATCGCTTTGACGAGGTTGGTCTTCCCCGAACCATTGGAACCGAATATGACCGCTGTGCGGAGGATCCCCTGGTCTTTCATATCATACACATGGTCTGCGTGGTCGCGAGTACTTCCGGATACCATGGACAGGGATTGTTCCTTGTCGAACGATTTGTAGTTCTCAACTCTGAATTTTATCAGCATTTTTCCAGCTCATTCGATTTTTTCGAGAAGTTTAATCAAATATAGCAAGTATATGATATATAATTGTGCTTGATATTCGAAAAAATCGATATCTCATCTTCACAAAAGCCGTACAGGAACAAATGTCGGCCATGTCTGGTACAGCTTTGTCTGAAATCGGGTCCATGCGATGGCACGGAATACTCCGGGAAAACATATAATCCCCCGCCTGTCATTCCACCTGCCATGAAGGCCGAAGAGATCCTCGCCACATATTGTACCGGAAGCATGTTCATACTCGAGAGACAGGATGTGGTCGTAGGGATACTCCAAGACAACGGTGTCAGGAAGAAGGATGCCGAGAAGGCGTATTCCATATTCAAGCAGAACCATCCGTTCGGATATTCGGGCGACGACGTCCCTCCCGTGGATATAGACATGTTCTTCCGTGCGGGGATGAGATACCTCGATGCCGCCGACGACCTCGTATCGTTCAAGAAGGCCTATTGGACGCTGTTCGTGGCCGCCGTGAGGGGACATCCCGAGGCTCTTTTCCGCCTCGGCATGCTCATGGGCGGGGAGTACGAGGGATGTCCGTTCACGGAGGTCAGGTCGGCCGTCAAGTTCTTCCGTAAGGCCGACGAGAAGGGACACCCCGATGCAAAACTCCATCTGGCACTTCTGATAGCGGACGGATTCCGTCCCGATACGGCCGAGGAGGCCATGTCCCTCATGGAGGCGGAGGTATCCGCAGCTGACGCCGGGGAGGATGCGGACACCCTATTGGATGCCATAGCCGGTCTGAGGGGAGGGGATGCGGCACCCGCTCTGGAGAAGCTCGTATACCTCTCGGAGAAAGGCGTCTCCGAGGCCTCGGTGATATTGGATGCGGTCTACCGCGAAGGATACAGGGCGGAGAAGGATCCGGGACTGGCGGACCGTTATTGGAGGTCGGTATCCTTCTGATACCACGTACCCTCTCATTCCAAGTTGAATATGTAGGACGTACGGTGACGGTATTCGTCACCTTTTCTGAGGACCGCCGACGGGAATTCCGGGTGGTTGGGGGAATCGGGACAGTATTGTGTCTCCAGACACAGTCCGCTCCATTTCCCGTATCTCGCGCCGTCCTTTCCTTCCATCTCCTTAAGTCCGTTGGCCGTGTAGAACTGTATGGCGGGACAGTCCGTGACCACGTCCATCTCGATGCCGGTCTTGGGTCCCTTCACCTTGGCCGCCATGATGTCGTCCAACAGGTAGTTGTTGTCGAACCCGCCGTACCTTCTCATCCTGGTCCCGATGGCCCTCGACTCCCTGAGGTCCAGGGGCGTCCCTTCGACGGATGCGATCTCCCCCGTGGGCAGGGACCTCCCTCCGAACACCGTGTGACGGTCGGAGTTGATCATGACGTGGTGGTCCTCCACCGTACCGTTCCCGTGCCCGTTCAGGTTGAAGTATGAGTGGTTGGTGAGGTTGCAGACGGTATCTCTGTCGGAATGTGCCAGATAGTCCATGGTCAGGCCCGAGTCGCCCAGGGTGTATTTCACCCTGACATCCATGTTGCCCGGATACCCCTCCTCCCCGTCGGCGCTCTGGAGGGACAGGGTGACGGAGCTTTCCGACGACCCTTCTATGTTCCAGATCCTCTTATCGAATCCCTTGTTCCCTCCGTGGATATGGTCCTGGCCCCTGTTCCGGGAGAGTTCGTAGGTCTTCCCGTCCAGTTCGAACCTCCCCTCGGCTATCCTGTTGGCGAACCTTCCTATGATGGCCCCCATGCGGCCGGAGCGGGTCTCGTAGTCGATGACGTTCTCGTAACCGAGGACGACATCCACGTCGAACCCGGACGAATCCGGGACGTAGAGGTTCTGGAGGACACCTCCGTAGGTGAGGATCCCGCAGCTCAGGTCCCCCTTCTCCAGGGAGACCATCTCCACCTCCGCCCCTTCCGAAGTCTTTCCGAATGACGTTCTCACGGCCGTCCCTCCTCAGTACCTCGCCTCGACGGTCTTCAGACCGGTCCCGAGGATCCTCCCTGCCTCCTTCAGCATGTCCTCGGTGACATCCCCGGGGACGTTCCTCAGCTCTATCTTGAACATGGCTATGGCACACGGCCTCCTGTAATCCAGACGGTCCAGCGACCCTTTCCTGCCGCAGCAGGGCATCGTCATGCCGAGGTCCGAGAAACCCTTCCCCTCCGCCACGTTCATGGCCTCGCCCCATGAATCGAAGGGGACCTCCTTCCCGCAGAACGGGCACACGATGCTTTCCAGGTATTCTCCGCAGTCTATGAACTTCGGAGAGCACCACTACTCGGTACACACATCGTTCGTCCCCGTCGAATCCGCCAGGAAGTCCATCGCATCCCCCAGCCTCATGGCGTCCGGGACGAACCGCGGGTCTTCCGAAGTGACTTTCAGTACACGTTCCGCCATATCAGTCCCTCTCCCTCTGCGCTATGAACCTGTCGGGCCTCATGGGGTCATGATGGTAGAACTGGCTGTAGAGCCAGTCGTCGTCGGCATCGGTGCCGTCGATGCGCCTCTCGAGCTCCCTCTTGGTCACGGGCATGACCTGAAGGCAGGTGACGTTCCTGCCGAGACCCATCCTGCACTGGAGGATGGACGTATCCTCTATGACCTCGGGGAATAGCAGTATGACGCCTTGCATGGTGTCCTGCTCCCTGCCCAGATCGATGATGTCCGTGGCTATGACGCCCATCCTGTTGGAGAAAGGGAACATGGCGGTCTCGGTCAATATCTGCCAATACCATAGCCAGTCGTCGGACCCCTCCTCGATCCTCACGGTGGGGTCGAGGAACATCATGTACTCGTTTTGCAGGGTGGCGGTCTCCCCGTATCTTACGCCCTCCCTCTTGGGCATCCTGTAGTCGCTCGCACCTCTGGTGCAGAGCTTCCAGAACGGATACCTTCCCGTAGGTGCGAACACTAGGATGTCTATGGGCAGCTCGGTCTCCGCCTTGTTGCGCATGACCGTGGCGGCCTTCTGACCGAAGCACCTCTCGAAGTGGTCGGTAAGCTTCTCCATTTCCTTCGCATTCATATGGACACACCGATTCGTTTTATCGGATTTATTGATTGGGTGTCGGGATCACGTATGGGCCGGTAGCACATACGGCAGTCTGGCACATTGTGCTGAGAACATGGGGACCCATGAAGGGGACGGTACATCTCCTCCACAGGAATCATGTTTATAACTCATGAAATGATATATGCATTCATGAAGGGGGAAGGCAGGTTGTTGGCGATCCCCGGCGGTGTGGACGATTTCAGGGAGATCCGCGAAGGGGGATATTATTTCGTAGACAAGTCCGAACTGGTCTCGGACATCGTCAACGATCGGTCGGAAGTATTCCTCTTCACAAGACCCAGACGTTTCGGGAAGTCCCTCAACCTCTCCATGATCGACGCCTTCTTCAATCTGGAGTACAAGAGCAACAGGTGGTTCGACGGGCTGAAGGTCAACTCCCATCCGGAGGTGGAGGAGCACAGGAACGCGTATCCCGTTATCCGCCTTTGCATGAAGGACCTGGTGGCGGATGACGTGGAGGGATTCAACGGGAGGTTGAAACTCATGTTGAAGTCCGTGTACCGCGGATTCAAATATCTCCGCGACAGCGATCTGGTCGACGAGGACCTGCGCAGGGAGTATTTCTCTGCGGGGGATCTCAGCGACATGCAGATGGAGAGGTCCGTGATCTCATTGTGCCAGATGCTGGAACAGTATCACGGGGTGAAGCCGATAGTCCTCATCGACGAGTACGACAACCCCATCAACAACGCGTTCAACAGGGACTTCTACGCCGGGGTCATGGGATCCCTGCGCAGATTCTACTCCCTGACGCTGAAAGGCAACCCGCACATGAGCTTCGCCGTCGTAACGGGTGTGATGCAGATAGCCAAGGAGAGCATATTCTCCGGTCTCAACAACCTCAGGGTGGACAACGTCTTCTCCAAGAAATTCGACGAGAGATATGGGTTCACCGAACCGGAGGTCAGGGATCTATGTTCATATTACGGCCATCCGGAGAAGTTCGAGGAGGCCAAGGAGTGGTACGACGGATACAGGTTCGGGAACGCCGACATATACAATCCTTGGAGCCTGCTCACCTACATATACAACGATTTCGAGCCCGGAACCTACTGGGCCAGTACCAGCGGGAACGATATCCTGGACGTGTTGCTGGAGAATGCCGACAAAGATACCAACTCGGTGTTGGTGGCCCTCGGCAACGGACAGGCGGTCGTCAAAGGGATAAACCCTACCGTTGCAATGGAGGACGTAGGGAAAAAACCGACCGCCACATACTCGATCATGGCCGTGGCCGGGTACCTCAACGCCGTCCCCAAGGGGGACAACGATTACCGCCTGTCCATCCCCAACCGCGAGATGTACAAGGTGTTCTACGACAAGGTGATCGATTCGGTGTGGAGGTTCGACAAAGACCTGTTCAAGCCTCTCTTCGACTCCATGGAGAATGCGGACGTCCCGAAGATGGAGGAGAGCCTGTTCATGCTGTTCTCGAAGAACTTCCCCGACATCCTGCTGAAGGACGAGGCCGACTGCCGGCTCGTTCTGGCGACCATCGCCCTGGGGAGGGGAGGCAGATACGATGTGGGTATCGAGAGGGAGGCCGGCAACGGCAGGGCCGACATCATCATGCGCCGCAACGATCCGAGATATCCGAACATCGTCGTCGAACTCAAGAAGAGCAGGTCCAAGACGGACATCTTCAACACCATGGAGAAGGAGGCGAGGAAGGCCCTGACGCAGATCAAGACCAAGGAGTACTATCTCGGGATGAAGGGGAAGACGTACCTCTACGGGGTGTGTTTCCAGAACAAGAAGGCGAAGGTCCTGTTCGAAGAGATGGACCTCTGATTACCTTTCTGATGCAAGGTTCAGTCTTCCGCATTGTATCCGGAAACGTCCTTTCCCATTTTCACGAGTTCGTTTATGGCTTCTTTGCATCCTTTCTCGGCAGAGGTGCGGTACCATTTCTCCGCCTCCTGGTCGGACTGAGGTACTCCTTCCCCTTTGCGGTACATGTCTCCGATACTGCATTGTGCCAGATCGTTTCCCAGATCCGCCGATGCCTTATACAAGGTCATGGCCTTGTCGAAGTCCTTCTCCACACCTCTCCCGTTCTCATACATATCGCCGAGGTTGCAGAGGGCATCGGAGTTCCCTTGGGATGCGGACATGGAGTACCACTTGGCCGCCTCCATCAGGTCCTTTTTGCATCCGATCCCGAAATCATATGCGACTCCGAGGTTGAATTGGGCATCGGAATGTCCCATATTGGAGGCCGCGGTGTACCAGACGAACGCCTGCTCGTCGGATTGTTCCACCCCGTCTCCTTCGGAATACATGATCCCTAGGTTGAATGCGGCGGATGGGTAGTTCTGTTCGGCCGCCAGACGGAAGAGCTCCGCGGCCTTGGCCGGGGAGCGGGGGACCCCCTCCCCGTAGTAGTAGAGGGTTCCGAGGATCTCCTGTGCCTCTCCGTAACCCATGCTGCTGGCCCTTTCCAGCAACGATATGGTCTTGGTCTCGGACTTTCTGACACCGTTTCCGGAGGCGTACAGCCTGGCCAGGGCTACGTGTGCCTCGGGTATGTCCTGCTGGGCCGCCGCATTGTACCAGCCGAACGCCTTCTCGTATGACTGTACGGTCCCGGACCCGAACTCATACATGACGCCGAGTTGGATCTGGGCTTTTCCGTACCCGTTGTCCGCGGCCTTCTGGACGAGGTCGAATGCCTTCTTCTCGGATGTCGGCACCCCGTTTCCCAGCAGATACATGCATCCAAGGTTCAGAAGGGCCTCGTCCATGCCATTATCCGCCGCTTTGGTATACCATTTGGCCGCCTTCTTCATGGAACGGGGGACCCCTTTCCCGTCCTGGTACATGAGGGCGAGATTGAACTGGGCCTCGGGTATGCTCTTGCGGGCCATCTTCAGGAAGATCTTCTTGGCCTCGTCGAACTTTCCCTCTTCGATGAATCTGCATCCTTTGGAGAGCTCCTCGTCAGCGGTCATTACGGTCTCTTATAGGGGTAGGTATTCAAGTCATTTGCGTTGTTCCGCTCCATGGTCGGTGACAGTCTTTTTATTGTTGCTGGCACATGGACCGGACATGGTCGTCCGCATCCTGTTCGTATGTCACGGCAACATCTGCCGCAGTCCGATGGCCGAGTTCGTAATGAAGGATATGGTCAGACAGAGGGGTCTGGAGGACGCCTTCGAGATAGCATCGTGTGCCACGAGCTCGGAGGAGTTGGGCAACGACATCCATAAAGGGACCAAGAAGGTCCTCGACATGCACGGCGTGATATACGACAGGAGATGTGCCAGACGTATGACGTGCGACGATTACCGTCATTACGACTACATAGTGGCCATGGATCGTCAGAACATCAGGAACATGGGATGTTTCGTCGGGGATGACCCCGACCGCAAGGTGTCGTTGTTGATGGAGCATGCGGGATCCGCGCGTGAAGTCAGCGACCCTTGGTATACAGGGGATTTCACCGAGACGTATCGCGATGTATGTCTGGGATGCAGGTCCCTCCTGGATGAGATATTGGGGAAGAATGCCGGGTTGTTACAGGGTCCCCGAGGTCAATATCGCATGTGATCGCCGCATTCACATCCCTTGCAATCACATAGGCAGGGAACGACCGGATGTACAGATCCATATAAATGCAGCTGACGGGACAGTGTTCAGGGCTGGTCCGCACGTCTCATGGCGCCGAGTCTGCTCTTGGCGGTCACGTTTCCCTGGTTAGCGGACATCTGGTACCAATGCACCGCCTCCTTCAGGTCCCTTATCACGCCCTTCCCGGACTCGTACATATGACCCAGATCCCTCTGGCCGTACTGGTTCCCGTTCTTCGCGGACCTGGTGAACCATTCCACGGCCATCTTGTCCGACTGGGGGACGCCCTTGCCGTGGAGGTAGAGGAGTCCCAGACTGTCCATGCACGAGGCGTCTCCCAGCTCCGCCCCTCTCCTGTACCATCCGGCCGCCGTCTCGTAGGATACTTCCACGCCCTTTCCGGACTCGTACATCCATCCGATGTTCCTCATGGCGTCGGGGTTGTTCTTCTCCGCCGCCGCCTCGAAGAGTTCCAGGGCCTTCCTGTAGGATTGCGGGACCCCCCTTCCGAAACGGTACATGTATCCCAGTCTCATCATCCCGTTCTCGTTGCCGAGGTCGGAGGACTTCCTGTACCATCCGACGGCCGCTTTGTCCGACTGGGGGACGCCCTTCCCGTACTGATACATGTAACCCAGATTGCATTGGCAGGTGGCGTTGCCCAGGATGGCCCCTCTCCTGTACCAGCGGACGGCTTCCTCATAGGATTGGGCCACCCCCTTCCCGGTCTCGAACATCCAGCCGAGTCCCCTCATGGCGTCGGTATTGCCTTGTTCGGCGGACATCATGAAGAGGTCGGCCGCACGTTCGTACGACCGTTCCACACCTTTTCCGTCGCGGTACATGAAACCCAGTTTCTTCAGACCGTAGTCGTTGTGCTGTTCGGCCGACAGGGAATACCATATGATGGCCATGTAGTACGACTGTCTCACGCCCTTCCCGTACTGGTACATGTCGCCCAGATAACCTTGGCAGGAGGCGTCGCCGAGGATGGCCCCCCTCCTGTACCAGCGGACCGCATCTTCATAAGACTGCGGGACCCCCTTTCCGAATTCATACATCCATCCGAGGCTCTTCATGGCGGCGGCACAGTCCTTGGAGGCGGCACCCTTGTAGAGATGTATCGCGAGTTCGTAGGACTGTCTCGTCCCCTTCCCGTCATAGTACATCCGGCCGAGGAGATACTGTGCGGTCGGATCGTCTATGAGGGTCTCCGCCGAAAGCATGGCGAAGGCCTTCTTGAAATTGCCCCTCCTGTAGGCCGCAAGACCCTTTTCAAGGCACTCGGATGGATCCATATTCAGACATTTGTAAATCGGCTGGCATGATTAAAAATGATGATACGAACATGTTTGTGGGTCGGACCCTCCCGGAAGGGAGGGGTCCGGACCTCACTCCGCGATCATCCTTCTCAGGACGAACGGCAGGATACCGCCGTTGGCGATGTATTCGATCTCGACCGGCACATCGGCTCTGCAGATGGTGTCGAACTTGATCATGGTGCCGTCCTGTTTGGTGGCGAGGACGGACACGATCTTCTTGGGGCTCAGGTCGGAGAGGTCGATGTCGAAGGTCTCGGTACCGTCGAGTTCGAGCTCGTCGGCGTTCTCGCCGTCCCTGAACTGCAGGGGGACGATACCCATCCCCACCAGGTTGGACCTGTGGATCCTCTCGAAGCTCTCGGCGATGACGGCCTTGACCCCCAGCAGGAGAGGTCCTTTGGCGGCCCAGTCCCTGGAAGACCCCATACCGTAGTCCTTTCCGGCCAGGACGATCAGGGGAGAACCGTCCTTCCTGTACTTCTCGGAGGTCTCGTACATGTAGTCGACGCTTCCGTCCGGTACGTATTTGGAATATCCTCCCTCGGTCCCGGGGACGAGCTGGTTCCTGAGCCTCACGTTGGCGAAGGTCCCTCTGACCATTATCTCGTGGTTGGCCCTTCTGGACCCGTAGGAGTTGAAGTCCTTCTTCTGCACACCCAGGGAGATCAGGTACTGGCCGGCGGATGATTTCTCCCCGAACGCCCCGGCGGGGGAGATGTGGTCGGTGGTGATGGAGTCGCCCAGTTTGGCGAGGCATCTGCCGCCTTCGATGTCCTTTATCTCGGGCTCGTCGGCCAGATGCTCGAAGTACGGAGGGTTCCTGATGTAGGTGGAGTCCTTGTCCCAGCCGAACAGGGCCGTCTCGGAGCACTCTATGGAGTTCCATTTGTCGGATCCCTTGTAGATGTTGTCGTATCCGGCGGCGAACGCCTCCTTGGTCACGTACTGGTCCATGACGGCCTTGACCTCCTCGTCGGAAGGCCAGATGTCCTTCAGGTAGACGTCCTTCCCGTCGACGGATGCCAAGGGCTCGGAGGTCATGTCGATGTCGACCCTTCCGGCGATGGCGAAGCACACGACCAGGGGAGGGGACATGAGGTAGTTGGTCTTGACCAGGGGGTGGATCCTCCCTTCGAAGTTCCTGTTGCTGCTGGCGACCGCCGCGACCGCGAGGTCTCCCTCGGTGATCTGTTTCGAGACGTCGTCGGAGAGGGGTCCGGAGTTCCCTATGCAGGTCATGCACCCGTATCCGCAGTTCTGGAATCCTTCCGCGTCGAGGTACTGCTGCAGACCGGACTTCACGAGATAGTCCGTGACTGCCTTGGATCCGGGGGCGAGGGAGGTCTTGACGTATTTCTTGGGTTTCACGCCGAGCTCGAACGCCTTCTTCGCCACCAGTCCCGCCGCGATCATGACGGAGGGGTTGGCGGTGTTGGTGCATGAGGTGATCGAGGCTATGGCGACCGAT
>ULJH01078007.1_pt1 | contig 10912 bp, 10 predicted proteins | sample 1950781 | NCBI WGS metagenome assembly ULJH01 (sample SAMEA4835462, study PRJEB28245) | human gut metagenome | biome: gut microbiome; material: fecal sample | place: Denmark | collected 2008 | reverse complement strand
GGAACGATCTTGTACTTGTTGTGCTGCATGGTGCTGGGGGTCAGGGCGCAGCGGGCAAGGTGCAGAGAGTCGTCCATGGGCTGCATATTGGGTGTGCTCTTGGACTTGTTGAAGCTAAAGCAGGCGTTGTGACAGTTGATGCAGGGCTTGATGTCCTCTACGCGGTCCTCCAGGATCTTATTGACCCACTCGGGGTCCACCAGGTTCTGACGGGCGATGCCCACGGCGTCCAGACGTCCGGCGGCGATCTCCTCGGCGGCCTTGGCGGGGTCCATCTTGCCGGCGCAGACCACGGGCTTGGAGGTGAAGTTCTTGATGTGTTCCACCTCGGAGAGGTTGCAGTTCTCGGGCATATAGACCGGGGGATGGGCCCAGTACCAGGCATCGTAGGTGCCGTTGTCGCAGTCGAACATATCGTAGCCGGCATCCTCCAGGTACTTGATGGCCTTCTCGGACTCGGCCATATCGCGGCCGAACTCCACGAACTCCTCGCCGGGGACGGCGCCCTGGCCGAAGCCCTTGGTCTTGGACACCACGGAGTAACGCAGGGCCACGGGGAAGTCCTTGCCGCAGACGGCCTTGATGGCCTGGACGATCTCCACAGCGAAGCGGTAGCGGTTTTCGAAGGAGCCGCCGTACTCGTCGGTACGGTAGTTCATGTTGGCAATGGTGAACTGGTCCAGCAGATAGCCCTCATGCACCGCGTGGATCTCGACACCGTCAACGCCGGCATCCTGCAGGAGCTTGGCGGTCTTGGCGAAGGCGTCCACCATCTCGTGGATCTCCTCCACGGTCAGAGGGCGGGACTTGCACTCGGGATACCAGCGGTTGGGGGTGGCGGAGGCGGAGGCGGTGATGTAGTCCACGTTCAGGAAGGGCTTGCCCACGGCGCCGAAGGCCTTGTTCTGGAGCATCTTGACCATGATCTCGTTGATGGCCATGGAACGGCCCATACCGGCGGACAGCTGAACGAACAGCTTGGAGCCGGTCTTGTGGAACTCCGGCAGCCACTCGGCCAGGTCCTTGAACATCTTTTTGTTCTGGTACAGCCAGCGGCCGCCCATGGTGTCGCGGACACACTGCATACCCGGCAGCACCAGGCCCACGTTGTTCTGGGCGCGGTTCAGGATGTGGTAGGCCGCTTCCTTGTCGAAGTGACAGGGCTCCAGCCAGCCGAACAGGGACGTACCGCCCATAGAGGGCTGCACGATACGGTTCTTGATCTCCACGTTGCCGATCTTCCAGGGGGTAAACAGAGCGCTGTATTTCTCGTTCATTCGGTGTTCCTCCTCATATTTTCAGCATACTGCCGGATTTTGCTTCCTTATTATAGCGGATTTTTGGGCGAAGTACAACAGCGAAATTGGAATAAGTGTCGTTTTTCTGGCAAATCCGTGGAAATAACCGGGAAAAAGCGGCAGGGACCTCCCTGCCGCTTTCGGCTTATTCGGTTTCAGGGGCACCGCCCTGCTCCCGGGCGTATTCCTCCAGGGCCTGGGCCAGGACCTTCTTGTCGTGGCGGCTGTGGACCTGGGTCAGGTCGAACCGCGCCCACATATCCGGGCGGCGGGCCATGGTGCGCTTGTAGCTCTCCTTCGTGCGCCAGTCAGCCACATTGCCGTGATGGCCGCTGAGCAGGACCTCGGGCACCCTGCGGCCGTGCCATTCCTCCGGGCGGGAGTACTGGGGATACTCCAAAAGGCCGTTCCAGTGGCTCTCGTCGGTGTAGCAGCTCTCCTCCGGCAGGACGCCGGGGACCATGCGGCACAGGCAGTCCGCCAGAGCCATGGCGGGTATCTCGCCGCCGGTGAGGACAAAGTCGCCTGTGGATATCTCCTCGTCCACGCACTCGTCCAGGAAGCGCTGATCCACGCCCTCGTAGTGGCCGCAGACCAGGATAAGATGGTCATACTGTGCCTTCAGTTCACGGGCCACCTGCTGGGTCAGCACCCGGCCGCAGGGGGACATATAGATGGTGTGGACCCTCTCCCCCGCTTCATCGCAGATATGCTGCCAGCAGCGGTACAGAGGATCTGCCTGCATGACCGCGCCGCGGCCGCCGCCGTAGGGATAGTCATCCACCTGCATCTGCTTGTTGGTGGTGTAGTCCCGTATCTGGTGGGTCTGTATGGTGACAAAGCCCCGTTCCCGGGCACGACCGATGATGGACGAACCCATCATCGCTTCCACCGCGTCGGGGAACAGGGTCATGATGTCAATTCTCATCGGTGGCCAGTCCTTTCATCATGTGTACGCGAATGATTCCGGCATCTGGGTCCGCGGAAGCGATAAAGACCTCCGGCACGGCGGGGATCAGGTACTCGTGGGCACTGCCACGGACCTGGTAGACCTTGTGGGCGGGATAGTGGAGCACCTTGTCCAGCTTGCCCAGTTCTTCGCCGGTGGCATCGTCCAGAACGGTACAGCCCTCCAGCTCGGCATCGAAGTACTGGCCCTTGGGCAGCTTGGCGTCGGTGCGGCGGATGGAGACCGTTTTGCCCTTCAGCGCCAGGGCATCGTCCATAGTGGCGACGCCGGGCAAGGCCAGCAGGACGGTGGATTTATGGACCCGGGCGGAGATGACCTTCACGGGCTGACCGCCGATATAGAGGGTCTTGAACGAGGCGATGAACTCCGGGTCGAAGCCGGCGGGGTTCACCTTGACCTCGCCGCGGATACCGTGGGCGTTGACAACAGCGCCGACGGGAATGAAATCGGGACGCATGGGGGTCCTCCTCCCTGTCAGAACATATCTTTCAGCTGGGACAGCGTGAAATGCAGCTGGAAGCGCAGCATATAGTATAGCGCCGCTGCGCCCACGGAGAAGATCAGTCCCAGCAGCGCGCGGGTACGGCCCCGACGCTGGAAGCGCACGGCAGCCACCACGACGCAGACCGCGTCAGACAAAAAGGGCAGCCACAGCAGAATGGTCATGGGCCAGAAGGCCAGCCAGGGATTATAGTTGGCCGCAGTGATGGCGCCCACCAACAGCGAGGCCAGGTCGTAGATAAAGAACGGAACGATCAGGTTGATGATGCCGTGGATCAGGGAACGGGTATCGCCACGCATAGCCGGCCCTCCTTTCGACAGAATAACATATTTGAGTCAGTATACCATATTATGCATATCCACGCAATGGGATATTTCATACTGTGCCGTGCTTTAACGGCCAGAGATGGTGCTTCTGACAACTGCGCGGCATACCGGCACTATATTTAGTGTGTTTGCGCGGTGGACAAATCACTATATCTTGTGTAACTTTGACAAAGTGCACAAAAATAGGGTGTACTTTTTGGCAGGTTATTTTCCTATATTTTGTTTTTTGCTCTTGAAACAGCACAAGATGTAGTGTATTATATCAACACACGCATCGCTGCGGGTGCAGGCTTAAAGCTGTGTGCCGCCGGGACGGCAGGGAGAGATAGATGAGATAGGAGGACGTACCATGAAGATCATCAAGAGAAACGGCGCCGAGGTGGGCTTCGACATCACCAAGATCATTATTGCCATCACCAAGGCCAACGAGTCCGTAGAGGAAGTGGATCGGATGACGCCGGTGCAGATCCAGCGCATCGCGGAGTCCGTGGACCTGCAGTGCCAGAAGATGAACCGCGCACCTACCGTGGAGGAGATACAGGATATGGTGGAGCACTATATCATGGCCCACGGCGCTTTCGAGGTGGCCAAGCACTATATCACCTACCGCTACACCCGTTCTCTGGTGCGTAAGTCCAATACCACCGACGACAAGATCCTCAGCCTCATCGAGTGCAACAACGAGGAAGCCAAGCAGGAGAACTCCAACAAGAACCCGGTGGTGAACTCCACCCAGCGGGACTATATGGCCGGCGAAGTCAGCCGGGACATCACCAACCGCATTCTGCTGCCCAAGGACATCGTGGAGGCCCACAATGAGGGCATCATCCACTTCCATGACACGGATTATTACGCCCAGCATATGCACAACTGCGACCTGGTCAATCTGGAGGATATGCTGCAGAACGGCACCGTCATCACCGGAACGCTGATCGAGAAGCCCCACAGCTTCGCCACCGCCTGCAACATCGCCACCCAGATCGTGGCGCAGGTAGCCAGCAACCAGTACGGCGGACAGTCCATCTCTCTGACTCATCTGGCCCCCTTCGTGCAGATCAGCCGGGAAAAGATCCGCGCCAGCGTGCGGGACGAGTTCGACGCCGTGGGCGTAGCTGTCACCGAGGACAAGATCAACTCCATCGCGGAAAAGCGGCTGCGGGAGGAGATCCGCCGCGGCGTGCAGACCATACAGTATCAGGTGGTCACGCTGCTGACCACCAACGGACAGGCCCCCTTCGTGACGGTGTTCATGTATCTGGGCGAGGCCAAGAATCAGCAGGAAAAGGATGACCTGGCCCTGATCATTGAGGAGACGCTGCTGCAGCGGTACCAGGGCGTGAAGAATGAAAAGGGCGTGTGGGTCACGCCTGCGTTCCCCAAGCTCATCTATGTGCTGGAGGAGGACAACATCCGCGAGGGCAGCAAATACTGGGAGCTGACAAAGCTGGCCGCCAAGTGCACCGCCAAGCGGATGGTCCCGGACTATATCAGTGAGAAGAAGATGCTGGAGCTGAAGGTAGACAAGAACGGCAACGGCCACTGCTATCCCTGTATGGGCTGCCGCAGCTTCCTGACCCCCTATGTGGACGAGAATGGGAACCCCAAGTACTACGGGCGGTTCAATCAGGGCGTCGTGACCGTGAACCTGCCGGACATCGCCCTGAGCTCCGGCGGGAATATCGAGAAGTTCTGGCGCATCTTTGACGAGCGCATGGAGCTGTGTCACCGGGCGCTGCTGTGTCGCCACGAGCGCCTGAAGGGCACGCTGTCCGACGCGGCGCCCATCCTGTGGCAGTACGGCGCCTGCGCGCGGCTGAAGAAGGGCGAACCCATCGACAAGCTGCTGTACGGCGGGTACTCCACCATCTCCCTGGGCTACGCGGGACTGTATGAGTGCGTGAAGTACATGACCGGCAAGAGCCACACCGACCCCAGCGCCACGCCCTTCGCACTGGAGATCATGCACAAGCTGAACGCCGCCTGCAAGACCTGGAAGGCGCAGCACAACATCGATTTCTCCCTGTACGGCACACCGCTGGAGTCCACCACCTATAAGTTCGCCAAGTGTCTGCAGAAGCGCTTTGGCGTCATCGAGGGCATCACGGACAAGGGGTACATCACCAACAGCTATCATGTGCACGTCACCGAGCCGATCGACGCGTTCAAGAAGCTGGAGTTCGAGGCGCAGTTCCAGCACCTGTCCCCCGGCGGAGCCATCAGCTACGTGGAGGTGCCGGATATGCAGAACAATCTGGACGCGGTGCTGGAGGTGATGAAGTTCATCTACGATCACATCATCTACGCGGAGCTGAACACCAAGAGCGACTACTGCCAGGTGTGCGGCTGGGACGGTGAGATCGAGGTGGTCGAGGAGGACGGCAAGCTGATCTGGAAATGCCCCCAGTGCGGCAACACGGATCAGGACAAGATGAACGTGGCCCGGCGGACCTGCGGCTACATCGGCACACAGTTCTGGAATCAGGGGCGGACGCAGGAGATCAAGGACCGCGTACTGCACCTGTAATTCTCTTCAAATGCGGGGCGGGCTTATGCCCGCCCCTGTTTTTCACCTTGCTTTTTCCCCTTTTATTTTTCAGCTCTATTTTAATATTATTTTAACCTTTGTGGTCTATACTCAGGGTCAGGAGGTCGTTCCATGCATTACGGAGAATTGAAGAAATGTGATATTGCCAACGGTATCGGCGTGCGGGTGACGCTGTTCGTATCCGGCTGCACCAACCACTGCCCGGACTGCTTTCAGCCCCAGACGTGGGATTTTGACTACGGAAAGGAATTCACGGAGGACACCAAGGCGGAGATATTCTCGGAGCTGGACAAGCCCTTTGTAAACGGACTGACGGTGCTGGGCGGCGAGCCCTTCGAGCCGCGGAACCAGCGGGAGCTGCTGCCGCTGCTGCGGGAGGTCAAGGCGAAGTATCCCGGCAAGACCATATGGTGCTTTACCGGGTTCCGGCTGGACGATGAGCTGCTGGCAGACGGCAGCTATCCCCGGTGCGAGGCAACGGATGAGATGCTCGCGTGCATCGACGTGCTGGTGGACGGACGGTTTATGAAGGAACTGAAGGATATCTCGCTGCAGTTCCGGGGCAGCCGGAACCAGCGGGTCATCGATATGAACCGAACAAGAGAGACGGGAACGATCTGCATTTGGGACAAGCTGAGACGATAACAAGGAGGTATCCTATGCGGAAAACACTTTGGTCAGCGCTGGCGCTGGTGATGGTCCTTACGCTGGCGGGATGCGGCGAACAGCACCGCACGGACGGCAGCGTAACAGACAGCGCGACCTATACGCCGGACGCAGGCTATACGCTGGGCAACACGGATGTGGTGCAGCTGAACGGATTTCGCGCCATCGACATCGAGTGGGTCAGCGGCCAGGTGAATGTGGAGCTGTATGACGGCGAGGGCATACAGCTGTCGGAGACACTTGCCGATGGCAGTGACGTGACGCTGCAGATGGAATGGCGGGTGGACGAGGACGACAGCGAACTGGAGATTCGTTCACAGCCGCAGCTTATGAGCTCCACAGAGGAAAAGATCCTGACCGTGAAGCTGCCCCGGAGCATGGTGCTGTATGGACTGGACATTGACGCCGTCAGCGCAGGTGTGTCCGTGGATCTGACGGACGAGGACACGCTTTCACTGAGTGAGTTGGATGTGACCTCGGTCAGCGGCGCGATCAGTGTCTATGCGGCCAACGCCGGGGAGATATCCCTGTCCACCACCAGCGGAAGCATCAGCGGAAGCGTCCGCACCCAAAAGCTGGAGGCGGACAGCGTCAGCGGCAGCATTGACCTGGCGCTGGACATCATGCCGACAGAGCTGGAAGCAGAAACCAGCAGCGGGAGCATCGTCATGCAGCTGTGCGATCTCAGCACGCTGCCCTCTCCCCTGCCGGTGGAATTTAAGACCACCAGCGGCAAGCTCAGCAGCGACGTGACCTTCACTACGGTGAAGGACGCCGCGTGGGAATTCCAGACGGTCAGCGGAAACGTGGAGCTGCTGACGGTACGGTAAAAGCGCGCAAAAAATGACCGCCCTTACGGGCGGTCATTTTTTGCGCTTGTCAGCGGACCAGCTCGCCCACGGTGGGGCCATTGGCAGCCTGGGACTCGTCGGTGTCGATGTGCATAGTGGTAGCACCGCCCACATTGACGCGGACAACTACATCGTCGAAGATCAGCTTGCGGCCTTCGCCGCCGCAGGCGACCTTGATGATCTCGCCGTTCTTGATGCCCATGGCGGCGGCATCCTCCTCGGTGACGTGCAGATGGCGCTTCGCCACGATGACGCCCTCGGACAGCTCCACCTCACCGGCAGGCCCGATCAGCTTACAGGCGCCGGAGCCCTTCACGTCGCCGCTTTCGCGGATGGGGGCGTCGATGCCCAGGGTGCGGGCGTCCGTTGCGGAAACCTCCACCTGATCCGCCTTACGGGTGGGGCCCAGGATGGACACATTGGCCATCTCCTTCTTGGGGCCAACGATGGTCAGGCGCTCGTTGCAGGCGTACTGGCCGGGATAGGACAGGGGCTTGCGGATGGTCAGCTGATAGCCTGCGCCAAACAGCTTTTCCACAGTCTCCTGGGTCAGGTGGATGTGACGTGCGGACGTCTCGATCATAAAGCTCATAGTGATACTCTCCTTTGTGTGGTTTTTGCGTTTATTTCTTTTTGAATGGGTACAGATCTTTTTCGGAGATGCGTTCCAGCGTCTCCACTTCGCCGACGCAGAAGTAGTTTTTGCTCTCGGCCACCAGAGTGCCGGTCAGGCGGACGCAGTCGCCCCGGCGCATAAGCTTCGCCTCATCCAGCAGCTCTGCGCTGCCCGCAAGGCGGACGGTGAGGCCGAAGCCGGTGTCGATCTCCCCGGCGCTGTTCAGATACCACCAGGGGAAGCGCAGCTCCACCGCACGGCCGGCATAGCGGCCCTGGGCGCCGTGGAGATACTCGGTCTTCACCTGCTCAAAGGTGCGGGGGACGAGTTCTCCGTCCGGCATGGGGAAATAGAGCGTGCCGTACAGGCGGCTGAAGCGCTTGAGACGCTGGCCGTGACGGCTGACCATCAGGAACAGGACCACGCCGGCCATCAGGGCACCGTACATACCGTGGCCCTCGATCAGGCTCCAGACAAAGACGGCGACGGCGATGAGGAACAGCACACGGTTCATGTCATCCTGTCCGCCCCAGATATCTTTCAGTCGGTTCATAAGCGCCCTCCTTTTCTCAACAGCACTCATCTTACCACACCGCGGCTGCGTATGCAAGGGAAATTGCCATGCGCGGTACAATTTCCTCTTGTATTCGGCAAAAAATCTGCTATAATCAAAACAACGATTTTTTGCGGTGCTATCACCGGGACTAATAGGAGGCGGTTTTTATGTCCGTAAAGCTGGAGCTGTACCGGGTTTTTAAGGAGGTCGCCGAGGTGGGCAACATCACGGCCGCGGCACAGACGCTGTATATCTCCCAGTCGGCGGTGAGCCAGTCCATCAAACAGCTGGAGCGCGACCTGCAGACCCGTCTGTTCGCGCGGAACAGCCGGGGTGTGACGCTGACAGCCGAGGGGCAGATGCTGTATGAGTACGTCCGCAGCGCCATGGGCCTTCTGGAGACGGGCGAGGAAAAGCTGAGCCAGACACGGGAATTGCAGATGGGACAGCTGACCATCGGCGCCAGCGACACCGTGACCAGCCAGTTCCTGCTGCCGTATCTGGACACGTTCCACAAGCGGCACCCTGCCATCCACATCCAGATCGTGTCCGGACGAAGCCACAAGGTGCTGGGGCTGCTGCGCTCCGGCAAGGTGGATATCGCCTTTGCCAGCACACCGGCGGACGATGCCGGGCTGCGGATATACCCCTGCTTCGACACCCACGCTATCTTTGTAGCGGGGGCGGAGTATCCCTGTGACTTCCGGCACGTATACACGCTGGAGGAGATCGCGGCGTTCCCGCTGATCCTGCTGGAGCGCAAGGCCTCCAGCAGGCTGTATCTGGAACGGTTCTTTTTGCAGAACGGGCTGAAGCTGAACCCGGAGATCGAGCTGGGCGCCCGGAGCCTGCTGGTGGATCTGGCGGCCATCGGCTTCGGTGTGGCCGGCGTGACGGAGGAGTTCGTCCGGAAGGAGCTGGACAGCGGACGGTTGAAAAAGCTGAAGACCTCCTTTGAGATACCGGCCCGCAGTGTGGATATGTGCCTGCTGAGCGATGTGCCCCAGTCCGCTGCCGCGGAGCGGGTCACGGACTTTGTCAAGGACAGCTTATCCAAGCTATGAGCAGGGCTTTTCGCTCCGGTAAAACCCACAAAAAACAGCAAAACATGCCTAAATAGTTCTCCGTTTTTCCCTGTCGCTTTTCCCTGCGAAATCAGGTATAGTAGGTGTACTATATCTCACGAGAGGAAGTGGTGGTCATGCAGCAGCTGAAGGAGCGTATCCTGCGGGAGGGCCGCGTCCTGCCCGGTAACATCATCAAGGTGGACGGTTTTTTGAACCATCGCGTCGACACGGCGCTGATGCGGGATCTGGCGGACGAGTTTGCCAAGTATTTTGACGTAAAAAATATCACGATGGTGCTTACGGCAGAGGCCAGCGGTATTGCGCTGGCGACGATCTGCGCCGAACGGTATGGTGTACCCATGGTCTTTGCCAAGAAGGCCAAGAGCGACAACATCGAGGGCGGTCTGTACCAGAGTGATATTTTTTCTTACACCTACAAGAAAAAGGTCACACTGCTGGTGAGCCAGGACTGGATCACCAAGGACGATAAGGTTCTCATCATTGACGACTTCATGGCCAAGGGCTACGCCATGCGCGGCCTGATCGACATCGTGAACAAGGCCGGCGCGCAGCTGGCGGGCATCGGCGTGGCGGTGGAGAAGGGCTTTCAGGACGGCGGCGACAGCCTGCGCCGGGAGGGCTATCCCATCAAATCCCTGGCCGTTATCGACAGCGCCGAGAACGGCGTGATCCGCTTCCGGGAGGACGACTGACATGAAAAAGGTGCTGGTTCTGGATTTCGGCGGGCAGTATAACCTGCTGGTGGCACGGCGTGTCCGTGAGTGCGGCGTATACTGCGAGATCAAGTCCTATCGGCTGAGCATGGCGGATATCCGCGCCTTTGGACCAGATGCGCTGATCCTCACCGGCGGCCCCGCCACCGTGTTCGAGCCCAACGCCCCCATGGTGGACAGAGCGCTGTTTGAAATGGACATCCCCGTGCTGGGCATCTGCTACGGGCAGCAGCTGATGATGCAGCTGCTGGGCGGTCAGTGCCGCAAGGCGGAGACGCGGGAGTATGGCAAGATCCAGCTGACCCACACGGCCTCCCCCCTGTTTGCCGGTGTGCCGGAGACGTCCGTGTGCTGGATGAGCCACGGCGTGGAGGTGGAGCGTATCGCCCCGGGCTTTAAGGTCATCGCGACCACCGACGGCTGCGGCTTCGCCGCTGTGGAAAACGCGGATCGGAAACTGTATGGCGTGCAGTTCCACCCGGAGGTGCAGCACACGGAGTACGGTATGCAGGTGCTGGAAAACTTCCTGTACAAGGTATGCGGCTTCAGCGCCGAGTGGAGCATGGCGTCCTATCTGGACGAAGCCGTGGCGGAGTGCCGGCGGCAGATCGGCGACGGCCGCGTGCTTCTGGCGCTGTCCGGCGGCGTGGACAGTTCGGTGGCGGCAGCGCTTTTGCAGCGGGCGGTGGGCGATCAGCTGACGTGCATTTTTGTGGACCACGGACTGCTGCGGAAGGACGAGGGAGACCAGGTGGAGCAGGTGATGAAGCACCAGTTCCAC
>ULJH01049813.1_pt1 | contig 10921 bp, 6 predicted proteins | sample 1950781 | NCBI WGS metagenome assembly ULJH01 (sample SAMEA4835462, study PRJEB28245) | human gut metagenome | biome: gut microbiome; material: fecal sample | place: Denmark | collected 2008 | reverse complement strand
ACCGGACGGTAATAGCCGGTAATACGGCTGTATACTTCCGTCACCTTACCGCAGTGAGGACAGATCTTCTGCTCTCCTGCCAGATAACCATGTTCCTTACAAATGGAATAGGTCGGTGACAGGGTATAATAAGGAAGCTTGTAATTTTCTGCAATCGTGCGGATAAGATCTGCTGCTGCTCTCCAGTCCGGAAGCTTTTCTCCAAGGAATGCATGAAATACCGTTCCCGAAGTATAAAGTGTCTGCAATTCATCCTGAATATCCAGTGCATCAAAAATATCCGTTGTATAATCGACCGGCAGATGGGAAGAATTCGTATAATACGGGGTATCTCCCGGCTTTCCTGCGGTCTTGATGGCAGGCCATCTCTTACGGTCATGCTTTGCCAGACGATAAGTGGTACTCTCTGCCGGAGTTGCCTCAAGGTTATACAGATCTCCATACTGCTCCTGGTAATCAGAAAGACGGTTCCTCATATGATTCAGAACCTCCTTCGTAAATTCCTGTGTCCGCTTATCCGTCATGTCTGCACGAAGCCAGTTGGCATTCAAACCTACCTCATTCATACCGATCAGACCAATCGTGGAAAAGTGATTCTCGAAGGTTCCCAGGTACCGTTTCGTATATGGATACAGTCCTTCGTTCAGAAGCTTTGTGATAACTTCTCTCTTGATCTTTAAAGATCTTGCCGCAATATCCATCATCTTATTGAGGCGCTTGTAAAAGTCATCCTTCGTTGCAGACAGATAAGCGATTCGCGGCATATTAATGGTTACCACGCCAACGGAGCCTGTACTTTCGCCGGATCCGAAGAAACCGCCGGTCTTCTTACGGAGCTCTCTTAAATCCAGACGCAGTCTGCAGCACATGGAACGCACATCACTCGGTTCCATATCAGAGTTAATATAATTGGAAAAATACGGTGTGCCATATTTGGATGTCATTTCAAACAATAACCGGTTATTCTCGGTATCAGACCAGTCAAAATCCCTGGTAATGGAATAGGTCGGAATCGGATACTGGAAGCCTCTGCCACTGGCATCTCCTTCGATCATCGTCTCGATGAAGGCCTTGTTGATCATATCCATTTCCTTCTTGCAGTCCTTGTAACAGAAATCCATCTCCTTACCACCAACAATGGCCGGCAGCTCAGCCAGATCTGACGGAACCGTCCAGTCCAGTGTAATGTTGCTGAACGGAGCCTGTGTTCCCCAGCGGCTCGGTGTATTTACACCGTAAATAAAAGCTTCGATGCACTTCTTTACTTCTTTATAAGAAAGATTGTCCACCTTGACAAACGGAGCCAGATAAGTATCAAAGGAAGAAAACGCCTGTGCACCTGCCCATTCATTCTGCATAATTCCAAGGAAATTCACCATCTGGTTGCAGAGCACGGAAAGGTGTGCTGCAGGTGCGGAGGTAATCTTTCCGGTAATACCGCCTAAGCCTTCTGTAATTAGCTGCTTTAAGGACCATCCGGCACAATACCCGGTAAGCATGGACAGGTCATGGATATGAATGTCCGCATTCCGATGTGCATCTGCGATCTCCTGATCATAAATCTCAGACAGCCAGTAATTTGCCGTAACGGCTCCGGAATTGCTTAAGATCAATCCTCCTACGGAATAGGTCACGGTAGAGTTTTCCTTCACACGCCAGTCTTCAATCTTCACATAGCTGTTTACCACATCCTTGTAATCCAGAATGGTCGAAGTCATGGTACGCATCTTTTCACGCTGCTTCCGGTAAAGAATGAACGCCTTGGCAGCCTCTGCATAGCCTGCCTGCTCCAGAACCTTCTCTACACTGTCCTGAATATCCTCCACATGAATGCCGTCATCCTTCACCTTGCCCTGAAAATCTGCCGTAACTCGAAGTGCAAGAAGATCCACCACATCATTATTGTACTGCACATCGGTAGCATTAAATGCCTTCATAATGGCATCACTGATCTTCGTCAATGTAAAATCTGTAACTTCGCCCTCTCTTTTGATTACCTGAAACACCGTAAGTCCCCCTTTTCTTTGACAAAACAAGAGGCTTTGATATTCATCATAAAAGCCTCGTTTATCTAAGAGTTTATCATTGCCCCAAAGGAAAGTCAACACAAAAGCACAAGATATTGTGTTTACATAACAACATAAACATAAATCTTGTGCTGATTATACAATAATATTTTTTATTTTTATCTAATCTGACCATTGACTACTGGCCATCATCCGGTGAATGGTTTCGTCATTCACCGCAATCCGGATCATAAATCAGCGCGTCTTAAGAAAAAGATATACTCTCTGTGCCGTCTCATCATCGGGGTAGGATTTCAGGTAGCTTTCCATTAAAACGGAAGCTTTCTTATATTCATGGAGATGCTCATAGGCAATGATCTCATTCATCTTGAGTGTCTGCATCATTCCATTATTCTCAATCTGCATTGCTGTCTGGAAGGCCTGCAGTGCCCCTTCATTATCTTCCATATTTAGTTTACATAATCCAAGCTGGTTCCAGACCTGTGCTGCATCCGGGTTACTTTCCAGATACGTGTTGTATACGCTGATCGCATAGTTATTGTCCCCCAGCGTTTCATAGGTCTTTCCAAGGAATAAAACAGCTTCGTATCCCTTCTCATCCCGTGCCTTTTCCAGATAAGTGCGGGCATTCTCATAATCCTCGAGATAGTAGCTGATTCTGCCCTTTTCATAATTGGTCATCTTCTTCGTATCATTCTCCATGGCGGTCTGAAGATAGGCTGTTCCGATCTCCTTGTAACCATGTTCATTGAGAATACAGTAGATATCAATAATCCTGTCATAATCGGAAGGTGCGGCTGCAATTGCTGCATCAAAGCTCTGCTGTGCTTCTTCGATCTGGTCTTTCTTAGTATATGCTGCACCACGGAAATAAAGGGCGTCCTTCTCATCCTTCTTCATGGCAATGATTGCATCATATACCGCTATGGCATTGTCATAGTCACCCTGCTTATAATAAGCTGTTGCCAGATAATAATTGATGTCATAATCCATATTTTCAATCAGACCATTGCTATGATTGAGCGAGGTAAGAAATGCTTCCACTGCCTCCGGGTACATGGTCTTTCCTAAATAGGCAATTCCCTCTCCCCGATACAGAAGCCGTTCATTCTCTCCGGCTTCCTTTGCTGCTTCAAAACAGGTGAGCGCCGTATCATAGTCCAATGACTTAATGGCTTCCATACCTGCCGTTATATTTTCAGATTTTGCTGCTCCGCAGCCGGTAAGTGCCAAAAGCAATATTGAGGCTGCCAGTAACGGATACATTCGTTTCTTTAACATGACTTGCGAAGTCCCTTCGGATAGTGATTTTTAAGGCTTCCTCCTGCTGCTTTCCCAAAGCCCAGACTGTAGCCTTCCACGGTAACAAGGCACCAGCCCTTCCGGTCTTCTGCCGGGAAGGTATAGCCTTCTATATATTTTATCGCATCTTCCACTGACAAATCAATGGTATCTTTAACATCTTTGCTCTTTAAGGAAAGAGCCAGTGCATGGGACGGTTCGAAACGATTCTTTTTAAAGGTTCCAAGATGCAGTCCAGGGCGCAGTACCTTAAGTCCATGCAGATCCGGTGTTCCTTCCGGAACAAGATACAACTGATCTCCAAAGGTAAGATAGGAAGCTCTCTCCTTCCCCTCCCGCCAGGAGGACTTAAGTGTCTGTGCTTCAAACTGTTCGAATGCAGCGATGGCTTCCGTCATCTGGTTTGACACGGACTGGCTTTTCTTATCTTTTCCTTTTTGGAAAGTGCTTCCCTTTTTCATTTTTTTCCGGTCACAATCCCTTGAATGAGAAGCGCTCCGCATCACGGAAGGAGCTTCTCCCATGTTCGAAATCAAATCCCGGTTCATTTCCCGGCCATTCACCTCAGGACAGGAAGTTCCTTCTTTTTGCAAAAGAGCTGCAAAGTGACCTTCCCCATTTACCTTATGCGGCCATAGGCGGACCGTCTTCTGAAGCTCTTTGCGGAATCGTTCTTCCATGTCGTATGTGGTCTTCCTCTTAGACTGTCCCTGATTCTGCAGCAGCTTCATCAATGCTTCCTGCCTAACAAGCCCGGGTTCCATTCCTCCTGCAAGCGGAACCGGAAGCAGCTTCATATCCGGATGCTTCGCAAGAAAATGTGCGATCATTTCTTCGTCCTCTTCCGGTGCAAAGGTACAGGTCGAATAAACCAGAATTCCGCCACCCATCAGCATGGTATAGGCACACTCTAAAATCTCCTCCTGCCGTCCCGCACACAGCCTCACATTCTCTAAGGACCACTGCTCTAGCGCCTCTTCGTTCTTGCGGAACATTCCTTCCCCTGAACAGGGCGCATCCACCAGAATCCGGTGAAAATAGGACGGGAAACGTTCTGCCAGCACCTTGGGATCATGATTTAAAACAATGTCATTTACAATCCCCATGCGCTCGATATTCTCAGACAGAATCCTGGCCCTTGCCGGATGAATTTCATTGCTGAACAGAATTCCCCTGCCTGCCATGGCTGCTGCCATCTGGGTACTCTTCCCTCCGGGAGCCGCACACAGGTCAAGGATCCGCTCTCCGAAGAACCGGAAGTCATCGGAGCTCTTTTTCTCCCTTTGTCCCTCTGTATCATTTTCGGTTCCGCTCTTCTCTGCATCTTCGGAATTTACAAAATCAGGATCTGCCCTCTTGCAGATTGCCGCCGGTGCCATCGCACTGGCTTCCTGAATATAGTACACTCCGGCCTCATGAAAAGGATGCTTCCCGGGCTGCAAAGAGTCCTCATAATAGAACCCGTTTTCTTCCCAGGCAACCTGTTCCTTTAACGGCTCTCTTTGCTTAAATACGGAAGTCTGATCATACTGCTCCTTCGATCCTTTTAACGGATTGATCCGCAGAGAATGTGCATGGTCATTTCCATAGCATGCCGCAAAATCCTCGTATTCTTCTTTCAGCAGCTCTTTCATCCGGTTCGTAAATTGTTCAGGAAGCATTTCTAATTACCTCTGTTCTGTATTTTTACAGCCATTCTGCCAGCTACTTATTTTCCATGTATCATAACAGGCGCAGAATAAAAACAGCTATCCGGATTACATCGCCGGATAGCTATTATTTTAATGGAATACAAAAACTTTTACAACCGGAACTGCTTTATTTTCTTCAGCCGAATTTTCTTCAGTGGATTCACATATTGCTGCTGTCCACCTCTGAATCCTATCCAATCATTACTTCGCCACATCATAATTGCTTGTAAGAACTATTTCCTCAGACAGGGTTTTCTGATTTACCTCTTTTTCCGAACGGATCTCCTCGACCCATACGGTCTTACTCTCTCCCGGAAGCAGATCAAAATAATTATCAGACAGGATCACATCCGTATCCGTAAATTCAATTTCATCACATAAATCATAAAAATAGTCATCGGGATAACAGCCTCCACCCCATACACGGATACAGTTAAAGTTGGCCCTCCGGCAATCCTTCAAAAGGCGTTCTGTTCGTTCTTTGCTGCGTTTTCCGAAGATACTGTCTTCCGGAATGTAGTTTGCTCCTTTGGCAAAGATCTCCATTCCATTGATACAGAACGTAAATCCTGCGCCCCACTCATCCGGTCTGCGCACCACCGTAAAATCACGGATTCCAAAACGGATTGACTTCTCCTGAATGATCTGGTTTTCTCCCTTCAGGCTTACACATACCCGGTATAGCTTCTGCTCTCCATAACCGTTCGGCCACCAGCGTTCCGGGTTCTTAATCTCTATTGAAAAAGTCTGTGTTTCTTTTGCATCTGCAGTCTGTATGGCTAACTCTTTTCCTTCTGGATCATACACTCTGCATTCTGCAATCATCCTGGCTGCATCACTTTGCATAACTTCATTCTTTAAAATCACAGAAAGGTGACTGACCTCTTCTTCATTCTGCTGACGGATCTGTACATTCTGTATCCGCGCACCATTTACCTCTTCGATATAAATATCCCGCCAGATTCCCATATCCGGGAGCTTCGGACCCCGGAACCGTTCCCTGGTGCCATTCCTTCTCCTTTACCTGCTTCATCTTCCATTGTCCGTTTAATGTAATCATTGTGTTCTCTCCTGATCTGTTTTATGATTAAGTATTCTCCCAGCGTATCTTCTACTCTGTCATTCCCATCGGCGGCAATTTAAAATTGCTGCCTAACTTTCATTATAAACATACAGGCAGCGTTCACAAGCAAATTTCAAGTCAAAAATCGTATAAATATCTTGCGATCCAACGGAATTAATCCGGCAGGCTTCCTGTAAGACACAATGCTCCCCATCCAACACGGTTATTCGGATATACACTTTCACTCCGCAATGTGCGGGCACCTCTTCGAAGATAGGCCTTTACCTTTTCTCCATACAGAAAAGGATCATTTCCTCTCACAATACCCCATTCCATAAGAAGTGCAGCACTTCCTGAAGCAAAGGGCGTGGCAAAGGAGGTTCCTGACACGGCAACCGGAACATTTCCCGGACTTAACGTTTTAATGTTTACTCCTGGTGCTACAAAATCCGGTTTTATGTTAACCGATGAAGGAGGCATATTCCTGCCTCTTCCAGAAAAATCCGCATAGGCTTCAGTATAGGTATCATAGGCCCCAACGGTAATCACTCTGGCTGCTGTAGAAGGTATCGTCAGTGTCTTTTCCGGTGTTGACTGAAAAAAGCGGGTTTCCACGCTAAGCACAGAGCTGCTTGGCAGATAGAAGTCATACCCTCCACCTTCCACCTGTACCGGCTCTATCATAAAGCTCCAGACCCCTTGGTTAACATAACTATTCGCCGGTAAAAAATCAAAATATATTTCCTGTCTGACGGAATACGGGGTGGGCTCACCCTGATAAATCAAAAGCTCTGTATCTTCCATCCGATAACGCACGGCTGTATCTAATGCAGAATTAAGCTGCAGGATCTGCCCTCCGGGAGATTGTAAGACAATCCGGAAGGTATCAGTATACTCCTTCCATAGCTGCACACTGAATGACGCCTGATACTCACCAACTGCCAATTCGGTCCGTGGTATATTTCCCTGTGCATCCCTGTTAAATGTTCCGGCTGCATGCCCTCCGGCTGCTCCCTCATTGCCACTCCCTACACAGATCACACATCTCCCGAGCTCTGCAATATTATCAAGGAACCTCTCTACAAGTGATGTTCCGTCATGAACCCCATAGGTATTTCCAAAGCTCAGATTAATCACAAGCGGCATGGAGAGCTGCAGTGCCGTCCGGGCAGCAAAGGTAAGTCCCCTCATCAGTTCTGTAGTCTTGGGAAAAGAATTCGGTCTGCTGTTCCCGAGCTTTACAATCAGCAGTTCTGCTTCCGGTGCCACTCCCTGAAACCTGCCATCCATAAAATTCCCTGATCCTGCCGCAATCGTTGCAACTGCGGTTCCATGTCCGGAAGTGTCCACACTTGGCACGAGCTGTAACGGTGCAGTACTCTGCAATGCCGCATCAATCCGTTCTTTCGAAAACATGACTCCCTGGGTAAAGCCTTCAGGCGGTAAGCTTTGCATAAATTCTTCATTATGATCCGTAAGAAGTACATCCACCTCCTTCGGATTTAATGTCTGATCCCATAAATAACGGATTCTCGTTTTTCCACCTTTTTCCTGAAACTCCGGACTCTGATAATCAATTCCGGAATCCAGTATGGCCATTAATACTCCTTTCCCAGACAGGAACGGATCTCTCACCGTAACCTCCGGGATACAGGAGGTCTGCTTCCCGTCCAGCACCGAAAAATACAACCGCTTTGGTTTTTCGATATATTCTACCTCCGGCAGCTCCGCGAACGATTCAATCAGAAATTCCGGTAATGTCACGATCGCATAGCCTGCAATCAGTTCCTCTACCTGTATCAGATCCCCAGACAGCGGCTGCAGGCTTCCGTTGTATTTCACAATCAGCTCCCAGCGTTTCTCCTCCTCCAGATATCCCACATCCAATTGCCGGGACTTTTCCCGTTCTTCCCCGGTTGCCTCTAATGACAGATTTAATACATCTTCCAGCTTCTGATTCTGCATCCTTTTCCCTCACAATCCTATCTGTATAGCAGTTCTGTTAGTTAAGGAGACTGCCCGCTTCTGAATTAAATTCTTGCGAAGCCTGACATCATGTATCCGGCTGCTGTTTAAATACTAACAATTGTTACATATATATACGCAAGAAATAAATTGAATATTTCTGACAGATCCGATAAAATGTAATTTATAAAATATAACCAGGGAAATTTGATTATGATTAACAATTCCGAAGATATACAAAAACAGACTGATCAGCGCATATGCTTTTCCGGGGAAACTGAATATCCGGTTCACGTTACCTATGTGGATCTGAACCGTTCCTATATGAACCGGATTGGCTGGAACTGGCATCCGGAAATTGAGGTATTTCTGGTGGAAGAAGGCTCTGCCATTATTTATTACGATGACAGCCAGATATCCCTGGAGGTCGGACAGGGCGTGATTATCAATCAGAATGTCATGCATTCCATTCTTTCTGTTTCTCCGTCCCAGAGCTGCAAACTGTTTTCCTATGCCTTCCACCCTTCCTTTCTGTTCGGTTATGGAGATACTCTGTTTACCAGTAAATATGTAACCCCTCTGCTTCATCATGCGGGCCTTCGGGTGCTTCATCTGGATTCTTCTGACGAGGGGCTGTCCCATATTCTGTCCCTTTCCTACCGGATCGTCCAGTTAAATAAGGATCAGGAATGGGGCTATGAACTGGCAACCAAAGCATGTATCTGTGAGCTCTGGTGTGAACTTCTCGGAAAGTTTCCTTTCACCCCGGAAAAGACCCGGCACACAGCAGTTCTCACCTCCGATGAACTCCGTACCAGGGAAATTATGAAATACATTGAAATCCATTATGCTGAACGCATCACACTGGATGATCTTGCAGCCCAGGTACACATCAGCAAAAGCGAGTGTTGCCGCTGTGTTAAGCGCTGCCTTCACATGACACCGGTCGAATATCTGATGAAATACCGCATCTATATGGCGGCCTATCTGATTCAGAAAAATGATCCTTCCGTATCTTCTATTTCAGATCTTGCCTTTCAGGTTGGCTTTAACAATGCCAGCTATTTCAATAAGGTGTTCCGGCAGTACCTGCAGTGTACTCCCGGAGAATTCCGTAAGAAGATTCGCCAGAACCCGGATTTTCAACCTTTTCATGCTGACTTTTTTCCGAAAAACCTCTCCTGATCATTGATTGCAGAGTTCCTCGGTCTGCTCATCTGCCTTCTGATAGCAGGCTGCAATCTCCTGTTGGAGCGAAGCCAGCTTCTGTATTTTCTTTCCCAAATGCTCTACCTCAGAAGCTACCTGTTTTAGCTGAAACGTCACCAGATTTCTGCCCTGCATGTAAAAGGGCATTTCCTTTTCATAGCTTTGGATCTGCTCTCCCAGCCTTATCGTTTCCTCTGCTGCCGCAGATAATCCCTCACTCTTTGAAGCAAGTGCTTCATAATCCACCTCGATACAGATTCTGTCCGGTATTTCCTTCGTATAAGAATCTTCCCACAATGTCTTTCCAAGGAAGTTGAGTCCCCCTGCGGTTTTGGTTGTTGCATCCGTAATTGCCGGAATACCGGCAAATAGAAAGTGTTTTACATCAGCCAGGGTCGTCTTTTCCCCATTCAGTCCATGGGAGGCTCCACCTGCCGCTTCAATTCCCTGCATCACAACATTTGCTGCTCCTGCCCGTTCCTCCTCCGGCAGCTTCATAATCTCTTTGGAAAGCTCCGACGCATATTTTCCAAGGGATCCCTGCTTTAAGACTTCTTCATTTCTTCTTCCTGTAAATTGTGTCACCCATTTTCCTGTTGTCCGGTCCAGCACCAAGGTGGCAAACATATAAGTAATATCATGATATCCGGCAAAGTTTCCCTTCTGTACCGGAGTCCTGATATAGGTCACATGATTCTCCGGAATGATCTGGTTTCCCAACGGACTTACATAATCATTCTCTCCGTGAATTCCATATAACTTCTGTATCCGGCCCTGATATTCTGCTTCACTGTATTTACGCCGGAACCTTGCATCCGCTTTCTCAGACATTCCCTGCCCATCCACGGAATAACAGCGGTCAATCAGATCTCCAAATTCTGTTTCCATAGTTACAAACTGTGCTTTATTTCCACCTTTGGAATGTCCGGTTACGATTACTCTGTGATTCTCTGTAAGCTGCGCCTTTCTTGCCACGGTATCAAAATAATCAACGGCTCGCTGTTGCTGTGTCGTGATTTCCTTCGTCATGCCCAGTCCATTATCCGGCCATTCACCATCTCCTGTCCCCCGGTAGGCAACAAAGACGCGGTCATTCTTCTCATCCAGAAAGGTACACGCCTTCGTTCCATGGTCAAACCCAAGCGTACTGCTCGCATAACATACCTTAAGGTTACCGATCTGCTCATCCTGCACTGCCTGCTCCAGAATCCGGTATTCATTCTGGTAAGCGCCTCCCGTTCCGTATTCCGGGATACCGGAAAGCTTCCCGATCACCTCTTTTAATTCCACCGGTTCCTTAGAAGCTTCCTGATATCCCAGATACATATAGGTATCCAGAATCATGCTGATCTCTTCTTCTGTATACTTTCTGCCCATATTCTGCTCCTAGTTGATGATATTGGATTCCAGACCGCTTCCCTGTTCCATATTGCCGCTTTCCGCTCTCTGGTAATGACCGGCCATCTCCGTCAGATCCTGTGAATGCTCCGCAATCATCCGGTAAAGCTTATCCATATCCGTCTGCAGGGTTTTAAAACGGGTCAGAAACGTTCCGGACGCTTCTCCCTGCCAGATTCCCTGCAGCGAATCCACCAGGGTCATCATTTCTCCTGTCAGATTCTTTACCTGTGTTCCTGTTGTTGCAAATGTACCGGATGCCTGAA
>ULJH01027329.1_pt1 | contig 10987 bp, 12 predicted proteins | sample 1950781 | NCBI WGS metagenome assembly ULJH01 (sample SAMEA4835462, study PRJEB28245) | human gut metagenome | biome: gut microbiome; material: fecal sample | place: Denmark | collected 2008 | reverse complement strand
GTGAAATAAATGCTCTTTTATTTTTTTCATTTCCCAATTTCCATTTTCTTCCATTTTCTGCAATAAAGATTCGTACTCTCTACTCATAAAGAAATTGTCTTAATCTCCACGCCGCATATCTTTCCACTGTTTCCAAAACAAAAATATCCGGTTTATTTTCCTTAACCTGACTATTATCATATGATCCAGCATTACGCAAATAAGTGTAAGAAAACTGTGAGCCTATAATATCCGACATGGCACTTCCGAACGAATCTCGCCAAACAAACACCCGTCTGGGATCTCCATTGTCAGTATGATATATGATCTCATTATAAAAATCCCACTTCTCATTGACAATCCCATGGGTCGGATACCCATTTACTCGATAAGTCATCCCATCACTTTCTATAGAAGGCATAGTAATTCCAACCGTTTCAAGCAGGGAAAGCATTCCTGTATAAGCTCCCATCTCATTCCAATGTGTATCAGTTTTATGATACAGATACTCATCTGTGTATAACTGACTGGCATCTATCATCTCAGTGAGCGTGTAAACAATCTTTATGTCCGTATGCGTCTTCAGATATGAATAAATCTGAAGAGCTGCATGTTCATCCGCAGGATCACCGTAATAATCTGGCAGTTCATCTGCATATATTCTTTCCTTATTCGGTGCAATATAGATAATGAAATCACATCCTTCCGACGCAAGATTGTCTCTGGATATGCAGAGTGTCTTAGCAATAGATGCAAGCTCATCTTCTGTCAGTAAATCCTCCCCTTTATAGCTTGCAATCGGATCTCCATCTGCCTTATTGTTATAAAAAAGCCACCCATCTTTTCCTTTGATTACATTTGAGTTGGGTGATGTATCAAATAAATAGTAGTCCAGCATACCATTCATGCGAATCAATTGATTTCGAAAAGGGGCTCTGTCATCCAGCCACTGCTCAACCTCAGACGGATAGCTTTCTGTGATTTTCCTGAAAATTAACTCTCGACGTCCTCAGAATTCTCCGATGAGGTGTCACACTGAAGGAACTGCATGATCTCCTCGAAGCTTCTGTTACTGTCTTCGATAGCCTTCATGAGTTCCTTTTTCTGGAGCTCGTCACGCTTATTCATCAACTGCTCCAGCTTGTTGACTTCAGATTCATAATGCTCCCTGGCCTTACTGACGACCTGCTCCTGTTCCTCAATCCGTTCATCAAGAGAACGCCTTGTCCTTGCCATCACACTGCCTCCTTCATCTTCTCAGACAGTTTATCGCTGATCTCATTAGCCCACTTTTTGATGTTGATCTCATTGATTCCAAATGCTTTCAGAATCTCTTTCTGAGTCGCGGTAACCGCATAGTTCAGCCGGTATCTGTGATCTGACTGCTGGATGATCTCAATTTTCTCCAGTTCCCGGATTGCGGCAGGAACAGTCATGTAGTTTTCCTTTTTATCATTCTTTTTCTCCTGTTCGATCAGCTGATGATAAATGCGGTTTCTGACAATTAACGCCACGAACTCAACAAATATCCGGGCATCCTCCGTTTCATTCATATGTGCCCGCATTGTCCTGTTGCCAAGGAAGGACTTGTCTGCCCGGAACAGCTTCTCCGAGACGTCACGGTTCTTGTAAAGCTCCAGGGCTTTTGAAGCGGACATTTCAGACGAAGTGATGATAACAAAGTATCCACAGAAGCTGATCTCCCTGTTGATGACATCCGTTTTCTCTCTGGCACACATGAACTTCTCGTCCTTCTGGCCTTCGTGCCAGTAGATCAGGTCAAAGTAGTGTTCCAGTGCCCGGTCAAAATGAATGGCCTGATTCTGATGTTTTTTGAAGTATTTCGCCAGCCTGGCAATCTTCCCTGTCAGTTCACCCTTCTCAGACGCTTTCTTGCTGTCGCTGTAATAAATATGGAAGTATCGGTCCTTCTCATCGGATGGGAACAGCTTCTGATGAACCGTCATGCCGTAAACTTTATAGCCGCGGATGTTTTTCGAATAGTCGTCCTCAAACTTTCCCTTGTTGGCGGTTACGATCTCATGAACCAGAGTCTTCATTCCCTTCATCATAATGATGAAATCGAATCCATTCTTATCCATATATCGGATGTTTTCTCTGCTGAAGTATCCCCGGTCGAGAATGAATCCGACCTCGTGATAGCCATAGCCTTTGGCCTTCTCCAGCATGATCTGCAGCCGGGATACATCCGTGATGCTGCCCGGATACTCCTCGTAAAAGAGAGGTGCTGAATTGGTGTTGTTATAAGCAACGGAATAGCCAAACACCGGCTTTCCGTCATCCTGTTTCGGATGGCCAAACTCCACGCATTCCAGATCACCTGCCTGACCGTTCTTGTTCGTAGAGTCATAGGAAATATAGATCTTCTCGCGATGATCCTGCTTCTCATTCCATGTATTCTGGAAGACGATGATCTGGTCAGGCGTGATTCCTTTCAGAAAGTCGCAGACCTTGGAATCGCTGTAAACATGCATTCCTTCCGTAAAGAGCGGGTGATTGAATGCGTATTCCGGATAATACTGGGCGACATTTCCTTCCGTCACCAGCGTATAGGCTGCAAGATCCAGAAACAGGCCACTGTCTCTCCCGATCAGAGCATCGATTATCTCATCAAGTTTGTACTCCTGGAGAATCTTGCGAACCACCACAAAGGTTCCGATCCTGAGACATCCGCTTCTCTCTGGTGGCTTACCCTCTTCCGGAATAGAATCCGGGAAGAAGCGAAGAAAGTTTGCATTCGGATACATCATGGTGTCATCACCGGGATCAACCTTCCCTATAGATGTATCCTTTCTCTGGCTGTACTTCTTCTCTGAGATGTAGATGCGGCCATATGTATAGTAAACATAAGTCGTTCCCTTGATCGTTTTCTTCGTGATTCCGGTCTCAATCTCAGGGATTTTCACCGTGTATTTCTGGTACATTTCCGGCCTTCAATAGAGAGTTAATTAACTCTCTATTATTACTTTGAAGTCAGAATGCAACGAAAAATCCTTGATTTTCAGCAAAAAACTCACTATCGGCCACCTCCTTAATCCGGGCGAGAGTTAATTATCGGGAAATCCACAAATAACCTATAACCAAATCCACAAATGCTACGATATTCATATAAATTTTGTGTGCGCTCTTTTGCAATTTTTCTTTCGGTATTCTGCAATTGTTATTCTCATCACATTCAATTACATTACTTCCTTGGAAGCAATTTTTAATTACCTCCTCTTTTCTACTTTTCATACCGTTTAAAGCAAAAGCAATGCCCCTGATAGTTGAAACACTAACACACTAATAAACACTATTCTCTTTAATTTATTTTGATCTTGACATAATTCTTCAACAACAGATTCCATCGAAAATGGATCTTTTTACAAAATCATCAATATATAAATTCTCGGTAACATTGACATTTTAAAAACATCTATGTTTCTTTTGCTAATATTCAATTTTCTCTTCCATTAGCCAATGATTTAGATTGTTTGCAACATTTGTCATTTGAAACACTTCACAACATGGCTGAAAGCTCTTAGCAATTTCTATAATTCTCGCCCTATGCGTTTTCTTACAATTGAGACCAATATAGATTTTCCTTGGCTGAAGTTCCAAATATTTCCCATAACTCCGCGGAAGTAATGCCCTTATTTCTTTTTCATGCTTCCAACTCTTATGTTTACTCGTCAGAGAAAGATATGCCAAATGAATCTGAGCATTTAATTCATCTGGCATATCATTTTCGTTTCTTCCTTCCTTTATTAAATTTAATGTTTGATCGATTATATTTCCAATAATAGCATTTCCCGGAGCTCTTGTATCATCATACGAAACAGGATACATGAATTTTTTCACTTTATCATTGGTCATGTATTCAGCACAAAATCCCGAGTGATTATTAGAGTAATAAGCCCACATAGGCATATTTTGTTCTTTTTCGTCTGTATTACAAAAACATCCAATTCCAACATTTGAATTTATTTGCTCAATATAATCTTCAAACCACTTTGGATCCCATTTTTTATTCCGCAATTCAGTTTTATCAAGAACAAATGCTCGTCCTTCAAATGGATCATTAAACTCTTTTAGACTTGACATATATATTTTTCCTTCTTCCAGTGTCTTAAATTTCTTTTCGTTCTTTTCATCATTATCATCTAACCAGTAATATTTATAAAGGACATCTGGAATATACATTTTTTTATACTCTGTAGCTATTTTCAATCTGCCGCTAGCAATCTGGTCTATATAAAAATCATAATCCATCGTAGATATCTTTCCGCTCCTAAATATATGTTTTTTGATAATACAAACTATCAGAGCTTACCGGCTTCAAATTAATCACGCGAACCAGAAAATGCCTTGATATATCATGCAGATACGTTTCCGCCACAGCGAAGAGCGATTTCGATGGGATAGACTTCTCCGTCCTTTCCGGCAATGAATTCCACGTTCATCTCCGCATCAATAATGGAGAGCTTATGGATGACCGTCTGCATGATCCTTGCAATCCGGACTTTCACCTCTTCTTTTGCGCCGCATGGGTATATTTTACCACATGGGACAAGATTCTTCCTTCTTCACGAATGCAGTCCATGAGGCCATAGAGAATAACGTTTCCACCCCGAACAATCACGTCACCGCCGATGAGGTGCCGGTAGCCGTAAGTTATGTATTCTTCCGCCATCGCATGGCCGGAAAGGGAACAGGAAACCGCCGCCTGATATGCGCGAAGGAGCCTGCCTGCATCGTAGCTACGAAGTAAACGTCAAACCACTCGCCTTCCGTAACGCCTGTTGGTTCGACATACTTTAAAAAGTTCAAAAACTCAGCTTACTTTTTCAAGGAGGTTCGAATGGACAAGGAAGTGTATGAAGTAAGGCTTGCTAACTGGAAGCAGCTGATTCTGCAGTGCAGGAATCGTCCTGCCGGTATGACGCAGAAGGACTGGCTAGAGCAGCATGACATAACGGCCCCTCAGTTTTACTACTGGCTGCGCAAGGTTCGAAGGGAAGCCCTTGCTGAAATGGCTGGCGCCGATCATAAAGAAGTTGTGCCTGCATCTATGGCGGGAAACAATCTTGAGGCCCCGGTTACTTTCGCAGAGATTGACCTGAACAAAGCACAGCTTTACACAGAGTCCCAGCAGCATGCGGCGGCAGTAATCCGCCTTGGTCAGCTGACCGTGGAACTTTCCAATGATGCAGAAGATCGACTGATTGCCGGAATTCTGAAGGCGGTGTCTCATGCTGGTTGAAACTGCCGGAATCCAGAAGATCATCCTTGCTGTTGGTTATACAGATCTTCGCAAAGGCGTGGATTCTCTGGCACAGATGATTGGAACGAAGTATGACCTCAATCCTTTCGAGAAGGACATTCTGTTTCTCTTCTGCGGCAGGCGGACGGACCGGATAAAAGGACTGATCTGGGAAGGCAATGGATTTTTGCTGTTATACAAAAGGCTGGAGGATGGCGCATTTTCCTGGCCGAGAACCCCGGAGGAAGCCGCACAGCTGGCGCCGGAAGAGTATAAACAGTTGATGATGAGGCTGAATCCGCTGCATCCGAAGATCCGGGATGTTTGAATATCTATATGCCTACACTACGCTTTCACTCCCCGAATCACATCACAAATCCGATCCACATCTTCCATGACATGTGAACTTTCTGAAAAATTAACCCTCGATGGCTTTCCGGTTTAATCCTGGGAGTCATCGATGTCGAGGAATTCTATGATCTCCTCGAGTATAAGTTTCCTTAACAGTACAACTTCTCAGTTTCTCTGGCTAGCTATACTTCTATCTTCTTGCTTATTTTCAGAACCGTATTCCTAATAAACCACCATCCTCTTGTTCGTCTGAAATGCGAAGGACAATACTGTTGTTGAATTGATTCGTAAACTCATCATCAAACTCCTGATATGGTACCATGTCAGAATTGATAAGACATATATATTGAAATCCGAGTTCACGGCTTTTAAGCAGCGCAAGCATCAATGCTCTTGCAACTTGCCGCTCATCTACTCCATCAAAAATCGTACTATCATGCACCAGAAAGTCAGGATATTGTGCTCTTGAATGTCCAAGTTCAGCAAGAACCATATCATAGCAAAAAACCTTCATGTAGTTTACGCCTTGACTTCGAGAACTCTTAATATCAACGCCAAAAGAATATCCACTTTCATTCAAATCAATCGTCAGTGTACCAGCTTCGCGATATAAAAATTCTGTATTTGCCTTGAATAAAGAAATAGTTTGTTCACGAGTTTGAATTCTTTCGTTATAATCTTGGCGCGATTTTATCAAAAGTTCTTGACTTTCAATTTTTAAATGGCTTTTACTATCTTCAATATATTCTGCTGATTCAAGCCTCTTTTTTGCATCTTCCAAAAGTTGCTTTGCTTTTGCATATCGATCTTGAATAAGTATATACTCAGCTAATGCACCATGAGTTTCCAGTATTTTCATTCGTTCCGCCCGCTGAGAACATAAATTCGCATTTTTTATGTTTAGTGCATTGATTTCTTTCCGCAGAGACATAATTTCACTATGGAGATATTCTTTACGATTTGCAACAATCGCTTTGTGGAAATCAATTACTTCGGAAAGTGGCCGAAGAATTGAATCTTGAAATAAGATTCCTGCTTCAGCATATATTTTTTCGATATCAACAACGGGCAGACTCGGTGTTTCATCACTATAACTTGTCTGATACCTTTCCAGTAGTTGTTGGCGAAGAACAATCGTATTTGTACATCTATGAATTTGCTCAGTCAAATTATTAGCATCTTTAGAAATATCCTCATACTGTGGATGAACTTGAAATGATTCCAACTGTTCTTTGAGTTTATCAACATCATTTTGACGAGTGATAGCTTCTGTATTTAATTCACCAATGTTTAGGCTAAATGTTCCTATAACGCCAGATTTTGCAGCCTGTTTGTAGTCATCAATTCCTTTCTTCTTTTCCTTTAGACTCTGGAATTGAGAAGCGTATTCCATGCTCAGATTTAGAAAGTAAGCATTGCATATTTGCACGCTAGAGGCTTTTTGACGGGAGAAAAACTCAAATGCACTTTTATATCCTTCAACATTTTTACGGATAGCATAAGAAATTAATTCACGAAATGATGGAACATGCTGCTGATTATTGTCAATTGTTTCAATGCCATAGAACTCAGCTAGCATTGCTCTATTAAAAGTGCCGGGTGAGACATAGTAACGACATTGGGATTTATCATACTTACAGTCAAAGTTAAGAGATGATAAATCTCCATCAATATAGAGTTTTCCTGGACAATCCGTAAAGCGTTCGATACAATATACTTTCCCTCTGATATCTATTTCTAAGATGAAAGACCAGCCTTTAAGATTTTCATTCTTAAATACGGAATTTCGAGTCACCTGAGAACCCAAGCAAAAATGTATAATTTCAACCAATGTTGTTTTCCCAGTACCATTTCGTGTACGCTTTTCTTCGGTATCACTACCACGCTTACGATCAGCCAAAACAACATTAAAACCAGAATGAAGCACTACCGGTTTGAATTTTGGATTATTACTTCTAACTGAGTGAATCATTCTTACACCTCACAATCAAACCATCCTTTATAGTAATGGCACCAATTAAATACAGAAAATCCAATGTCAGCAAAAATTTCTCATAATTTACTAAAGCCTCATGATTTTTAGATTTATCCCATAGTAACGATACCGTCTGTGGTTCGGAAATTTCATCTAATACGATGGCACCGCAGTTTAATAAAGAATACTCAAGTTTTATATTTTTGTCTGGCAAAATCATTTTTCGAACACCTCACACTTCTCAAAAAAGTAGGTTAATATGCCAAGACCTGCCGCTTTATAGGAAAAATCAGAATTATTCCCGCTTGCAAAATTCCAAAGTTCATCAAAGATTTCACAATTATCTAATCCATTTGATTTCAGTTCTCGATACTTTTGAGCCATAATATTAGTTAATTTTGCAGCAAATAGCGGATCTGGGTGTCTGTTTAAGTAATCTTCAATCGTAAAATTGCTGGATAGTCCCATCGTTATATATCTTTGAACATCTAGCAAAGAATTTTTCTTGATTTTCTCATCGATTTTCAACAGAGAAAAAGAAGAGGTTGCTTGCGCAGACGCTGTTGATGATACCAAATACTTTGCCAGTACTTCTAATTCAGCAAAGCTGTAAGAAATGGATTTTTCTTCCAATTTTTTCGTAACCCATTGCTCGTGTTGCGCTTTTAAAGCGAATAGTTCTTTCGCTGGATATGAAGTCACATCCGTATCAATCTTTTTGTGACAATTACAACAAAGAAAAATTAAATTTTGTTCACTATTTACGAAAGAAGGATCCTTAGTTGCATCATATCGTGCAGCATCAGGCTTTTCACCATAAATATGAGCGTTTTCCCCAATACATGCAGCAGAAGGGTTTCCAACATCGACCAGGATTGTTTTGCACATGGCACAACGATTTCCGCTTTTTGTATGTAACAATCGCTCATCTCTCTTTGAAATAGTAGCCTTGCTCGACATCTTCTCCCCCAGTACATACAATAATCCATGCTTGTTATACTTCAGCTAGAAAGATAGGTCAATACAGCTTGCATTATTAGGGTTCGCAGTATTCACTATGGCATCAACATGCATTTTTGTAATGTCATTGCGTACTATCTGAAATGGCATAGAATCACCTTCTTAACAGTTCATTAGTTATTCATACAAAACTTTTTTAAAAAATCCGCTCTTTACATTGCATTCTTCCTCAATTGCTCGAATGCTTTTGCGATTGATTTTGCATTCCGAATTCCAGATCCTGACGACAGGACACGTCGGGATAGTTCCATGATCTTTATGAGAAGATCATGCGTCATAAAGGACACATCCTGAATATTTATTGTCAGTCAGCCGAACTATTTTGCAAATAGCGCCGGCCATCGGCCGGCTTTGCGGAGCTTAACGGCCGCGATGCGAAGCGAGCATCCACTTCTTTTCCGCTGATTATCCTACCATTTGACGTTTACGCCATTTCTTCAACCAGATAATATCTTCTGTTTGTGCCTTCAAAGTTAACATCCGGCATTTCTTTTAACAAAACTCTTGTCCGGGCAGGACTTAGTTCAATTGCAGCAGCAATATCGTTGGTTTTTGATAATCCATGTTCCTTCAAATATTTCCTGATAGCTATATAATTAGTCTCCGTTCTTCTTCGCTTGTTTTCTTCGCTTGCTTTCTTCGCTTGTTTTCTTCGCTTGTTTGGGCCTGAAATCAAGCGATAATCTGGTCCGATCAGGGTTATAAAATTCTTCCACAACCGGACTGTTCCACCCCTGATCAGCCCACACCTGATAAATATCAGGGATTCCTCCTCCAGCTCGTTCACCAATTCCAAGCAAATTAAACATTTTCATCAGATTCTTGTTTCGCGGATCTGAAACGCCGCCAAGAAGCATCTGTTTTTTCCCGATCCTGATACTTCCTGGATTTTCGATTACCAATGAATTTACATTTTTCTTAATCACAATTCCATGGGGCAGGTAAAAGTCAGCATTCACAAGGCAGTTAACCAAAGCCTCTCGTACAGCTTTGTGGACAGGCGTATCATCAACTCTTGTAATTCCATCCAGTTTAAATGGAGTCTTTATATCCTGCGAAATCTTACTGTTGACGCGGAAGAAATCAACTACAAATAAACTTCTCTGCCTCAATCTCCTGACCTCCAAGCATTATCTTACATTTTTCAAATCCGGTCGCACCAAACAATGAATCTACAACAATGGCGTTGCTGTATTTTGCTCTTGTGACAGCTACATAGTATTTTTCAGGAGCTTTCAGTGTTTTCCCTTTTAGAAAGTCCATAAATGTTTTGTTGGCGTGAATTAAGCAACGAGGATAATCACATTCCGCGGATGCGGCTGTCTCGATCCCTCCGGCCAGCCGCTCTTTTTCCGCTTTTTTTATTGTGATGAGACAAACCACAGTCACAATCCTATATGTGAAATGGACTACTGCCTCGGTCGGCCATTTTCAGCCAAATGTAGAAGTATTACTGTCACGCGGCCCCTATTCCCGCTTCCGGAGCAAGAAAAAGGACCTTCACCCGCTCCCATCCGGGACGCGGGCAGAAGCCCCAAAAGTGCCGTATTTCCGCGGTTTTCCCGCCCCTCTGCCGCCTTACACAGAGAGGGATAAGACTGCTCCGACATGCATTGAGACGCCTAAACTGCTCTCTTTTTCGTCGGTTTGTGGAAACATATCCAACAACTCATCGGTTTGCGAAAACATATCAATAAGTTGCCGCCTCTGCTCTACATCAGCAAACTGGAATTCACCCATGATATGGCGGATGACCATTGGGTGCCACTATCACAGAAATTCCAATTTGTAGGTTAAGTGCCAAGGAAGATTTCCGAATCATAAATTGCGCTCTGCTGGGGAATCATCCTTCGGCATTAGCTTCAGAATTCTGAAATTTGATTATTTTTAATAGTTTCTGACTTTTGCAAATAAATATCCTCGATCAGTCCTGCTTTTTATCCGTCTTCTGCTCCAACAGCTTGATGGAATCCAAATAGTCCTGCTCCACTTCGCTGAGGGTGCGGGCTTTATATTTTCTGTACTCGCCGGTTGCCTTGTCGATGGCCTGTTTGTGGCTGACGCTTCCGTTACCAATCAGAAGCTGTTCACCGCTCATGGTCAGAATTCGATCCAGATGCTCTGCCCAGTCCTGCATAGTCATAGCCCTTTCCCGTTCTGCCTGCCGTTCTGCAAAATCCAGATAGCCGGACACAAGCTGTCCCATCGCCCGAAGCTCTTTCTCATTCAGGTAGTTCTTGGCGACAACTGCCTCTTTCAGCGTAGGCTGGCTGCCCGAAAAAGTAGTCAGACCCATGAATTCCTTCTCTGCGTCGGCGCGTGTGTAAATCACCTCTGCCGCCGTCTGCCCATGAATGGCATAGTGAATTTTGTTTTGGACTTTTTTGAAAAACTGAATG
>ULJH01048454.1_pt1 | contig 10997 bp, 13 predicted proteins | sample 1950781 | NCBI WGS metagenome assembly ULJH01 (sample SAMEA4835462, study PRJEB28245) | human gut metagenome | biome: gut microbiome; material: fecal sample | place: Denmark | collected 2008 | reverse complement strand
GATTCGCGTGTCTATATGGGTGAAAGCTTTCAATGAGGTACAAACAAGTGAACAGACAAGATGTAGAGAAAACTATAACTGAATACCTGAAACCCATATTCGGATTTGCTCTGAAGAGGTGTAAAAGCATCCACGATGCAGAGGATCTGTCGCAGGAGATTGCGATAAGAGCGTTCCGTGCGCTCCTTGTCAAGGATGACGTTGTGGACATGAGAAAGTTCATCTGGACCGTTGCCCATAACACGCTCAGCAACTATTATCGTGATGCTGCTAAAAGTATGTTCGGTGTTTCTATGGATGAGGTTGCGGAACTGATCGCAGATCCGTACTCTGAGCTGGATACCGACGACAATCGTGACGCTATCCGTCGTCTCCAGACTGAGATTGCTTACCTTTCTAAGCTGCAAAGAAGAATAGTGATTGCGTATTACTTTGAAAATCGTAAGCAGGCAGATATTGCTCGGGAACTGGGTATACCTCTCGGCACTGTCAAATGGCACTTGTTTGAAGCGAAAAAAGAATTGAAACGAGGTATGGATACGATGAGAAAAGCAAGCGAACTCAAGTTTAACCCTATTAAGTTCCACTCCTATGGCATCAATGGTTCCGTAGGTAAAAAATCTCTCGACGAGTTCTTCCGTTCCACTCTATCGCAGAATATCTGTTACTGCGTGCGTAATACGGCAAAGACTATTAACGAGATTGCTGATGATCTGGGCGTTTCCCCTGTGTATGTGGAACCAGAAGTTGAATTCCTTGAGGAATACGGCTTCCTGCAGGCACAAAAGGATAAGTACATTGTCAACTTCATCATCAGCGAGCCGACTGCAGAGCTTCTCACTATGCAGAACGATATGTACAAGCGTGCTGCGGAGCTTTTTGCGAACGATCTGTATGATGAATTGATGAACAGCGGTATTTTGGACGATGAACGTATTTTCTGCCCTTATATGCTTTCCGGCTCTACGCGGGGAAATCCGCTGCGAGATAAAAACTTTCTTCTTTGGTCGCTTATTCCTTACATTGCCGCTTGGTCCGGTGAAAAACTGATGGACGAGAGCGTTTCTTTTGAAGAAGCTGCTACGATCCGCCCGGACGGTGCGCATAACATTTGCCATGCGGACGTCGTGCCGGATGATATGGTGCTTCCGGACGACTATGTACATATGAAAAATTGGTGCGGGCCTATGTGGAGCAGAAACGGAGAACGCATACTTTGGCAGATCGACAGTGAGTGGTCAAATCGAGATAAGGACCATACTTTCCGATTTTATGAAGATGCGAAACGAATCCTCTCGCTCTACGCGCTGGAAGATGAAATTCCGCTTCCGAAAGAAGATTACGCATGGCTCTCCGAAGGTGGATATCTTGAGTTCAAAGGAGATTACAACGGAAATTTCGCAACCTTGTGGAAAATAATCGTTCTCCGGGATAACGAAATAAAAAATGAACTCCTTGCAATCGGCGAGCGAATCAAGGAAAAGTATCGGGCTGAATTTGATGCGCTGAAGGCACCTTATGCCGAGGCTGTACTGAAATCGGTTCCCGAGCATCTAAAAAAGGCAGAAGAGTATGAACTGCAGTCTGTATTCCACTCCGACGGATGGTTTTTGCTGCACTGTATCATAACGCTCCTGAAGAACGGCAAGCTTAAAGAGCCTGCCGAAGGTCAGAGAAAATCCCTGACCACACTGATTGCCAACGAATAAGCAAGTGGGCCGCTGCAGTTTTTCCTGCGGCGGCTACCTCTGTTTCTGTCGTATTTTTTTGAAAAAACATTGAACCGAGAAGCTATTGGTGCGACCTTGTAGGTGAAAGCTTTCAAAAGAGGTACCGAAGATGCAAAGCAAAGAATTAGAAAACTACATAGAATTCCTGTTAGTTTGGTCACTTCTTCGATTCGGTATGCCTGCGCGGATTGCGCGGTGATGCTTATAATCGAATCTGCTTTTACGGTTTATCCGCTATATCTGTAAAATAACCCGGATTCGCCGTGCCACCGTCTATGCGGGCGTAAGCCTTATCCGTATACGCGTCATTGAAAGCAGTTCCTTTCCCTCCCGAAAGGTTTTTGCATAGCGTAAACATATTGCCGGAGGAGGAGACATTATCCGTATTCCAGCCGCTGCCAACATATACGGAAACGAGCCTGCCGCAATTATAGAACATATGACTCATATCCGTAACGATTCCGGTATTCCACGATGAAACGTCAAGCGAGGTAAGAGAGGAGCAACCGTAAAACATACAAAACATATCCGTAGCATTTTCGGTGCTCCACGAAGAAACGTCTATCGCTGTCAGTTTGCTGCATTCGCGAAACAAATTGCGCATATTGCTGACTTTGCCTGTGTCCCACGAAGAAACGTCAAGCGAAGTCAGACTGCCGCACCCCAAAAACATATTGTTCATATTCGTAACGTCCGAGGTATCCCACGAAGAAACATCAAGCGAAGTAAGTCTGCCGCAATTTCTGAACATATAGCTCATATCAGTGACGCCTGCGGTATCCCATGAAGAAACATTCAGCGACGTCAGGGAAGAACAGCCGAAAAACGTACCCGACATATCGGCAACGCATGCGGTATTCCACTTTGAAACGTCAAGCGACGTCAGGGAAGAACAATTGTAGAATATATAGTGCATCTGCGTGGCTTTATCGATATTCCATTTTGAAACGTCAAGAGATGTCAGTTTGCTGCAACTATAGAAGGTGTCGGCGATGTTTTCAACGTCGGAAGTGTCCCACGAGGAAACGTCAAGAGAAGTAAGACTGCTGCAGTTATAGAACGCTCCGTAAAGATCTGTTACTTTTTCGGTGTTCCAGCCGGAAAGGTCAAGCGCCGTCAAAGAAGTACAATCACGAAACAAGAACTCCATATCCTCGACGTTTTTGACATTCCACGAGGTGATGTTTTTTACCTCCGTCAACTTGGTGCAACCGCGAAACATACCGCGCATATCCGTGACCATTCCGGTATCGAAGTTGGAAAAATCGACGGACGTCAGTTCCTTAAGATCATAAAACGTGTGAAAGCAATTCGAATTAGCGTAAATTTTCCGGCCTGAAAGAATATACGCCTTCGTCCCCTTAGCATACAGCTTTATTTTACCCGATCTTTTTACATCAACATTTTTCGGCTTGATTCCGACGATTTCACTCACGTAATCTTCCGTTCGCCCGAACACGACTTCCGTCACGGAAGTACCCAAAGTATTTCTGAGCTCCAATCCGGGTATAAGAACGTCTCCTCCCGTTACGGTTAAAGTAATATTTCCTACCGGCTTTTCTATCACGTATTTGCTCATGGTAAAAGTTACCGAAAGCAGAAAAAACACCGCAAACAGAGAGAGTAACACGAGTATACTTTTACGTTTCATTTTTTTTGTAAAGCTTTTCATACTCTTTCTCCGTTCGTTCAGCAAACCTGCTCGGCACGCACCGAAATGCTTATATTCTCAAAAACGTAATTCCGCGACAAGAGACCTACGTCAACCACGTAAAAAACAAGACTATGATTGTGCGTTTGCGAATTTCCCGCCGCAAAACGCCCGACGTCTTTAATCGTAACCGTTTTTCTGTCCGACGAAGCCGTGCCGATCTTTCCGTCCACGGTTACAGAAATGCCTTCGGGCAATGCTTCCGGCAACGTCACGATCACGTCATATTTGAACGACGTTTCCGCCGTTTTTCCGTCTTTTGTATTCGCAACCGTAAAGTGATACTCGGCGGTCATGATTTCCTGTCCGCAATCAATCGCCAGATTATCGGAAGAACTCACCCGTAAATCTATAATCAGAGCCGAAACCTGCGCATTGTCGCCTCCTGTTGAGGAGGAAAGATTTTTCGCAAAAGAAACGCCGCTCGCCGAAGCGAGAAGAGCTGCGAAAAGAACAACAAGCGCAAAAACCGATCTTGCGCCGTTTCTCTTTTTTGTCCCTTCGTTTCTTAACATCTTTTTCCTCCGTTAACGCGGTTCGGTTTTTTCGGGATTGCCCGCCGCGACTTCTGCACGATCCCAAAAATTTGTTTTCACTTGCTTTCGGAATCTGCAGAGCCCGTCTTTCCTCGCCGTTTGTCTGCTATAACGATTATCAGAATCAACAACACGATGAATGTTGCCGCAAAAATTATTCCTGCGGGCGATTTCAGCCATTCTATAAAATACCCGACCTTATCCAGCTTTACGGCGACCTTTCCCGCTATCTGCTCTATTAACACGGGGTCGGGGTCTTCGCTCTGATTAGCGTCTCCTTTCGTGTAAAACTTGTCGCCTTCCATTCTCACTATTCTGTGCGTTACCGAAAAACTTTCGTCCGCGGGAAAATACGTGATCACGTCGCCCACCGCGTAAGAATCGGAATTTTTTATTATAATCGCGTCGCCCGCTTCTATCGAACCCGTCATAGACGGCGAAGCTATAATCAGCATAGAATACCCGAACACGGAAGGTATTTTAGATTTTTTCACGAATTTATCGTAAGCGAGCGTACCCGACGTTATCGCTAAGACCGCTGCGAGAAGTATCAGTATCACCCGCCATATAGCAGAAAAAACTCTGCCGCGAGGATTCTTGTTTTCGCTCGTACCACCCTTTTTTGTAGAAGTATTTACTTCAGCCATCTCGGTTCACCTTAATTTTCCTCGGCGGTTATAAAAATTCCGCACTCGTATTTTTCGCCCTTCCGCCCCAATTCGGTATCTTTCTCGTCGCTCTCGCCATCAAACTTCCATTCCCACGCAAGCACAAAAGAATTTTTTGCGTTTTTGTTTATAACCACGTCGTTTACGTAGTATCCGTTCTCCGTTTTATGAACCTCTGTTTTTTTGCCGTTCACCGTAAGCGCATATATTATTATCGGAAGATTTTCCGTTTCGTTTCCGTATGTAAAACTTATCTTAATATCGCATTTCATTCCGAACGCGTTCGGATTGTGCACCATGAAAAGATATTCGCCTTTTGCTCCGGGTTTAAGCAGTTCGTCCCCGAATATATCGAGCTTTGCGTCCGCTTCCCACCTGCCGTCTTTATCGATTATGGTAATTTCTTTAACCTTGTTTTTCTCCGCGATGCAGGTTGCGACAGACATTGCCGCTATTGCCGCCACCGCCAGCGCGATAAAAAATATCAATATCGCTATAAAACGGTCGCGCTTTTCTATTATTCCCGTTTCTTCGCCGTAAAAATAAACTTTTTTCCCGTCTTCGCAATATCCGCGCGTTTTGGCTATCTCTTCTTCGGAAAGCCCTTTCACGCTCACGCAAGGCGCGATAACCTTTGCGTTAAGGTCATATAACCTGCCCCTTTTTAAAAAACACAATAAGTCGCCGTCAAGGTTAAAAACCCGTTTGGCGCCTTTCACCGTCTTCTTTTTGCCCGCCCGGGGTTTTTTAGTCAACTTAAAGCCATGTTTCATTCGTCTGTTTTATTTAATCATTCGGCAATATCCGAATCGCTTTTAAGTTTCTCTTCATTCGGCGCGCCCGAAAAATCGGGCGCGCACCCGAGTGTTCTTTCGTTTTTTATTCTGCCCGATTATTTAGCAAGTTGCGATACCTTAATCTCAAACGTGAAAGCAAGTTTCGTAGAAGAGTTCTCAAAGTCGATTTGATATCCGGCGGGAGCATTTACCGTTTCCCCGGTTGCCATCTGTCCGAGAATGGTATCAAGCTGATCGATAGATAAGTCCGCAACGGTTTCACCGTTATTTTCAAACGCCCACGCCCAACTGAGTTCGTAAGTAGTCGAAGTCAACTCTTTATTCGGATCGATCTCCTTGTTAACCGAGGCATCGGTAGCAATTACGCCGTGAATTGTCTCAAGAGTCACGTTTTCGGCAACCGTAATTCCGTCTTTTTTAAGCGTCCACTTAACGGGGCGGTATTCCGTGTAAGCGGTGTCAGCCGTTTTCTTTATTTCAAGTACGACGTCATTAGTCGGGTGCAAACCTGTACTAATCAACGCTCTTACTTCCGCCTTTCCGCCGACCGTAAAGGTCATGGAACCGGGTGTTCCGGGTGCAACGAGGTTGCTGCCGGCAGTATCCGCTTTAACGTTAATGTGTGCGCCGGTGCCGTCAACGGTGCTTACATTGGTGGTGGCGAGTTTATATTCCTTGCCGAAGAGTTTCGTTGTGTCTACGCTTGCGGTGTAACCCCACTTCGCCACGCTTGCGGTGCCGCTGCCCTTGCTGCTCGTTACGTACTTGGAGAAGGTGTATCCCCCAAAGCACAAAAGCGTGACCAACGCAAGTAACAAAGCTACGATAACCACTGTTCTCCTGTTGTTCTTTCTTCCTGTTTTTTGTTGTGTCATTTCTGACGCCCTCCATAAAAAATTTTTTCTTATTTCAAACGGCTTGCAGCCTGTTTGTTCTTTTTTAGCCCGTCTTTTCGCCCGTCCGCACGGTTATAGTGCCATTACTAATGATTCTCGGAATAAAAAAAAGTTGCAATAGGTATCCGTAAGATACTATATTGCAACCGGGCGCACTCTTTATATCAAACGCAGGCTCGCCTTATCGTGGTCTCCCTCAAGACGATTCGTCGTTTAAAAAAGTTCCTTGGCTTTGCGTCACCGCCTCACGACGGTTTTGCCGACAAGTATTCAATTGTTACAAAGGGAAATATACAAGCGGTTTATGCCGCTCCTCCTCTTTTGCTTATATTATACACGCCGCAAGACTCCTTGTCAAGTCTTTTTTTAAATTTTTTTTTTTTGCAAATTGTGTGTTTCTGCGTCGTATAGTCGTATTTTTTACTGCCTACGCATTCGAAAAGCCTATAAATTGCGAAACGCAACAAACCGCAACGATTGCGACGATAAGCGCAAACACGCCGAGCGAGCCGGAAATAGCAACCATCTTTCTTTTCCCCGTCATTTCAGCCTACCGTATCGTCTGCAAGACGATTGATACTTAGGTTCGGATTCTCTTTTTGCCGTCCGCAACTTTCGGGGGGACGCACTGCCCATGGCGGTGCGTCCCCCGTTTTTGTTTTTCTGATCTTACATGACCGACATCCAGATGCCTTCCGCACCGACGCCGTTTTCGGGCGGTGTCAGAATCTTTTGATCGATCAGCGCCTCTACAAGCGTATCAAGAACCGGCTTACTCGCCAAATTGTTCACGAAACGATAATCGCCAATCAGGTGCTTCGGAACATTTTGACGGACAAACTCCGCGATTTTGCCCGCAACCTCATTGACGGCTTCCGCCGGCATCAGCGGATAAAGAAGTTCTGTCGTGTCAAACAGCGCATGGGAGTCCTGCTCCTTGTTTACAAGGAATTTTGTGTATAAAACATCCTTTTCCCGATACAGATAACCGCATTCAATGGATTTGGCAGCAATTTCCCGCTCGTCTTCCGTAAGTTCGCTGACAGGCAGCCCGTAAACAGCCCGTATCGCCATACGCAGTTTTGCGTCGTTAGAGACATTGTACCCGCAGTGGAAATGGGGCTGAATTCTTCCGATATAGATATTATTCAGGATAATGTGCTTATAGCCGCAAATATCGGATGCCTCGACGCCGTCCCATCCGCCTCCCCAATGTACGGCTTCCGCACCGCTTTTATAGCAGTAAACCGTAAACGGGCGCTCCGACGGCTGCACATCCGCCAGATCCTTCTTTTTCAGCCTGCTGATTACGCAGTCCGAAAAGGCATCCGCCATAGAAGATATCTGCTGCCACAATATCAGGTTCAAAGTGGGATTCCGGTTGATGTACGGGAAAGCGCAATATTTCTCCTTGTTTTCCGCAATATGTCTGATGACGGTATCCGAGATGACGGGAATGCAATCGATATACAATTTCTGCAATGCGGCAATTTCTTTTTCATCAAGAAGGATGCAGTTGGCAATGTATTTGCCCGCGTCGGTTTTCCGAAGCATGCCGTATCTGCCGTTCGTTCCGTATACCTGTATTTCCAGTTCTTCCTCCACATAGGTCATCGGAACACCGAGTTCATCCGAAATTTCGCGCGCGGTTTTCGGCTGTTTCCGGCAAAGCCAGACAATGTGCTTTGACATCTGTCTTTTACATACCTCACGCGGGTCGCCGTCAAGGGGATTCCCGGTTCCCCATTCCGCCCACCTCATCTCTTGAAGCGCAGTCGGTTTGTTGATCATTCGTGTACCTTCCATTTTCGTTACTCCTTTTTTGACATCGTTTCTTGCGGAGAATAACCGTTGCCTGACCGTCGTTTCTTTGATGGACAGTTCCCGCGCCAGCCTGGCGTTCGACTTTCCGTCGAGATAGTATCCGATCATCACTTTTCGGTACGCCTGCGACAGATTTGAAATCTGACGGTATATGGAAGAAAGCAATTGCACGTCCGATGCTGCGTCGTCAGTGTCCATATCCGGCATCATTTCCCAAAGTTCATCCGATACCACGACCGTATTCTCGGTCTGTATGCGCCTTTTTTTGCAGTAATCGGCGTACACGTTGCGAGCCACCGACCAAAAATAGCCGATCGGATTTGTGACTTCCCGGTCGTCGTGACAGGATTTCACAACCGCATACAGAATATCCGAGCAAAGGGATTCCGCCTCATGGCTGCATGAGGTTCTGGCGTAACAATAGCGATAAATACGGTCAATCAGATCCGCGTCGATCATTTCCGGTAATTCTATCCGTTTCATTTTCTCTCCTGTTAGCGATTCTTGAAAGCTTTCACCCCTATAGTCGGCTGTCAATGAAAAATGTTAGGTAACTTTGGAAATATGTTAGCCGTGTTTGCAATATTTCTAAGACATGCAATGGTGCGGCAGTGCTTATATCTAGGAAGTATAGCACACAATTACAAAAAATGCAACGAATTTTGCAAGCTGAAATTCTTCTTCTCAAGTGCGCAACCGAAGTCGGTCTTTGAGAAATAGGAATGGTCAAGGTACTGGTTCTTGAAGGGGTTCATATCGTCTACCGAGCTGACTCCGACTGTGTTTCCAAGCACCCATTGGTCGTTCTGCCAGACGTAGCTCTGTATGTTTCCGTTGCCGTCATCCGTAAAGTAACACTTGGTATTGGCTGAGGGGAACAGGGCTTCCAAATCGCTGTCGGTCTTGCTCTCGACATAGATCCTGCCGTTGTCAAACTTGGTCAGAACCGTCATCGTAATCTTAACCGCGTCAGACTCTTCGTCATCGCTGCCATCCGCAGATGAAAGCATCATCAGCCCCGCGCGCGGAAAATCCGCCTCAGCGGTGAACATACATTCTGGACATATGGGATTCGCCCTCTTCCTGCACCATGCACAAAAACGTCCGGCCGTACCTTTCGTAAAAGCCGGTATGATCCGTGACCAGATAAACCGGCGCAATCCCCTTCGACTTCACGTCCGCCGCAACCATGCCGAGCAGATGCCCTGCAATTCCCCTGCGGCGATGGTCTTTTCCGTGTGGACCGCGCAGACATTGGGCGCAAGATCCTTTCTGGTGCGGAAGTCGTTTTCAATCACACCCATGCCGCCGACAATCCTGTCCCCGTCCAGGCAAAGATACCAGCCGTACTCCGTTTCCCCGCCAAGATAGGCATCCATACAGTCCAGATACGCCCGCACCGGAACGCCCCATTTGCCGTGAAACCACGCGGCTGCCGCCTCTTTCAGTTCCGGACGCTCTCTCAGTTTGATATAGGTGTAGTTTCCCATAATTCCTCCGCAAAATGATTGTCGACTCCGCATTGTTTTTCGGATTCTTTGCCAATGACGCAAATATCTGCCGGTATTCCGTTATTTCTTCCTGCCGACAAGCGCATTCATTTTCCTGATTTTCCGCTTCCAGAGCAGGTACTGGGAAAGCCAGACAACAACGAAAATGGCAGCGAATATTCCCACATAGGAAAGAACGCCGAAAACGGTGTGCTTCATCCAGTTCATCACATAGGCAATCGGCAGCATAATCACGCTGATCACCAGAAAGTAGACGCCGCTTTGCTTTGCAAGACTCCATGCATCAAGCTCCCAAATAACCGATGCCGCCGCGAAGCCCGCTCCCATAACGGCACACAGAACGGTCTGCAAAACGACCGCATTCAGTTCATTTCCCACCGTGTCGATCAACTCCGGCGTAACGGGATAAAAAGCGCCGTTTCCGATGCAGGCGGAAATGATCAGCGTAATCACAAACCCAATGGCAATCCCCACGGGAAATCCGAACAGCCCGCGCAATATCATTTTCTTTTTCATTTTTACCACCTCATAATCCCAACAGTTGTTTGATTTTTGCGACATATCGCCTTGAAACATACGTAACCGTTCCGTTCGCGAGGGAAACGCAAATCGTTCCCGCAAAGCTCAGATCAAACCCTCTGACCTTTTTCAGATTGATGATCTCTCCGTTTGATATGCGCGCAAAAGAACCGTTTGCAAGGCGCTGTTCCGCCTCATACAGCCGCAGTCGGAGAAGGTGCGTCCCGTTTTCCGCCTCGGCATAAACCTTGCCCTCCGACGCATAGACGCGATAGATCCGGTTCGGCTCAAGCATGGTTGCCTGCCCGTCCCGAAAGCCTGCAATCATCCCGGTCTGCTCGCCCGAAAGCCTTTTGACAATTTCGCTCACTTCCTCGGTGACTTTATCTGTCACAATGATAATCTTAGATTCGGTGCAATTCTCGTCAATCTGAATTTCAATCTTCATCCGATGACCTCCTCTCCACGGCTATATGATAAGGGATCGGGAAGGCGGTTTCCACTGTTTCCCGATAGGTGGTCGTTATCCGCTCATAAACGGTCAGAAAAACCGCCCGTTTTTCTTTTGCGCGTCGGCAATGCTTTTGATACTCCGACTGCGGAATACCGAAGCGCCGCCGGATTTCTTTTGCAATCCGAACACTGCGCGGCAGCATTCGCCGCCATGCAAAAACAGACGCATTTATATGATATCCGTCATACGCCGTGCTGTCAAGTAGGCGGGCTGTATTTTACGCGCTTTTGCAATTTTAGCTCTTTTCCGATCACGGGCAACCGGGAGTGAATGCCCCATCAGCGCCGGTTG
>ULJH01036664.1_pt1 | contig 10997 bp, 8 predicted proteins | sample 1950781 | NCBI WGS metagenome assembly ULJH01 (sample SAMEA4835462, study PRJEB28245) | human gut metagenome | biome: gut microbiome; material: fecal sample | place: Denmark | collected 2008 | reverse complement strand
CATCCGTGGCTGTTGCCGCGCGCGACGCATCACTTGCCGGATGCGAATTTTTATACGGCATACCCGGAACGGTCGGCGGCGGTGTTTTTATGAATGCCGGAGCATACGGCGGTGAGATCGCCGACATAATCGAAAACGCGGTCGTTTTCACTCCCGACGGAAAAGTCACAACGCTTTCCAAGGACGATCTTGACCTCGGGTACCGCACAAGCAAGCTGCAAAGCACGAGATACATACTGCTCTCAGCCGCTTTTTCTCTGCAAAGCGGCAATAAAGAAGTTATTTCTTCCGCAATGGACGATCTGATGAACCGCCGCATGACGACTCAGCCGCTTGACAAACCGAGCTGCGGCAGCACATTCAAGCGGCCTGCCGGAAATTTTGCCGGCAAGCTGATCTCCGACTGCGGACTCAAGGGGATGTCCGTAGGCGGCGCACAGGTTTCAGAAAAGCACGCCGGATTCATAGTCAACAGCGGAGGCGCGACCAGCCGCGACATACTTGATCTCGTGCAGCTTGTCAAAAAAACGGTTTTTGAAAAAACCGGTGTTTTACTTGAAGAAGAAATACGCATAATAGGACGTGAATAATGTCATATTCGACCGACCTGAAAACCTATCTGACCGCGATAGAAACAAAAAGGCAATGCTGTCGCGACGCATACGAATGCGGCGTCAATCTCAGACCGTATGAATCGGTATGTGCTCAGGACACGGGCGCGTGGCTGAGAGGCGCGTTTGTCGCCTGCGGCACGATGTCCGATCCGGCAAAGCAATATTACATCTGCTTCCGCACAAAAAGTGAAGCACTGGCACTGATACGCGAAATCCTCGAAAGTGAGGGTATACCTCCATCCGACGGCGTCTGGCGACATCAGCAAATTCTGTACCTGCGTGATTCCTCAAAAATCGAAGATTTCATGGCGCTTATCGGTGCATCCAGATATTCGCTTCAGCTTATGGAACTGAAGGTAATAAAAGGTATGAGTGCCGATGCCAACCGACGCACCAATGCCGACCTTGCAAACTGCTCACGTGCGGCTGACGCTTCCGCAAGACAGGTTGCGGCAATAAAAAAGCTGATAAAGACAAAAAAACTGCAGCTGCTTTCAGCCGAGCTGGTCGAAACTGCCGAAATACGCCTGCAGTATCCGGAAATGTCACTTGACGAGCTCAAAAACATGTTTCCCACACCAATCACAAAATCGGGGCTTAACCACCGTCTGCACCGCCTTACGGAGGAAGCCGACGGGGAGTAACAGAAGAAATGCCCTTCGTTCATCTTCATCTTCACACCGAATACAGCCTGCTTGACGGCGAATGCCGCATATCTACCCTGCCGGAAACCGTAAAAAAGCAGGGTCAGACCGCTGTCGCCATAACCGATCACGGTGCCCTTTACGGCGCTGTTGATTTCTACAAAGCGTGTGTCGCCGAAGGTATAAAACCGATAATCGGATGTGAAACCTATGTCGCACCCGAGGGCGCACATATAAAAACCACGTCTCCGACAAATGCGCCGCATCATCTTGTTCTGCTTGCAAAAAACGAAACGGGATATAAAAACCTCACGAAAATAGTATCAGAAGCATTCATACACGGCTTTTACAACCGTCCGCGGACCGATTTCGAAATGCTCTCGCGTCACAGTGAAGGACTCATCGCACTGTCCGCATGTATTTCCGGAATAATCGCGCGTCCGCTCATGCAGGACAGACCTGATACGGCTCGTGCTCATGCCATGCGTATGAAGGAGATATTCGGAGGCGATTTTTATATTGAAATACAGCGAAACGGCGTAGAACGACAGGAAGAAATCAACCGCAAGCTGATAAAGCTCGCCCGTGAGCTTGACATTCCTATCGTCGCAACCAACGACGTGCATTACACGAAGCGGGAAAACGCACCGACGCAAAAACTGCTCATGGCAATCGGCACAGCCAATTCCTACTACGATTCCGCATTCGGTATGCCGGGAAGCGAATTTTATATCAAATCCGCCGATGAGATGGAAGCGCTTTTTGCCGACATACCGGAAGCTGTCGAAAACACAGTGAAAATCGCCGAAATGTGCGATTTCAGATACGATTTCAGTCATCTTCATCTGCCGCGGTTCGATCCGCCGGCGGGCTTCACTTCCGCCGACTATCTGAAAAAGCTCTCCTTCGACGGGCTTGAAATGTATGTCGGAAAACCTGAAAACAGGACGGAATACGTTTCACGTCTCGAATATGAGCTTTCCGTCATACATTCAATGGGCTTTGACGACTATTTCCTCATAACATGGGATTTTGTCTCGTACGCAAAACGCCGCGGTATATCCGTAGGACCCGGAAGAGGGAGCGCCGTCGGAAGCCTTACGGCGTATTGCCTGAATATCACCGAAGTGGACCCTCTACGGTACGGTCTGCTGTTTGAACGTCTGCTCAATCCGGAACGCGTCAGCATGCCCGATATCGACATCGATTTCTGCGATGAACGCAGAGGTGAGGTTATTTCATATGTAAGCGATAAATACGGCTCCGATCATGTCGCGCAGATCATTACATTCGACACTCTTGCCTGCCGCGCAGCCGTCCGCGATGCCGGACGTGCACTCGATATGAAATATGCTGACGTTGACGCAATCGCAAAGCTCATTCCGCGTGACTTCGGCATAACATTGAAATCCGCTCTCGAACGTTCGCCGGAGCTGAAGGAACGGGCAGAAAACGACCGAAATGTCGGTCAGCTCATCGATTTTGTTTCAAAACTTGAGGGACGTCCCCGCAATTCATCGACACATGCCACCGGAGTTGTGATAACCGACCTCCCTACCACCGATTATGTTCCTCTTTCCGTCAACGACGGCGTTCCCGTGACACAGTTCGGGATGACAACCGTGGCAGAGCTGGGACTTCTGAAAATCGACTTCCTCGGGCTGAGGTATCTCACGATAATCCGTAACGCCGAGGTCTACGCCAGAAAATCAGATCCGGATTTTGACATTGCCGATATACCTCTTGATGACGATGCAACCTATGAGATGCTGTCACGCGGAGACGCGGTAGGTCTTTTTCAGCTTGAAAGCAGCGGTATGCGTTCTCTTCTGCAAAAGCTGAAGCCGCATTGCCTTGAAGATATAATTTCCGTGATCTCGCTTTACCGTCCCGGTCCCGCCGATTCGATCGACACATTCCTCGAAAACCGCCGTGACATGACAAAAGTGAAGTATATATCTCCGCTTTTGAAGCCTATTCTCGACACCACCTGCGGATGCATCATATATCAGGAGCAGGTAATGCAGATATTCCGCGCTCTTGCCGGCTATTCCTACGGCAGAGCGGATATCGTACGCCGCGCAATGGCAAAGAAAAAGCACGTAGAAATGGAAAAAGAACGTGTGACGTTTATTGAAGGCTGCAAAAAAAACGGCATTCCGGCTGACGACGCAAACGCGCTTTTCGACTCGATGTCGTCGTTTGCTTCCTATGCTTTCAACAAAAGCCATGCCGCCGCATATGCCGTCGTTGCATACCGCACGGCATATCTGAAATGTCATTACCCGAAGGAATATATGTGCGCGCTCCTCACATCCGTCGCGGGAAGCGCAACCAAAATAAACGAATATATTTCCGTCTGCCGCGATATGGGCATCGCCGTGCTGCCGCCCGACGTCAACGAAAGCGAAAAGGGCTTTGCGGTTGTGGGCGACCACATAAGATTCGGCCTGATGGCAGTAAAAAACGTCGGCGACGGTTACGCGGAATTCATTGTAAACGAACGCAACGAAAACGGGAAATTCACCGATATGAGTGATTTTCTGCTTCGTACCGCCGACGCCGGCACAAAACAGATGGCATCGGCACTCGTGCTGTGCGGAGCAATGACCTCTCTGGGCGTAAAACGCAAATCGGCAAATGCGGCTCTCGACCGTGCGTTTTCAACACTGTCACAAACGCGGAGCTACCGACGCTCCGATCAACTTTCGCTTGCCGACATAGGCGGAAACGATTTCGCACCGTTTGAAATCGAAATACCCGATATCGGCGAATACGACAAGCCGTCTTTGCTCGAATTCGAAAAGCAATATATGGGCGTCTATTTTTCAGGACATCCGTTGCAGCAGTACTCTCATGATGCAAAAAAGTCAAAATCAATTTTGATAAAAGACTTGTATTCGAGGCTGAAAGACGGTATAATACCTGAGAAAGCATCGGTATCGCTTCTCTGCCGCATAAAACGCAATCGCCCGAAAATGACGAAAAAAAACAGTCTTATGGCATATCTTGAGGTTGAAGATCTTTCGGGTGAAGCTGAGATAGTTGTATTTCCGACGATGCTTGAAAAATACGGTCCGATCCTGAAAGAAGGTACGATCGTCGTGCTTGTGGGAAACGCCTCGCTTGAAGAACCGTTTGACGGTCAGGGCGACGACGTTTTGCGTTTTCTGCTTCAGACCGCACGCATTGCCGAAGACGACAGCCGCTTCGACAACCGCACCGTATATCTCAAAATAACTCCCGAAAATGAGCGTTTTTATAATTTAGCCGTGAAAACGCTGAAAAATCATCCCGGAACGGCGCGTGTGCGCATATACCGTACCGCGACAGGCAAAATCGAAGAAAGCAGACAGATTTTCGTCACCGTTTCGGATACTCTGCTGGAACAGCTTGAAGCCGATCTCGGCAAAGGCTGCGCGGCGGTGAAAGGTTAAGAATGGACAACAACAGGAAACCCGAAAGCAAACAGAAAAAGCCCCTGCTCGGCAACGTTGAATTCAAAGCACGCGCAAAAAAGGCAGGCAGGATCAGCGCGTTGATTGCCAAAAGCACACTTTGGTACCCTCTTAAGGTGCTGCTTCTCGTACTCTGCAAGCTTCTTGCCTGGACAGTAGAAATATTCCTTACTGTAATACTCGTCGTAATAATCACCGGCGTGGTGGTATGCTGCGCCTTTTCGCTGTATATACAAAACTACATCGATCCGAACTACGAAGGGCTTGACAACCTCAAATTCGACAGCGACCTCAACACGACGATGTATTACGTTGACGATTCCGGAAATGAGGTGCTTCTTCCCGACGACACCCTGCACGGAAGCGAAAACAGACTTTGGGTCGACTACAAGGATATTCCGCAGAACCTGATCGACGCAGTCATATGCATTGAGGACAAGCGCTTTTACGAACACAAGGGCGTTGACATAAAACGTACTGTCGGCGCGATACTCAACTTCTTTCTGCCCGGCGGCGGTCAGTACGGCGGTTCAACACTGACGCAGCAGCTCATCAAGAATGCCTCCGGCGACAATGAAACAACGATACAGCGCAAAGTACAGGAGATATTCCGCGCCCTCAATGTTGAGACCAAGTATTCAAAAACTCAGATAATCGAAATGTATCTGAACATTGTTTATCTGTCGCAGAACAGTAACGGCGTTCAGGCGGCTGCTGACGCCTATTTCGGAAAAGACGTTTCGGAGCTTTCGCTCGTCGAATGCGCCGCTATCGCATCCATACCGAAATATCCGACGTATTACGACCCGCTCCGCAACCCCGACAACAACCTGAAGCGCCGCAACCTCATCCTGAAAGAAATGCTGGCGCAGGAAGCGATATCTCAAGAGGAATTCGACGCGGCGTACAACGTCCCGCTCTATCTCAGCCAGAACCGCAAAAACGACACTTCTTCAAGCGAAAGCAACATTCATTCGTACTATATCGACGCCGTCATCGATGATGTTATAGCCGAATTCATTGAACGCTATGGCATAGATAAAACAACAGCCAGCCGCAAGGTGTATTCAGGCGGTCTCACGATAATCACAAACCTTGACCCCGTCATTCAGTCGGCTATGGAAGAGGTATTCTGCGATGACAGCTGTTTTCCCGAAACAAGCGGCATAAAACCTCAGGCGGCAATGGTCGTCTCGGATGCCGACGGTAATATACGCGGCATCGTAGGCGGCAGAGGCGAAAAACTTATAAGCCGCGGACTGAACCGCGCAACGATGTCAAAGCGCCAGTGCGGTTCATCGATAAAGCCGTTGTCCATATATGCTCTTGCCCTCGAAAAAGGACTGATAACCTACGGCTCAGCGCTCAACGACACGCCTACCGAATTCAACGAAAAGGAAAAGACATATTGGCCGGGCAACACGCCCGCCGGCTTCAACGGACTTGTCTCCACCGTCTTCGCGGTGCAGAAATCGCTCAACACCACTGCAGTACGTCTCGCACAGCAGATCGGTGTTAACGAATGCTTTGAATTCCTGACAACCAAACTGGGCTTCACAACCCTCGTTGAATCAAAATCATACGGCGGAACCGTAAAAACCGATATCGCCGTTTCACCGATGGCGCTCGGTTCGTTTACCGAAGGTGTCACCGTCCGTGAGGTAACGCAGGGCTATACCATGTTTATCAACGACGGTGCCGTTGCCAAGGGCAAAACCTTCTCCATGGTGCGTGATTCCAACGGCGCGATACTGATCGATAACCGCGAAAGCGAAGAAACTCAGGCAATCTCAGAACAAAATGCATTTATCATGACGCAGATACTCAAAAGCGTCATCAGCTCACCCACCGGCACCGGTTACTCTGCCTTCAGCACCTACCGTACGTTCGACAAGGATGTTGAAGTCGGCGGTAAAACCGGTTCCACGAATGATGACCGCGACCGTTATTTCGTCGGTCTGAATCCTGATTATGTCGCAGCTGTATGGTTTGGCTACGACAGCAACAAATCTCTTTCCAAGATGTCGTATAACCCTGCGACCAGACTCTGGATCGAGGTCATGAACCGCGTCTACGGCAAAATGAAAACAAACGGCAAGAGCTATCAGCGCACCTTTGTACAGCCCTATGACATAGTGAAGGTCGAATACTGCACGCTCAGCGGCGCACTTGCAACAGACGCCTGTCGTCATGATATCGAAACCTATCTCGGCGGAAAATCGAAGGTGGAGGTCGGTTATTTCACCCGTGAAAACGCACCCAGAGACTACTGTACGACTCACGTCATGGTCAAGTGGGACAAAGCGACACAGGCAATCTGCCTCGATGGCTGTGCCTGCCCGTCGGCTTCCCTTGTCGATGTTGCATTCCGCAAAATCGAACCGCGTGTGTTCCGCACCAACCTTTATGTTGCGGACAGCCAATACACCTATATCGACCCCTCGCTTCTGCCCCGCAATTATCTCATGCCGTCCTCGCCAAACGTTCCGTTCTTCTGGAACTATTACGACGAACAAACATGGCCCGGCAGAACATACGGGGCGACAACACCGTATAACCGTGTATGTTCAGAGCATTACAATAAGCTCCCAGACGACGAAAATTCCGCCGTGAATGAGGGGCTGGAATAAGAAAGCGATGGAAATCAACTTGGAACAGGCAAAAACATCACAGTGCGATACAAGTGTGCCCGCCGAGCAGGAAAAGCTCATATCACTCGCACTGCTCGCGGGTAGCTATATGCTGAAAAACGGCGGCGAAACATACCGTGCGGAGGAATGCACACGACGCATACTCATGGCGGGGAACGCCGACGAGATCGAGATATTCGCCATACCGACCTCAATGATTATCACGGTGAAAATCGGCGGTCATTATCACACCCGCTCCGCCTCCGTCAAAAAGCGCGATATAGATATCGATATGATCGACCGCGTCAACACCGTATCGCGCAGTATTTACGAAGGCACCATGTCGGTGAACGCGGCGTTTGAGTACCTTTCGCCGGAAAAGCGCAAAAAGACAAGCCCGTATATGCTCGGTATCTATTCCTCCGTCTCATCTGCCGCCTTCACACTTCTGTTCGGCGGTATGCCGCGCGATATGATATTCGCCTTTTTCGCCGCGATTGTCACAAACGTATCTCTGAAATTTTTCCAGAAAACAACGGGCTACACCTTTCTTTCGGCGCTTTTCGGAAGCATTGTGATGGCTTCCCTTTCGCGCGTGGCATGCCTGATTGTTCCCGAGATTTCTCTGTCCTCGGTGATAACCGGCGGGATCATACCGATGGTTCCGGGTCTCGCCATGACAAACGCCGTCCGTGACACCATAAACGGTGACCTCGTGTCCGGCTCTTCAAAGGCGATCGAGGCTCTGCTCCAGGCGGTTGCAATTGCAGTCGGCGTCAGTATCGTGCTTGCGATATAGGAGGCAGGAAATGGATTTTATCACCTCGCTGTTTGAAAGCCCGTATTTCTGCGCACTCTTCGCATTCCCCGGGTCGATCCTCTTTGCAATGAGCCTTAAGGCGCCGAAGCGTTCGCTCCTCATGTCCGGCATCGGCGGCTTTGTCGGTCAGTTCATCTATGTTCTGTTCTGCAGCTTCACAAGCATTTATCTTTCTGTTTTCATCGCGACTTTCATAGCGTGTCTGCTCTCAGAAATCAGCTCACGCATATTCAAAATACCGTCAACCGTCGTCACATATCCCGCACTTGTGCCGCTCGTACCGGGGCTTATGCTCTATAACGCAATGCTTGCGTTTTCAAGAAGCGAAATCGAAAAGGGCGGGCTTGAGCTTGTCAGCGCGATAATTTACACCGGCTGTATGGCTGTTGCCATAACGCTTTCATCCGTCATAGCAAGACGCTTCCTTTCACCGCTGTTCAAAAAAATTTCTTCCGGAAAGGCAAATTCATGAAATTTTCAATAAACTTTGACTCTACTCCGCTTCCGGACAAGCACCGCGCGGAACTGATTAAAAATGCAGGCTTTAACAACGTTTTTTTATGGTGGAGCCGCACTGACGGTATGAATTTTGACCGTGTGGATACCGTGCGTAATGCAAACCTCGGAATAGAAACGGCTCATACCGATTTTTGGGGCATTAACAATATCTGGCTTGACAACCTTGAGGGCAAGGAGCATTTCGATTATTATCTCCGTGCCATTCCCGAAGCAAGAGAAGCAGGTATTCCGACATTGATAATCCATCTTTCAAGCGGTAACACTCCCCCAGCCGTGAACGAGCTCGGGCTTGACCGTTTCCATCGCATGATAGCCTGTGCCGAGGACAACGGAATAATTCTCGCTTTCGAAAACCTGCGCATTGTGTCATACCTCGACACGCTGCTTGCTTCAACTGATTCTCCATACGCGAAATTCTGCTTTGACGTGGGTCATGAAAACATATATAACGGCGGAAAAGGCGTGTTTGAAAAGCACAGCGACCGCATCGCCGCATTCCATATACATGATAATCACGCCACTTCAGACGAACATCTTCTTCCGTTTGACGGTAATATTGACTGGAAACGTATCATGAAACGCATTTCCGGTTGTTTTGACAGACTTCCCTTCACCGTCGAAGCATATTCCGCCGATCATTACGACCCGGATAGTTTCTATAACCTCGCGATGGAGCGTGCAAAGGCAGTTGCATCGCTGATAGACTGAAACAACACCACACGAAAAACAGCGTTTCCGCCGTAATAAATGGCAGAAACGCTGTTTTTGACATTATGCTTTCTTTTCCGGTCTGCGCTTTTCAGGAATACATTCCGTTGACTGACATATAATCATATATCATTTTCCCGTGTTCCTGCTCTTCCTTCTGAATATGGTTCAGTGCGTTGCGCGCATTTTCATCGTTAAACTCAAAGATACACGTGTCGTAAAGATGTGACGCGTGCTTTTCTGTTGCAAGCACATCACTGCAAAGATAGCAGTCTGACTGCTTCTCGGGGCAATCTGACGAGTATTTAGCCGTGAACGTCGGTTTTGTACTCCCACCGTTGCCTGTCTGCGGCACAGTACCGCCGTCCATTTGCGTCACAGTGTCAAGATGGCGTTGTTCGATCTGTGCGATCTCGCTGAACAGATTTTTAAGCTGCGGATCGGATGCCGCATCGGCGTGCTTCTTGTATTTGTCAACACACAGCTTTTCCTGATCCTTAAGATCCTTCAGAAGGTCTTTTTCTTTTTGTGTCAATGTCATAATAAAATCACCTCACAGCTATTATTGCCGTGAGGTGAGCAATTAAAACATATAATTGTAAAAAGCAGGGTGCAAATACCATTTTCCGCCGCATTTCACGACAACAAAGACCGCATCGGACGCGCTGCCGGTTTTTTTCCCCGAAATCGCAATTCTGCCCGAAATCTCGGCAGTATCTTCGATAGAATCAAGGTCAATACGGTATTTCAGCGTAAAAATGTCCTTGTATTCCGCGAACATATCGGGTCTGTCCGCCATTTTGATGTGCCTGACCGACGCATTCGTAAACGTCACCGAAATGTTCCTGCCGTAGTTGTCCTCGTTGGCAGCCATCGCGGCCTCCAGCCGTGAAGCAACGTATTTGTTGTAATCGGTACAGCTTCCCAACTCCAGTTCCTGTGCCTCCATAGCCGCGTCATACTCGGGCAGAAATGCCGAGCGCCAAAGCGTTGCGTCCCGCTTCAGCACGCCGTCAATGAGCGTCTGCACCGGCAATGCTTCCGGCGCGGTAATTTCGTTTCCGATACCGTCACTGCTGCACGAGCAAAGCAGAAAAACTACCGCAAGCATAAACAACATCAGCCGTTTCATTCAGCGCTCTCCTTGTTCAGCCTGAGCTGTTGATATTCCTCAAACGTAATAACTATCTTACGCTTTTTGGTCTGAGTGTCGAACTTTCCGACGTAGCCTCGCGCCTCCATCATATCGATCATTTTCTGCGCACGCGAATACCCTACGGAAAGCCGACGCTGCAACAGCGAGGTGGACATTGTTTCGAATTCAAACGCAACACCGATCGCATCGAGGAACAACGGATCTTCCTTTTCCTCACCGCCGCCGGCAGCAGCTGCTTCCTCCTTGGCACGCTGCGAGGGTTTGAGACCGCAGAGCTTGGCTTCCGCCTCGATCTGTTTGATGACCTCTTCATCGTATGTCGCCTTGGCGGCGTTCCGTACAAATGTACAGACAGCCGTGACCTCCGTCGTATCGACAAACGAACCCTGAACACGTATCGGCTTGAGTGCTTTAACGGGAGCAAAGAGCATGTCGCCCTTACCGCAGA
>ULJH01069252.1_pt1 | contig 11010 bp, 9 predicted proteins | sample 1950781 | NCBI WGS metagenome assembly ULJH01 (sample SAMEA4835462, study PRJEB28245) | human gut metagenome | biome: gut microbiome; material: fecal sample | place: Denmark | collected 2008 | reverse complement strand
TACGGAGAACCTGTTCGAGAGACGTCTGGCAAGAGCAGGCGATTCGCTCAGTTACGACCTGACCTCCGTTTCCACGCACAGCAGCATAGGCGGATGGGAGGAATGGGGATACAACCGCGACGGGGAGTCGTTGAAGCAGATGAACATCGGACTGATCACGGACAGGATGGGTGTGCCGGCGATGTTCGAGATGTATCCCGGCTCGATCTCCGACGTATCTACCCTGGAACGCACCGTGGACAGAGTGAAGGAGATGGGGAAAGGAGACTGCGTGATGGTGATGGACCGCATATTCGGTTCCGCCGGCAATCTGGAGTACATGATCGCCAACGGCTATTCCTTCGTCCTGCCGGGGAAGAAGGGTACGAGGTGCGTGAAGTCGCTGATATCCAAACTGGTCAAGAGGAGGCACGATGCGGACCTGTGGAAGATGCATGACGGTACCGCGTACACCGTCCTGGAGGCGGAGGTGGCCATCGTCCCCAAGAGGAGACCGTCTGACGAGGACGAGGATTCCAACGACACCAGGGAATACGAACTGGTCCTGGACGATGACGAACGCTTCCGGGATGTACCGGAGGATATGCGCATGAAGGCGTACGCATGCCATGATTCGAAGAGATCCGCGGAAGAGCTGAACACGCTGATGGCCGCACTCCACGGCATAGAACAGAAGCTGAGGAAGATGGACCCGTATGCGGCCGTGAACGGACTGAAGAAGGTCGCAGGAGGATATGCGAAGTACTTCGATCTGTCCGTCATCGACGGGAAACTGAACATCGAACGCAGGAACAATGCCATGTCGTTCGCGTACAACAGGGGCGGGACATTCGTCATGTTCTCCAACGGTCTGGATTCATGGGACGACATGATGGCATGCTACGACTGCAGGACTTACGTTGAACAGGCGTTCGATGCATTGAAGAACGAGCTGGACGGAGGGAGGTGGAGGGTATCCGACCCGGAGACGGCCAGAGGCCGTCTCGTGATCAAGTTCGTGGCCCTCATCATGTGGTGCACCGTGGCCGCCGGACTGAGGAAGGATAAGAAGCCGGAACCCGTCAGGACGGTGCTGCAGTCGCTGGACAACATCCTCGCCGTAGGCTCCAAGGACAGATGGCGCGTACTGGAGGTCACCAAGAAAAACCGTGCCGTGATGTCGTCTTTCGGGATCGGGGTACCGGGCAAGTTCGTCGAGGTCTCCGACAGGATGTACATCCCCGAATCGGTCAGGCGCGAAATGTCCGGGGATTCGGACTGATATACCTACAAATACCGAGAATTTCAGATAGAATGGTGCCAAACCTGTGGTCAGGATTGTTCAACCGAATTACATGAAGTGAGTGTAATTTCTTTTAAAATATCCCATTCACAAGGTTCACCATTATATTCTAAATTTGAATGATTTCTTGTCATTTTACGAATTGCAAGCCATTCATTCTCATAGTATGCATTTTCAGAAGCATTGAATTGAAAAAGCAATACCTGGACAACGTCATTCGGATATTTTGACTCTATGACTTTTTTTAAATCGGCCAGACAGTTAATGCATACTGGATATCTTGCATCTAATATTAGCAAAGTATGCTTAGATTTAGAAATATGATCTAATAGTCTTGAAATTCTACGTTTATATTTGGTTATAACTGCGTTATATTCTTCATCATCTTCAACGGGTTTATGAAAATCATGAATTGTATTGAATCCTGTATTTAAATCATGATATTGATTCAAAGGAGAATCTCCCCTTTCTTCATATTTTAAAGGAATCAATTTGTCTCTCTTCATCCAATCTGAAAAATCAGTTTCAAAGGCTTTAATAAGGTAGCACAGAGCCTCACTATTGTTATGAAAGAGCCAATCAAATGGATATGAGCATTTCCTTAATTTTTTAAATTTTAATTGTTTGGCGGTTGCACATGATCCGCCAAGAGATACGATTGTGTCAAAAGATTTATTAAATATGTACATGTAGTTACCTTATGTTTTCAGAAATTTTTAAATAAGTGCCATTTAGAATATTATCAATCCAATTTTGATTGTTCAAATACCATTGGATTGTGAGTTCAATTCCTTCTTCAAATGTATAAGTTGGTTTCCAGTTAAGATCTGATTTTATTTTTCTGTTATCCATGGCATACCTTGTGTCATGTCCAGGACGATCCTTGACATGTTTTATTAGTGTTTTCGGTTTATTCAATTTTGAAAGTATGAGTTTTATGATGTCAATATTTGTCCATTCATTTTCGCACCCAATATTGTATATTTCACCTAATTTTCCTTTTAAAATAACTTGTTCCACACCTAAACAATGATCTTCGACAAATATCCAGTCCCGCACTTGTAATCCATTTCCATATACTGGAATTGTTTTATTGTTGAGCGCATTAGTTATTGTTAATGGAATCAACTTTTCTGGAAATTGATTTGGACCATAGTTATTTGAACACCTGGTGATTATTACAGGAAAATTATATGTCTTGTTATAAGCGCGAGCGATTAAATCCGCACTCGCTTTTGATGCAGAATATGGGCTATTTGGAGATATTGGTGTTTTTTCTGAAAATTTTCCCACAGACCCTAAAGTACCATAGACTTCATCTGTTGATATTTGAATGAATCTTGAATCCCTGCAGTATTGTCCAGAATTGGTTTCTCCTTCCTCCCAATATTTTCTACACACATCTAACAAAGTTTGTGTTCCAAGTATATTGGTTTCCATGAATATGCGTGGATCACTTATACTGCGATCTACATGACTTTCTGCTGCAAAATTAACAACTGTATCAATCGGGTATCTTTCAAAGATGTCTAAAAGTAATTTTTTATTATTAATTGATCCTTTTATAAATATGTGTCTGTCATCAAATTCAGCAATATTTTCATGATTTCCCGCATATGTTAAAGCATCCAAGTTTATGATATTGATATTTTTATGTTTATTTAAAATCAATTTAATAAAATTAGAACCGATAAACCCTGCCCCGCCTGTTATAAGCATGTTTTTCATAAATTGTCCTCCGAAATTTTTTTCAGATACCTGCCATAACTTGTTTTTTTATTATATTCTTTAGAAAGTTCTATCAATTGATTCTTTGAAATGTAATTGAGACGATATGCAATTTCTTCAATACATGCTATACTCAGCCCAGTATTTTTCTCTATAATTGCAACAAAATTAGATGCTTCTAAAAGACCATCATAATTTCCTATATCCACCCATGCAATTCCTCTTCCCAATATGCTAATTGATAGTTTTCCTCTTTTAAGATATTCTTCATTTATAGATGTAATTTCGAGTTCTCCACGTTCAGAGGGTTTAACTTTTTTTGCAATCTCTACCACTGAATTATCGTAAAAATACAATCCCGGTATTGCATAATTTGATTTAGGCATTTTTGGTTTTTCTTCGATTGAAAGAATGTTTCCACATTTATCGAACTCTACAATTCCAAACTCTGAAGGATTACTTACATAATATCCAAAAATCTGAGCCCCTTCCTTTTTTTGAAATGCCGATTTCAACAATGCAGGCAATTTATCGCCATAAAAGAAATTATCACCTAGAATCAGCGCTAAAGAATCATTTCCAATGAATTTCTCCCCTAAAATGAATGCATCTGCAATTCCCTTGGGATAATCTTGTTGCACATAGCTTATGTATAAACCGTATTGATGTCCATCTCCAAACAATTCTTTAATTTTTGGAAGATCCCTAGGAGTTGATATTATCAATATTTCTCTGATTCCCGCAAGCATTAATGTAGATAATGGGTAATAAATTGCTGGTTTATCATATATTGGCATTAGTTGTTTAGATGTGACCTTCGTTAGAGGATAAAGGCGAGTTCCAGAGCCACCCGCCAATATAATTCCTTTCATAGTATCCCATTCCATTTATTGACAGCATCAATTACGTAAGTTTGTTGTTCTTCAGTCATCCCATAATAAAGGGGAAGACTGAGCTCTGTTTTAGATAATTTTTCTGTAATAGGAAATGATCCCTCGGTCAATCCATATGATTTACAACAATTTTGAAGATGAGTGGGTATTGGATAGTGTATGTTGGTTTCGATGTTTTTATTCATGAGGAAATTTTGCAAAGCATCTCTTTCACTACAATGGATTGAAAAAATATGCCAAACATGTTCTCCATATTTGCTAACAGGAAGTATTATTCTTTCATTTGTTATTTCATCAAGATATCTCTTAGACAGAGTGCGTCTAAATTCATTTACTTTATCTAGTGATTTTAATTTTACATTTAAAAAAGATGCTTGCAATTCATCCAATCTTGAATTTAAACCCTGAATTTCATGATGATACTTAATAATGGATCCATAGTTTGTTATCATCTTCATTGTTTTGTATAATTCAGAATCTGTTACAATTGCTCCCCCATCCCCTAGTGCTCCAAGATTTTTTCCAGGATAAAAACTAAAACATGTAGCATCTCCAAACGAACCAACACTCTTTCCATGGTATTTTGCACCATGTGCTTGTGCAGCATCACATATTACTTTTAAATCGTATTTTTTTGCTATTGACAATATTTTATCCATGTCTGCAATCTGTCCATAAAGATGGACGGGAACTATTGCTTTTGTTTTATTTGTAATCCTTTCTTCTATTTTTTCAACATCTATAAGAGATGTGTCTTCCTCAACATCCACGAATACAGGTATTGCACCAGTACGTTCAATCGCCTCTATTGTTGCGATAAATGTATATGCTGGAACAATTACCTCGTCCCCACAAGTAATTCCAAATGCACGCAATGCTATTGTTATGGAATCCATCCCATTTCCGCAACCTACTGCATATTTTGTTTCACAGTATTTTGAAAAATTACGTTCAAAATTCAGGCATTCGGAACCATTTATAAATTGACCGTTTTCTAAGACTTTTTTAAAAGCTTGCATTATTTCATTTTTATTCTCAGCATGTATGTATTGAAGTGATGAAAATGGTATAATCTCAATCACCTCCGAATATATTCTAAAAATTCAGCATAATCTCTAATATAGTCTGCCTCATCATATGGTTCTGAGGCAAGAATAATTAAAACAGCATCCTTTGTAAAATTACTCATTTCACGCCAGATTGGGGAATCTACATAGATTGATTTTCCAGGATTATCTAAAATGACCTCTTGACGTACTTTCCCGTTATCAAAAGTTAGTTTACAGGATCCAGAAACACAAATAAATAATTGTTTAAGTTTTTTATGAGCATGGTGTCCTCTGACTATGTTAGTATCCTCAACTCCACAGATATAATATATTCTTTTTACGATAAATGGAAGATTTTGATTAAATTCAGAAATATATAGGCATCCTCTTTGATCTGAAATCATTTTTAAAGGCATTTCAGTTATTAGTGGAGTCACATTTAGTCATTCCAATAGATGTATAAAATCCTACTTACAATTCTGTGATTGCGTTTGATTGTGACATGAATTCGGGGATGGATGATCGATCACTCTCGGGTCGATAGCCTCAGCTACTGCATGCGGAGACGACATCAGTATCCGAGCAGCAATTCCGGTTCGATGTCCAATCTCCTGATTATGTCCCATGCCTTCTCACCGAAATTCTGTTTTTGGGTAATGCCCTGTCATGATCCCGGCTCGGTCACTTCGTCGACCTCCTCCTGAGTCCAGATCGGTATGCCAATGCGTACAGTCCCGGGTATCTCTAGGCCTATGGCCTCGAAAACGGTCCTGTACTTCTTGCACACGTTCTTCACCATCCATTCGTCGTCCCGTCCCATCGCCGTGATCGAACCCATGGAGTTGAGGACCTAGGAAGGCCCCTGCCTGATGTCGCCGGACCTGAGCAGATGGTTCAGGTGGCATTTGAGTATGAGCGACACGAACCTTATGAACTCCCTTCCGAGCATCGCCGTCGGATCGCCGGTGCCGAACCTCCTCCATGCCGTCTTGTCGAAATCGAAGTTCTGTTCCACCAGTCTGCGTGCGTCATATGCGGACATCATCTCCTCCCACGTCATCCCGGCCGTGGACAGCATTACGAACGTCCCGGCCCTGTTCTCGGTGAAGCTGACCGCGTTGTTCCTGACACGGTACGATATCCCCCCCGTCGGGCTCGAAGAATTTCGAGGCCTTGCCCGCCATGGCCTTGAAATCCCGCATCGGGTCCGGGCTGTCGATCCCGTCGAAACGTCTGGACAGGCCATCTATCATGAGTCTGAGGTTCTGCACAAGATGATGATCAACGACCTGTTGAAGACGGCCGACAGCATCGATGCCAAGAATCCGGTCAAGGTCTTCAGGTCCAAGGCGGGAAATGCGGAGAAACACTTCGATTTCGAAGCGGACGGACACAGGTTGAGGATATTCGTGAAGCAGAATTCCGAGTCCTTCGAGACGAACAGGGCGGGACTGTTCGTGATGTTATCCTCGAAAGAACCGGATTGGCATACGGTCATGCGCACGTATGATGCAAGAAGACTCACCGAACAGGTGTTCGACCGTAAGAAGGGGGAGTCCAGGAGGTTCCATACTTCGGATAAGGCCGCCATGAAAGGCAGAGAGTTCCTGCTGTTCCTGGACCTGATGTTGAGGTGCGAGATGTCGGCCGAGATAAGGGAGGCGAAGCTGGAGAGCCGATGTCCGTGGAATCCGCCATATCCATGGTCGATTGCGTACAGGCGCGCGAGTACAATTCGGTCAGGACCATCCGCGAGATCAACAGGAAGGAGAGGGAGATCTTCAAGACGTTCGACGTCCCGATACCAAAGGAGGTGCTGACCGGACAGCAGATATTCGACCCGTCCGCAGAGGGTTGAGGGGGCTTCCGCCCCCTCGCCGGAGAAGTCCCCTTCAGGCTCCGAGGGAATTACTTATACACGCAGAATTTAAGTATTTAAAAACTATATGCCTCCATACGAGTGCACAGACAATGTCGGATTGTCTAATCGTCGGTGCCGGAATCTCAGGATCCTCCATTGCAAACATCATCTCCTCCGAATCCACGGACTGCAAAATCAAAGTCATAGATGAAAAAAACGCAATAGGCGGCAACTGCTTCGACTACCTCGACGAAAACAACATAATGATCCACAGATACGGATCCCACATCTTCCACACTTCTGACAAAAAGGTATGGGACTTCCTCTCGCAATTCACCTCCTTCAACACCTACATGCACCGCGTATACGCGGTCATCGAAGGCAACGAGGTACCCATCCCGTTCAACTTCGACAGCATCCGCCGCTGCTTCCCCGAAAACCTCGCCGACAGGATCGAGAGGAAACTCCTCGACAGGTTCGAATACGGTTCCAAGATCCCCATCCGCGACTTCATGGAACAGGATGATGCGGACCTCCGCTTCCTCGCCCAATACGTCTACGACAACGTCTTCGTCCATTACACCGAGAAACAGTGGGGCAAGGACCCCTCCCAGATAGACGGCGCCGTCACCGCCCGTGTCCCCGTCTACCTCAGCAGGGACTGCAGGTATTTCCAGGACACCTATCAGGGGATCCCTTCCGAAGGATACACCCGGATGATCGAGAAGATGCTCGACAGACCGAACATCGAGGTCAGGCTCGACACCGATTTCAAGGACATAGAGAACCAGGAAGAATACGACCACATCTTCTACACCGGGCCGATAGATGAGCTGATGGACTACTGCTTCGGGCCCCTCCCCTACCGCAGCGTACATTTCAAACTGGAGACTTACGACAGGGAGCACTATCAGGACAATGCAGTGGTAAACTACCCCAACAACTACGATTTCACCCGCATCCATGAATACAAGTACTATCTTAACGACAGATCCGACAGGACCGTCATAGCCAAGGAATACTCGGAGGACTTCGTGATCGGAAAGAACGAGAGATATTATCCGGTACCCACCGAGGAATCCGCCGAACTGTACTCCAGATATCTGGAGGCCGCGAAGAGGAAGTACCCCAACATGCACTTCCTGGGCCGCCTCGGGGACTATAAGTACTACGATATGGATAAAGCCGTGGCAAGGGCCATGGAAGTCTACAAAGAGGTTTTCGAATGAAGGTCATGGTGACCGGAGGGGACGGCTACATCGGCAGCCACTGTGTATTGGCCCTCCTCGATTCCGGATACGACGTCCTGACCTTCGACAACCACAGCACCGGCCACATACAGACTTCCGAGAACATCTCCGGCATATCGACGGAAGGAAGGTTCCTCGGGACCTTCTCCGGCGACCTCCTGAACGTCGATGATATAAACAGGGCATTAGAAAAGAACGACATGGACGCCGTCATCCATTTCGCAGCCTTCTCCCAAGTCGCCGAATCGATGAGGAGGCCGGACATCTACTATCGTAACAACGTCTGCGGGACGATGAACCTCCTCGATGCCATGAAGGACCATGGGATTGACAAGATCGTATTCTCGTCCACCGCAGCCACCTACGGCGAGCCCAAGTACACCCCCATAGACGAGGACCACCCCCAGAGACCCATCAACCCCTACGGCAGGACCAAACTCGCCATCGAAGGGATGATGGACGACTATGACCTGGCCTACGGCATCAGAAGCGTACGCCTGAGATACTTCAACGTGGCCGGTGCGGACTCCAGATGCAGGGTGGGGGAATGGCACAATCCGGAGACCCACCTCATCCCCAACATCCTCAAATCCACCTTCGGCGACGGAAAGGAGTTCGAGCTCTTCGGCGACGACTACGACACCCGCGACGGCACATGCATAAGGGACTATGTGAACGTCGAGGACCTGGCGGACGCCCACATACTGGCACTGGAGTACCTCGTGAACGGAGGCAGAACGGACTTCTTCAATCTGGGTACCAACGAAGGCAGTTCCGTCAAGGAGGTGTTCGCCGAGTGCGAGAAGGTCACCGGAAAAAAGATCCCCCTGAAGATAAAGGGCAGACGTCCCGGGGACCCGGCAGTACTCGTGGCGGACAACAGGAAAGCGAAGGAGATCCTCCACTGGAACCCCCGCCGCACATTGTCCGACAGCATCCGCACCGCTTATATGTGGGAAAAGAAGATGCGCGGTAACTGAACAACATGTCTCAGAACGAAGTCGTCATACAGCACATCGTCATGCCCTCCGGCATAGTGGAAGGGGACATCCCGCTGTACAACAGAAGTTCCGACGGCAGGCATTTTCCGATAGACCTCAGAAAGGGGGAGACCCTCGACCTCCGTTCCCATTTCAACCTCCTTCCGATACGCAAACTTAGGGAGAATACCGAAACCGGGACCATCTTCCTCAGATTACATTTCAAAGGATCCGTTTCGGTACTCGTCACGACATACAGTCCCGGGACCGAACCGTCCGAGGATGCCATCATCCCGTCCGACGGGGAGTGTTGCATCATCGATGGTTCCGAAGGAGACCTCCTGGGGATCGTCATAACAGCGATGGCCGATTCCGTCCTGGAATCCGGGGAGTTCCTGTGCCGGCCGCAATCCAGGAAAGACGTCCATCTGGCACATGTTATATGCACCTATCGCAGGGAGAAGGAACTACGGGATAAGCTGGAGAGGATCGGTTCGTTCCTCGATAAGGATCCGGACATGAAAGAACACCTGGGGATCTTCATCATAGACAACGGCCGCACCGTCAAAGACATCGAAAGGGGGAATGTACGCCTTATCGAATCCCCCAACTACGGAGGAAGCGCCGGATTCGCCAGAGGGATGATGGAGGCCTGCAGGGACGGGAAGACCACCCATGTCCTCCTGAACGACGACGATGCCCGTCTGGATCCGGAGATCCTTTTCCGTACGATATCTTTCTACTCTCTGCTGAAAGACGGATTATCGGATACGATGCTGGGCGGAACCATGCTCCTCCTGGACAGACCTTGCGAAACACATGAATCCGGTGCGGTCTTCAAAGGCTCCAAACCCCATTCCCTGAAACGCCACCTCGACCTTTCGGACATAAGTTCGAACGAGGAGCTCGAGCGCGAGGAGAGTATCGATTACTTCGGATGGTGGTATCTGGCTATTCCTGCGGAGACCATCAAAAAGAACGGATATCCTCTGCCGATGTTCTACAAGATGGACGATGTAGAGTATGGTCTGAGATCCCCATCGCGCAAGGTCACCATGTGCGGGATATCCGTCTGGCATCCGTCGTTCTCCAGCAGCTATTCCGCATCCAGCACATACTATGCCCATCGGAACGACCTCGTCCTCCTCGCCTGCAACCACATACTCGATAGAAGGAACATAGACGAATTCATGGAAAGGGCGCTCCTGGATACCGCATGCCTCAGATATCCTTCGACATCCGCCACCATGAAGGCGATAGAGGATTTCCTCAAAGGCCCGGACACCTTGTTCCGCATGTGTCTGGACGGACCTGCCGGGATCGAAGGGTATGAGTATGGGGATGTTGGAGAACTGAGCATCGGACTGAGACCGGGAAAGGAGACCCGTGCCGGATTCGGATTCCGCAAATACACACTCAACGGCCTGTTACTCCCGTCATCCGGGGACATAATAACAGATTTCGACAACATGCAGACGAAGGACTTCTACTGTGTCGATAAAGCACTCTACGTCGTCGATGAGAAAAAAGGGACGCTTTGCAAACGCAGTCTTACAAAAGCCATATTCCAGACGATCGGACTCCATATTCTCAAGAGAAAACTAATCCGCAACATGGAGAGGTTAAACGAGGAATACGGAAGGGCATCCGCCCACTATTCCTCGGAAGAAAATTGGAAAGAGTTGTTCGGCGAAAAATGACCTCATCTGTTGAGGACCGTCTTCATCCTGGTCTTTATATCAACTATCGGATCGACATTGCAGGGGTCTATGCCGTGGAGGGCGGCGATGTAGAGGGAGATATGGTCGCCGACCATGATCCCGTAGATCATCCTCTCCAGGAGGGACTCGCCCTTGGTGTCTATGACGGACACGGGGACATCCCTGCTCTCCAGGAGGTCCAGCGTGGCCTTGAGGATCTTGCTGATCTCCACAAGCCTGTCGTCGCAGATGACGACCGGCATGAAC
>ULJH01084628.1_pt1 | contig 11027 bp, 6 predicted proteins | sample 1950781 | NCBI WGS metagenome assembly ULJH01 (sample SAMEA4835462, study PRJEB28245) | human gut metagenome | biome: gut microbiome; material: fecal sample | place: Denmark | collected 2008 | reverse complement strand
CTTGCCGCGGCAAATCTGACGAGCGTTTCCGAACTCGGCACGGGCGCGTTCGCTTACAATCAGAAACTTGCTTCGATTACGTTCGGCGATAAGCTGACGGCGGTTCCCGACTATGCCTTTACCGGAGCTACGGCGCTTTCCGCGATTACGTTGCCGGAAACGATTACGGAGCTCGGCGCGCAGGCATTCTATTCCTCGCAGATGACTTCCGTGGATTTATCTCACATCGACGTGATCGGCGCGCAGGCGTTTGCAAATACTCCGCTTGAAAGCGTAGCGCTGAAAGCGGGCGCGAAGATCGGTACCGGCGCGTTCATGAACTGCGACAGCCTTACGGACGTTGCAAATCTGGATAAAGCCGTGGAAATCGGCGCTTATGCGTTCAGAGGCGCGGCGTTTGAAAAAGTGAATCTCGCGGCGGCGGAAAGCATAGGCGATTACGCGTTTGCTCTCTCCGCGGTGAAAGAAGTTTCGTTCGGCGAAAATCTTGCGACGCTCGGTGAAAACCCGTTCTACGGTTGCGACATCGAAACCTTCGGCAGGAAAGAAAAAGTTACGTTCGGCGAACAGGTAATCGGCGAAGAACTCAACGAAAATTATTCCGTCGGCAACAGCGTGAAAGTTGTGAACGGCGTTCTGTATCAGAGCGTTCCGAACGGACTGGAACTGGTTTCGTATCCGAAGCTGAAAAAAGCAACCGATTATTCTGTGGAAAGCGGTACGGTGAGAATTTCCGCGACGGCGTTTGCCGGCAACGAAAATCTCAAACACGTAACGATTGCTTCCACGGTAAAGGCGCTCGGCGATAAAGCTTTCTACGGGTGCAACAATCTTTCGGTGGCGGTGTTCCTCGGTTACGACGCTCCCGCGTTGGAAGAAGAATACGATTCGACGTACGCGGCAACGGAAAACCTGCCCTATAACAGCGGATCCGGCAACGTTTCCGTTTCGAAGTATTATATGTGGAACGCAAGCGCGTCGCACGGCGAACTGTTCTATTACGGCGCGACGTTTGTGGACAGAATCGGCACGAGCAATAAAACGCTGGTGATGGTTCGTCCCGCCAACGGACAGAATTACGATTCGTTTATTTTCGGGCAGTATTTCTCGGCGACGATAGACGGCAACAACGCGGCAACGCAGGAAACGTTGAACGTCATCGCGATGATTGCGGCGCTTGATAAGAGCATTACGCTTGAGGACGAAAAAGCCGTGGTAGCCGCGCGCGAAGCGTTTAATCTTCTCAACGCGGAACAGCAGGCGCTTGTTACGAACTTAGAAACGTTGACCGGCGCGGAAACTACGATTGCGTATCTGAAAGGATTGAATCCTCCCGCTCCGGAGCCCGCTCCCGACGATAACAATCCTTCGGGCAAGAATTACGGCTTTATCATAGGCGCGGCGGTAGCGGTGCTCGGCTGTGCGGCGTTCGTTATCGTGTTTGTACTGAATACGAAAAAGAAAGCTACGGCGTCGGCTGCGGGCGAAGAAACCGTAACGGAAGCCAAAGACGACGAAAATACCGCCGACGAAAACGAAGCGGATAACGGCGAAAAGAAAGATTAAAGCAAGATAGTATCGGGAAGCTTGCACCGGCAGGTTTCCCGATGAAGAAAAGAGAGAGCTTATGAAGAAGAAAATCTGCACAATTTTAAGCCTTTCCTGCATCGCGGCGGCGTGCGTTGCCGTGGCCGGGTGCGCGGAAAAGTCCGCTGTGGACGATTACCGCGAGAAGGGTTATAAAATTTCCGTAACGTACGACGCGAACGGCGGCAAGTTTATCGGAACGGAAAACGTCAAAATTATGCATATGTACAATCCGGACGACGAGCAATATATTGCGTCATCCGATGGTAAGAAGCATATCAGTTTAGTTGATCCGACGACGCTTACATCAAGTACGAATGCATCGGAAAAGATAACGCTTACGAAAACGGAACATTCGCTGGCGGGCTGGTATAAAACGCGCGAGCTGATGAAAGACGAAAGCGGCGCGGTTGTGGACGAAAACGGCAACGCCCTTACCGAAAAGGACGATATGTACTTTCTGAAGCTGACGGACGGCAAAGGCGAAGAGCGCGCCGTGGTGGTATACGACGGGCAGTATTTCTATGAAGGCGAAGCTTCCGACGGCGACCTGATTAAAGATACGGCTACGAACAAATACATTTACGAACGTTCGAAGGCGGAGGCAAAACTTGCCGAATCGGTTACTCCCGCCTATTCGTATTCCGATTACTGGGATTTCGAAACGGACGAAATCGAATATTCCGAATCGGACGGCGAAGTGAACATAACGCTGTATGCCGGCTGGGTGCCGTATTATCAGTACTACTATTACGCGAAGAACGAAAACGGCGAATGGGAAAAGTACGGCGAATCGTATTTCGATTACGTGCTGAGTACCACCGACGAACGCTATTCCGATCAGGGCGAAATGTCTTTGCCCGGCTGGGAGGGCGGCAACGGCGCGATGAACTACGTTTCCACGTATAAGAGCGGCGCGACAAAAGAATTCCCTTCGATATCGGGAAAAACCTTCAAAGCGGCATACGCAGACGCGGCTTGCACGCAGAAGTATACGGATAAAATTACGCATAACGGTACGCTGGATACGACGACGGCTTTGCCGAAAAACAGAATTCAGAACGTGTACGTAGAATTTTACGACGAGGAGATGTTCAGAATTTCCACCGCCGAACAGCTGGCAGCCAACGCCAAAACGAACGGCAGTTACGAGCTTCTTTGCGATCTCGATTTCAAGGATACTCTGTGGCCGTCGGTACTTGCGGCAAATACGTTTACCGGTAGAATGTACGCTTCAAGCGGCACGGTTACGCTGAAAAACGTAAAAGCGCAGTATTCCGGCACCACACCGAACGGCGGTCTGTTCGGAGCGGTTGCCGCCGGCGCGGAGCTGAAAAATCTCCGGTTTGAAAACGTTACCATGGACTTTGCGTCCGCCACGTCGCGGGAAAGCGATACGGGTTACGGCTTGTTCAGCGGCAACATCGACGAAAATGCGGATATCGAAAACGTAACGATTGCGGGGGCTAAGCTCCGTTTGGGCTTGGTTCAGCTGCAAAACGGTTATAAAATCAATCTTCTTGCGAACGGTAACCTTACCGGGCTTACGCAGGAGGGCGAAACGGAGCTGGAAGTATACGGCGAAGAGGCAATCGGCTGCAGCTATTACTATTTCGCTCCCGAAACGATTGTTATCGACGTAACGACGAAAGAAATAAAACTTACGTTCCTGTCCGTTTCTGCCGAGCAGAAACGCAACTACGAATATTATACGATTACGTGGGACGAAACGGGTAAAACGACGGCAACGCCGCAGAACCCCTACGAACAGGATTCGTAAAAGAAAAAAACAGGTAAAAAACTCTTAATAGCGGAGGTAATGCAATAATGAAGAAGAAAGGCTTATACAGAGCGCTGGCGATAGCGCTGTGCGGCGCGATGAGCGCGGGCACGCTGGTTTCGCTGGCGGGCTGCAAGAAGAACAAGCGCGACGCGATCGTTCTGATGACGGAAGAACTCAGCGGACTTTTCAATCCGTTCTACGCTACGTCCGGCACCGATCAGGACATTGTGGGTATGACGCAGATCGGAATGCTTTCCACGGACAGCGACGGCAACACCGTTGCGGGCAAAGACGAGCCTACGGTGGTGCTCGATTACGAAGTAAAATCGGGTACGGCGGAATCCGTTTACACGTTTGTACTGAAGAACGACATCAAGTTCTCGGACGGCAAACCGCTTACGATGAACGACGTACTCTTTAATATGTACGAGTATCTCGACCCCGTATATACGGGTTCTTCCACGATGTACTCCATCAAAATCAAGGGATTATCCGAATACAGATTGCAGCAGAAATCTTCTTCGGGCGGAAGCGACGCGGAATCGCAGCTGTCGGCAAACGCCAACAGATACGCAACCACCCGTATCAGAGAACTGATCGAAACGTATCAGGAAGCCGGAAAAATCGCCGGTTCGCAGAATACGTATCAGCTTTCCGAAGCGGATATGAAAGACGCGATTGCAAAGCGTACGGTATCCGACGGTTATAAGACGGCTGTGGCTTCCAAATCGGAACAGGCAAACTTCGATTATAACGCGCAGTTGCTTGCCGACTACAATCTGGCTTTAAAGACCTTTAAAGAAGAACTGGAAGCGGATTTCAAGGCGGCGAAAGAATCGTACGACCTTACCACGATGCCTTACAGCGAATGGAAAGACCTGCTTTCCAACGACGTATTCAAATTCTTCCTTTCCGAAGGCTATATCACCCCCAAGTACGAGCAGGTACAGGGTAGAGACAATAAGCTGAAGATTACGGGCTTCGACGGCGAAGTGGGTTCGTACGATACGGAAGAAAAGGCGATTAACCGCGTATACACCGATAAAGTTACCAACGAGCTGCACAACGTGCTGCAGGTATGGGGTACCGCGGGTACGCTGACCACGGAATTTGCCGCGAAAGCAAAGGAAATCATGCTGCGCAATACGATGGGCGATTCCGCTACGCTGGTATTTCCCAACATCGAAGGTATCGTTTCGCTGGGGCACACCACGACGACTTCGGAAGTTACCGTGAACGGAAAGCCTTATCAGGTGGCGAACGAACACAACGAGGACGGCACGCCGAAAGATTCTTCCAAGAACGACGTACTTCAGATTACCATCGAAGGCACCGACCCGAAAGCCATTTATAACTTCGGCTTTACCGTGGCGCCCGCGCACTATTACAGCGCCGACGCAACGCATCCCAACGGCAGAGAAATCAACATTGCCGAAAATAAATTCGGCGTGGAATATGCTACGGCTTCTTTCCAAAGCAACGTGATTCAGTCGCAGCAGCATCAGGAAGTTCCTATGGGCGCAGGTGCGTATCAGGCTACCAACGAAAGAAACGATTCAAATCCCGCCGGCAAAGATTTCTGGTCGAGCAACGTTGTTTACTTCAAGAGAAACGATTATTTCAAAGAATGGCATAGCAAAGTAAAAACCGAGAAACTGCAGTTTCAGGTAGTCAGCCCCTCCAACGCGCTTGATACGTTGCAGAGCGGCGCGGTGGATTTCGTAACGCCGCAGTTCACGAAAGCGAACGTAGAACGCCTTGACGGCATGAAGAGCAGCGGTTTCGAAAAGCTTGAAGCATGGCAGCTCGGCTACGGCTATATCGGTATCAACGCGGGCAAAGTACCCAACGTAAACGTACGCCGCGCCATTATGGCCGCTATGCAGGCTTCGTTGGCTACGGAATATTATTCCACGGGTACCTGCGAAGTCATCGACTGGCCTATGTCAAATAAAAGCTGGGCGTACCCGAGAGAAGCGAACGGAAACTCCAAGCCGAACGGACACGATTACACGATGTGGACGGGAAAGGAACAGGCGATTGCGAAAGTGAAGAAATACATGCAGGCGGCAAACGTTTCCGCAGGCGATTCACAGCTGAAAATCCGCTTTACGATTGCGGGCGCTTCCATCACCGAACACCCCACTTACAGCGTGTTCAAACAGGCGGCGGAAATTCTGAACGATTGCGGCTGGAACGTGGAAGTGAAAGCCGATTCGCAGGCGCTCACGAAGCTTTCCACGGGATCTCTCGAAGTATGGGCGGCTGCCTGGGGCTCCACGATCGATCCCGATATGTATCAGGTATATCATAAGAACTCTTTGGCAACCTCCGTATATGCGTGGGGCTATCGCGAAATCAAGGCGAACACCACGAAGTATTCTTATGAAAACGGCGTTATCAATAAGCTGAGCACGATTATCGACGACGCGCGCGCTATCGATGATAAAACGCAGCGTACTTCGATGTACGAAAACGCGATGAGGCTGGTTCTTGACCTTGCGGTGGAAATGCCCGTTTATCAGAGAAAGAACCTGTACGCTTACAACAGCAAGAACGTTACGGGCTTCAAGACGGAAGTGAACGCATACTCTACTCCCCTTGAAAAAGTTTGGGAATTAGAGCTCGTAAAATAAGCGTCCGGCAATAAAAAAGTAATCAGACGATCTTTCGCAAACAACCAGACCGTGCTTTTTCGGCACGGTCGGGTGAAAGCGTTAAAAAATCCGTGTGCGAAGATTGCGGAAAATTTACAGGCAGTTGGTGTAAAAGATGTTCAAATACATTTTGAAAAGAATAGGGGCGGCGATACTCATCCTGTTGGGCGTATCGTTCGTTCTTTACGCGCTCCTCAGGTGCATGCCGACGGACTTCGTGGAAGCGAAGATCCTCGCGCTGAACACTTCGGGCGCAACGGTTACGGAAGAATTCAAGCAACAGATGTATAAAACGTACGGTCTGGACGGCTCGATCGTGCAGGGGTATTTCAGCTGGTTGGGCAATATTTGCCATCTGAATTTCGGCAAAAGCTTCATAAACCAGCGCGAAGTTCTTTCGGAAGTGTTCGATCCGGGCAGAATCGGCACGTCGTTCATCGTGGCGGCGGTAGGGACGGTATTTGAATTTTTAATCGCGATTCCTCTCGGCATCACGGCGGCGACGCATCAGTATTTGGTGCGCGATTACGTGGTTACGGTGCTGGTACTTGTGGGAATTTCGTTGCCTTCGTTCTTCTTCGGGCAGCTTCTGAAAGATATTTTCGCCAACAAGCTCGGCTGGTTCCCGGTAGGGCAGATGAAAACGGCGGGCGTTCCCATGAACGGCATCGAAAAATTCGGCGATTATCTCTGGCACATGTTCCTGCCCGTGCTCACCGTTGTAATTTTAAGCATCGGTTCGCGAATGAGAATGACGCGTACGAACATGCTGGAAGTACTTAATTCCGATTATATCCGTACGGCGCGCGCGAAAGGGTTAAGCGAAAGAACCGTTATTTACAAGCACGCGTTCAAAAACACGCTGATTCCTCTCGTAACCAGCCTTGCGGGCTTGGTTCCCGGATTGTTTTCGGGCGCGATGATTACCGAATCGGTATTCGACCTCGAAGGTATCGGCAAATACGCGCTGAACGCGATGACGCAGGGCGATATTCCCGTAATCATGACGTACAACATGTTCCTCGCCGCGCTTTCGGTGCTGGGCATGCTTCTTTCCGATCTGATGTACGGCGTTGTAGACCCGCGCGTGAAACTTGCGTAAAGGAGAACGGAAATGGAAGAGAAAAAACAAAACGAAAAACTGAATTCCGTTCTCTCGGAGGCGGAAGAAGCGGAAAACAACGTGGAAGCAAAGCTTGCCATGGATGAAGAACTTCCGGAAGCGGCGGCAGAAGCGGAAGCCGTGCTTGACGCGGCGGAAGAAGAAAAGCCGCTGGATAAAAACGTAAAACTGATGTCGCCCATGCGCATGGTAATGCGGCGGTTCTTCCGCTCGAAACTTTCGATTGCGGGCATCGTGATGCTGGCGGCGCTGTTCCTGTTCTGCTGGCTTGGTCCGGTAGTGTACCACAAGTGGGGCGAAACGGAAACCGACCGTACGGGCGCGAACGATTACGGCACGCCGCAGATCGTGTATGTGAAAAACGACGAAGGCGAAGTCGTCGGCAGTTTCGTGCAGATTATCGTAACGGAAAAGGGTATCAACGCGCTGGCGAAACCTTCCGCCGATCACCTTCTCGGAACGGACGAGCAGGGCATGGATATTTTCGTGCGACTGATGTACGGCGGCAGACTTTCGCTTACCATCAGCTTTCTGGCGGTGTTTTTAACTTCGGCGCTCGGCATTATTCTCGGCGGACTGGCGGGGTATTACGGCGGCGTGGTGGATAACGTCATCATGCGTATCTGCGATATTTTAATCTGTCTGCCTACGCTTCCTCTGATGCTGATTATCGGTACGGTGCTCGATTCGAACGGCGTGCCGCAGGAATATTACATCTACCTGCTGATGGGGCTGTTATCCGTTTTCTCGTGGCCCGGCATGGCGCGGCTTGTGCGCGGTCAGATTCTTTTCCTGCGCGAACAGGAATATATGGTGGCTGCGGAAGCGATGGGGTATTCGGCAAAGAGAAAGATTTTCAAACACCTGATTCCCAACATTCTGCCGCAGATACTCGTATCGATGACGCTTTCGCTCGGCAGCATGATTCTGTACGAATCCACGCTTTCGTATCTGAACCTCGGCGTGAGAATTCCTTACGCATCGTGGGGTACGATGATTGAAATTATATCGAAGCGCAGCGATATTCTGCAGAATAATTTCAACGTATGGGTGCCTTCGGGTATCTGCATCATCATCGCCGTGCTCGGCTTCAACTTTATCGGCGACGGCTTGCGCGACGCGCTCGATCCGAAGCAGAGGAGATAACGATGGGCTTAACCGATTTATTCAAAAAGAAAAACAACGACGGCGCCGACGGCGAACAGCCGAACAAGCGCTCGTCGGGCACGCATTATCTTACGGGCAAGAAAGTCCGCGAAATCGCCAAAGCCAACCAGCAGGAAATGCGCAGGCTGGAAAAGGAGAAAGAACGCAAGGTACCGCCTTCCGCCTACACTACCGAGCTGAAAGATCCCGACAACATTCTGGAAGTAGAGAATCTTCATTCGTATTTCTTTACCGATCAGGGCGTTGTGAAAGCCGTAAACGGCGTCAGCTTCAATATCCCCCTCAATTCCACGGTGGGCGTGGTGGGCGAATCCGGTTGCGGTAAATCCGTTACCTCCATGTCTATCATGCGCCTGCTGCAAGGCCCTTCGGGGCAAATCGTAGAGGGCTCTATCCGTTTCAAAGCCATCGATTATATGCGGGATAAGAACGGCAAATTCATACCCGAATACGAAACGGACGAAAACGGCGAGCCGGTTTACGAAGAAGTGCTCGATAAAAAAGGCAACGTAAAGCTGGACGCGCACGGCGTGGCGCTGAAACGTCCGAAGCAGAAAATCGACGAGAACGGGCTGAAAATTTACAAGAAAGAAGAGGTGGTGTACGACATCGCCAAAATGCCCATTCACGAAATGTACCGCCTGCGCGGCAGACAGATGTCCATGGTGTTTCAGGAACCGATGACTTCGCTGAACCCCGTGTTCACGATAGGCGAGCAGCTGGACGAAGTAACGCTTCTGCACGTACCCGACGCAACGAAACAATTCGCGAAAGAGCGTTCCGTCAAAATGCTGAACATGGTGGGCATCGCAATGGCGGAGCGCGTGTATGCTTCGTACCCGCACGAACTTTCCGGCGGTATGCGGCAGCGCGTCATGATAGCCATGGCGCTTGCCGGCGAACCCCGTCTGATTATTGCCGACGAACCTACCACCGCGCTGGACGTTACCATACAGGCGCAGATTCTTGAATTGTTCAACGACCTGAAAAAGAGAATCAACGGTTCTATTCTGCTCATCACGCACGACCTCGGCGTTATCGCGGAAATGGCGGACTATGTGGTTGTAATGTACGCAGGGCGGATTATCGAACAGGGAACGGCTTCGGAAATTTTCCATCATCCCTGCCATCCGTACACGCAGGGCTTGCAGAAATCGAAGCCCACGATGAAATCGAAGGACGCGCGCCTCTTCAATATACCGGGCAACGTTCCCAACCCCGTGGATATGCCGGACTACTGTTACTTCAAGGAAAGATGCGATCAGTGCGTGAAGAAGTGTTCCGGACAATATCCCGGAATGGTGCAGGTGAGCCCCACGCATTACGTGGCGTGCCATTTATACGATTCGAAGGAAGATTGAGATGAAAAAACAAGAATTTGAAACGGACGCACTGCGCCGCGGTCCGCGACATGTAGTGGAAGTCGAGCAGAAAGAAGCGAACGCGCCCGTAAACGAAACGCTTGCGGCGGAAGAAACGGCGGCGGAAATGAACAATCCGGAAGCAAACGCGGCGCAGCCGCAACCGGAGGGAGAATTCGCGAATTTCGACGATCAGGCGGAATTCGGCAAGGAACAGGAATTGCGCGATCGGAAAATCGCCGAGGACAGCGCGCTTCCGCCCGACCCGGACGCGATACTGGAAGTGCGCCATTTAAAGAAATATTTCACGCTGAAAAAGACGGTGCTCGGCAAGCCGCTTTCCGAACTGAAAGCGGTGGACGACGTTTCGTTTAAGATTTACCCCGGCGAAACGCTGGGTATCGTAGGCGAATCCGGCTGCGGTAAATCCACGATGGGGCGCGCGATTTTAAAGCTGCATCAACCCACGGCGGGGCAGATTTTCTTCAAGGGCGAGGACATCGCGAATTATAAGCAGAAAGAAATGCGCTCGCTTCGCACGAAGATGCAGATTGTATTTCAGGACCCGTATTCTTCGCTTCCCCCGCGCAGCACGGTAGGCGATATTTTGTCGGAACCCGTAAAAGTGCATAAACTTGTGCCGAAAGAACAAATAAAAGACTATGTGCTCGATTTGATGGAGCGCTGCGGTCTGCGCGATTATTATTACGAGCGTTACCCGCACGAATTTTCGGGCGGACAGCGCCAGCGTATCTGTATCGCGCGCGCGCTTTCGGTGAATCCCGAGCTTGTGGTTTGCGACGAGCCTGTTTCCGCGCTGGACGTATCTATTCAGGCGCAGATTATCAACCTTCTGAAGAGCCTGCAGGAAGAGCGGAAACTGACGTATTTGTTCATTTCGCACGATTTGTCGGTTGTAAAATTCATTTCGGATAAAATCGGCGTTATGTATCTCGGTTCTCTGGTGGAATTCGGTACGAAAAAAGAAATTTTCGATAACCCGATGCACCCGTATACGCACGCGTTGTTCTCCGCGGTACCCAACCCGAATCCGGATGAAAAAACGCAGCGCGTCGTGCTGAAAGGCGATATTCCTTCGCCCGCCAACCCGCCGCTCGGTTGCAAATTCCACACACGCTGTCCGAAAGCCATGGAAATCTGCAAACACATCGCGCCCGCGTATAAAGAATACGAGCCGGGGCATTTCGTAGCGTGCCACTGCTATCCGCAGGAGTAAGCGATGTCGCATAAAAAGGCAAAAAAGAAAAACACAGCCAAAAAACAGAAAGAAAAAGTGGTGTATTACGACGATAATTCCACGATTTTTGATATGAGCGGCGTGAATGCTT
>ULJH01072499.1_pt1 | contig 11038 bp, 4 predicted proteins | sample 1950781 | NCBI WGS metagenome assembly ULJH01 (sample SAMEA4835462, study PRJEB28245) | human gut metagenome | biome: gut microbiome; material: fecal sample | place: Denmark | collected 2008 | reverse complement strand
CTAACTTTCTTTATTTGTCATTTGCCCGGCTTTCCAGCAGGCTTCTTACTTCTCCTGCCAACGCTTCGCTTTCATTTGTCGTAAAGATACAATCAGACTGGTCTTTCCCGATTCCGAAAAACACCTGATAGTCCTTATTTCCGCAGAACGTCAGCACATCCAGCATGGGCTCGCTCTCCCCTGCCTGATAAGTAACCCAAAAGCGCAGCCGCAATGGATTGGGGGTGATTTTTCCCGCCTGTTCATTGGTCACGCCATTGCGGCAGACAAGATATGCGGTTGTATTCTCCTGGTCGGAAGGCAGGTCCACCCGCTGCATATAAACACCATTTCCCATTGTTTCGCAGTGCTGCATCCATGCGGCAACCTCGGGGAAGCTCTGCCATTCCTCCTGCGGCATACTCCAGATGGCCTTGCTTTGGTAGTTTGCTGATGCCACAAAAGCAACGCTCCATAGAACGAGTGCCAGCAGCATTGCCGCTATCAGATACAACATTCTTTTGCCTGTTGATTTTACAGCCGCCACAATACCGCTTTTCCCTGTTGCTATCAAAAAGAGCACAATCATTAGAATCAGCAAGAGCAGCAGAAGCCCCACTGCCGCGCCAAGCCCAACAAATTGCAGAGCAAACCACAGCAGAATTGCCGCTGCCGCAAGCAGCATCCACTTCTGCTTTGCTGTTAGGCTTTCTGCTTTTTCTGTGTTTGCTAATGTTCCCGATTTTTCCGTTCCCGTTGTCCCTTCTAAATCAGTCGCTTCCATATCCGCTGCTTCCAACGGAATTCCCAGCAGCTGCCGCAGCATAAACAGGTTGGCTGTGCCAGGCAGAGCTTTCCCTGTCTCCCACCTTGCCACAGCCTGCCGTGTCACCCCCAGCTGCTCTGCCAGCATTTCCTGGGTCATGCCTTTTTCTTTCCGGGCGGATGCAATTTTCTCTCCCAATGTCATGGTGCTATCCCCCTTTCTTTGGGGCCAGCATAGCACAGCTGTACTACTATTTTCAAGCAACTTTGTATCACTTTTCTGCCACTTTTCCGCAATAAGCAGTTTCATTCCCCGCAAAGCAGCATAAAAAATCCCCCACAGTACCCTTTCCGTTCGCAGTTGCCCGTGCGGAGAATGCTGTGGGGGATGTTATGTTTTATTGTCAGGCTAAGCTTATCAGATAAGAATAGTCTTACTTTTCAGCGTGGTCGTAAGCGCTGCCTTCGGCATCGCGGATTTCCTCGGCGCGAGCCAGCTCTTCTTCAACCTCCGGCAAACCGGTTCCGGCGGGGATCAGCTTACCGATGATGACGTTCTCCTTCAGACCGGCCAACGGGTCAACCTTGCCCTTGATGGCGGCTTCGGTCAGAACGCGGGTGGTTTCCTGGAAGGATGCAGCGGACAGGAAGCTGTCGGTTGCCAGGCTGGACTTGGTGATACCAAGCAGGATCTGACTGGCCTGGACCAGCTTCAGGTCGGTTTCGCCTGCATCAATGCGTTCCTGAATCTTCTCGTTCTCGATCATCACATCGCGGCGGTTGACAACGCTGCCCATGATGAACTCGCTGGAACCTGCATCGTCAATGCGAACCTTACGCATCATCTGGCGGACGATAACTTCGATATGCTTATCGTTGATTTCAACGCCCTGCAGACGGTAAACCTTCTGGACTTCGCTGATCAGGTAGTTCTGGGTAGCAATGCGGCCCTTGACAGCCAGGATATCCTGCGGATAAGCATGGCCTTCGGTCAACAGTGCGCCCTTGACGAGCACATCGCCTTCCATCACCTTCAGGCGGTGGCCGAACGGGATCAGGTAGCTCTTGGTAACCGGTGCGCCGTTATCGTCAACACCGGTCACTTCAACGTGGCGGCTCTTCTTGGTATCGTCAATATGGACGGTACCGGCGATCTCGGACATGATAGCCATTGCCTTCGGGCGGCGGCTCTCGAACAGTTCTTCAACACGCGGAAGACCCTGAGTAATATCTTCAGCAGATGCGATACCGCCAGTATGGAAGGTACGCATGGTCAGCTGAGTACCGGGTTCGCCGATGGACTGTGCCGCAATGATACCGACGGATTCACCGACCTTAACGCACTGGCCGTTGGACATGTTGGAGCCGTAGCAGCGGGCACAGACGCCAACGTGAGCACGGCAGGTCATCACGCTGCGGATCTCCAGCTCGGTAATACCGGCAGCTTTGATCTTTTCAGCGTCGAACATATCCATCATCTTGTCCTTGGACACAATGAGTTCGCCGGTCTTGGGATCCATCACGTCATGCAGAGCATAACGGCCAATCAGACGCTCGGAGAAGCTTTCGATGGTAGCGTTGCCTTCGCTGATCTCGCTGACGAGGATACCCTCGGTAGCGTGGCAGTCTTCCTCGCGGATGATGACTTCCTGAGAAACATCAACCAGACGGCGGGTCAGGTAGCCAGAGTCAGCAGTACGCAGTGCGGTATCGGTCAAACCTTTACGAGCGCCTCGAGAAGAGATGAAGTACTCCAAGATGTTCAGGCCTTCGCGGTAGTTTGCACGGATAGGCATTTCCAGGGTTTTACCTGCGGTGTTAGCCAGCAGGCCGCGCATGCCGGCCAGCTGCTTGATCTGGTCCATAGAACCACGAGCACCAGAGTCGGACATCATATAGATGGGGTTGCGCTGGTGGTGGGTCTTCAGGTTGGTAGACAGAGCGTTGGAAACTTCCTCGGTAGCTGCCTGCCAGATCTCAACGGTGTTCTTATAGCGCTCTTCATCAGAGATAAGACCACGGTTGAAGTTCTTCATGACCTTTTCAACCTTCTTGTCAGCCGCAGCCAGGATCGCCGGCTTCTCTTCGGGGATGATAGCGTCAGGCACGGCAACGGTGATGGCGGAAAGGGTGGAATACTTATAGCCCTGTGCCTTGATGTGGTCCAGCATGATAGCGCAGCGCTTGGTGCCATGCTTTGTCAGGCAGCGGCTGATGATGTCAGGCAGCTTCTTCTTGGTGACCTGGAAATCGACTTCGTAATCGAACTTATGTTCGGGATCGGTGCGATCCACATAGCCCAGATCCTGCGGGATGGGGGTGTTGAAGATGATCTTGCCGACAGTGGTGGTGACAAGGGCGGTTTCGGGGCCGTTGCCAAAGTCCATGGTGCGGCGCACCTTAACGGGAGCCTGCAGGGTGACGATATGCTCGGCGTAAGCCATCAGGGCTTCGTCCTCATCGCGGAACACCTTGTCGTGGCCGGGGTCTTCGGGGTTGACCATGGTCAGGTAGTAAGAGCCCAGGATCATATCCTGCGTGGGCACGGTGACGGGTTCGCCGTCAGACGGCTTCAGCAGGTTGCCGGAAGCCAGCATCAGCATCTTGGCTTCGCGCTGTGCTTCGGTGGACAGCGGCAGATGGACAGCCATCTGGTCGCCGTCGAAGTCAGCGTTGAAGGGGGTGCAGACCAGCGGGTGCAGCTTGATGGCGTGGCCTTCGACCAGAACGGGCTCAAATGCCTGAATGCCCAGGCGGTGCAGGGTAGGTGCACTGTTCAGCAGAACGGGATGGCCCTTGATGACGGTTTCGAGAGAGTCCCACACCTCGGTGGAAGCACGCTCGACCTTTTTGCGGGCAGCCTTGATGTTGGAGGCAATGCCCTTCTGGACCAGGTCCTTCATAACGAAGGGCTTGAACAGCTCCAGAGCCATCTCTTTGGGCAGACCGCACTGGTACATCTTCAGCTCAGGGCCGACAACGATAACGGAACGGCCAGAGTAGTCAACACGTTTGCCCAGCAGGTTCTGGCGGAAGCGGCCCTGCTTGCCCTTCAGCATATCGGAAAGGCTCTTGAGGGCGCGGTTGTTGGGGCCAGTGACCGGGCGGCCGCGGCGGCCGTTATCGATCAGGGCATCAACTGCTTCCTGCAGCATGCGCTTTTCGTTGCGCACGATGATGTCGGGAGCGCCCAGCTCCAGCAGACGGCTCAGACGGTTGTTGCGGTTGATCACGCGACGGTACAGATCGTTCAGGTCGGAAGTCGCAAAGCGGCCGCCATCCAGCTGGACCATGGGGCGGATATCCGGCGGAATGACCGGAACAACGTTCAGGATCATCCACTCCGGGCGCTGGCCGGACAGGCGGAATGCATCAACGCACTCCAGGCGTTTCAACAGGCGGACGCGCTTCTGGCCGGTAGCCTTTTCCAGTTCCTCATGCAGCTCTGCGGACAGAGCTTCCAGGTCGATCTCAGCCAGCAGCTTCTGGACGGCTTCGGCGCCCATGCCGGCTTCAAAGGTATCCTCGTACTTTTCCCGCATCTCCTTGTACTCGCGTTCGGTCAGGAGCTGCTTTTTCTCCAACGGAGTAAAGCCGGGATCGGTAACGATATAGTTTGCAAAGTAGAGCACCTTGTCCAGCTGGCGGGGGCCGATGTCCAGCATCAGGCCAATGCGGCTGGGAATGCCCTTGAAATACCAGATGTGCGAAACGGGTGCAGCCAGCTCAATGTGGCCCATGCGCTCGCGGCGGACCTTAGCGCGGGTAACTTCGACACCGCACTTATCGCAGATCTTGCCCTTATAGCGGATGCGCTTATACTTGCCGCAGTGGCATTCCCAGTCCTTGGTAGGTCCAAAAATGCGCTCGCAGAACAGGCCGTCGCGCTCCGGCTTCAGGGTGCGGTAGTTGATGGTTTCAGGTTTCTTGACCTCGCCATAGCTCCAGGCACGGATCTGGTCGGGAGAAGCAAGGCCGATCTTGATAGAATCGAACTCTTTATTTTCCATTCAGCGAACCCTCTCATTTAATCGTGACGTAAACAGCATTCCGATCATTCACCGTCGAACAGGTCGTCGCCATTGTCGGCTTCGATCTGTGCCAGAGAAGCTTCATCCGGCTCCTCATCGCCCAGGTCGTCGTCAAAGCCTTCATCGGCATCCTTGACACTGTAATCATCCTGCAGCTCGCTTTCCAGCAGAACGTTATCACCGATATCGCTGTTGTCAAAGTTGGCATCGTCATCGTCATATTCCTGACGCATATCAACAGCGTTGCCTTCCTTATCCTGAACAACAATATCCAGGCCAAGGCTCTGCAGTTCTTTCAGCATAACGCGGAAGCTTTCGGGGATGCCCGGATTCGGCACATCTTCGCCCTTGACGATTGCTTCGTAGGTCTTGACACGGCCCACAACGTCGTCAGACTTGACAGTCAGGATCTCCTGCAGGGTGTAAGCCGCGCCATAAGCTTCCAGAGCCCAAACTTCCATTTCGCCGAAACGCTGGCCGCCGAACTGGGCCTTGCCGCCCAAAGGCTGCTGGGTAACCAGAGAGTACGGGCCGGTGGAACGGGCATGGATCTTATCATCAACCAGGTGATGCAGCTTGAGGTAGTACATATAACCGACAGTAACCTTGGAGGGGAACTTTTCGCCGGTACGGCCATCGTAAACGGTGGTCTTGCCATCATCGGTCAGGTCGATCTTGCTGAAATCGATGATGTGGCCCTTATCGCCCATCAGGCGGGGCAGCTTGGTGGGATATTCCGGTGCATGGTCGCCATGCCACTTATCGCGGGCTTCGGCCAGGCAGTCACGGATATCGGATTCGTGCGCGCCATCGAACACGGGGGTCTGCACATGCCAGCCAAGGGCCTTGGCAACATAGCCAAGGTTGACTTCCAGCACCTGACCGATGTTCATACGGGAAGGAACGCCCAGGGGGTTCAGCACGATATCCAGCGGGGTTCCGTCAGGCAGGAACGGCATGTCCTCCTGCGGCAGAATGCGGGAAACAACACCCTTGTTGCCGTGACGGCCTGCCATCTTATCGCCAACGCTGATCTTACGCTTCTGGGCGATATAGACGCGCACGCAGGTGCGCACGCCGGGCTGCAGCTCGTCAGAGTTTTCGGGGGTAAAGACCTTAACATCCACAACAATGCCGTAAGCACCGTGGGGAACGCGCAGGGAGGTGTCACGTACTTCCCGTGCCTTTTCGCCAAAGATGGCGCGCAGCAGGCGCTCTTCGGCGGTCAGTTCGGTTTCACCCTTCGGGGTAACCTTACCAACCAGAATATCGCCGGTCTTGACTTCGGCGCCGATGCGGATAATGCCGCGGTCGTCCAGATCCTTCAGGGAATCATCGCCGACGTTGGGGATATCACGGGTCACCTCTTCAGGTCCCAGCTTGGTATCGCGGGCTTCGCTCTCGTACTCCTCAATGTGGATAGAGGTGTAGATATCCTCGCGGACCAGCTTTTCGTTCAGCAGAACAGCGTCCTCATAGTTGTAGCCTTCCCAGGTCATGAAGCCGATCAGAGCGTTCTTGCCCAGAGAGATCTCACCGTCCTTGGTGGCAGGGCCGTCAGCCAGAACGTCGCCCTTCTTGACAACATCGCCCACATAGACGGCGGGGCGCTGGTTGACGCAGGTTCCCTGGTTGGAGCGCATAAACTTAATCAGTTCATAGGTATCGGCGGAGCCATCTTCCAGACGGACAACGATCTTATCTGCGTCAACGCTTTCAACGGTGCCGTCATGGGCAGCCAGCACGCAGACACCGGAGTCGGTAGCAGCCTTGTATTCCATGCCGGTAGCAACCAGAGAGCGCTGGGTAACCATCAGAGGCACAGCCTGACGCTGCATGTTGGAGCCCATCAGAGCACGGTTACAGTCATCGTTTTCCAGGAAGGGAATGCAGGCGGTAGCCACAGAAACCATCATTCGCGGAGAGACATCCATGAAATCGACCTGTTCACGGGCAAATTCCTGAATGTCGTTGCGATGACGGCCGGAAACGCGGGAACGGACAAAGCGGTTGTTCTCGTCCAGCGGTTCGTTGGCCTGTGCCACGATGTATTCATCTTCAACGTCGGCGGGCATATAAACAACTTCATCGGTAACAACGCCGGTTTCTTTATCCACGCGGCGGTAAGGTGCCTCAATGAAGCCGTACTTGTTGATCTTGGCGAAAGATGCCAGATAGGAGATCAGACCGATGTTGGAACCTTCGGGCGTCTCAATCGGGCACAGACGGCCATAGTGGGTATAATGAACGTCGCGGACTTCGAAGCCTGCGCGGTCACGGGACAGACCGCCGGGGCCCAAAGCGGACAGACGGCGCTTATGGGTCAGCTCAGACAGCGGGTTGTTCTGGTCCATGAACTGAGACAGTGGGCTGGAACCGATGAACTCACGGATGGCAGCCACGACCGGGCGGATGTTGACCAGGCTCTGCGGGGTGATCTCGCCGGATTCCTGGTTCTGCAGGGTCATGCGCTCGCGCACAACGCGCTCCATACGGGCAAAGCCGATGCGGAACTGGTTCTGCAGCAATTCGCCAACGCTGCGCACGCGGCGGTTGCCCAAGTGGTCGATTTCATCGGTCACGCCGATGCCATGGTCAAGGCCCAGCAGGTAGTTGACGGAAGCAAAGATATCGTCAACGGTAACGGTGCGGCTGATGAGCTTATCATGATTCTTGGTCAGCAGTTCTTTCTGCTCTTCCGGATCGGAGGTAGCATCCAGAATCTTACGGATTTCGGCAAAGGAAGCGCGCTCGTTGATGCCGCATTCCTTCACGTCAAAGCTGAAGAAACTCTGGGCATCGACACAGCCGTTGGAGAACACGATCACATTGACCGGATCCTGGCCCTTGCGCTCCACGATAACAGTAACGCGGGAAACACCGGCGTTATCAATTTCAACAGCCTTTTCGTGGTTGATGCGCTCGCCCTTGGCGGCCAGCAGTTCGCCGGTCAGCGGGGCAATGATGTCCTCGGCAGTCTTATAGCCCGCAATACGGCGGGACAGGCACAGCTTGTTGTTCATCTTGAAGCGGCCAAAACGAGCCAGGTCGTAACGGCGCGGATCAAAGAACAGCAGGTTGATGTGGCTGCGGGAGCTTTCCACCGTCGGCGGCTCGCCGGGGCGCAGCTTGCGGTAGCACTCCAGCAGGGCTTCCTCTGTGGAATGGGTGATATCCTTTTCCAGGGTGGCGTTGATTTTGGGTTCAGAATCGCCGAAGTACTGGCGGATCTGCTCATCGGTGCCAAGACCCAGTGCGCGCAGGAAGGTAGTAACCGGCAGCTTGCGGTTTTTATCAATGCGCACATAATATACATCGGAAGAATCGGTTTCGTATTCCAGCCATGCGCCGCGGTTGGGGTTCATGGTTGCGGTGAAAAGGTCCTTGCCGGTACGGTCCTTGCTGGAAGCATAGAACACGCCGGGCGAACGAACCAGCTGGCTGACGATAACACGTTCTGCACCGTTGGAGATGAAAGTGCCGGAATCCGTCATGAGCGGGAAATCGCCCATGAAAATTTCCTGTTCCTTCACTTCGCCGGTGCTCTTATTCAACAGGCGCGCAGTGACATAAAGCGGCGCAGCATACGTTGCGTCACGCTCTTTACATTCTTTAATGGTATATTTGGGGTGCTTGTCCAGACGGTAATCGACAAATTCCAGCGAGAGATTCCCGGTGTAATCCTCGATCGCGTCAATGTCGTGGAACACTTCGCGCAGGCCCTCGTCCAGGAACCAGTTATAAGAGTTTTTCTGGATCTCGATGAGGTTGGGCATGCCAATCACTTCGTTGATGCGGGAAAAGCTCATTCTGGAGGTTCGACCGTTTTGTACGGGCTTGACCTTTACCATAAAATGCGACCACTCCTATTCCGTTCAGATTTGTTTTTGGCAAAAGCGCTCCGCCGAAGCAATGATTTTCTTGGAACATTCGTCGTTTTTAACAAAGTTTGAAAAAACGCGAAAAAATCAAAATTCCTTTAGGGCGCTCTATTCCATTTTGTGATACTATGCCAGTATACCAGCCAAAAAGCTGATTGTCAAGGGCTCTTTTGGCATTTTGCGTGTTTTTTTATCAGGCAATTGAACGCCCGGATGCGTGTCATATTTCTTTTGGCAAAGTGCTATTTTTGCATTTCTTCTGCCACTTGACAAATCCTTGAAATGCCGCTAATTGGCACAATGCCCAATTACCTTGTGTGTTTTTTGTATGGGTTGCAGCCTGCGTTTTTTCTGCATTTTCCCGGTTTTTACGCTTTGCAAACAAAAAGTGCCCTTCCCGCCGTTATCCGTGTGCAGGGTGGGCACTCGTCTGTTTTTGGTGTTATGCGTTTGATGCCGGGCCCGCCACATGGGTATTTACACCAGCTCCACCCGGTATTTTTGCAGCCAGTAATTCAGCTGCACAAACCAGGCAATGGTCTGCGGGGTGGTCATCAGCTGGCCATACCAGGGGGTCGCAGTCTCGGCAGCGGTCAACAGCTGTTCCAGCGCTGCCCTCTTGGCAATACGCAGCAGCGGGGCATCCGGGTCCTGCATCGCACTGCGCAGCATGGCGCTGACAGCGTTCAAATACGCCGGGTTCCATGTTTTAGGGTAGGGGCTCTTTTTTCGCCACAACACTTCCGTGGGCAGCACGCCCTGCATCGCCTGGCGCAGCAGGCCTTTTTCGTGGCCCTCGTAATCCTTATATTCCCACGGCACGCTGTACAGGTATTCCGCAATGCGGTAATCGCAGAACGGCACGCGCACTTCCAGCCCGCTGTACATACTCATTCGGTCCTTGCGGTCCAAAAGGGTCTGCATAAACCAGTTAAAGTTCAGGGCAAACATCTGGCGCATCCGTTGTTCCAGGGGATCCAGACCGGGGCGGATGGAAGTTTGCTCCAGCGTGGCGCGGTAGCCTTCATCAATATACGCCGCCGGGTCAATGCCGCCGAACACCTCCGGCTTAAAAAAGCTGACCCTGTATGCCGTGCTCTGCGCCCAAGGAAAGCCATACCGCTCCCGCACGGTCTTATCCCTGTACCAGGGGTAACCGCCAAATATCTCGTCCGCGCACTCGCCGGAAAGTGCCACGGTGGCTGTTTTACGGATCTCACGGCAGAACAGCAGCAGCGAGGAGTCCACATCCGCCATACCGGGCAGGTCGCGGGCGTCCACCGCTTCCAGCAGGGCGGCGGCCAGTGCTTCGCTGTCCAGCGTTACCCAGGTATGCTGCGCATTCAAGAACTGGTTCATGGTGCGGATATACGGCGCATCCGGACTGGGCTGGAAATGGGTGGCGTGGAAGTACTTTTTGTTATCCTGATAACCGACCGAGAAAGTCTGCAGCGTTTTGCCCCGCGCCGTAAAGTGGGAATCCGCGATTGCCGAAATCAGGCTGGAATCCAGCCCGCCGGAAAGGAAGGTTGCCACCGGCACATCCGATACCAGCTGCCGCGTGACGGCATCCATCACCAGGTCCCGCACTTTGGCTGCGGTGTGGGTAAAATCATCGGGGTGTTCGTGGTCGGTCAGCTGCCAGTAGCGGCGCACGGTGAGGCGCGGCGCACCAACCTGTGGCACAGTGTATTCTGCGCAGCAGCCGGGCTTCAATTCCTGCACATTGCGGAACACCCCGCACCCCGGCGTGCGGCCGGGGCCGAGCAGCAGCACATCGGCCAGCCCATGGGCATCCACCTGCGGCGGGATCTCCGGGTGGCAGAGCAGCGTTTTCAGCTCGGAAGCAAAGATCAGGCTGTCCCCGCGCAGGGCATAGAACAGCGGCTTGACCCCGACGCGGTCCCGCGCCAGAAAGAGCTTTTGCGCCCGCTGCTGCCACACAGCAAATGCAAAAATACCGTTCAGCTTTTCCAGACAGTCCGGCCCCCACTGGGCAAAAGCATGTAACAAAACCTCAGTATCGGAATGGCTTACAAAGCGATGGCCCAGAGCCGCAAGCTGGGCGTGCAGCTCCGGCGTGTTGTACAGCTCGCCGTTGTACACCAGAATGTATTTCTCCCCGCCCTGCTCCAGCACCATGGGCTGGCAGCCGTTTTCCAGATCCACCACAGCCAGCCGCGCATGGATCAGCGCCGCATGGCCGTGCAGGTACATTCCCCGCTGGTCCGGCCCGCGGCGTGCAAGGCTTTTCTGCATTCGGCAGTAAGCTGGGTAGTTGGCTGCAATCTTATTTGGGTCCGCGCTGATCTGTCCGGCAATTCCACACATCGTTATCCCCTCCCCTATATCATCAGGGTAATCGTATGCTGTGGCTTTGTC
>ULJH01085396.1_pt1 | contig 11044 bp, 8 predicted proteins | sample 1950781 | NCBI WGS metagenome assembly ULJH01 (sample SAMEA4835462, study PRJEB28245) | human gut metagenome | biome: gut microbiome; material: fecal sample | place: Denmark | collected 2008 | reverse complement strand
GGAGGGGAGCCGCACCGAAACGGTCGTCAGGCGTTGGGGAAATTCATGGGGCCTTGGGTGCCGATACACCGGCACAGAATCATCCCGTTGTCCAAATAATTAAGAACCCTCAGCCGGACGGTCGAACCGCGAGTAGGCTCGCTCCCAAGGAATTTCGCGGGCATATTGTTCACAAGTACAGGCAAATCGTACATCTTGATATATGCCACCAGATTGATATTCCCGGCCACTTTCTTGTTTGCAGTCACGGAAGATACGACGCCAAACACGATGGAGCCGATTGGAAGAGCACTGCGCATTTGCTTCGCACGCTCCAACTCAGGCTGCTTACAGTTCACCTCGACGATGTGGTGGCCGTCTTTCTCTTTGATGATTTGCTCTACCTGAACCATAATTTCCTGCCCCACCTTGTACTTGGTTCTTGCGTCAACAAGGTACTCGAAAGTCAGGGCGTGGAGATGCACCCGCGTATCAACTCCACCGACCACAACAGCAATTCCGTCGCGTGATACAGTGGTAATCTGAGCGCGAACAAAATCGCCCTCCTGAATGCGCGGGCCGTCGCCGTCAGGCCGGTCCCCGTAATTGGCCTCCTCGATAATGTCAAGCGCAGCCTTACGGGACGCGACAATGACATAAGCCGGAACTCCGGCTTCAGCATCGGTGCTTTCATCGACCTGAATAGTCGTAATCACCATCGGCACATTCAGGGAATACAACTTTGCCGCCATCGTAGCGCAGCGGTTGACGTACTCTTCACGACCGGCCTTAGTCTCCATATTTACCGTCGCCATGTCGATGGGATTCTCCTGATAGAACTCGTCAAACGGAATGGAAACCTGGTAGCGTCCCTCTACGAGCGCAATAATCATGACGCTGGGAATCTTCGAATCCACGTCATTCCGCTGCTCAATATGAGAGACGAGACCATTCACAATGCTGTGGTTCCTGGCCGCGACCTTCAGTGAGGACAGGCCGATAAGAAACTCCTGATAAGCACGGACAGACTCACTTCTTTCCGCTCTCCGCCGTCTTGCCTCCCTCAGTACATCAGCACGGGTAGGCTTCCCTTTGGGAGCGGTTTCCTCCGCGCCGGACTGCTCAGGTTCGTTTCCATCAAGCCCTTCAAAGAGTGCCTGCATCTCTGCGTCCTCCTCATTGGGGGCCTGCGTTTCAACGCTCTCTGCGGTGGAGGATTGGACGTTGCTCTGTTCCTCAGCGGGAGCCTGCACTTCAGCGCTTTCCTCGATTGAAGCAGCTGCTCCATCTTTTTTGACCATTGCTATTGCCTCCTTTGCGTTATTTGGGGCATCTTAATGCCCCACGCTTTTATTATTACAACCTTTCATTCAAAAGTCAATTTTTTCGCGGATTTTCAAAAGTAAAAGACCTATGAACGGAATCCCGCTCATAGGCCTTCTTCTTGTTTTTCAATGATTACCCGATGATAGTGAGTACATAGGACGACTCGATGTCCGTTCTCGGAATCAATCCGACAATGGAGCTGCGGCTGTCAAGGCTGTTGTTTCTATTATCCCCCAGCACAAAGTAATAGTCCTCCTCCACGGTGAGAGGAAACGATATGCCATCGTCATATTCGATGTTGGTCGGGGTGTTCGTGTACGGTTCACTCAGCGCGATTCCGTTGCGATAGACCACCCCCTGTTCGAAATCAATGTCGATGGTATCACCAGGGCAACCAATAATACGCTTAACGATATTTTCATCCAGACCGCTCGAATTGCAAACAACAATGCTCTCAAACTCCAGATTCGGCTTAATGTGATTTGTCAGAATCACACTATTGTCCGCAAGCGTCGGCACCATAGAAGGGCCGGACACCACAACAACATTGAACAGGATTCGGAACAAAAGAAGAGCGATAATAAGCCCCTCCAGGGAACCCTTGAGCACTTCACGGCTCCATACAGTGCGGTTGGTGAGATTTCGTTCTTTCATTGGAATCACCTCTTCTTTACGCTTATATTATACCACACTTTATCTTATTTGTAAAGTATCGAATGAAGTGACCTTACATACAACGGCGCAAGCAAAAAGGCACGTCAACGAAATGTTGGCGTGCCTGTGGCCTGTGCTGATATTACCGCATCCCCGGCAGCTTCCCCGACATTCTCGGTTTCCCTGTAGTCGGCGTAGAACTGAAGCTGCGCTTCGGCGGTGCTGGGCGCTTCCCACCCTGCGCTACATCTTTTGCTTCGGCAGGCGTGGGGGCTTCCTTCGGTTTGCTTATGTCTTCCTGCTGCGGTTCTGTTTCGTCCTCGGCGCTTTCCAAGTCGATATCTGCGTTCGGCTTTGCGTCAACGGACAGTACCGGCTCCTGCTGTGCAGGTGGTGCTGAAGGTTCGACCGCCTGCTCCTCGTCTGTCTCGTCTACCTCGATGTATTCATCACCGCAGTCCTCGACCTCTATCACATCGTCATCGGAGCCTTTCTTATTTATCTCCTTGACGTATGCAATAACGGCATCCTTGCTCTCTTCCCAAATGCTTTGTACTGGTATCGAGTTGCACATCCCCGTGTACGAACGGTCTACCTCGTTGATGTGCGGATGCGTGATATTGAAAGTGTCCAGAATATTTTGCTGACGCTGATAAAACAGCTCTCGCCCCTCTTTGTCGGTGATGGGTGGGATTTCACGGAAGTCAAAATTGCTGAGTTTCTTGGCGTCCGTATGAAGCGTGTGGGGGTATTTTTTCGCAAGTATAGGGTTATGCCCCTGAAAGATAATGATGCTGTCGTTCTTCCCCATCTTAAATGCTTCATCCAGCCCCACCAGCGCACGCTTACCTTCGCCAGATGACCAGTTGTGAAGGAACTCGTTGTTTTTCAGCAGCGTTTCCATCGCCTTATGCTGGTTGGTCCGGACGTTTACGGTCGTATCACCGATACGAGAGGATACCATTTTCGCGGTAAATTCGTCGTTGATACCAAGGCTCACTAATGTCGAGCAGTTACTCAGGAGGGTTGCCCAGGTTGTCTGGTAGTTGTTCTGAAGCTGGGTGATGTCCTGAAATATCATGCAGACATTCATGGCACGCTTTCGAATCGTCGCCATTTTTCGGTCAAAATCCGGAATCGTGCCGATGGACGGAAACTCGTCCAGCAGGAAATCAACAGGGACATCGAGCTTACGGTCCTTGCCGTTATTATCCGCGTCGTTGATAAGGGTAATGAACAGCATGGAGAAGAACAGGGATACGATGAATTTGTAGGTGTCATGGCTGTCAGGGAAAATGCAGAAATAAGCGCAAGGCTGCTTTCCGGGCAGAGACATATCAATGCAGGGGGTGGAGAGCAGCGTCCGCACTTTTGCGTCATCCATAACCCCGATATCTGCCGCAAGGTTCACAATGAGGTTGCCGCGAAGATTCGGTGAGGACTGCTTGAAGGTCATGTACGGTCCGACGCAGGGTTGTTCCTCCGGCGTAAGACTGTCCGGGTCAAACATCATATCCAGATATGTCTCTCCCCCTGGGTTCTTGAGCATCTGATGGACAGAGTTGATATTTTTCTTCTCAGGCGGGTAGTCATGTCCAAGCGCAACGCGCAGAAGGAGCGCCTTCAGAAGAGATTTCGGCCCGCTCTCGTAAATGCCAGCACTCCCTCCGGCGTTGGAAATAATAACATTTGCAAAAATCTCTGCATTTTCGCCAATACGTTCCGGGTCTGCCAAAAGTGAGTCCATACAGTTCCAGCCGTCGCTCTTGCTGATATTGTGCAGGTCGAAGCGTCGCACGACATATCCGTTGTCCATGAAGTACCTTGCCATATCTGCGTAAAGACCGCCGTCCGGGTCTGTGAATATCAGGGATTCCCGGCGTTTTACCGCCTGGAAAGCGTAGTTCTTTGTAAAGGTATAGGTCTTGCCGCAGCCTGACGCGCCGATGACGGCGATGTGCCGGTTCGCACGGTTCGTTTTATCCTCTCGGAATACAATGGGGTAGCGGCCTGTCTCGTCCAGCTGTCCGAGGATAGTGCCAACTGCCTGCGGCTCATGCTGGATGATGGCGACATCCTCGTATTCTTTCGGGTCCTCAAAGTGCGCTTCTCCGTATGTCTTGCGGCCAATCGCCATGGAAAACAAGCGACCCATCTTATCGACGCCCGCTTCCTCGGAAGCGGAGTATGCCATCAGGATGGAAATGCCAATACCGATGAAAAGAAAACAGCCGAGGAACATCTTCCACGGAAAGCCGTACTCACCGAAGAGGCGAATCAAACGGAACGGGTTGAGCGTGGACTTCACTACGGAAATGCTGAGAACAATCCCCGTCATGTAAATGGACAATACGAGGACTACCAGCAATGCGATTTTCAGTCTGCGAATCAGATTCTGCTGTTGTTGAGTCATGGTCACTTACCTCCTCACCGTCCGCCGTAAGCGGGCCAGTATGTATTTTGCGCGAGATTGCCTCGCTCCACAGAATCTCCGACGCCATCACGCGGACGCTCAAATTTCAGGCACCACAGGAGTCCGGCCTCATACGCGCCATCTGATGTATTAGGCAGGTCCTTGATGGCGTTCCACGCTGTACGCTCCGAAGATTCGATTTCGGTCTTGAAAAACCAGAGCTGTCCTTCTATAGAGTCTTCAGCAAAACCATTTTCCTGCAAAAAACTCAGTAGTGCTGTCTTTCTGCTATAGGACCACTGGCATAAACCATAACCTTCGCCCAGTCCATCTCCGTATGCGTTTTTATCCTCATGTCTTGCCGGGTTAAAACCAGATTCATTTTGGATATTTGCCATAACCCCGCAGGCGGCAGCATTGTTCAGGCCAAGCTCCTCTGTCAGGAAAGAGAACACCTTCTCCTTGTTGGTGCCGCCCTGGATTTCCCAAAATGCTGTTTCAGGATATTCTACATGAACGATATAGCCGTTTTTCGCGGCTTTGTATGTGGTCGATGCTGTATAGTGGTTTTTTGCAACACCGCCGCCTGGGATTTGACCGCCGCCAGTTGTGTTGCCCTCGACCGTGTACCATCCAGTTTCATCCACCTCAACAATGATACCGATGTGATTAAAAGGCTTAGCCAGCCTTAGATTACCAGTCTCTGAAAAAAACATAAGGTCGCCCGGAACTGGTGTATAAGAACCACCGAACGGGGTTGTGCTTCGAACGGGATAGTATGCGTAGCCGTATCTTCCCGTGAGTTTCTTAAACATACTTGAGCAACTGGCATCCTTTGGAATTGTATTTTCCAAAAGGTCACATTCATTTGCGCACCAAGAGACAAACGCCGCGCACCACTGTCCGGAACGGTGGCTGCCATAGTACCAGTCATTGTATTTGACATAATTCGAGTTCGGCGGGATTTCAATGGAATCATCCAAGCCGAGTTGGCTGAGCGCGACTTCAACGATATTGCTGCCATTTCCGCCTTCTCCAGTCGAAACACCAAGGTATTGCTTTGTGGTCAGAATGTTATTCCGATACCACTCTTCCTGATACCCTGCTTGCCGCTCATATTCGTTTCCGGTGTCGTCATCCGTCCAGTCCTTCTCAAGATACTTATTATAGTCCCAGCCGAAGGAGGTTTCATACGATTCCTGGACTTCATCCCAATGCTCACCAAATGCGCCGCTTACGCTCTTGCCGTCAATGGCAAATACGGTAGCTGTCATGCAGGATACCGAGAGAATACCGCACAGCAGTGAGGAAAGCATCTTTTTCCAGATATGGGTAGTCATGCAGAGCCTCCTTTCCTCGCGTTATGCTGCGGGTTCTTCTTCAAGTTCATCTTCGGGTTCTTGAGCAGTATCGTCTTCCGACTGCGAAACTCCAAAGCCACTCAAATCTCCACTCCAGAAGCCCATGATATCTGTTGCCAATTCATCTATGGAACGCATGGAGATAGATACTGAAAAATAAGCAGAATAATGTGTAATACCATCATCATCAACATACGATGTTAAATTGATGGCGGAAGAGTCAGAAAAATCAGGGGACGTTACAACAAACAGCAGGTCTGCTGCCGGAGCCATGTGGTTCTCATATTCCTCACGAATATCTCTTGCATAGTCTTCATTGCTGCTCAGAGTCCCCGCCTGTGCAAGCTCCAGGCTCTTTGCCGTAATATCCTGTTTCATCTGTTCCTCCAGATACTGCGGCATAAAAGTGCCGCACCACGTCTTTGCGTAGCCATTGACGCCGCTTGCGCCTCCAATATTGAAGGAAACGCCGTTTCCGGCAAAGGTCTTATAGTAGCCAAGCCATTTCATGAAATCTGACAACTTCTGATTATCCAGAGAGCCGGCTTTCATGACGGTGTAGGCGGAGAGCAGCTTAATGGCATCGCTCTTGGTGGTCGGCGATTTCACTACGCAGACAGTTGCCCCGTCCCAAACACCGCTTCCGGCATACATCTGAGCGAGCTTTGTGTTGATGCTTGGCTCTGCATTATGTATCGCCGTCTCAATTTGGTCGGCCCGTTTGTCCAGCTTTTTCTGCGCAGCAGAAACCTTTTCATCAAGAGTTGTTTTTTCGTTTGCTTCGTTCATTGTGACGTACAATTCATATCCGTCTTCCGTCAGAATGTCTGATTCATCGTCAACGGCATCATCTTTTGTGAACCAAGATTGTAAGCCATTCCAGATACTGCGGAACCAACCGGAAACAGCGTCCCCAATACGGGACAGCCCTTCTCCAGACAATCTTACGCCTGCCTTCAGCGTTGCCTCGACTCCGGCCACAAAGGTGCTTTTGTCAGAGCCATAGACGTCAGATTCCCACTGCTCTTCGATATCCGCAAAATAAGTCGATACACCCTCGTAAATGGAGATAGGCAACGCATACAGGAACATGGTCGTAATCAGCACGAAAGATATGACAGGTATCAACAAGATAAGGAGAATTTTTTTGAGCGTTTCCGGGTCCTTTACTACTTCTGCTGCCGCTCCTGCCACATCGCCAGCCGCAGCGTGTGCAGCGGCTTTACCTAATGTTTTGGCGGTTCTCGCGGCATCCGCACCCATTTTTACCGCTCCTTGTATATCCCGTTCTACGGAATCGGAGACTTTTTCGTTTCTGTCATCCATAAAATCACTCCTTTCCGTGTTGTAATGAGCCTCATGATTGTGTCCTATACCGCCACCCGCCGCCCGGTGAAAATGCTGGACGGCGGGTGGGTTTGTGGTGTTACTTTCGCTTATCGCGCAAGGGACCTACGCGAGGAGGCTTCTTGCCCTTGCCCTGTTCCTCCGGCTTGGGGCCTCCTCCGCCATTGCGGGAGCCGTCATCCCGCTGCCTGCCTTCGCTGCGCGGGGCAGATTCCGGAGAAGAAGGTGTCTGCGGCGTACCGGAAGCCGGCGTACCGGACGACTGGTCGTTGATAACCTCGATACGCTGTGCAGGCGTATAGCTGGGGGGCTGATTGATGATGGTGTTTTGTGTGACCGTCCGAGGTTCACCGTCACTTCCGCCCGAAGCAGCACCCGCATCTCTGGCGGAAGGTTCGTAAGAGTGGGCTTCTCCACCGCCGGAGGGAGTCTCGTAAGTATGACGCTCACCGCCTGCGGCACCACCTGCGTCTTCGGAACGACGCTCATAAGTGCGCGTCTCTCCGCCGCTGGAAGGAGTCTCGTGAGTATGGGAACTTTCTGTTCCTCTGCCGGTATTCGGCAGAGAATCGTCCGTACGAGGCTCATACCGCGTACTTGCAGCAATATTCTGTGCGACAGGTCTGCCCTGCTCAAATCTGGGGTTCTCGATATCCTGAAGTCCGCCGCCTTCCTGAACAGCGCGAGACCAATCTTCGACGCTGCCCTGAGTCTGGTCCACATCCATTGCTCTCGCATAGAAAATCTCCCCGTTCTTCGAGGGAATCTGCTGCATCTGAGCCTGCTGGATAGAGGACATCTGCTTATAGGCAGTCTCGTCCATGATTTCCAGACGCTTGAACTTCGGGACTTCCGTTCCGTCCTCATAGGTGCGGCCGGAACTGCCGGGAACGGCGCAGAGACCACTGACCACTCGGCCGCCGCCCCACTGATTCCCTGCTTCATCAGTGTATAGGGGCTGTGTCTCTGCACGGATATTGCTGAGGCGACTGGCCGCCGCCGTGCCGGACTGGTCGCCTACGCGGAGATTTTCTCCGAAAGTATTGGAGAGTGCTGCCTGCGCAAGCGTATCGTTGCCAGAAATATTCTTTCTGTCGTTGAAGAGGACTTCCTGCGCGACAACAGGCGAGCCATGCGCGAGCGTATTCGCAAGCGTGCTCTGATACGCATTGGTCGAGTCTTCCTGCTGCGCCTTCATATTTTCCAGATTTTCCGGAGATAGGCTGGCGGGATTGACGTCATGGAACTCCGTGTCCGGAGCAAAATCAGTCAATTCGGTCTTATCAAAGTTATCCTGAATATGCGCGGCCACAGCGCTGTCCGGGCCAACCAGCATTCCGTCCTTGTCATCCCCAAACGGGAACGAGGTCATCAGGCCAGCATTTTTGGCTTCCGGAGACAGTTCGAAATTGGCTTTGTTGTCGCCGTCGGGTCCAATCAAGGCACAACCTGCACCGTTTGTCTCCAAATTCATGCGGGCAAATTGCTGTGCAGACATACCCATCTTCTTGGCATTGTCCTGGAAATCCTGTTGACCTGTACGGCCTCCGCCGTTCTCTCCGATGGGTCCGCTCTGCCGCTGGACCTTCTCCTGCCATGCGGCGGCACTTTCCTGAGAGCGTTTTGCCGTTGCCACAGCGTTTGCATTGCGGGGGGTGAACTGGTTCATGCCCCAGTCTCCAGCAGGAGTTTTCGCGTAATCCCTGGCCGCCTTTCTCGCGGCACGGCTGTCCGCCGGACTATTCCCCTGAGCGAATGCGTCATTGTACGCTCGCTTCCCGCGAAAGAGATTGCCGAACGTGCTGTTGTTGCCGGAAAGAGCGTCTCCTTTGGATGCCTTCTGAGCTGCACCGCCAAATGCGTGCTTGAGTGCGTAGCCGACTGCCAGAGCGTTTCCAAGAATGCCTTCTCCGGTCGTCGGAACACCGATGCCGAGTTGCTGCATATAGGAATCCACCCGCTGTGCGATTTTGCACATGGTCAGGCACATAATCAGCTTTGCAATAACGGAGTTTCCTCCGCTCGTTGAACTGAGTGCGGAAATAGACAGTTTGGTAAAGAGTACGGAGAGCGACATCAGGGCGCATTCACCGCAGAACATTCCTACCCATCGTTGAAATACAGTAGCCGTCGCGGCAGAGGACAGGAACGGGTAAATGAGAGGCGATGTATAAACAAGAACGCCGACCATCAGGTATCGCTCAACACACTCCAGCAACAGCTTGATAAGGTTCCATGCAATCGCAATAATTAGAACGAGTGAGACAAGCAGCCCAGCAGCTCCGACACCTACGGCAACGGACAAGTCTGTTAAGAGACTGTCGGGTATGCCAAAATGATGGGTGATAGCGTCAGACCCAACAAAGATGTCGTATGGGACTTTCGCGATTCCCACAACTGCGGAAAGAAGATAGCCGCCGAGATAAATGAGAACCGTGGCGAGTGCGGCTCGAACAAGGATTTGCGTAGGAGTATCCTGCGCTTTGGACAGGCTGCCAAGGAATACTTTGAACAAATTGACAGCCGCAATGGCAAGAACCAATCCCAGCCCGCAGGCTTGTAGAACCGCATAGGCTGTACCGAAATATGGAAAATTCTGATAAAGGTCTCCCAGGGTAAAATTCAGGAGACCCCCATCGTTTCCATTGCCGAAAAAGAAATTGACAAACAACTGCAATCCTTCTCCGACCGCACTGAGCAGCCAGGAAAATATAGTTTCGAGCATGAGCTATTTCACCTCCACTTCCGCTGCCGTCACCAAGTAAAATCTGGATGTGCGGGGTCCCATTTGACCCCGTTCAACGAGTTGTATGCTGCTGAAATGACCAGCGGCAATAAGTACAACGCCATGAGCGCAATCAGGGACATCTTTATCATGGAGAAGCCCCTTTCCGCATCTTTCTCAGACCCAAAAAAAGCAATAAGGCCCCCGACAGTAATCGTGACAAGTGCGAATGGGGCTGCCATGCTGAGAATAAATTTGTAGGTTGCGCTGATGCGGTCCCGATACTCCCGCATAGACGAATCAGATACATTCGTACCAAACTCTACATCCGGGGACCACGGGTCTGCCGCAAACACAGGCGCAGAAAGCGTCAGGCTGACCGACACGATGCAGAGAGCTACTAAAATGGGAATCAAAAATCTATGAATTCGTTCATCCATAAAAAACAGGGCAAGGATACCCCCGCCCTACAAAGCCGGCGGAAGAACTGCCCGTCCTCCTTTCCGAAAATAGAAAACAAAAGAGGGCTTGCGGAATCCGGTGTGGGCCGGACTCCTGACAAGCTCTCTCTATATTGACAACCACAAAGCAAACGCAGTGGATGACCTACTCAACAGCCTGAGCTATCAACCAAAGATTTGGTTCGTGGAGTTGTCAGCAATATTGCCAATCGCGCCGGTAACGGTCGTAACGAACAGCGGAGCAAGGAAGATGACGCCAACAACAAACAGAATCTTGATGATGTTGTCCTTGCACTTTTCCATACCCTTTTCCGTACCGAGCAGAGCCTTCACAACATTGAAGCCAATGCCGACCAGAGCCAGAGGTGCGGTAATCGCTTGCAGCATATCCCAGATGCCCTTCAGAATGGTCTTGCCGGCCGACGTGATTTGCTGGAAGCCCTGCGCGGTTTCAGTATTCGCCGCAAAAGCGGTGACGGTAAACATAGCAGCCGTCAGGCACACGACCGTTGCTAAAGAAACGATGCGGGCGCGGACGCGCTGTCTCTCTTGAATTTGTTTGAGATTGCTATTCATCATAGAAAAATCGCTCCTGTCTCGCGCCCAGAATATTTTTCGCTCAAAGTCAAATCCCTCACCCACATGGGGAATCCAGCTCCGGGCCAGAGGTGCTTGACGCGGCGCTCCTCTTAGTCTAACTTTCCCACCCTTTCTCAAAAAGTCAAAATTCAGGCCTCCTCCTTATACCACACATGGGCAACACTTTAAGAAGGTCGTG